>ENA-OPYU01000611-OPYU01000611.1-human-gut-metagenome-genome-assembly--contig:-NODE-611-length-13683-cov-2.917306_pt1 | contig 13683 bp, 16 predicted proteins | sample MGYA00242637_ERZ504482 | MGnify/ENA primary metagenome ERZ504482 (study PRJEB26092, sample SAMD00036237) | human gut metagenome | host: Homo sapiens | study: EMG produced TPA metagenomics assembly of...
GTCATTTTCCGTTTTTCGCCTTCAAATACTGTCAGAGGAACCTCCTGTACGGCTGCCAGTTGTCCATCTTTTTCCAGAATTTCCGTTATAAGGCGCAGTCTGTGTGTACCTGTGCTGCGGTTCCAAATGGTTGTCTGAACTTTTACCACAGCAATCTCATCCAAGCTCTCTGTTACTGCCTGCACACCTTCCGGAGCCAGATAGGTCATTGGCCCCCGAAGCAGCCACACATCCTGGTAAATACCACCGCCGCTGTACCATCTGCTGTTTGGCATGGCACCATTGCGTACGATCACACGGATTTCATTTTCCTGCCCATATTTCAGATAGGAATTCAAAGGTACATAAAATCCACTGTAACCATAAGGGCATTTTGCAGCTAGTGCTCCATTTATGTAAATCATAGAATTCATATAAATGCCATCAAATTTCAGCATTACAGTCTCCTGCTCCATAGACGGATCTGCAAAAAAGAATTTCACATAATTATAGATATCGCCGTCCCTAAATCCGGTATTCCTCCATTTTACTTTCGCATAGGCAGGATTTTTTCCTGCATAATATCATGGGGAAGTGTCACTTCCCGGGCATCCCCTGCAATTCCCCATACAAGGGCAAAGGCATCGCTTCCGGTCCAATATTTCCATTCTTCGTTAAATTTTGTTTTCTTCATTCTTCTTCTCCCCTTGTTATTCAAACTCTTCCAGTTTCCAGGAATCTCTCCAGCGGATTACGGGCCTGTCATTCTCGAATATGATGGGAAGCCATACATAATCAGCAATGTCGGTATTTTCCGCACCTGCCTGGATTCCATGTTCTTTATCCTTTCGCTCCACTACAGACCAGTCTGGTACTTTTCCAGATTCCGGATTAAAGATTGCCTCAAAATTATCTGCATAATCCAGATAATTCAGATAAGTTCTTTTTTGGAAGCCAGCGGTCAGCACAGGCAATATACAAATCTTTTTTCCCTGGAACCTTCAGTACACAGGAAATCTGACTGTGAAAAGAGGTGTGGCTTGGATCTTCCATGTGCGGATCACCAAGAACCTGGTATGGTCCATGCCAGGAATCTCCTACTGCGATTTCAGAGGGATTAGGCAGATATCCGGTAGTTCCGGAACTTAGCAGATAATGTTTTCCTTTTCGCATAAAATGTGCGATTCCTTCTCTTACATAGGGTGGACTGATTCTTGGAAAATGGGTGCTGTAGTAGCCGGTCACATCTGTGTAATCTTCCGTGAGATCCGCACAGATGGTTTCCGTATGAACCCTTTCAAAGTAATAATATGCCTTGCCATCTGGCGCTGTTGCCAGATCAAAATCCCCTGCATTCATTCCAAGTGGCCGAAGACCTTCCCGGATTTTCTTATATGGTCCCAGTATGTGGTCTGCAGTCAGAATTGTTTCTGACTGCGTACCATCTTTATTCATGATTTTCAGCCAGCAGACATATTTTTTCGTCTGCTGGTTGTAGAGAATATGAGGTCTGTCCATGCACGCAGAAGGGTGCAGACTGGAATCAGGATCATCCGGTTCCGGAGGAATGATCAGCCCCTCATCCTTCCAGTTGTAAAGGTCTTTCGAGCTGTAGCAGCGTACTCCCCAATGCCAGATTCCGTTCTTTCCATCTGTTTTTTCTTTGTTTTCCCCATACCAGTAATAAGTATCGTCTATATAGATAACAGAGCCTCCATGTGCCTGGATTCTTTTTCCTTCCGTGTCCAGCCACACCTGCCCCGGATAAAATGCGTCGTACATAAATATCACCTTTTTCGTTATTTTAGCTATCTTTATGTTGCTTCAATTTCATTTTTCAGGAAAATTTCAAAACTGTCCGGAACATTCTGTATACACTTTTTTTCAAGACGTTTCCGGTCAATCTTGCCGTCCTCCACTCCTTTTACAATCTGCATAGGCTGTGTATCTTCCATACCGCCTGGTGTGATCCAGCCGTTTCCTGCATCCACTGCCTTTACAATGTCGCAGGTATCAGAAGAGGTCCAGTCTGTCATCACGAAACCATCAAATCCAAATTCTTTTTCAAAAATTCCCTGTAACATATCTCCGTTTTCTGCACAGAAAACTCCGTTTACACCGTTATAGGCGGTCATCAAAGAAGCTGGCTTGTAAACGGTAAATGCTTCTTCAAATACTTTTAAATACAATTCCCGAAGTGTTCTTTCGTCAATAATACTGTCATTTCTAAGTCTTGAGGATTCGCAGTTGTTCGCCACAATATGTTTCATACAACTTGCTACCCCATGATCTTCCAGTCCTTTTCCGTGATTTCCTGCCATTTTTCCTGCAAGGAAAGGATCCTCACTGAAATATTCCGCATTTCTTCCTCCCAGCGGATTCCTGTGAAGATTCGCCGCCGGCGCAAGAATCACATTTACTTCTTTTTCCTTCGCTTCATCTGCAATTGCAGTTCCGGTCTCATAAGCCAGTTCTTCATTAAAAGTTGCACATACAGTCACTGAACAAGGGAAACCAATGTTTTTCTCATTCAGGTTACTCCGTTATTTCCATCTGCAAATACAAATTCCGGTGTGCCGTATTTCTCCATAACGAAAATTCTTCCGGCTTCTCCCTTCTGATCCATTCCCCAGCCGTTTTTGGCACATACTGCCATGCGCGCCAGGTCATAGGTGGAAAGCTGGCCAATAAAGGCTCCAAGTAAGCTTTCATCTGCTTTTACCATGTCCCAGGTAATCATTTTTCTATCTGTTCGCTCTTTATTTTGATTTGCAATCACTTCTACATCGCTTCCGTTTTCCTTCCAGACCTGCTTCCCCTGGAATGAAAATCCTTCCAGACCTGTCATTCTGGTATTTTTTCCACTCGGATAGGTCTGCTCTTCCTGTTTTTTCGGAAAGAATACGTAGCTCATATTCTTCCGGAAGTGCCATATAATTCCTGCTCTGGTATAAAGTCACCTCTTCATCCAGCTGCCAGCAGGAAACCTCCACGCTGTTTTCCAGTGAATCTCCTGCAAAAGTCTGTATTCCCCTTCTTCGCAGATCCAGGACGCATTTTCCATATCAAAGGATGCCAGTTCCCGTCCATTTATGGTAAGCTTCAGTTCCTGACATTCACCTGGCTGAAGCAATTTTGTTTTTGCAAAACCAGCCAGTCTGCGGAAAGGCTGCTCCAGTTTTTTCTCCGGAAGCTGTGCATACAGCTGTACCACTTCTTTTCCGGCTCTGTCCCCTGTATTGGTAACAGACACGCAAATCTGTACGGCAGCCTCATCCAGCGTAGCAGGCTTGCTCCACTTCACGTCCCTGGCAGAAAATTCAAATGTGGTATAGCTAAGTCCATGTCCAAAGCTGTACGCTGTTTTCTTTTTGAATGTGTCAAAATAACGGTAGCCTATATACAAGCCTTCTTCATATAACGTGTCAATATACTTTTCACAACCGCCACTTATCCGCTCCTGTGGGGTTTCCGGCTGATAGAAATTCCGGGAAGACGGGATTTCTTCCCATGTCAGGCTCCAGGTATCCGGAAGCTTTCCAGATGGATTTACTGTTCCTGCAAGAATCTCTGCCACTGCCCTGCCTCCGTTCATTCCGCAAAGCCCGGTCCAGAGTACTGCATCAATTCCATATTTTTCCACACAACGGACATCCACAGGATATCCTGTATTTAACAACAGCACTGTATGGGAAAAAGTTCTGCTGACCTTTTCGATCAGCCTTTCTTCTTCGTCCGTCAGATAAAATTCACCTTTAAATGCAAGATTATCGAAATTCTCACTTGTACCGCGGGTCAGTGCAAGTATTGCGGTATCCGCATAATCTACTGCTCTTTTCAGCACGTCTTCCTCTGGAAGAGTGTCTGTTGCTTCTGCATAAAATTTACGTAGCTCCGGATTTATCTTCAAAGATGTATAATTTTCAATGCCCTCAAACAACCGAATCTGATATCTTGGATTAATTCTTCCTGCACCGGATGCCCCGATACGGAATTTTTGCAAAACCACTTCCAAAAAGCATTGATTTTTGCCTCTTGTGCAAATGGGGAAGCACATGCTTCTCATTTTTAAAAGCACGATTCCCTCTCTGGCAACCTTAAGTGTCACCTGATCTCTTTTCTCATATCGCGGTTCTTCTCCAGCCTTTGGACGAGTGTGGAGGCAATACTCCATTGGCTGCATTTCATTTCCATCCTCATCTACGATTCCCTGAATCAGGATGTGATAATCTTTATCATACTCTGTCAGCACTGGCTGCAGGCAAAGACCTACGATTGTTTCCCTAAATGGGCCTACATTACAGATTTCACTGATAATTCTTATATTTTTGTCACCCTCTCTCAACAGGGCTCTGGCATTTTCCATACTGCCGATCTTTTTTGTGCAGACGAAACAAAAGCATCCTTCCATTCTGTGATCCAGCATATATTCTGCGCCGTCTACATCTTCAATATTAAATTCTGGTGCTTTCATTGCAAGCAGCTGCGGAAGATCAGTTTTTTCCATGTGGGATATCTCCAAAAAAGCTCATAGTTTCCTCCTGTTATCATCCTTTTATCTGAGCAGTTACCTGCGTTTCACAAATCATCCTTTTACAGAACCAGCCATAAGACCTGCTGCGAAATATTTCTGGAAGAAAGGATATGCCACCAGCACCGGGAAAAATTCCAACCACTGCCACTGCCATACGGATCGTGGTTGATGGCAGGTCAGCTGCAGATGCACCGGCGGTGCCTCCCAAAGATGCCAGCATAGCCACACTTTCATTGATCGCGTTCAGCACTGCCTGAACTGTATATAAGGATTTATCGTCAATATAATACAGGGCATTCTGCCAGTCATTCCAGTATGCGATGCCACTCATCAGTCCAACTGTGGCCAGAATCGGCACAGACAATGGAAGAACCAGTTTGAAGAAAATCACGAATTCGCTTGCACCATCAATTCTGGCAGACTCATAGATTTCCTCTGGTATACTGTGTGAAAAGTAATTTCTTACCAGCATAATATTAAATGCGTTCATCAACAGATTCGGCACGATTAATCCAAAGATCGTATTTTTCACATGGAAAATCGTTACATAGCTGATATAAGTTGCTACCAGACCTCCATTAAAAAGCATGGTGATAACAATGATCAGGTTCATAATTTTTACACCTGGAAGGTTGCTTTTGGAAAGTACATAGGCTGTCAGGGCTGTCAGCACAATACAGGACGCCGTTCCAATCGCCGTAACCAAAATGGTCATTCCATAAGCCCTAAAAAATGTAGCACCATTTTCAGCAATATACCGATACGCATCCAGGGATAATTTTTGCGGAAAATAACTGTAACCATACTTCAATGCCACATCTTCATCTGTAAAAGATGCAATGATCAGCAGAATAAATGGCAGAATTGCCAGTGCGGACAACACAATCATCACAATATGTGCCGCTGCCCTCCATCTTTTTTCGTCTTTTGATACCATATTCCCGCCTCCTAAAATAATGAACTGTCTTTATCAAAATGATTTACGATTGCATTGGCAGTTACAATAAAAATAAATCCTACTACAGATTGCAAAAAGCTTGCAGCTGCTGACATTCCCACATTGTTGTTCACCATCAAGGCACGAGTACACATATGTATCAATGGTCTGTGTGGTGGAATAAAGTGCACCCTGATTCATTGGAACCTGATAGAAAAGTCCGAAATCAGAGCGGAAGATCTGTCCAAGATTCAGGATTACCAGCATAATGATCGTTGGCTTTAACAGGGGCAGGGTAATACTTTTTATCTGCTGCCATTTTGTTGCACCATCCAGCATTGCTGCTTCATAATAGGTTTTGTCGATTCCCAGAATACTTGCCAGATACAAAAGCATTCCAAATCCAATCTGTTTCCACTGCTGTACAAAGGTCAGGATAAACGGCCAGAATTTCGATTCCATATACCAGGCAACTCCTTCTTTTTTCCCAAGAAGTCCCTTCACAATAGCATTGTTGACAAGGCCTGTATCTGTTGCAAGAAATGCATATACAAGATATGCAACTACAACAATAGAAATCAGATAAGGAAGAAGGATTGCTGTCTGATAAAATTTCTTTGCAATTTGTTCTGGATCTCATTGAACAGAATTGCCACCGTAATTCCAAAAACGGCTCCTACAAAGATCCACAGAATGTTATACAAAAGAGTATTCCGGACCATAATGAATGCGTCCTTTGTTGCGAACAGGAATTTAAAATTCTTAAATCCAATCCATTTGCTGCCTGCAATTCCTTTCGAATAGCTGAAGGATTTAAATGCCAGCTGCATTCCGTAAAGTGGCATATAATTGTTTACGATCATATAGATCAGCCCAGGTATAAACATAATGTAAAAGGGCAGCCAGTGTTTCCAGTTGATTTTCTTTTTCTTCATATTCACTCACACTTTCTAAAAAACGGTGGGGAATCTGTTATCTTTTCCCCGCCGTTTCTTACTCATCTTTATTTCGCTGCAAGCCACGCATCAAGCTGTTCCTGGTTTGCTGCAATTGCATCATTCATTCCTGCTGCATCCAGAGCATTCACAAATTCATCCAGATATGCCAGGGTTTCTTCTTCACTTCCGCAAAGTCCATTCTGTAAGGTAGGTGTGTATTCTGAAATTACACTGCTGATTACAGATGCTTCTGTCTGGAAATCAGTGTCATCAAACATGTAGCCTAACAATGGAGATACGGTTGCTTCTGCTTCCTGTGCCTCGCACTGCGCGATATAATCTTCGCCGGCAGGAGCTTTTATATACATATCCTTCTGATTTCCACCCTGATAAAACAGTGGCAGATAAGAACCGTTGCTTTCGATGATATCGGTGGAGCCTTCTGCAAAATTATAGTTGGTGCCTTCCAGACCATATTTCATGATGTTGGCAACATCTGCATTGCTGTACAGGAAGTTCAGGAAATCCATTGCCTTGTCAGGTCTTTCACTGTTTGTTGCAATTCCCCACATGTATTCCGTTGCTGTGGAGTTTGTGATGCTGGAATCAACCAGTGTCATATAACCATATTCAAATCCGTTCTGTGCTGCAACAACCTGGTTATCGTTCATCTGCTGTGGTGTGTAATCGCCCTGTCCGCAGAACAGCTGCTGGGAATACTGATAATCAGTGCTGCTGGAGGTATCTGTAGCATCCTTTGCAATAATTCCGTCCTGTCTCCATTTATACATTCTCAGGATGTAATCTTTATAAGTATCTGTTGCATACAGGTTTTCGACGGTAAGATCTTTGGAGGAATCCATAACTGCACCATAAGCAGCTTCACTTCCAAATGCTTCATATGGAACCATCCATGCCATCAGGTTCATATCACCGCCGCCTACGAAATGGCACATGATGTCTTCTCCGGAATCTTTTACCTCATAAAGAACCTTTTCCAGATCATCAAGAGTTCCTTTTTCCGGAACGGTAATACCAAGCTTATCAGCGATCGTTTTGTTATAGTAGAAGCCTTTCTTTACTGCACAATACTGTCTTGCCGGAACTGCCAGCTGTTTACCGCCCACATTTCCACTATTCAGAAGATCACCAAATAAGGAAACAAGTTCCGGTCCATGTGTCTGCAGAAGATCATCTGTATTCATGTCATACAGGATATCAGAGCCAACCAGAGAGGATAATGACTGGACAGTTCCTACATGTACCAGATCGATCTTTTCATTTCCGGCGATTGCCAGGCTTGTTGTGTTCTGCAATTCACTGATCCATACATACTGAAGATCTACGGTGCAGTTGATTGCCGGAAGTGTGATCGCATTGATTGCATCTTCCATAGCCGCTTCGTCGGCAACCTCTGTACCAGGAAGCACTACCATCTGAATTGCCACCTGATAAGGATCCTCATCCATGTTGATCACGGATGAATCTGCTGCTGCAACAGAATACGCGCCTGTGCCTGTCAGCATACCTGCCATCATGCAGGCTGTTAATACTGTACTGATTATTTTTTCTTCATTTAAATATTCCTTCCTTTTTTATTTTTCGGTCTGTTTAATTACAAGTACAATTTTAGTTATCTGGGCATAAAAAAAATTAGTACAATTCTAACCTTAAAATTGTACTATTATGACCTGTTGTTAAATTTATGCTGTTGTTTATTCTCTTATTTCTGGAGCATGTTTAAAAAAGGGCTTTCGCTCTAGCACCTCACTTATGGACAGATGGAATGGAATTGTCTGTCAGCCAAGCATCCAGCTGAGCCTGATTTGCCTCAATTACTTCGTTCATTCCGGCAGCATCCAGGGCAGCCAGAAATTCATCCAGATATTCCTTGGTTTCTTCCTCGCTCCCACAAAGCCCGTTCTGCAAAATAGGAGTATACTCTGAGATCACGCTGCCAATAACAGCAGCCTCTGTCTGATAATTGGTATCGTCAAAGGTATACCCTAAAAGTGGAGATACCTTCGCCTCCTTTTCCTGTGCCTCGCACTGTTCTATAAAATCTTCCCCGGCCGGAGTCTGTAAATACATTTCTCTCTGGTTCCCACCTACATAAAACATGGGAAAATAGGAATTATTTCGTTCAATAATATCATCAGAGCCCTCTACAAAATTATAATTTTCTCCCTCCAGACCATATTTCATAATATTGGCAACCTCTGCATTACTGTACAGAAGATTCAAAAATTCCATGGCTTTGTCTGGTCTTTCACTATTTCGCGCAATTCCCCACATACTTTCCGCCACTGAAGAATTGGTAACCTGAGCCTCCACCATTGTCATGTAGCCATATTCAAAACCGTTTTCAGCCGCAATGTGCTGGTTTTCATTCATCTGGATGGGGCTGTAGTTACCAACGCCGCAAAACAAGCGCTGTGTATACTGATATTCATTGCCACTGGTAGTATCTGCCGGATCTTTTTCTATGATTCCGTCCTGACGCCATTTATACATTCGCAAAACATAATCCCGGTATTCTTCTGTAGCATACAGATTCTCAACCACCGTATCTTTCGAAGAATCCATGACCGCCCCATATGCAGCTTCATTTCCATATGCTTCATATGGCACCATCCATGCCATGAGATTTATATCTCCTCCACCAACAAAATAGCACATGATGTCTTCTCCAGACGCCTTTACCTGATAGAGCACCTTTTCAAAATCATCCAGTGTCCCTTTATCCGGGACTGTGATTCCAAGCTTATCTGCAATGGTTTTATTATAATAAAAGCCATTTTTTCTCAGAATTAAACTGCTTTGCCGGAATTGCCAGCTGTCTTCCATTTACATTCCCACTTTCAAGCAGCTTTCCATACAGCGATACCAATTCCTGACCATGCTTTTGTAACAGATCATCTGTATTCATGTCATACAAAATATCTGCTCCGACCAGTGAGGATAAAGGCTGCACTGTTCCCACATGAATCAGGTCGATTTTTTCATTTCCTGCAATTGCTAGATTGGTTGTATTTGGAAGCTCGCTGATCCAGATGAACTGCAGATCTACAGTACAGTTTATGGCAGGCAGTGTGATTGCATCAATCGCTTCCTCAATATCTGCTTCATTCTGAATCTCTGTTCCAGGCAGAACAACCATCTGGACCGCCACTTCATATGGCTCTTTAGCCTTATCTGTCTGGATAGCTGCATTAGCTTCCTTTAATCCTGTACCAGCGGTAAGTACAGCAAGCAGCCCTATTTTCAGAATTGTCTTATGTATTTCTTTTTTCATAGTATATAACTCCTGATATGCTTGATTAATTCGGTCAACCATTTAAGTTTAGCATAAGGACTTCAGATTTTCTACTAGCAATCTGGCATTGCATAGTCAAAAAAAGTTATATTATGATTATAATTACGAATGTTTATCAAAGGGGAACCAGGCCATGAAAAAATTTTCATTTAAAAAGCAGCTTTTTCTTCAATCCACTGCTGTCCGAATCATCCTGCTTATCATCGCATTGCTGATGCCATTTAATGTCATCACAATCGTTCTGATGCGCATGACAGTCAGCAATGCACAGAGACAGGTAGAAAAAGAAATTCAAAATGCACTGGATATGAACGTATTTAATTTTACCCAGCAGCTTCAGAACGTCAGCCGACGTGAAATATATTTGTGCATAAATTCCGAAAATTCAGAATTTCAGGAATTATCCACAGCACTTGATTCCCTCAATAATGTCAAAAAAAGGGGAAAACCTTATCCGGAAAGTGGTGCAGGATGCGGATGACCTCCGCCAGGAGCATTCCATAGCTGACCTGGTATGGTTTTCTTTTCCCCAAAACGGTTATGTTGTCACCAGTGGAGCACCTGGTATCCAAAGCGATGCCTATCGGGAACTGATTGACAGTGTCTACGATCCCGGCAAAGGAAAAGGTATGCAATGGTCTGTTGATACCCTTGATGACACAATGGTATTGTACGGTTCTGCAACCTGGAACAAAATCCACTGTGGCATTCTTCTGAATCTGGAACGTACCTTGCCAAAGCTTGGGCAGTCCGAAAATAAAGGCGGTAAAATTGTCTTTTTCACCAATACCGAATGAAACCATTTTTTGCCCAGGAAGGAACATGACTTTTTTTCCGATACAGGTCTTAGCCTTGAGCAGCTGAAAAATTTCCCGGGATTACCAGGTTTATCTGTCACCAATAGATGACTTTGGTGTTACAATGGTAGAAATAAACAAACGGGAAAGTACCTTTGGCAGTCTTCCTGTTCCTATCCGGGTTCTTGAAGTCATTTCCCTGATCCTGGTATTTTTATCCATGCCAATTCTTTTGTTTTTTTGAAAGGAGATGGCTCATTCACCCTCTTAAACGACTTACTGGTGCCATCGAAATCATTGAAAAAGGCGATCTTGATTACCGTATCGAGGAAAACTGCAAAAGCATGGAGTTTACCCAGATCAACAAAAGCTTTAACCGCATGATGGATCAGGTTTCAGACTTAAAAATTCATGTATATGAGGTTCAGCTGGAAAAGCAGCAAATCAAAATGAAATTTCTCAGTCAGCAGATCCAGCCTCATTTTATCCTGAACACCCTGAATATCCTGTACAGCTATGAGCAGGAGGAATATCCGCTGATCCAGAAAATGATTCTTCTACTCTCCCGGTATTTCCGTTATATTGTCAACGCCAATTCAGATTTTGTAACGTTGAAGGAAGAAATGGATCATATCCGGAATTATTTTGATATTCAGCAGGTACGCTATCCGGAAACATTTTTTTGCCATGGTAGAATATGCTGAGGAAATCGAGGATTGCCTGGTACCACCTCTTCTGATCCAGAATTTTGCAGAAAATTCTATTAAGCATTCCATCCGGATCGGCAATCACATTGATATTTTCGTAATCGCTCAAAAATATGATGAAGAGCACCTTCGAATCCGGATGCTGGATACCGGTGAAGGGATTAATGAAACAACACTGAAAAAGATAAAACTTTTCCAGGAAACAGGCGAACATCAGCCGGGGCTTGGCATCGGAATCCAGAATGCAATTGAGAGATTGAAGGTTCTTTATGGGCTGAATACCAGTTTTGAAATTGGCAGGGATGAGCCACACGGAACCCGAATTTCGATCATCCTTCCGATTCATCATGCTGAGGACGAGGACGAGGATTGAGCCTTTCACTGAAGGATTTAAAAAATATTACAAAAAATGGGAGAATAAGACATGCAGGCATTACTTATAGATGATGAAATCGTTGCTGTGAACGCATTAAAAACGAAGGGTAGACTGGTCCAGATATCATGTGGATCAGGTTTTTACCGCACAATCCATGCAGGAAGCCCAGGAAATATTCCGGCAGCAAAAGATTGATTTCATGCTCTGTGACATCGAAATGCCAAACGGCAGCGGTCTGGAATTATTCGAGTGGGTAAAAATCTATTATCCCCTTACGGAATGTGTTTACGTTACCTGCCACCCGGAATATAAATATATACGGAAGGCACTGAAGCTTGGAAGTGCAGATTATATACTGAAGCCTATTGACTATGAGGAACTGGATGAGGTTTTGTGTGAGCTTGTGAAACGTCTGGACAAGGCAACCGAAAATACCGAAAAGATAGAAAAAATTCCCAGATGAGATCATGCAGAAGCTAATTTCCCAGAATGTACATACGGAGCAGGATCAGATGATCCGTGATGCAAAACAGTTTATCCTGGAGCATATTCAGGAAACGATCTATGTGGAAGCAATTGCCAACCAAGTCCACCTCAATGAGCAATACCTGATGCGGCTGTTCAAAAAAGAGACCGGCATGACAATTCTGGAATATATTACAAATGAACGTGTCACTATGGCAGCAGAGCTTCTGGTGGAAACCAATTTTCCCATTGTTACCGTCGCAGACAGTGTAGGTTATGGCAATTATTCTTATTTTACCAAAATTTTTCAAACGCTATATGGGCGACAATCCAAAAACTTACCGACAAAAACATAAAACAGCAGAATGAATTCTAAATTTCTTAATTGGCAAAATTCCAATCCTGTATTTTTCTGCCAGAAAGACCTGTCAGAAACTTTTTCTTAACTGACAGATCTTTCTTTTTCCTATTAATCACTGTTCTTTTTCATAAAGGAATTCTTCCGGCAGGGTAACGTGGAAGTCCTTTGCTACTGCGCGGAAATCATCTGGTGTAATGGTCTGCAGCTTGCGTGGAGCCATGGACATGACTTTTACAAGGATTTCTGCAGATTTCTCTACAGTGTGAAGAAGACCAAAGGTCAGGTCGAAGTCTTCACCAGAGCAGAACATTCCGTGATGTGCCCAGATAACAACATCATATTTCTTCATCAACTCAGCTGTTTTTTACTGCAATTTCTCTTCCGCCTGGTACCATCCAGCCTACAACACCTACACCGTCTGGAAAAACAACCGGGCATTCTGTTGCAGACTCCCAAAGCTCTCTTGTAAATACCTTGTCATCCAATGGAAGGACAAAGGTTAATGCGATGGTGTTGGTTGTATGTGCATGATAAATAACACGATGTCTGCCGTTTGTAAGCTTCTTTTTTACCTCATGATTCATAAGGTGGGTTGGAAGCTCGCTGGTCGGGCGGCCGCCTTCTACCAGTCCCCAGCGGATTCTGTAATTAACACCTTTATCATCCAGTTCAATGATTGCAAGACATGCTTCCGGGTCAACTGCTATGTTTCTGAAATATTTGCCGCTTCCGGTTACCAGGAAAAAACTCTCCTGCAAGTCCCGGCACCTCTGTGCCGATAGGCTGCCACTCGCCTGGTGCATTCAGACGTGGACGGATCATTTCTACTTCTTCTGCTTTCAGACGATAGCTTAAGTTTCCGCCGTTTCTCTCATGCCAGCCCTGCTGGAAACCATCGTCTGCCATTTTGATAAAGCCCTTCATAAATTTGGAATCTAAAATCTTCATACCATCTTCTCCTCTTCTAATTTTTCGTATCGCCAACTGACGTTTCCTAATAGGAAAAACAATTGTCAGCTGATCGCAATTATGATCTCAGGGCATGTTTGTGAGCTCTTTTTTATGAGACCATACGAATACACTGCGTCCGTTCTTTTTCTTCTTGCAGGTATCCGGTATGCTTTTGTTTGCTCTTCTTGTTTACAGACTCAGTATAACATCAATTCTCATTTTGGAAAGAACCTTACTTGCCAAATTGTTTTCCGCTTTTTGCAAATAAGGACCCAAAATAAAAATTTCTGTTTCCAGAGCATGTTTAAGAAAGGCTCTAGTT
>ENA-OPYU01000612-OPYU01000612.1-human-gut-metagenome-genome-assembly--contig:-NODE-612-length-13677-cov-3.929446_pt1 | contig 13677 bp, 25 predicted proteins | sample MGYA00242637_ERZ504482 | MGnify/ENA primary metagenome ERZ504482 (study PRJEB26092, sample SAMD00036237) | human gut metagenome | host: Homo sapiens | study: EMG produced TPA metagenomics assembly of...
TGGATTCGCAGAAGCTGACACAACTTACGGAAAAGTCGGTGTAAAGGTTTTGGATTTTACAAAGGCGAAGTTCTTCCGACTAAAGCAGATAAGGAAGGGAGAGATAAATAATGTTAATGCCAAAAAAGAGTGAAACGTCGTAAACAGTTCCGTGGTACCATGAAAGGAAAAGCTCTCAGAGGTAACACGATCGCATATGGTGAGTACGGTATCGTAGCGGCAGAGCCGTGCTGGATTCGTTCCAATCAGATCGAGGCAGCCCGTGTTGCCATGACACGTTACATCAAACGTGGTGGTAAAGTTTGGATCAAAATTTTCCCGGATAAGCCGATCACGGCAAAACCGGCTGAGACTCGTATGGGTAGCGGTAAAGGTACAGTTGAGTATTGGGCAGCTGTAGTAAAACCGGGCCGCGTGATGTTTGAAATTGCAGGAGTACCAGAGGAAACAGCTAGAGAGGCACTTCGACTTGCAATGCATAAATTACCTTGCAAATGCAAAATCGTTTCTCGCGCAGACTTAGAAGGCGGTGATAACAGTGAAAATTAATACATTTGTAAAAGAATTAAGAGGAAAATCCGTAGAGGAATTAAATCAGGAATTAGTAGCTGCTAAGAAGGAACTCTTCAACTTGAGATTCCAGAATGCCACAAACCAGTTGGACAATACAAGCAGAATCAAAGAAGTAAGAAAAAATATCGCACGTATCCAGACGATGATCACAGAGGCTGGACGATAAGCGGATATCAGCTTCTTTGCCAGAATGATTGAAAGGAGAATAGAAGTGGAAGAGAGAAATCTGAGAAAAACCCGTACGGGTAAGGTCGTAAGCGACAAGATGGACAAAACAATCGTTGTTGCCGTGGAAGACCATGTAAAACACCCGCTTTATAAGAAGATCGTAAAAAGAACTTACAAGCTGAAAGCTCATGATGAGAATAACGAGTGTAAGATCGGTGATACAGTAAAAGTTATGGAAACAAGACCTCTGTCAAAAGACAAAAGATGGAGACTTGTGGAGATCATGGAGAAAGCAAAATAATTTTTGAAGGAGGTTTACCTGCATGATACAGCAAGAAAGCAGACTGAAAGTAGCAGACAACACAGGCGCTAAAGAATTACTGTGCATCCGTGTGCTTGGCGGTTCTACAAGAAGATATGCGAGCATCGGTGATGTGATCGTTGCAACTGTAAAAGATGCAACACCAGGCGGCGTTGTTAAAAAAGGCGATGTCGTAAAAGCTGTTGTTGTTCGTTCTGTAAAAGGCGCTCGTCGTAAAGACGGTTCCTATATCAGATTCGATGAAAATGCTGCTGTTATTATAAAAGACGATTTGAATCCGCGTGGAACACGTATTTTTGGACCAGTAGCCCGTGAGCTTAGAGAGAAGCACTTTATGAAAATTGTTTCTCTTGCTCCGGAAGTACTGTAGGGAGGTGCCTAAGAATGTCAACTATGAAAATTAAAACAGGCGACACTGTAAAGGTTATCGCCGGAAAAGATAAAGACAAAGAGGGCAAAGTTATCGCCGTAAATAAAAAAGACGGAAGAGTCCTCGTTGAAGGCGTCAATATGCTGACAAAGCACACAAAGCCGAGCGCAGCAAACCAGAACGGTGGCATCGTACATCAGGAAGGTTATATCGATGCATCTAACGTAATGCTTATGCACAAAGGTCAGGCAACACGAGTAGGCTTCAAAATGGATGGAGACAAAAAAGTTCGTTTCGCAAAGAAGACTGGCGAAGTTATTGATTAATTCGGGAAGGAGGACCAAGGACTTTGAGTAGACTGAAAGAACAGTACCAGAATGAGATCGTTGACGCAATGATCAAAAAATTCGGATATAAAAATATTATGGAAGTGCCGAAGCTCGACAAAGTTGTTATCAACATGGGCGTTGGCGAAGCAAAAGAAAATGCAAAGGTTTTAGAGTCTGCAATCGCCGATATGGAAAAGATCGCAGGTCAGAAAGCCGTTGTTACAAGAGCAAAGAACTCCGTGGCTAACTTCAAAATCAGAGAGGGTATGCCGATCGGATGTAAGGTTACGCTTAGAGGCGAGAAAATGTATGAGTTCGTTGATCGTCTGATTAACCTTGCGCTTCCGCGTGTGCGTGACTTCAGAGGTGTAAACCCGAACGCATTTGACGGAAGAGGAAACTATGCACTTGGAATCAAGGAGCAGTTGATTTTCCCGGAGATCGAATATGATAAGATCGACAAAGTCAGAGGTATGGACGTAATCTTTGTTACAACAGCCAAAACTGACGAGGAAGCACGTGAATTATTGAAACAGTTCAATATGCCGTTTGCAAAATAAAGGAGGAAAATCATGGCAAAGACATCTATGAAAATCAAACAGCAGCGCAAGCCTAAATTCTCCACAAGAGAATATAGCCGCTGCAGAATCTGCGGACGTCCGCATGCGTATTTGAGAAAATATGGAATCTGCCGTATCTGCTTCCGTGAACTGGCATACAAAGGACAGATCCCGGGAGTTAAGAAAGCCAGCTGGTAAGCCGAAAGCAGTTTGGCGCATCGCAAAGAAATTTTCCGCGGGGCAGAAAATGTAGAACAGATAGAATATAAAAGGAGGATACATCCACATGACTATGAGCGATCCTATTGCAGATATGCTTACAAGAATCCGTAATGCGAACACTGCAAAACATGATACAGTTGATGTACCGGCATCCAAGATGAAACTTGCTATCGCAAATATTCTTCTTGATGAGGGATATATCGCAAAATATGATCTTGTAGAAGACGGACACTTTCAGACAATTCATATCACACTGAAATACGGTGCTGATAAGAACGAGAAAGTTATCACAGGACTTAAGAGAATCTCAAAACCGGGACTTCGTGTTTATGCAAACACAGAAGATATCCCGAGAGTACTCGGCGGACTTGGAACAGCGATCATTTCTACAAACAAAGGCGTTGTAACAGATAAAGAAGCAAGAAAACTCGGCGTAGGCGGAGAGGTACTTTGCTTCGTTTGGTAATTTAAATCCGTTGAGTACAGAGGAAACACCATCGCCGCTAAACTCGTGGGAGACCTCGTTAAGCGTCGAGGTGTACTTTCGCACTAAGCTCGAAAGTACCTCGCTAAGTGCTCAATGCAACTGAAAACAGAGGAGCCAAAGCAGCTCCTCCGAAAATCTAAGTTAAGGAGGAATAGGGTATGTCACGTATAGGAAGACTGCCGGTTGCAATTCCTGCAGGAGTAACTGTAGAAGTTGCAGAGAACAATGTAGTGACTGTGAAAGGTCCGAAAGGAACTCTTACAAGAGAGCTTCCGACAGAAATGGAAATTAAGGTTGAAGGCGAAGAAGTAACTGTAACAAGACCGAACGATCTCAAGAAAATGAAATCTCTTCACGGTTTGACAAGAACACTGATCAACAACATGGTTGTCGGAGTTACAGAAGGATATCAGAAAGTCCTTGAAGTAAACGGTGTAGGTTACAGAGCATCAAAATCAGGAAATAAACTGACACTGAACCTTGGATATTCTCATCCGGTTGAGATGATCGATCCGGAAGGCGTTGAGACAGTTCTGGAAGGTCAGAACAAGATCACTGTAAAAGGAATCGACAAAGAAAAAGTTGGACAGTATGCGGCTGAGATCAGAGATAAGAGAAGACCGGAGCCATATAAGGGCAAAGGTATTAAATATGCTGACGAAGTAATCAGACGTAAAGTAGGTAAGACCGGTAAGAAATAAATAAGGAGAGTGTGAAAATGGTTAGTAAGAAATCAAGAAGCGAAATTTCGTAGAAAAAAAGCACATGAAATTACGCAACCGTTTCAGCGGCACTGCTGAAAGACCGCGTTTAGCTGTTTTTAGAAGTAATAATCATATGTATGCTCAGATCATCGACGACACTGTTGGAAATACTCTGGTTGCGGCTTCCACTCTTCAGAAAGATGTGAAAGCAGAACTTGAGAAAACAAACAACGTTGAAGCAGCAGCATGCCTCGGAAAAGTAATTGCCGAGAAAGCAAAAGAAAAAGGTATTACAGAAGTTGTATTCGACAGAGGCGGCTTCATTTATCAGGGTAAGATCAAAGCACTGGCAGACGCAGCAAGAGAAGCCGGGCTGAATTTCTAGGAAGGGAGAACACAGATGAGACAGGAACGCATTGATGCTAGTCAGATGGAATTATTAGAAAAAGTGGTATCAATCAAACGTGTTACCAAAGTTGTTAAAGGTGGTCGTAACTTCAGATTTACAGCTTTAGTTGTTGTCGGAGACGGCAATGGTCATGTTGGTGCAGGTTTGGGAAAAGCTACTGAAATCCCGGAAGCGATCCGCAAAGGGAAAGAAGACGCTATGAAGAAAATGATCGAGATCACATTCGATGAGAACGGAAGTATCACACACGATGTACTCGGAAAATTCGGAAGTGCATCCGTACTTCTGAAAAAACGCTCCGGATGGTACAGGAGTAATCGCCGGAGGTCCGGCTCGTGCCGTGATCGAGATGGCGGGAATCAAAAATATTCGTACAAATCTCTCGGATCAAACAATAAACAGAATGTCGTACTTGCTACGATCGAAGGACTCAAAGACGTTAAGTCTCCGGAAGATGTTGCAAGACTTCGCGGCAAATCGATCGAGGAGATCATGGGCTAAGACGATAGAAAATGTTGAATAACAGATTCTATCCTATCGCATAAGGAGGTAAGATTGAAATGGCAAACTTAAAAGTTACGTTAGTAAAGTCTACAATCGGAGCCATACCAAAGCATAAAAGAACAGTTGAGGCTCTTGGTCTCAAGAAGACCGGCAAGACAGTCGTACTGCCGGACAATGCAGCTACCAGAGGTATGGTACAGCAGGTTAGACATTTAGTTAAGGTTGAAGAAGAGGCATAAAAAGATAAGGAGGTAACGTCATGGACTTATCAAACTTAAGACCGGCAGACGGTTCAAAACAGAGTGATAATTTCAGAAGAGGCCGTGGACATGGTTCAGGAAACGGTAAGACAGCCGGTAAAGGCCATAAGGGACAGAAAGCACGTTCCGGCGCTACAAGACCCGGATTCGAAGGCGGTCAGATGCCTTTGTACAGAAGAATACCGAAGAGAGGATTCACTTGCAGAAACTCTAAGACGATCGTAGGTATCAACATCAGCGAACTCGAAAGATTCGAGGACGGAGCTACAGTATCTGTTGAAACACTGATCGAGAGCGGTATCGTGAAAAACCCGAGAGACGGAGTTAAAATTCTTGGAAATGGAGAGTTAACTAAGAAGCTTACAGTTCAGGCAAATGCATTTAGTGCAAAAGCTGCTGAGAAAATTGAAGCGCTTGGTGGAAAAGCAGAGGTGATCTAATGCTGAAGACAGTGCGTAAAGCATTTCAGATTGAGGATATCAGAAAACGAATTTTTATACGTTCGTAATGCTTGTCATCGTAAGACTTGGATCACAGCTTCCGACTCCGGGGGTAGATCCGACATTTATCAAGGAATTTTTTGCACAGCAGACGGGGGACGCTTTCAACTTTTTTGAAGCGTTCACCGGAGGCTCGTTTACAAACTTTTCCATTTTTGCATTGAGCATCACACCGTACATCACTTCATCCATTATTATGCAGCTTCTCACAATCGCAATTCCGAAATTAGAGGAGATGCAAAAAGAAGGAGAAGAAGGAAGAAAGAAGATTGCCGCAATTACACGTTATGTGACAGTTGCGCTGGCGCTTATTGAGTCTACTGCAATGGCAGTTGGATTCGGTCGACAGGGTCTTCTCGAAGAATACAATTTCGTAAGCTGTGCAGTTGTCGTATGTACACTGACGGCGGGAAGTGCCTTTATGATGTGGATCGGTGAGCGCATCACTGAAAACGGTGTCGGAAACGGTATTTCTATCGTTCTTCTGATCAATATTATTTCTCGTGTTCCGAGTGATTTATACACACTTTACGAGAAATTCATGAGTGGAAAGAAACTTGCTCAGGCAGGTCTTGCGGGATTGATTATTTTAGCGGTAATTCTTGCAGTAGTAGTCTTTGTTGTTCTTCTTCAGAGCGGAGAAAGACGAATTGCGGTACAGTATTCTAAAAAAAGTACAGGGAAGAAAAAACATACGGCGGACAGTCTACACATATTCCGCTTCGTGTAAACACTGCCGGAGTAATCCCGGTTATCTTTGCATCATCTTTGATGCAGACTCCGATCGTCATTGCCCAGTTCCTCGGAAAAGGAAACGGAACAGGCATCGGAAGCCAGATCCTTGCTGCAATGAATTCAAACAACTGGTGTAATCCGGCAAAACCGGTTTATACGGTTGGACTGCTTGTATATATTCTGCTCACAATCTTCTTTGCATATTTCTATACATCGATTACATTTAATCCTTTGGAGATTGCAAATAATATGAAGAAGAGCGGCGGATTTGTTCCGGGTATTCGTCCGGGAAAACCGACAGTTGAATATTTGCAGAAAATTTTGAATTACATTATTTTCATAGGCGCATGCGGACTGATTATCGTTCAGGTAATCCCATTCTTCTTCAATGGTATGTTCGGCGCAAACGTTTCTTTCGGAGGAACATCGCTTATCATTATCGTAGGTGTTGTGCTTGAAACGATCAAGAAGATTGAGTCGCAGATGCTTGTGAGAAATTACACAGGATTCTTAAATAATAAAGGAAGCAACGCGTCAAACAGCTTTCTTGGATATTAAATAACAATGTTTAACAGCTCGCCCTGTTTTGCCTTGAAAAAGGCAAAACGCAGCGGGCTCAAGGTGTATTTTAAGATAAAACAAAAAAGCAGTTCTGTATGCAGGAAAATATTTCGGGGCAAAAGAACTGTTTGCATATCGATCGGAGGTAGAAGTTATGAAGATTATCATGCTGGGAGCGCCGGGAGCCGGAAAAGGAACACAGGCTAAAAAGGATTGCAGAAAAATATTCGATTCCACATATTTCCACGGGAGATATTTTCCGTGCCAATATCAAAAACGGAACGGAGCTTGGGAAAAAGGCGAAGACATATATGGATCAGGGTCTTCTTGTGCCGGATGAATTAGTAGTCGATCTTGTTGTAGATAGAGTGAATCAGGATGATTGTGCGAACGGATATGTGCTTGACGGTTTTCCGCGTACGATTCCGCAGGCAGAAGCATTAGACAAAGCTCTTGCCGACATGGGACAGAAGATAGATTATGCTATCGACGTAGAAGTTCCGGATGAAAATATCGTAAACAGAATGTCGGGAAGAAGAGCCTGCGTAGACTGCGGGGCAACATATCATCTCGTATATGCCCCTACGAAAGAAGAAGGAATTTGCGATAAATGCGGAGGCGGTTTGATTCTTCGCGACGATGACAAGCCGGAAACAGTTCTGAAAAGACTTGGCGTCTATCATGACCAGACGCAGCCTTTGATCGATTATTATACACAGTCCGGTATTTTAAAGGAAGTAGACGGAACGATCGATATTGATGATGTATTTGCGGAAATTGTAAGGATTCTGGGAGAGTAAAAATGTGAAACGGCATGTGATGCCGAAATTCAGGAGGATTAAATAATATGTCAAAAGCTGACGTAATAGAAATCGAGGGAGTAGTAGTAGAGAAGCTCCCGAATGCAATGTTTAAAGTGGAACTCGAGAACGGACATATCGTTCTTGCACATATCAGCGGAAAATTAAGAATGAACTTTATTAAAATTCTTCCGGGAGATAAAGTGACGCTCGAGATGTCGCCATATGATCTTAGCAAGGGGAGAATTATCTGGAGAGATAAATAAAGCATAAAGGAAGCCGGTGCAATAAAGCCGGGCGGAATTTGAGTATTTACGGGAAGTTGTTCTGTGAGACTGCAGTGACGAAGAGTCAGGGCTTATGTACAGAACAACTTTTTTGCGTAATATTTGCGATTAAAAATGCGGAGCGAAAAATGAAATAGGAAAGTATAAGAAATAGAGGGTTGACTTAAATGCGGGGTTGGTGATATACTATGAAATGGTCATTTCTGGTGAGGTGTGCCCAAATGACCGGAAATTGTAGGTAAGCAAAGAAGGGAAGGAGGATTTGACATGAAGGTTAGATCATCAGTAAAACCAATTTGTGAAAAATGCAAAATCATTAAAAGAAAAGGAAGCATCAGAGTAATCTGTGAAAATCCGAAACACAAACAGCGTCAGGGTTAATTGACAGGAAGTTTGTGAAGTGATTTAGGCGGCTGACAGCATGACACACGAGGATGTGTGTAGAGCTGTTTAATATACAGTAAGGTTACACCGTATCTGCCCATCAGGTACCGGCAGTGCGTGTGTCCCGCTTCCGTAGTTTGCCCGTTTCGTCCATTTGTGACGATCATAGGCAGAGCCGGCATATGGCTTGAACGGATGCGATTGTATATTGCTTCTAATACCCGGCGTTTGCATTGACGGATAAGATCCGTGCCGGGAAAGGGCGCGAGGAGAACGCGTCTGGGCTGGGATATCGGCAAAAGGCCGGTAGGATGCGGCATTATAATAAGCAGAGCGTCCGCAGCCTCAATTAAAGACAGTATAAACAAAGAAAATGGAGGAAAGACACATGGCTCGTATTGCAGGTGTAGACTTACCAAGAGACAAACGTGTAGAGATCGGCTTGACTTATATTTATGGAATCGGAAGAACAAGCGCAAGCCGTATTTTGGCAGATGCAGGAGTAGATCCGAATACTCGTGTAAGAGATCTTACAAGTGAAGAAGTAAAAAAGATCAGCGCAGTGATCGATGAAACTCAGGTTGTAGAAGGTGATCTTAGAAGAGAGATCCAGCTTAACATCAAGAGACTGAAAGAAATCGGATGCTACCGTGGAATCCGTCATAGAAAAGGACTTCCGGTGCGTGGTCAGAAGACAAAGACAAACGCAAGAACATGTAAAGGTCCGAAGAGAACAGTAGCAAACAAGAAAAAATAAGCTGAAAGCAACTTAATGAAAACGAAGTTTGAATTTAGTGCGAAGCCGTTCGCAAATCTTAGCAAATGCGAAGCATGAGCTTAGCTGAGCGAACAAACTTGTTATAACAAGGAATTAAATCAAAGAGAAAGAAGAAAGTAGGTTAGGTTTAAATGGCAAAGAAAGTTGCGAAAAAAAGTAACTAAAAAAACGTGTCAAGAAAAACGTTGAACGCGGACAGGCACATATCCAGTCATCTTTTAATAATACAATCGTAACATTAACAGATACACAGGGAAATGCTCTTTCATGGGCAAGTGCAGGCGGTCTGGGATTTAGAGGTTCAAGAAAATCTACATCCATATGCAGCGCAGATGGCAGCTGAGACAGCAGCTAAAGCGGCATTGGTACACGGACTTAAGTCTGTAGATGTATTCGTAAAAGGACCGGGATCAGGACGTGAAGCGGCAATCCGTGCTCTTCAGGCATGCGGTATTGACGTAGTAAGTATCAAAGACGTAACACCGGTTCCGCATAACGGATGCCGCCCGCCGAAACGCAGAAGAGTGTAATCGACGGCTGAACATTATCATACACCGGAAAGTAACTTGGAAAGCGGTATGAAACCGCTCGTATGTATAAATTAGGAGGATAGACATGGCAGTAAACAGAGTTCCTGTTCTTAAAAGATGCCGTTCTTTAGGCATGGATCCGATTTACCTCGGAATTAATAAAAAAGTCTAACAGACAGTTAAAAAAGAGCAAACAGAAAAATGAGCGAGTACGGTCTGCAGCTTCGCGAGAAACAGAAAGCGAAATTCATCTACGGCGTACTTGAAAACCGTTTAGAAACTACTATGCGAAAGCAAAACAGATGGAAGGAATGACAGGTGAAAACCTGATGAGAATTCTTGAGTCCAGACTGGACAACGTAATCTTCCGCATGGGACTTGCAAGAACAAGAAAAGAAGCAAGACAGATCGTTGATCACAAACACGTTCTCGTAAACCGGAAAACAGGTAAACATTCCGTCTTACCTTGTAAAAGCAGGAGATACGATTGAGATCAAAGAAAACAAAAAAGGCTCACAGAGATATAAAGACATTCTTGAAGCGACTGGCAGCAACATGGTTCCGGAATGGCTCGATGTTGATGCAGAGAACCTGAAAGGATCTGTAAAAGAACTTCCGGCAAGAGAAGCGATCGATGTTCCGGTAGATGAGATGTTGATTGTCGAGTTATATTCTAAATAATATCGGCTGCAACAGCGTATCCCTTCAACATATATTAACCCATAAGGAGGGTCTGTGTAGTGTTTGATTTTAATAAACCTAATATTGAGATTACGGATGTTTCGGAAGATAAAAAATATGGAAGATTTGTTGTAGAACCGCTTGAAAGAGGATATGGTACAACACTCGGAAATTCTCTGAGAAGAATCATGCTCTCATCTCTTCCGGGTTCTGCGATCAGTTCCGTTAAGATCGACGGAGTTCTTCATGAATTCAGTTCGATACCGGGCGTAAAAGAAGACGTTACGGAGATTATCATGAATTTGAAATCTCTCGCGATAAGAAATATGTCTGAGTCAGACGAGCCGAAAACAGTATATATTGAGTTTGAAGGCGAAGGTGTTGTGACAGGAGCAGACATCAATATTAATGACCCTGATATTGAGATCGTAAATCCGGATCAGGTGATCGCTACATTGAGCGGCGGCAAAGACTGCAGGCTGAATATGGAATTGACGATCACAAAGGGCAGAGGATATGTAAGTTCTGATAAGAACAAAACAGAAGATATGCCGATCGGAGTGATTGCGATTGACTCGATCTATACACCGGTTGAACGTGTGAATCTGACTGTTGAGAATACTCGTGTCGGACAGATTACGGATTATGATAAATTAACACTTGATGTTTGGACAAAAGGAACAATGCTTCCTGATGAGGCGGTAAGCCTTGCGGCAAAAGTGCTGAGCGAACATTTTGAAACTTTTTCGTTGATCTTTCGGAAGTTGCTCAGGTTGCGGAAGTAATGATCGAGAAAGAAGACGATGAGAAAGAGAAAGTTCTTGAGATGAGCATTGATGAACTTGAACTTTCCGTTCGTTCCTATAATTGTCTGAAGAGAGCCGGAATCAATACGGTAGAAGAACTTACTAATAAGACTCCTGAAGATATGATGAAAGTTCGTAACCTCGGACGTAAATCACTTGAGGAAGTGCTTGCTAAGTTAAAAGAACTCAATCTTGAGTTGAATCAGGGCGAGGAATAATCGCTTTATAGAAAATCGTGGATTGTTCGGAATACAGGACGATCCGCGAGCATTTGATTAATAAGCCCGAAGATGCATAATTGAATGTGTAGTCATAGTTCAGACATATACCGGGAGGGAAAATGCGTGCCGGCGTGTTTTTCAAAAAGAACGAGTATGCGTTAAGGTTTTGTTTATAAACAATAGCGGCAGACGTGCGAAGCGCGGTTCTGCAGACGGCGCATCCGAATTATGACGGAAAGATTAGGAGGAAATATAAGAATGGCAAAATATAGAAAACTCGGCAGAACATCCAGCCAGAGAAAAGCATTGATCAGAAATCAGGTAACAGCTCTGCTTAACAACGGAAAGATCGTTACAACTGAGGCGAAAGCAAAAGAAATCCGTAAAACAGCAGAAGGTCTTATCGCGTTGGCTGTGAAAGAGAAAGATAATTTCGATGAAGTAACAGTAATGGCAAAAGTTGCCCGCAAAGATAAAGACGGCAAGAGAGTAAAAGAAGTTGTAGACGGAAAGAAAGTTACTGTTTACGATGAAGTAGAGAAAAAGATCAAAAAAGATCAGCCGAGCAGACTTCACGCAAGACGTGAGATGCTGAAAGTTCTTTACCCGGTTAAAGAGGGCGAGAACAAAAAGGCAAAAGAAGTCGATATGGTTGCAAAATTATTTGATGAGATCGCTCCGAAATATGCAGATCGTAACGGTGGTTACACAAGAATCGTGAAGATCGGTCAGCGTAAAGGTGACGCGGCGATGGAAGTTCTTCTTGAGCTTGTATAATAGCTGAGTTCCCGAATATTTTCGGCAGATTAATATTGAATCAATGAGAAACTCTTTCTATGAAATTCATAGGAGGAGTTTTTTTACAATGATAATTTTCATAGGATTTTTACTGTTTTGTAGAAAATGCACAAATAATACAAAAAAAATACCGTTAAAATATTAACAAATATGTTGTTGACAATTATTTAACAAACAGATATACTTGAACTTGTGAGAAACAAGATAGATAACGGTTGAAAAGATAAACCGGAACTCAATTACAGGAGGAATTATCAAATGGCAAAGAAAGAAAAAACAGTCGTACCTGAGATTGTTGACAGTGTAGAAGCGCTTGAAGCAAAAATGAAAGCAATGCGCGAAGCACAGAAAGTTTTCGCGACATTTACTCAGGAGCAGGTTGACAAGATTTTCTATGAAGCAGCTATGGCAGCCAACAAACAGCGTATCCCGCTTGCAAAGATGGCAGTAGAAGAGACGCAGAGAGGTATTGTTGAAGATAAAGTTATCAAAAACCACTATGCTGCAGAGTATATATATAACGCATACAAGAACACAAAAACTTGTGGCGTGATCGAAGAAGATACAGCTTACGGAATCGAAAAAAGTAGCAGAGCCGATCGGTCTTGTTGCTGCGGTTATCCCGACAACAAACCCGACTTCTACGGCAATCTTCAAAACATTGATCTGTTTGAAGACAAGAAATGCGATCATCATCAGCCCACACCCGGCTGCAAAAGAATGTACGATCGCAGCTGCAAAAGTTGTACTTGAAGCTGCTGTAAAAGCAGGAGCGCCGGAAGGAATCATCGGATGGATCGATGCACCGTCACTGGAGCTCACAAACACAGTTATGAGAGACGCAGACATCATTCTGGCAACAGGTGGCCCGGGAATGGTAAAAGCTGCTTACTCTTCAGGAAAACCGGCTCTTGGCGTTGGCGCCGGAAATACACCGGTTATCATTGATGACACAGCAGATGTAAGAATGGCTGTAAACTCTATTATCCATTCTAAAACATTTGATAATGGTATGATCTGTGCTTCCGAGCAGTCTGTAACTGTTCTGGAGAGCGTATACGAGCAGGCGAAAAAAAGAGTTCGCTTACAGAGGCTGCTACTTCCTGAAACCTGGAAAAGAGCTTGATGCGGTTCGTAAAACAATCATCATTAACGGAGCTCTTAACAGCAAAATTCCGGGAAAATCTGCATATGAAATCGCAAAACTTGCAGGTGTAAATGTTCCGGAAGATACAAAAATCCTTATCGGTGAAGTTGAGTCTGTAGATATCGCAGAAGAATTTGCTCACGAGAAACTGTCACCGGTACTTGCAATGTATAAAGCAAAAACATTTGACGAAGCTCTTGATAAAGCTGCACAGCTTGTAGCTGACGGCGGATACGGACATACATCTTCTCTGTATGTACATCCGGCAGAGAAAGAGAAGATCCAGAAACATTACGAAGCAATGAAAACTTGCCGTGTTCTGATCAATACACCGGCTTCACAGGGTGGTATCGGAGATCTTTACAACTTTAAACTTGCTCCGTCACTTACACTTGGATGTGGATCATGGGGTGGAAACTCCGTATCAGAAAACGTTGGTGTAAAACATCTTCTGAACGTGAAAACAGTTGCCGAGAGGAGAGAGAAATATGCTGTGGTTTTAGAACACCTGAGAAAGTTTACTTTAAGAAAGGATGTATCC
>ENA-OPYU01000613-OPYU01000613.1-human-gut-metagenome-genome-assembly--contig:-NODE-613-length-13672-cov-3.741085_pt1 | contig 13672 bp, 17 predicted proteins | sample MGYA00242637_ERZ504482 | MGnify/ENA primary metagenome ERZ504482 (study PRJEB26092, sample SAMD00036237) | human gut metagenome | host: Homo sapiens | study: EMG produced TPA metagenomics assembly of...
CCACAGAGGGAGATTCTTTACCCAGTCAAATTTTTCAGACAATGTACAGACTTTTCCCACAAGAATGATCGCAGGCGTCTGCACCTGAAATGTTTTTGCATCCTCCCAAAGCCTGGCAAGTGTGCTGACAAGCCTTCTTTGTCTTGCCGTAGTTCCTTTTTCCAGCACTGCTGCCGGTGTATTCTCATCCATTCCCGCCTGGATCAGTCCACGGCATATTTCTTCCATGGCAGTGATCCCATCAGAAAATAAGCGTTCCGTTCAATTTTGCAAGGGCGTCATAAGGAATCTCTATTTTTTGCCTTCTTTTGCATGCCCTGTGATCACATGAAAGGAAGACGCAAAATCCCGATGCGTGATCGGAATGCCTGCATACGCCGGAACTGCAAGAGCAGAAGTCACTCCGGGGATGATTTCAAACGGAATCCCTTCTGCCGCCAGACACTCCACCTCCTCGGCCCCTCTCCCGAATACAAACGGATCTCCTCCTTTTAAACGAAGGACATTTTTTCCTGCTTTCGCCTCACGAAGCAAAATCTGATTGATCTCTTCCTGACGGACACAGTGATGTCCGGAACGTTTTCCCACGTAAATCCATTCTTTTCCATCCGGGATCAGACTCAGGATTTCTGCACTGATCAGCGCATCATAGATGATCACATCCGCCTCATCCATCCATTTTTTTACTTTCAGTGTCAAAAGAGATGCATCTCCCGGTCCTGCTCCCGCAAGCCATACTTTGCCGGATGGAGATCCCTTTCCTGTCATTTTTTTTCTGCTGACTTTCCATATGCGCTCCTTTTCTATTTTCCATACTTTTTCTGCATATTGTGTGCAAGAGTCTCCCCCAACAGCTCTGCTTCTTTCTTATTGCCGCTTGTCTTTTCTACAAACCAGTTCTCATCCGATTCTCTCCAGTACAGCCCTGTAATATGACACTTTGATCCTCTGATTTCTGCATATGCTGCCACAGGTGAAGTACATCCGCCATTCAGTACTTTTACAAAGGCTCGTTCTGCCTTCGCCGCGGCCTCAGACCGGGGATCGTTGAGCACTTCTAAAAGTTCCTGATATTCCCCGGCTCTTGCCTGCACTGCCAGAATTCCCTGTCCGGCTGCCGGGATCATTTCTTCGCAGGAAAAATATCTCCCGATACAGGAATCCATTCCCAGTCTTTTTAATCCGGCTGCTGCCAGAACCGTAGCACAAAATCCTTCTTCCTCCAGTTTGCGAAGTCTCGTCTGCACGTTTCCGCGGATTCCCTGAAAGTGACAGTCCGGATACAGTCTCTCCAGCTGCAGTCTCCGCCTCTTGCTGGAAGTCCCAATCATCCCGCCGGAAATGCTTTCGGTCTGTCCCTGCCGAAAGATCAGCACATCTCGCGGATCTTCCCGTTTGCTATATGCAAGAATCGGAAGATCTTCCGGGATGTCCATCGGCATGTCTTTTAAGCTGTGCACAGACAGATCGACCCGTCCCTTTCGCAAAGCCTGATCCAGCTCCTTGACAAACAAACCTTTTCCTCCGATCTGCTCCAGACTCCGGTCTAAAATCCGGTCTCCGGTCGTCTTCATTGTCACGATCTCCACACGGATATGCGGAAAATGCGCCTCAATCTGTCCTTTTATGATCTCGGTCTGTGTCACCGCCAGCCTGCTTTCCCTGCTTCCGATCCGTATTACTGTTTTCATGGCATTCTCGTTCCTTTCCCCAGAATCTGATAAATATACTCCATATCCAAACTTTCCCGGATAATCTCCGCCAGCTTATTGTACTGGGTTTCCTTGTATGCCTTCCAGTCCAGACGCTCAAGCTGCCCGGCATCATATCCTTTTTCTTTTAAAAGTGCCGAAACAAACCCGGATGCGACACAAGCCTGATCGAAAAATTCCGTGTACATAGCAGCCGTAACAGTTGCTTTTTTCTGGCGCCGTCATATCGAATCCGTCTTTCGCCTGTTTCCTCCTGAATCTGCACCAGCGGACAAGGCTCCTCTGTATACGTTGTCACTCCCATATGGATTTCATATCCTTCTAATGGCACCTGACTTAAACTGCTCAGACTTCCAGACAGCCCTTCAAAAGTTCCCTGTACGCGGGTTCTCATCTTTTCCCCTGCAAACACAGTCTGTATCGGAAGCAAGCCCATTCCTTTGAGTTCCCCGCCCGCTTCCACACCTTTGGGATCCTGCAAAAGCTCTCCCATCATCTGATAGCCGCCGCAGATTCCAAATACAGTTTTTCCGGATGCCGCATGGCGAAGGATCTTTCCTTCCAGTCCGCACTGACGAAGCCACTTCAAGTCTTCCATCGTGTTTTTCACTTCCGGGAAGAATGACCGCATCCGGAGTGCCGAACTGTGACGCACTTGTCACGTACCGGACACCGACTTCATCCATAGATTCTAGCGGCATCAGATCTGTAAAATTAGAAATTCTCGGAAGCCGGATCACGGCAATATCCAGAAGCCCTTTCTTTTCTCTGTGCGTGAACCGCTCGCTTAAGCTGTCTTCTTCGTCAATATCCAGGTGGAAATAAGGAACAACCCCACATACCGGAATCTTTGTCTTTTCTTCCAGCATATCAAGTCCGGGACGTAAGATTTCTTTGTCCCCGCGAAATTTATTGATGATCGTTCCTTTGATCCTTCTTCTCTCCTGCTCCTCTAAAAGCTCAATGGTTCCCACAATCTGGGCAAACACACCGCCTCTGTCAATATCTCCGGCCAGAAGCACCGGTGCATCTACCATCTCTGCCATTCCCATATTCACGATATCTTCACGTTTCAGATTAATCTCCGCCGGGCTGCCCGCACCTTCGATGACAATAATGTCAAACTGTTCATCCAGTTTCTGATAGGCGCTTTTGATCACCGGAATATATTCTCTTTTCCTGCGAAAATATTCCATCGCTGACATCACACCCTGTACTTCTCCGTTTAAGATCACCTGAGAGCCGGTGTCATTGGTCGGTTTTAACAAGATCGGATTCATGATCGCAAGAGGTTCGATACCCGCAGCCTCTGCCTGCATGACCTGAGCTCTTCCCATTTCCAGACCTTCTCTTGTAATAAAGGAATTGAGCGCCATATTCTGGGATTTAAAGGGCGCTACCTGATATCCATCCTGATGAAATACCCGGCACAGTCCGCCTGCCAGAACACTTTTTCCTGCATTTGACATGGTTCCCTGTATCATGATCGGTGCTGCCATTCTCATTCTCCCCCTTCATAAATATATTCCAATGCTTTCAGTAATTTTTCATTGTCTGTTCTCTGTTTCACCGCGATTCGGTAATACCCCTTTTCCAGTCCCTCATAATTGGAGCAGTCCCGAATCAGGATGTTTTTCTGAAGCAGCAGAGAGAACAGCGGATATGGACTCTTTAAGAGCAGATAGTTCACTTTTGAAGGGAACCACTCCACCCCAATCCGGGTCAGACTTTCTTCCAGCCATGCCCGTTCAGTTTCCAGCCATTTTCGCATTTCCTGCCATCTTTTCATTTCCTTTAAAGCCGCACACCCGGCTGCCTGTGCCACACTGGACACGCTCCAGGGCTGCCGGTTTCTTTCCATCTTTTCAAGCAGCTCCAAATTGGATGTGATCCCGTATCCGAGCCGGATTCCCGGAATCGCAGAAATCTTTGTAAAGGCCTGCAGAATCATCAGATTTTTTCACTTCTCTCGCATTCTCTGCAGAGTGTCTGTTTTTCGCGGTTCTTGACAGAAATTCCACAAAACACTCATCCAAAAATTCATGAGAATCCCTTTTTTCTTCACATGTCTTTAAAATCTCAAGCAGAAAGTCCTTTGGGATTACCGCTCCGCTTGGATTATCCGGAGAACATAAGAAGAGCAGATCCACATCTTCTTTCAAAAACTCCAGATAAGACGTTTGCGGCACAAACCCGTGTTTCTCACTGAGCGGATAGTACACACATTCACAGTCCACCGCCTGAAGCGCTCTGTGATATTCTGCAAAAGACGGGATCGTCAGGAGCGCTTTTTCGGTCGAAGGGAATGGATCAGCAAAAGATCAGTTCTGCCGCTCCATTTCCAAAAATCAGAAATTCCTGGGGAACCTGCAGATGTTCTGCCAGTGCACTTCTGAGTTTCCGGCTTTTGCTGTCCGGATACTCCCCTGCATGCTTCAGATTTTCCGCCATCGCCAAAAGCACCTCTTCTCCTGGTCCGAAAGGATTGAGGTTGACAGAGTAGTCCGTCACGTTTTCATAAGTATAAATATCTCCGCCATGCATATATTCCATGATTTTGTCTCCTTTCTTACCAGAAATACCAGAACCGGATCATTCCTGCAAACAGCAGGGTAAGCACTGCTGTCACATACATCAGCCTTCCTGCCCGTTTGATGTCTTCGGCCTCGACAGGACGGATCGGATCTCCGATCGTCTCTTTTTTATGCAGTACACCAAAATACCATGCATCTCCTGCCAGCTGCACCTGAAGCGCCCCTGCACAGACTGATTCCGTCTGCGCAGAATTCGGACTGGCATGCTTTCTCCGGTCTCTTTTATAAATCTGCGCTGCCTTTTTTGCATCCATTCCTGTCAGAAATGCCGCCGCGATCATCAGAACTGCCGATACTCTGGATGGCAGATAATTAAACACGTCATCCATCTTTGCCGCCACTCTCCCGAAATAGAGATTTTTTTCATTCTTATATCCCAGCATCGAATCCATCGTATTGACCGCTTTATAGAGGAATCCAAGCGGTGCACCGCCAAGCATCAGAAACATCAGCGGCGCAGTCACACCGTCTGATGTATTTTCTGCCACAGTTTCCACTGCTGCCTTTGCAATCCCTTCTTCTGTAAGCGACTTGGTATCTCTTCCTACAATCATGGAAACTGCTTTTCTTGCCCCCTCCACATCCTGTGTTTTCAGAGCATGGTATACCTTCTTACTCTCCACAGAAAGTGAACGTGCCGCCAGGATCTGGTAACACCAGAAGCATTCCAGAAGAAACGAAACAGCCGGATGGATCTTCTCTGCCGCCCACAGCATCAGACATGGAATCCCGGTACTGATCAAAATCACCAGGAGCCACAGAATTCCCCCTGCCACAATCTGTTTTTTCGGTGATTTTCCCGCCGCACTTCGCAGCGGTTTTTCCAAAAAAGAAATTAGATGTCCGATCAGCCTTATCGGGTGATACAGCCAGTAAGGATCGCCAAAGATCAAATCCAGTCCAAATCCTGTCATACATGCAAGTAATATTCTCATAATCTTTCTATCTCCGTCAGTTGTTTTTTCCCCTGTCTCCAGCTTCCCTCCTCTGCGATTGCAGAATATCCGCTGCCATTTGAGACCTGCCAGTCATAAAATTCTCCTCCCGTTTGAGAAAACGCTGACAAAACCGCCATGATCGTACCGCCGTGTACGACAAATGCTGCTTCCCGGCACTGCAAATCCATCAGATGCTCCATCATCTGCTCAAATCCAAGGCGTGTTCGCTCAAAAAATGTCTCCTGTCCTTCTCCTTCCGGAAAAGGAATCGTTCCATTGGAATCCAGCCACCTCTGATATCCCGGGATCGTCTTTTAATTCTTCATAACTTTTTTCCTTCAAAACGCCCGAAATCCTTCTCCCGGCAAAATTTTCACAGATCAGATCCGGCTCCTTTTTGAAACAACAACCTAGCTGTCTGTCTGCAGCGAAGCATTGGACTTGTGATGATCTTCTCCGGACAACAAAGGATACTTCCTGTCTGCCCCGGCAAGATGGGCTCATCTGTTCGTCCGATATACCGTCTTTCCAGATTTCCCTGTGTCTGAAAATGGCGGATCAGCCAGATTCTCATAATGCACCTCCTGCCACGATAACTGCTGCCAGTATCAGAAGTTCGGCAAGCTGCAGAAAATATCCTGCCAGATCGCCTGTCATCCCGCCAAACTGTTTCATTGCCATGTGATGGTAATACCAGAATACCAGAAGAGCGGTGCAAAGAGCCGCCGCGCCCATCTGCACAGAAGTCATCAACATCACTGCCAAAGCCGCAAAAAACCAGCACACCATCACAACTGCCACCCGTTTCCTGTGTGCCTGCTCCTGAAAGGTTCGTCCAAGTCCGTCTTTTTTCGCAGATGGGAACACCATCACAGAGAGTCCGCTAAGGGAACGTGACATTACATATCCTGCCCCGATCACCGGGAGCATTTCTGATTTTGCTTCACTCCACAATGCCAGACTTGCCACAAGATATAGTCCAAATCCGATCACTGCGAAAGCTCCGGTGCGGGAATCTTTTAAAATTTCCAGCTTCTTTTCTCTGCTTCCATAGGAATTCAGAGCATCCATCGTGTCCAGGAATCCGTCCATGTGGATTCCGCCGTTGACCAGTACCGGAAGCAGTGTCATCACTCCTGCAAAAAACAACGTTCCGCATGACGTATACACAAGAAGAGCATTTCCGAGGATGACCTCCAGAATTCCTGTCACCACTCCTACCAGAGGGAAAAAGCACATGGCATATTTCATATTTTTTTCATTCCATTCCACCCGGGGCATCGGAATTTTCGAGTACATCGCAACTCCGATTGCCAGAGACTCAAAGAATCTCATTTTAACACCTCGTATTGTTCGATCTTTGCTTTTTCAAATGTGGTCATCTCCCGGTAAACCGAAAGCCCCATCTCCAGAACCGGAATCACTGCCACTGCGCCGGTCCCTTCTCCCAGACTCATATTACAAGTCAAAAGCGGGGAAAGCTCCAACGCCTCCAACAGCATAGCTCCTGCCGGTTCTTTGGATACATGGGAAGGCAGAAAATAAGACTTTGAAACCGGCACCATGCGCGCGGCACACAAAGCCGCTACAGAAGAGATAAATCCGTCGATCACCACCGGAACGCGGTACAGAGTTCCTCCTAAAAAGACACCGGTCAGACCCGCAATATCCAGGCCTCCTACTTTTGAAAGAACATCCACCGGATCTTCCTTGTCCGGCTGATAGTTTGCAATCGCATCCTTAATAACAGAAATCTTTTTCTCAAGCCCTGCGCTGCTAAGGCCTGCCCCGCGCCCGGTTACCTGTTCTGGTGCAACGGATAACAGCACCGACGCAACAGCACTGCTGGTCGTCGTGTTACCGATTCCCATCTCTCCCGTAGCGATCATCTCATATCCCTGTTCTTTGAGCTGTTCCACTTTTCGGATGCCGATTTCAATTGCCTGCCATACCTCTTCTCTTGTCATTGCAGGTTCTTTTGAAAAATTACGTGTTCCGTAGGCAACTTTTTCTTCCTTGACTGTCACTGACGGAACATCCACCGCCATTCCGATGTCTACTGGAAAGAGATCCACCCCGGCCACTTTGCTCATCGCACAGACGCTGGTACTGGATTTTGTGAAATTGTCCGCTACCATGGCAGTCACTTCCTGCCCGGTCTGTGTGACCCCTTCCTCCACGATTCCATTGTCTGCGCACATAATGACCAGCGCCTTTTTCTTCAGCTCATAATCCGGGGTCTCTTTGATCCCCGCCATCTGTATCACTGCATCCTCCAGCTTTCCCAGAGAAAACAGTGGTTTTGCGATCTTTATCCAGTGCTTTCTTGCCTGTTCCATGCTTGTTTCATCCAAAGGTCTGATCTCTTTTTTCAACTCTTCCAGTGTCATTTTCTTTCACTTCCTTCTTTTTGTGACTGCTCCCATCTGATTGCTTCCCGCATGAACCTTTCTGCAAATACCGGATTGGACGAATAGGAAAGATGCGGAAATCCCGCAAACAGATTCTGCTGCATATGAACGCATTCCCAGCTTCTCTTTCCGTCCGGTTTTAACGCTTTTGCATCTGTTCCATTATTTGTACTGTCCCAGTAGTGGAATTCATGACCGCGGATCCTCTCTCCTCGCTTCAAAAACGTACCGTCCACCACTCCTGTCAGATTGATGTAACCAAACCGTACCAGTTTTTCCTTCGGCGCTGCCTCGCCTCTGATCACGCCGGCCATCTTCCAGAGTTTTCCTTTCGGATCCGCAAGCTTCTCATGAAGATACAAAAAACCGCCGCATTCCGCATGGCAGGGCATTCCATTTTGAATGCTTTCCCGGATTTTAGCAAGCATGGTTTTGTTTTCACTTAATTCTCTGGCATATAATTCCGGATATCCGCCGCCTAACAAAAGACCGCTGACTCCTTCTGGCAGGTGGGTATCTCGAATAGGGCTGAAATACACCAGATTGCAGCCATATCTTTCCAGCAGTTTTAGATTGTCTTTATAATAAAATCCAAACGCCTCATCCCTTGCCACCGCAATCGATACCTTTGGATTTTCTTTCTCCTCATCCTCAGGTACGCTTATTTCCAGAGACGGTGCTTCTTTGGCCAACTCATAGAGACCTTCCAGATCTACCGTCTCTGAGAGGATCTCTCCTGCCTGCTCCAGCTGTGCTTTCAGATGTTTGATTTCCTCCGGTGTGACCAGACCAAGATGCCGGCTCTTTAGATGAAACGCTTCATGTTCCGGAATATACCCGAGCACCTTGATCGGATGTCCTGCCTTTTTCAGCTCGTTTTCCAGCATTTCTTTCAAACGGGGATACAACATTGCCGATACGCGGTTTAACAAAATTCCCCGAATCCGGCTCTCCTTTTTAAATTCCAGAAACCCTTTCACCAGAGCAGCCAGAGACAGAGCGGAGCCTCTCGCTGAAACCACCAGCACGACCGGTATCTGCAAGGCAGCTGCCACATCATAGGAACTTGCTTTTGCCGTATCCAGTCCCATACCGTCATAATATCCCATAACACCCTCTACCACTGCCAGATCGGCATTTTTGGCATGCTCTGCAAAAATCCCGGTCAGCTGCTCTTTCTCGCAGAAAAACAGATCCAGATTCTGAGAATCAATCCCGAGCACCTCCCGGTGAAACATCGGATCAATATAATCCGGTCCGCATTTACAGGAAACAACATTTTTCTGCTGTCTGCAAAACGCTGCCATCAGCCCACAGGAAATCACCGTTTTTCCGCTTCCGCTGGACGGTGCGGCAATTAAAATTCTTGGAATATTCACGCTTCTCCCTCCGAAATAATATAGATCGGGTTTTGTCCTGTCATCATGTGATGACGTCCCAGTTTTCTCGCTTTTGCCGCTGTAATCTGTACAATTTCCGGTTCCCGCAAAAGCCCTTCATCCACTGCTTCCATTACTTCCGCCATCGTATCCAGAGAAATCGCTGTCAGTACGATCTGTACATCCGGGTTCTTCTTTTTAACTGCCAGCAGGATTTCCCTCAGATTTCCGCTGCTTCCCCCGATAAATACATGGGTCGGCGGTTCCAGTTTCCTGAGTGCTTCCGGTGCTGTTCCCTCCACGATCTGCACATTATCTGTCCGCAATTTTTGCACGTTTTTACGGATCAGCTCGATCCCTTCCGGATTCTTTTCAATAGCATACACTCGAATACTGCCGTCCTGGCAGGCTGCTTCAACAGCAACAGAACCTGTTCCCGCACCAACGTCATAAAGAACCGCATCTTTTTCCAGATCAAGCTTTGCGATACAGATTGTCCGCACTTCTTCTTTCGTCATAGGAACGTTTCCTCTTGTAAAGGCTTCATCCTTCAAATGCCGGCACACCTTCTGTGATGGATGTGGATTTTCCAGACAGACAATGCAAAGCCCCTCTGCATCCTCCTCCGTCAGTTCGCTTACCGTTTTTGAAAAAATCTGCTCTTGCGGATAGGAAAAATTTTTTCCGATATGTACCGTCAAGTCTTCAAGCCCATAATACAAAAGCTTCTCTTTCAGATTTTCTTTTCTTCCGCCCAACAGCAGAAAAGTTTTTGCATGATGTTCTGCTTCATAAATCCAGTTCTGCCATCTTCCATGGAGGCTGACAAGGGCTGCATCCTCCCAGGAAGTGTGTAGCGCAGCTGCAAAATACACAACAGACGAAATTCCCGGAATCCTTTGGATTTCATACCGTTCTTCACTGCCATTTAGAACTTCTTCCAGTTTTTTTGCCCCGCTGTAAAATCCTGCATCCCCGGAAAGTACAATCCCGATCCTGCAAAACTGCGGATGCTTTCGAAGGTACTCTTCTACTTTTTCCGGCAGATATTCTGCATGGCAGACACAATCTGCATCGGATACCTCTTCCAGAAGCCGTTTTGCGCCAATCATACAGTCACAGCCTTTTTAAAGACTTCCTTTTTGTCCTGGACAGTCATCCCTCTTTCGTTCCCATTCCGATCCCGGCCAGATAAACGATTCTTTTCTCTTTACACATCCCGATATCCTCTCGGTGTCACCATGTGACCATCCATTTCCTGTGTCTGTTCATTTCCGATAAACACCGTTGTAAACATATCCACCTCTGTGTCGTTTTAATTCCTTTAATGTAAGGATCCGGCTCTCCTGCCCGTCTCTTCCGATCTGTCTGACAATTCCGCAGATTGTATCTTCTGCTTTGTATTCCAGCATCATATTACATGCCTTCTCCAGATAGTCATGACGTTTTCTGCTGGAAGGATTGTAAAGACAGATCACAAAATCTGCCATGGCTGCTGCCCTGACTCTCTTTTCAATCTTCTCCCATGGTGTGAGCAGGTCACTTAAACTGATGACTGCAAAATCATGAATTAACGGAGCTCCAAGCACGGCTGCACCGCCGATTGCCGCCGTGATCCCCGGCACAATCTCAAGCTCTGCCTTAGGAAACTCGACACCGACCTCATACATCAAACCAGCCATTCCATACACACCGGCATCCCCGCTGCAGATCATCGCCACTTTTTTCCCTTTCATGGCCTCCTCAAATGCCATCTTGCACCGCTTCACTTCCTGCTTCATCGGCGTGGTCAGAAATTCTTTCTCGGGAAACTGCTCTTTCACCAGATCTACATACACCGTATATCCGATGATTGTATCGCAGGCATTCAGCACTTCTCTCGCCTCTTCTGTCATCTGTTTTCCCGCTCCGGGACCGATCCCGACTACATACACTCTATTCATCTGCCTGCTCCTCCTGTTTTCCCTGTCGAAATTCTGTGGTAAATTCCGGATGGTACAGAAGTGATCTCTCATATTCTCCTTCCAGAATTCTTCCCACCACGATCAGGGCTGTTTTTGTCACCTGTGCGTCTGCCGCTCGGTTTTTTCCAGTTCTGAGACCATGCATCGCTGCACTTTTTCCTCCGGCCAGGTTGCCTTGTACACGATCGCTGCCGGAGTGTCTGCCGGATATCCCCCTGCCATCAGCTCTTCCTGCAGATTTTCCAAGCATTCCGGTGCTCAGAAAAATCACCATCGTCGCCTGATGCGCCGCAAAGCTGCGGATGGACTCTTTATCCGGAACCGGCGTTCTGCCTGCCATTCTTGTAATCACCACAGACTGGGAAATATCAGGCAGTGTATATTCTGCATGCAGCGCTGCTGCTGCTCCGCAAAAAGAACTGACACCCGGACATACTTCGTACGGAATCTGACGCTCTTCCAAAGCATCCATCTGCTCTCTTATCGCTCCGTACAGACACGGATCCCCGGTATGCAGCCGAACGATCCGTTTTCCTTCTTTTTCCCCTGCATATATCACTTCCAGAACTTCTTCCAGCGTCATATAGGCGCTGTTATATACTTCACAGCCTTCTTTTTTTACCTGCAAAAGACCCGGATTTACCAGTGACCCTGCATAAATGATAATGTCCGCTTCTTTTAAATACTGCTGTCCCCGCACTGTGATCAGATCTTCCGCTCCCGGTCCTGCTCCTACAAATACGATCATTTCGTCTCCTCCCCTTCTGCTATTTTTTCTCTTTTACAATAAACAATGAATAATAACTTGCCTCATCCGGAATCTCCTCTGCCGAATGGTAGATTGTCTCATTCTCCATGCCGCAGTTTTCTACCATCGTCAGATTTAAGTTCTGCTCTTTGATCACCTGCTTGACATAAGGAATCTTTCGCCCGGCCTTCATCAGCACCTTTGTTCCCGCCATCTTTAATCCTTCTTCAATCTCATAGGACGCAGGGATGACATGCAGTTCTTCCTGGTTCTCCACAAGGCTCTGATCCAGTCTTGCCGCTGCCGCACAAAAGGAAGGAACTCCCGGTATGATCCTTGTCTCATATCCCTGTTTCCGAATTCTCTTGTGAATATACATACAGGTCGAGTACACGGTCGGATCTCCCAGCGTGATAAACACCACATCCATTCCTTTTTCCAGAAGCTCTGCTGATTTTTTCTGCACCCTCGTCATGTACCTGACGAAGCCGTTCATTTTTCTTTCATCATCGGCATTGGCAGATACAACTTGGCTTTCTCCCCGATTTGTGCATCTGCCTGCACTGCAATCTGATAGGCAACACATTTTTCCAGATAACTTTTATATGCAGGATCTGTTCCTGTCGGATCATACGCCGCCTCTGTAAAATTTTTATCCGATACCGGGATTGCAATCACCGGACACTGCTTCATGACACGCAGTGCCTTTACTGTCAAAAGCTCGGGATCTCCCGGCCCTACACCTGCTCCGTAAAATATTCCGCTCATTCTTTCTCTCCTGTTCGTTTCTCTTTCACTGATTCTGCGCGTATGATTTCCAAAAGTTCTTCTGCACCGGAAGTCTCTCCTAATATCCCGTTTTCATTCGAAAACACGATTGCTTCCACACGAAGAGACTCCCCTCCTCTGTGCTTCAGATAAAATGCGATCCGTTTCATTACAGAATCCATAACCTGTCCCAACAGCTGTTCTTTTTCAAGCAGTTCTGTCATTTCTGCTGTTGTAATACTTTCCATAATTTTTTTTTCTACGGTTTCAGGCATCAGCCCCCTGCCATCGCCGCATGCGAAGCAAATACTTCCATCCTGCAGTCCGCCTGTCTGGAGTGCGTATTCATCACTCCTGCCGCCACCTTGATCAGTTTGCCCACATGTCCGATCAGCAGAATTCCTTTCATCCCGAGCCGCACCGCATGATCAATGGATTCTCCGATGTAATTGCTGCACTTGACCGCAAGATTTCCATCATAACCAAGTGCTTCTTTCAGAAAATCACTTCCATAATTTCCCGGTACCAGATAACAGTACTCGTTTCCATTTTCTCTGAGCATCTTCATTTCCAGGAAAATCGTATCTGTCAGAGCTTTCTCACTCATTGGCTCTACAATGCCTGTGGTTCCAAGCACAGAAAGTCCTCCTTCGATACCAAGCCTCGGGTTGAATGATTTTTTTGCCAGTTCTGCTCCGTCAGGAATTGAAATGATCACAGAAAGACCGCCTGTGTACCCGCCGCGCTCTTTCTCTTTTTCCACTGCTTCACGGATCATGGCTCTTGGAACTTTATTGATCGCGGCATCGCCGATATCCTGCTCCAGTCCTTTTCTGGTAATACGTCCGACACCAACGCCGCCATCCAGTGTGATCTGCTTTCCCTCTGTTTTGGAAACCTCTGCATAGACCAGAATCTGATCCGTCACATCCGGATCGTCCCCTGCATCCTTTCGGATCGCACAGCGTACCTTGTCTTTCATACGCAAAATGTCCTCCACATCCAGATACAGCCGGATCCCTTTTGGTGTCATCAGAGAAACCTGACGGATCTCTTCTCCCAAAAACAGCATTCTGGCTGCTGCTTTTGCCGCAGCCGCAGCACAGCTTCCGGTGGTATATCCCATTCTCAGTTTTTTCTGATCTTTCCACACAAATG
>ENA-OPYU01000614-OPYU01000614.1-human-gut-metagenome-genome-assembly--contig:-NODE-614-length-13666-cov-3.829012_pt1 | contig 13666 bp, 16 predicted proteins | sample MGYA00242637_ERZ504482 | MGnify/ENA primary metagenome ERZ504482 (study PRJEB26092, sample SAMD00036237) | human gut metagenome | host: Homo sapiens | study: EMG produced TPA metagenomics assembly of...
GATGGTCAGGCGCTGCTTCTGGCCGCCGGACACGTTGGAGCCGCCCTGCTCAATCCATGTATTGTACTTGTCCGGGAAGCGCTCGATGAACTCATCGGCGCAGGCAAGCTTTGCCACACGGATGCACTCTTCCTCGCTGGCGTTCTCGTCGCCCCAGCGCAGGTTATCCAGAATGGTGCCGCTGAACAGCACGTTCTTCTGCAGCACCATGGACACCTCGCGGCGCAGCACGTCGAGGTTGTAGTCGCGCACATCCACGCCGCCCACCTTCACGGTGCCGGTCTCGGCATCATACAGGCGGGGGATCAGCTGCACAAGGCTGGATTTTGCGCTGCCGGTGCCGCCGATGATACCTAAGGTCTCACCGGGCTTGATGCTGAAGGTGATATCATTCAGCACCGGCTGGCCGCTGCCGTGCTTATACTTGAAGGTGACATGCTCGAACTCGATGCCGCCGTCCTTCACCTGCTGCACCGGCTGCTTTGCGGGGGGCAGGTCGGTGGTCTCGTCCAGCACTTCCACAATACGCTTTGCGGAAGCGGCAGACATGGAGATCGTGACAAAGGCCATGCTCAGCATCATCAGGGCCATCAGGATGTTCATGATGTAGCCGAACAGAGCGTTCAGCTGGCCGGTGGTGATGGCACCATGCAGAACGTACTTGGCACCCAGCCAGCTCAGGGCGATGTTGCAGCCGTAAACGGCGGTGAGCATGGCAGGGTTATTGAAGCTCAGGCGGCTCTCAGCGTTCACAAACTGGTCGTACAGGCTCTGGCAGGCTTTGGTGTACTTCTCGTTCTCAAAGCCCTCGCGCACGAAGCTCTTCACTACGCGGATGGCGGAGACGTTTTCCTGCACGGAAGCGTTCAGGGCATCGTAGTTTTTGAACACCCGGTCAAAGATGTGGAAGGTGGGCACCATGATGCCTGCCAGCACCGCCACCAGAAAGACCACAGCCACCACGAAGATCAGCGACAGCGGGCCGCCGATCATCACGGCCATGAACAAAGCGAACACCAGATGCACCGGGGCGCGCACGCACATGCGCTCGATCATCTGGAAGGCGTTCTGCACGTTGGTCACGTCGGTGGTCATACGGGTGACAAGGCCTGCGGTGGAGAATTTATCAATGTTGGAAAAAGAATAATGCTGGATGTTCTCATACATGGCATCGCGCAGATTTCCGGCAAAGCCGGTGGATGCCTCGGCGGCGTATTTGCCGGCCAGAACGCCCAGCGCCAGCGCGACCACAGCCACCAGAAAGGTGAGCAGGCCGTACTTGAGGATGGCGTTCATATCGCCCTTTTCAATGCCCTGATCGATGATAAAGGCCATGATGGTGGGCAAAAGCACATCCATCACGGCTTCCAGAGCGGCAAAGAGCGGTGTCAGGACTGCGGCGCGTTTATACTCGCCCAGATGCGACACTAACTTTTTGATCATCTGAGTTACCTCCTGTTACTTTTTATTTGTTTGGTACAGAACAATTTTATACAAAACATTTTAATTGTCAAGACGTTTCAAAAAATGTTCATAATTACTAATTTAGCAAGCCAAAATTTAGCAAACTGCATTACTGCAGCGCTTCCCGCAGCTTGTTCAGCAACCGCAGCAGCTCGGCATTCTCCTCTTCCGTCAGCAGCCCAGCCACATAGTCGTCGGTCTGGTGGAAGCAGAGCATCGTCTTTTCGTGGAAGCAGATGCCCTCTTCGGTGAGCACCAGCTGCTTGAGCCGGGCGTCCTGCGGAACACTGCGCCGCTCGATATACCCCTTGCGCTCCATCAACTGCAGGATGTTGGTCACGGTGGAGCGGGTGATAGAGAACTCCCGCTCAATGTCCCGCTGGAACACGGGGGTGTCCCGGTGGCGGTAGAGATACCCAATGATCCACCCGTGCATGGGGGTGGCCTGCTCCACGTCATTTTCGCGGGCAAACTGGTTGATCTTGCGGAAGATCAGGTTGTCCACCCGGCGGATCTGCGCCGGGATGACCTGTGGGCCTTCCCAAGGGGGATCGGCGTGATTGCAGCACTCGTTTTTGGTTTCGTCACACATCATGGTTTTGTCCTTCATGGTTGTTTTGGCATTGAACAGTTTCAAATAAAACTGTTTGATAGCATACATATTATACAGCAGTCAAAGTGAATGTCAAGGGGAAGGAAACGATTTTAAATGCCCTCCGCTTTGCTCTGGGCATAAAATAATGAAATATTATTTTTCATATTGCAAACCAGCCAAGCCTGCGGGCTTGGCTGGTTTGCTTTTTCACGGAAGGGGCCGTAGTTGCAAGCGGCATATTTTCCGGTTGCGCGGTCATTTCCGAAGGAAATAAGCGCAACAGATGGAGTTTACCTTTTGGGCCATTCCTGTGAAAATGCAACAGCAGACAGCCCGCAGGCTGTCTGCTGTTGCCCTATTATAAAAATACTTTTTCCGCTAAATACTGCCCAGAGCGAAGCGGAGGGCATTGCTAAATTATTATTCCAGATTGTGTTTTTTGCAGAACTGTTTGCTCACCCAGTACATCCCGCCCCACAGCAGAACGGCCAGCACCAGATACAACGGGTTCTTCATGGAACTGACCAGCGACTGCCCAAACACTGCCATCATGGCAATCATCACGCCCTTGCCCAGCAGCATGGTAATGAGATAGCGCTTTTCGTCAAAGTCCGAGATGCCAAAGGCCAGATGCATAAAGGAGCTTGGCGCGAAGGGCAGCAGCGCGAGCATGAACAGCGACGAAGTGTCAAAGCGGTTCACCCACTGCTGAGCCTTTTCCAGCTTGGGCGAGCGGGAGGCAAACTTCCAGAAGAAGCACTTGACCACCCGCCGCCAGAACAGGAACATGATGCTGCCGCCCAGCGCCACACCGGCCCAGCTGTACAGAAAACCCAGAATGCCGCCGTGAGCCGCTACATTCAGCGCCACAATGGCAATGAGCGGCAGCGGCGGAAAAAACGACTCCACCATGGCCAGCATGATGGGGGCAATGGGGCCAAGGTTGCCAAAACTGTCCAGCAGAGTTTCCCAGAACTCCAGCGTTCCCAGCTGGCTCAGCCAAAAGTTCATTGTGCACATCCATCCCTTCCGCCTGCGCTTTCCCATCCGCAGGTTCCTCTATCCGTAGTATATCCATATTGTATGACACAAGCATGAACACAAAGCGACATTTTTTTTGCCCTGTGCACAGCTTCCTTGGGATACTACGAAGCTGCCGGTGCTGTTTTACTCCGCAGCCTGCTTTTCTGCGCGGGCCTTCATACGCTCCAGCTGGGCGGTGCGCTGCTTTTCCCACCGGGCAAGAGAAGCATCGTCCGGGATCTGCAGGCAGCGGGCGTAGCTCCAGTGCAGGCCGTCGCGGCGGGCCAGCTTGTAGCGCTGGAACACACCCTTGCCTGCGGCATTGCTGCTGCCGGCGCAGTGGGGGCACTGGCTCAGGGTGTACCAGCTGTTGCTGCCCTTTTTTCAACCATACATCATCGGGCTTGAGCGGTGCGCCGCACTCCGGGCAGCTCATGATGTAAATTTTGGGGTCGGTGCGCCAGGTGTACTGCTCCACATAGCCGTGGAAGACCTCAAAATCCCGGTAGTCGCCGGGGGCAGGGCACAGGCTGGCCCGCAGGGATTCCTCCTCAGTGGGGTAGGCCGCAAGACCGGCCCGCAGGTCGAGCATCCGGCAGACATCGGCGGTGTACAGCGTGTCGGAAAGGGCATCGTGGAACTGCCGCTCCATGGGCAGCCCTAAGCGGGTGACGACGCTTTCCAGCGTCATGCCCTCGCCCTCTTTGCGGGGATGCTCCCGCAGGAACACCTGCTGCAGGTCGTACCAGATGGTGGGCTTTGATTCGTCGATGTTGCACAGGTACAGGTTCTGCTTGAGCACCGGTACGTCATCCATGCCCCACTCGGCAAATTCGGCATCCGGGCCGCACCACTGTATAAAGCGGCGCAGGCCCTGCACGATGGGCTCACCCTTGTCCAGATCGGCCTGCGTCAGGCCGGTGACTTTAGCAATGTGATGCTGTAGCTTACGGAAGATGCGGGGCCGCAGATGGATGGCAAAAGGTGTCCAGCACGTTGGCATCCTCGTCGATCTTCACGGCACCGATCTCCACGATCTCGCCCCGGAAGGTCTGCTGCACGCCATGGTAATTAAAGGTATACGGCTGGTAGCCGATATTCCATTCCAGATCAAATAAAACCAGATTGCGCGGCATTGTTTTGTGTTCCTCTCGTTACTTTAAAAAGTAAACTTCTCCACGGCCTCGGCCACACCGTCGTGGTCGTTGTCGGCGGCAGTCACATAGTCGGCTACGGCCTTTACCGGCTCTTCGGCGTTCTGCATGGCCACGCCCACACCGGCGTACTCGATCATGGAGCGGTCGTTCAGGCCGTCGCCGCAGGCCATCAGGTTTTCGCGGCCAAGGCCCATGTGCTCCAAAGGGCGGCAAGGCTGCCGTCCTTGGCAACGCCCAGCGGCACGGCTTCAATAAGAACGGGCTGGAGGGGTACAGGTCGATGCGGCCGTCAAACTGTTTTTTGCCGGCGGCCCACACCTCGTCCCGGCGGGCGGGGTCCAGCGTGATGAGCATTTTGCAGATGGGGTAATCCACATACTTTGCCAGATCGTCCACGCCGGTCATGGGCAGCTTGCAGGTAAAGCACTCGCGCAGTGCCCACTTGTCATCCGGGTGCTCGGTGACAACGCCCTCTTTATTATAGGTGATAATGGTCACGTTCTGTGCGGCGGCAAAGGCGCACAGCTCGGGTACGTACTGGGCATCCAGCTGTTTCTGGTACAAAGTCTCGCCGGTGCGGCAGTCGATGATCTTGCCGCCGTTGTAAGAAAGGATGCAGCCGCCCTTTTTATCCAGCCCCAGTTCCTTTGCCAGCGGCAGCACGCCCGCGGTGGGACGGCCGGATGCCAGCACGATGGTGACACCCTTTGCAATTGCGGCATCCAGTGCGGCGCGGGTGCGGGGTGTAACTTCTTTCTGGCTGTTGGTCAGGGTGCCATCCAGATCCAGTGCCAGAACTTTGATCTCTGCCATATAAAATCCTCTCAATTTATATAAAGGTAAAAAAAGCACTTACCCTCTTATTGTACAATGAAATGCCATCATCTTTCAACCCTTGCAGAGACGTTTGTGGAAAAAGTGGTGGCACTTGAGCAGGATTTTACATCCCTTTCCGGCTTTTTACGTTGGCGCGGATGCAGCCGCACCGGTTTTACCAAAGCTTTGCGGCGGCATGGTTTTTCCCCGCAAGGCGGTGCGCTACAATAAAAGCGTTCCCACAAGAAGAAAAACGGGGCCTGAGGCAGGCCCGCAATGTTTGATTGAATGAAAAGAGAGGATCACGTCATGAAAGAAAACAAGATCTCCCGCCGCAGCTTTCTCAAGTTTGGCGCAGCTGCTTCTGCCGTCGGCATGATGGCTGCTGCACCCGTTGCCGCAAACGCAGCACAGCCGGATGCGGATGCCGCAGCCGACGAGGAGAACTGCCTGCTGGGCCTGTTCCAGAAACCCAAGTACATCTTCCTGTTCATCGGCGACGGCATGGGCACTGCCCAGATCCAGTCTGCCCGCTTCTACAAGGGCACCGTGGACAACAACGGCGCTGTGACCGAGGCCGACCTGAGCTTTACCAGCTTCCCCACCGTGGGCAGCGTGACTACCTACGACAGCACTTCTTTCTGCCCGGACTCCGCTTCCACCGCAACCTCCATCGCCACTGGCCACAAGACCGAGAGCGGTGTCATCAATATGTGCCCGTGGACCCGCGATGTGCCCTATGAGACCATTGCCGAAAAGCTGCACGCCCAGAAGGGCTACAAGGTGGGCATCATCTCCTCGGTCAATATCGACCACGCCACTCCCGCCGCCTTCTACGCTCATCAGAAGACCCGCAAGAACTACTACCAGATCGGCGTAGAGCTGGCAAACTCCGGCTTTGAATACTTTGCCGGCGGCGAGTTCCAGAAGGTGAACGGCGACGGCACCGGCCCCAACAACCACGAGGTGGCTGCTCAGGCCGGATACAATATCGTCACCACGCAGGCGGGTGCTGCTGCACTGACCGCAGGCGCAGGCAAGACCCTGATCATTGCCGAAAATCTGGCCGACGGCAAGGCCATGAACTACGCCATGGATGCCGCCGCAGGCGAGTGGCAGCTGACCGACTACGTGAAAAAGGGCATCGAGCTGCTGGATAACCCCAAGGGTTCTTCCTGATGACCGAGTCCGGCAAGATCGACTGGGCCTGCCATGCAAACGATGCCGCTGCTTCCATCCACGATGTGCTGGAGATGAGCAACGCCGTGCAGGCAGCTGTGGAGTTCCAGAACAAGCACCCCAATGATACCCTGATCCTCGTCACCGCCGACCACGAGACCGGCGGCATGGCCATCGGCTACAAGACCACCAACTACGACACCTTCCTGACGAACCTGACCCACCAGAAGATGTCCTACGCAAAGTTTGATTCTACCTATGTGCAGAACTACATCGCCAACAAGACCCCCTTTGAAGCTGCCATGCAGGATGTGAAGGCAAACTTCGGTCTGACCCTGCCCAACGACCCGGATGCCGCCAACGCCGGCAAGCTGCTGCTGACTGACTACGAGGTGCAGAACCTGCGCACCGCCTACGAGCGCACCCTGAAGGTTGGCTCTGCCAGCCAGAAGGACATGTCTCAGCAGGACTATGAGCTGTACGGTACCTATATCCCCTTCAGCATGGCAATCTGCCACACCATCAACCATAAATCCGGCATGGACCACACCACCTACGCCACACCGGTGCCATGGTGAACGTCTACGCCAACGGCGTGGGTGCGGAGAAGTTCGGCGGCGTGTTCGACAACACCGAGATCTTCCACAAGCTGGCAGACCTGACCAAGGTCAAGTAAAGCTTCACTAGACTGATCTTCCACATTTTTCCCGGATAAAATAAAACCTCCCTGCTCTGGAACCGCAGCGACTGCGGCCGGGCAGGGAGGTTTTGCGTTGATTATGCTGTTTGCCTTTGCGGCTCCGCGGATGAAAAAACAAATCGGGAAAGTCCGCAGACTTTCCCGATTTGTAATTTAGAAAATGATTCCGCTGAAGATGGCCAGAGCAAAGCGGAGGCCATTCAAAATTTAATTGTTGATCTCCGGGAAGCCCTCCAGCTTGCTGGTGCAGTGGGGGCAGCGCACCGCCTTGATAGAGATCTCACTCTGGCAGTAGGGGCACACCTTGGTGGTGGGGGCTGCCGGTGCAGCAGGCTCTGCGGGCTTCTTGTGCAGGGCGTTGATGGTCTTGATGACCACGAACAGCACGAATGCTACGATGAGGAAGTTGATGATGGCGGTGATGAAGGAACCAATGCCGATCATCACATCGCCCACATGGATGCCGACATCCGAGAAATCAGCGTTGAAAAACAGGCCGATGGCAGGGTTGATGATGTCGTTCACCAGTGAGTTGACGATGGCGGTAAAGGCACCGCCGATCACAACACCGACTGCCATATCCAGCACATTGCCACGCATGGCAAAGGCCTTGAACTCTTCAAAAAACTTTTTGATGCCTTTCACTTCTTTTTCTGCCATAAGAAAATCCACTCCTTTACTCCCTTTATGCCGCAAGGGAACGTATTTGCGTCTATGATAGCGGATTTTTGGCGTGATTGCAAGGGAAAATGACAGCCTCAGCCCTCTTTTGGCAAAAAATAAAACGGGAAAGCCCGCAGACTTTCCCGTTTTGCAAGGATGAAACAGTTTTTACTTTTCCGGTGCAGTAAAAGCGATGGGGGTAGCACCTGCAGCGGCATCCACACTCAGCAGGGAGATGGGAGCGACCTCGTAGTGCAGGGTCTCAAAGCTCTGGGTCTGGCCGTCCTCGGTGGTGAACTCCAGAATGTAGGTCACGTCGGACTGCTTGTCAGCCTCCACGTCGCGGGTGATGACGATGTTCTCACCGTCAGCCAGACCGTTCTCACCGGCCAGATTGTCACCCTTCTCGTCGCTGCCTGCATCGTACAGGTACAGCTCGGTGACGGTAGAACCGGTGGTATTGTACACGGTGTACTCAGCGGTAGTGGGCTCAGCTGCTTCGCTGGAAGCAGCCTCAGAGCTTGCAGCCTCGGAAGAAGCGGCAGCAGAAGAAGCCACAGAAGAGGAAGCGGCGGTGGAGGATGCAGAAGAACCGCAGGCGGTCATGCCAACAGCCAGTGCTGCAGCGGCAGCAACGATCGCAATGTTCTTGAGTTTCATGTGAAATATACTCCTTTGAAATTTCTTCGTATTCAGATCAACCAACAGGGTGTGATGGATGATGAAGACGATTATACGGGAATTTCGACTAAAAAATCAAGACGCCTATGTGCATTTTGAACGATGAAACAGGAACTGTTACCGATTTGACATGAAATTGGAACATTTTAACATGAGTTCACATGAAGCAAAGTTTTGTAGGAAAGGCTGCTTGCTGCTTCGTAAAAAGACAGCCCCATGCAGATCTTGGTCTGCACAGAGCTGTCTGGTCGGAAGGTTAAAGAAGACGCAGGGCCAAAATGGCTTTACTTGGGCTGACGGCCGATGTAAGCCAGAATGCCGCCGTCGGCGTACAGGATCTGACCGTTCACAAAGTCGGAAGCGTGGCTTGCAAGGAACACGCAGGGGCCCACCATGTCGTCCGGCTCACCCCAGCGGCCTGCGGGGGTCTTGGCGGTGATGAACTGGTCGAAGGGGTGGCGGCTGCCGTCCGGCTGCACCTCCCGCAGAGGTGCGGTCTGGGCAGTGGCGATGTAGCCGGGGCCCATGCCGTTGCACTGGATGTTGTACTCGCCGTACTCGGAAGCGATGTTCTTGGTGAGCATCTTCAGTGCACCCTTGGCGGCAGCGTAGGCGGAGACGGTCTCGCGGCCCAGCTCGCTCATCATGGAGCAGATGTTGATGATCTTGCCCTCGCGCTTTTCCATCATGTCCGGCAGAACGGCCTTGGAGCAGTTGAAGGCACCGCCTACATGCACGTCGATGACCCGCATAAAGTCGGCGTGGCTCATCTCGATCATGGGCACGCGCTTCATCAGGCCGGCATTGTTTACCAGAATGTCCACAGGGCCCACCTCGGCCTTGATCTTTGCAACCATGGCGTTCACAGCGTCCTCATCGGACACGTCGGCCACATAGCCGTGTGCGTCGATGCCGGCTGCCTTGTATGCTGCAAGGCCCTTTTCAAGGCTTGCTTCGGAAGAGCAGTTGAAGCAGATGGCGGCACCGCACTTGGCCATGCCTTCGGCGATGGAAAAACCGATGCCGTGGGCACCGCCGGTAATCAGAGCCACCTTGCCCTGCAGGTTGAAAGCGGAAAGATCCATGATTTCTCCTTTCAAGTTAAATTTTAGCAAAAGCCCCGTACCGGTGGACCCGGTACGGGGCTTGTGTATGGTGCTTTTAGCGCAGGTCAGTGGTAGCGATGTTGTCCATGTCGTCAAACTCCATGTTCTCGCCGCCCATTGCCCAGATAAACGTATAGTTCGAGGTGCCTACGCCGCTGTGAATGCTCCAAGAAGGGCTGATGACAGCATCCTCGTTGTGCATCACGATGTGGCGGGTCTGGGTAGGCTCGCCGCACATGTGGAACACCACCTGCCCCTCGGGCAGTTCAAAGTAGGTATAAATTTCCATGCGCCGCTCGTGGGTGTGGCTGGGCATCGTGTTCCAGTTGGAACCGGATTCCAGTTCGGTCATACCCATGCTGAGCTGGCAGGTCTTCAGCACATCCGGGTGGATGAACTGGTTGATGGTGCGCTTGTTGCAGGTCTCAACGCTGCCCAGAGGACGATGGTTTGCATCGGCCATCTTGATCAGACGGGTCTCGTAAGAGCAATGTGCGGGAGCGGATACCATGTAGAACTTGGCGGGATGCTCCGGGTCGGCGGAAGCAAAGGTGACTTCCTTGGTGCCCTTGGTGATGTACAGGCAGTCCTTGTAGCCCAGCTCGTACTTCACGCCGTCGGCCACCACGATACCAGTGGAATCCTTGCCGATGTTGAACATGCCGATCTCGCGGCGCTCCAGAAAGTAGTGGGTGCCGAAGTTTGCCCACACATCGATGCCCTTGTCGATGGACACGGTCTCGTGCACCGGCATGCAGCCCAGCGTGACCATTCGGTCCACATGGCTGTACACAGCAACGACCTCATCGGCCTTGTACAGGCCAGTGATGAGCATTTCGTCCCGCATTTCCTCAGTGGTATAGCGCTTGAAATCCTTCTGGTTGCAGGAGTAGCGGATATCCATTCTGGACTCCTTCCTGCAATTAGCGCTGGATACGGCCGGAACCGTCGCCGCCAGCCAGCTTCTCGACCTCGGACACGGTCATCATGTTGTAGTCGCCCTCGATGGTGTGCTTCAGAGCAGAAGCAGCAACAGCGAACTCAACAGCATCCTGAGTGCTCTTGCCGTTCAGCAGAGCGTAGATCAGGCCGCCGCCGAAGGAGTCACCGCCGCCAACGCGGTCGATGATCTTCAGCTCGTACTTCTTGGAGAAGCAGTACTCGTTGGAAGCGACATCGTACAGCATAGCGCTCCAGCCGTTCTCGGAAGCGTTGTGGCTCTCACGCAGGGTGATAGCGACCTTCTCGAAGTGGAACTTGTCAGCCAGCTGCTTGGCAACGCTCTTGTAGCCCTCAGCATTCAGCTTGCCGCCGTAGATATCGGTAGCCTCGGCCTCGATGCCGAACACGTCCTTTGCGTCCTCCTCGTTGGAGATGCACACGTCAACATACTGGCACAGATCGGTCATGGCAGCGCGGGCCTGCTCACGGGTCCACAGCTTGCCGCGGTAGTTCAGGTCGCAGCTGATCTTCACGCCGTGAGCCTTAGCAGCCTTGCAGGCCTCCAGGCAGATCTCGACGACATTTGCGCCCAGAGCCGGGGTGATGCCGGTGAAGTGGAACCAGTCCACGCCCTCGAAGATCTTATCCCAATCAAAGTCGGAGGGCTGAGCCAGCTGGATGGCGCTGTTGGCACGGTCGTAGATGCAGACGGAACCACGCTGAGAAGCACCCTTCTCGTTGTAGTAGATGCCAACGCGATCGCCGCCGCGGGTGATCATGCTGGTGTCAACGCCGTAACGGCGCAGGCTGTTGACAGCGGCCTGACCGATTGCGTGTGCGGGAGCTTAGTGACGAAGGCTGCGTCCAGACCGTAGTTGGCCAGAGAAACAGCAACGTTTGCCTCGCCGCCGCCGAAGGTGAACTCCAGGCTGTTAGCCTGAACGAAACGCTCGTAGTTGAACGGCTGCAGACGGACCATCAGTTCGCCAAAAGTAACGACTTTCATTGGTTATTCTCCTTTATTTACAGGTGTTTATGACCTTCTGCTGCGGGGCATCCCCGGCGCAGCAGGGCTTTTACGGATAGGGGAGCCGGAGCTCAGGCCTGAACCAGGTGGAATGCGAAGCCGCCGATCTCGTCTGCAAAGTAGCAGGCGATGGTCTTGCCGTTCTTCACGACCTTGCTGTCCAGATCGAACTTGGCACCGCGCTGAGACAGGTGATAGATGGCACGATCCACGTTGTTGCAGCCGATGGCGATGTGGCCATTGGTGCCGCGGCCGGGCTTCTTCATGATCTCGAACTCCTTGTTGCCGACAAAGATGCTGGAATTGCCGGGAGCGACCTTCATGTTCAGCAGGCTGCCGATGAGGTTTGCCAACTTCATGGCCTCTTCCTCGTTCTCGGTGTTGATGCCAACGTGCATCAGCTTCAGGCCCAGCATGGTGTCAACCGCTTCCTTGCTCTGAGCGGTGATCTTTGCCCAGTCGCCAGCCTTGATCACGTCGCTCTTGCACATCCAGGTGCCGCCCACAGCGAAGATCTGGTCATAGCCCAGATAATCGTTGACGTTCTTTGCATTGACACCGCCGGTGCACATCCAGCGTGCGCTCTTCAGGGCAGCGCCGATGTTCTTCAGCATGCCGACACCGCCGTTTGCCTCAGCGGGGAAGAACTTCAGGGCCTCGCAGCCCATGTTCATAGCCTGCTGCATCTCGCCTGCAGAGCAGGTGCCGGGCATCATGATGCCGCCCTTGTCGATAACGTGCTTGCAGACTTCGGGATCGAAGCCGGGAGCAACGATGAAGGAAGCACCAGCTGCCATTGCACGGTCAGCCTGCTCGGTGGTCAGGACAGTGCCTGCGCCCAGCAGCATCTCGGGCATCTCCTCGTGGATCTTGCGGATGCACTCCTCAGCGCATGCGGTACGGAAGGTGACCTCAGCTGCGGGCAGACCGCCGTCAGCCAGAGCCTTGCACAGGGGCAGGGCTTCATCAACGCTGTTAAAAAGCGATAACAGGGATAATGCCGATCTGATAGACCTTTTCTACGATGGGATTCATAAATGCATTTCTCCTTTTGAGTTTGAACTCTCTTGGTGCGCGTGGGCTGCCGTTTAGGCATGGTGCACCCACTGTGCGCTTGTAATATTAGTATAAACGACGGAAACAAGTTTGGTAATGCTCAACAAGCACAATGTTTTGCATAAGAGCTTGTATACATTGCACAAAATGACGAATGACCTGAAAAGCAGGGCCGTTTTGCCCCGGTTTGCTCAGATGCCGAGCCTGCCGAACAGCTCTGCAACGCCGTCGTGATCGCAGTCGGCTTCGCTCACAATGCTGCCAATGGCCTTGATCTGGGGCATTCCGTTGGCCATAACAGCGGCGATCCCTGCCTTTTCCAGCATGGCGCGGTCGTTCTCGCTGTCGCCCACGGCAAGGGTATTCTCGTGGGGGATGCCCAGCAGGTCGGCCAGAGCCAGCAGGGCACTGCCCTTATCCACACCGGCAGCGGTCACTTCAATGTTATCCGGCGAACCCTGCACCACGGCCACGCCCGGGATAGCCTGAAACTTTGGCAGGGCAGCGGCGGTCTTTTCGGTGCTGTCGAAGAACATGCACAGTTTTTCAATCTCGTGCGCATGGCGGGACATCCAGCTCTCGATGCCGGGAATGACGGTAAAGCGGCCGTCGGTCAGGTTCTGCCGCGCCTCGGAGGAGAGAAAGCGGGCGGTGCGGGAGGTGAGCTTTGCAATGCCCTCCGGAGTCTTGATGGCAAGGCCGTCGCTGAATACGCTCAGCTCGCCATCGTACTGCTGGAACAGGTCAAAAGCTTCCCGTGCCACTTCTGTCGGCATCAGGCGGTGCAGCAGGCAGGCGGGTTCGCTGGTGTGGCGCTGGGCAGCGTTGGCATAGCGGCTGTGCACAGCACCCATGGGGTCATCGCCAAGGTCCCACACGGCGGCACCGTTGGAGGTGATGGCATACCGGATGCCGGGCAGCTTTGCCACAACAGGCGGCAGACTGGCCAGTGGGCGGCCTGTGGCGGGCACCACCACCACGCCATGCTCTACAGCGCGGGCAATGGCTTGACGGGTGGCAAGGGTGACCTCGTTGTTCCGGTTCAGCAGGGTGCCGTCCAGATCCAGCGCGGCAAGGCGGACAAGGGGAAAGCTTTGCAACATAATGACTCCTTTTATAATAGGTACGCTCAAAAACAGAGCGCAAGTTTACAACACTCTTTTTTATTTTATCGCACCGGAAAGGTTTGCGCAAGATGGCGTGATGTGGTATAATCATATCTTATCACATTGAAAATATAGGAGAAATACCATGAAT
>ENA-OPYU01000615-OPYU01000615.1-human-gut-metagenome-genome-assembly--contig:-NODE-615-length-13640-cov-6.096278_pt1 | contig 13640 bp, 10 predicted proteins | sample MGYA00242637_ERZ504482 | MGnify/ENA primary metagenome ERZ504482 (study PRJEB26092, sample SAMD00036237) | human gut metagenome | host: Homo sapiens | study: EMG produced TPA metagenomics assembly of...
CCAGACCCAGGATCCGGACAGCTTCCAACATACGCAGCGTGCCTACCGCATCCGCTTCCGCAGTGTACTCGGGCACATCGAAACTTACTTTCACATGGCTCTGAGCAGCCAGATTATAGATTTCATCGGGCTGTACAGCCTGAATGATACGTATCAGCGAACTACTGTCGGTCATATCCCCCCAATGCAGGTTCACCAAACGGGTCTTTTGCATATCACGAACCCACTCGTCCAGATAGAGATGTTCTATACGACCTGTGTTGAATGAAGAAGAACGGCGCAGAATACCGTGAACCTCATATCCCTTTTCAATCAAAACTCTGCCAGGAATGAACCGTCCTGACCTGTAATACCTGAAATTAAAGCAACTTTTTTCATTTCGTTTATTGTAAATGGCCTCATGCAGGCCTTCTAAGTTATTTCATATCACATAGCTATCTACCGCTATCTGCCTTTCGGCATGACAAAGGACAAAATGACCAAACAGAACGGCAGATAACAGACAGCATACACTCCATGTATGCAGAAATAAAATATATACAAGAAAGAATACTTACTCCGCCGAGAATTCTTTGATGCGCTGTTCCTCGCTCAACCGGCAGATCAACAATGTGTTATTCTTCTCAGCAACGATATATCCGTCCAGTCCCTGTACCACCACCCTCTTTTCCTGTGTAGTGTGAATCACACAGTTACGGGTTTCATACAACTTTATATTCTCACCTATCTGCGTATTATTATGGGCATCTTTCGGCAAATTCTCGTGCAACGATCCCCAAGTACCCAAATCACTCCATCCAAAGCTGGCAGGAAGGACAAAAATTTCATCCGCCTTCTCCATAATGGCATAATCCACCGAAATATTCTCGCACAAAGGGAAATTCTGGTTAATCATTTCCTGCTCCTTGTCCGTATAATAATAAGGAAGCAAACGCTCGAACACCTTCGAAATGGCAGGCTGATATACGCGCAGGGCATTCACCACCGTATTTACATTCCACACAAAAATACCGGCATTCCAGAAGAAATTATTTTTTTGAATATAGCGCCGGGCTGTTTCCAGATCAGGTTTCTCTTTAAAAGAATACACCCGGAATACTTCCTTATTGGCGGTAGAAGGTACACTGAGATCAGCTTCAATGTAACCGTAGCCCGTCTCAGGACGAGTAGGTTTCATGCCCAGGGTAAGGATAGCGTCCGAATCGGCCGTAAAATTCATCGCCGAATTAATCACCCGCTGAAACTCCGCAATATTCATCACAATGTGGTCACTGGGGGTCACCACCATATTGGCCTTAGGATTACGTGCCTTTATTTTCCAACTGACGTATGCTATACAAGGAGCCGTATTGCGACGGCAAGGCTCACGCAAGATATGATCATCAGCAATATCGGGCAACTGCTCCTTTACAGTGTCCGCATACTTCTCTGATGTCACCACCCAAATATTTTCCGGAGGACAGATCCCCTGGAAACGGTCAGCCGTAAGTTGGATCAATGTACGGCCGCAACCCAGTACATCAATAAATTGCTTAGGATAATCAGGAGTACTCATCGGCCAGAAACGGCTTCCAACACCTCCGGCCATTATAACGAGGTGATTATTCTTGATGTTCATATGATTCATTTTTTACGTTGTATGACCGCAAAGATAAGTATTATTTTTTAAAAAAAGTATTGCGTTTTAATTTATATGTTCTATATTTGCATACGACTAACATTTTTTTTGTCATGAAACAACCGACAACTGAAAACTCTGATATAATTAAACTAGTAGCGATATTAGGTGATTTTGCCTTGTTGAACCTTTCTATGATACTTGTGTTTTTATTCTGAAAGGAATAGATTCACAGGCCATAGCCCATATTTCATTGAAAACCTACCTGCTGACTTCCAACCTGTGCTATATTCCATGCATATCCATCTTTGGGGTCATACTGCACAACCGCATAGTGCGTCCGGAACAGATTGTAGGCCGTCTGTTAGGAACAATCAGCTTGCATGTAGTCATCTTCCTCACGGTGCTGGCCATTATTAAAGTAGATAACTTCTCACGCATCTATCTGCTTGTTTTCTATCTGTCTTTCATACCTTTAGCTATAGGATGGCGGCTGACATTGCGGTTCTTTGTGAAAATGTTCCGCCGCAGTGGCAGGAACCTGCACGCCACTGTACTGATAGGTGACGGAGACAATATGGTGGAGCTATACCATACGTTGAACGATTTGACTTACGGATACAGGGTTTTAGGCATTTTCTATGATGAGAAGGACTCTAATTACCCCAAAGGGATTCCCTTTAAAGGTCCTGTAAACCAATTATTTGAATGGTTGTCTCATAACACCGTGCACGAACTGTACTGCGGTCTGCCATCCAGCAGAAAGGATGATATTCTGGCCATCATGAACTATTGCGAGAACAATCTGATCCGCTTCTATAGCGTACCTCATGTACGTAATTACATAAAGCGTCAGCTGCAACTGGAATTATTGGGTGAAGTTCCTGTATTGTCCATCCGTACCGAACCGTTGCAGAACCCGGTAAACAGACTGGCAAAACGGTTATTTGATTTGACATTTTCCTCTCTGTTTTTACTTACAATTTTTCCATTTATATACCTATTTGTAGGTCTTATTATTAAAATTTCATCACCTGGTCCCATTTTCTTCAAACAGGAGAGAAACGGGGAAAAATCGGGAAAATTTTAAATGCTATAAGTTCCGTTCCATGAAAGTGAATGCATTGTCCGATTCATTGCAGGCTACCAAGAATGATCCCCGCAAGACCAAGTTCGGCAACTTCCTGCGAAAGAGCAATCTGGACGAATTGCCGCAATTCATTAATGTTTTCAAAGGAGAAATGTCTATTGTAGGTCCCAGACCCCATATGCTGAAACATACAGAGGAATATTCCCAACTGATTAACAAATACATGATGCGCCACCTTGTCAAACCCGGAATCACCGGATGGGCGCAAGTCACCGGCTATCGGGGAGAAACCAAAGAACTTTCCCAAATGGAAGGCAGGGTAAGAAGAGACCTGTGGTATATTGAGAACTGGACTTTCCTGCTCGACATCCGCATCATGATAAAAACAGTAACCAACATGTTCCGGGGCGAGAAAAACGCCTATTAATTCAAATCGTAGGAACATTATAAAAAATAAAAAGATATGAAAGGTATTGTACTAGCCGGAGGTTCGGGCACGCGCCTCTATCCTATTACCAAAGGAGTATCCAAACAGTTGCTCCCTGTCTTCGACAAACCCATGATTTATTATCCTATATCGGTACTTATGCTGGCCGGCATACGGGAAATACTCATTATCTCAACCCCATACGACTTACCGAGCTTCAAAAGACTGTTAGGAGACGGAAGCGATTTCGGAGTACGCTTTGAATATGCGGAACAGCCTTCGCCCGACGGACTGGCTCAGGCCTTCATCATCGGCGAGAAATTCATCGGAAATGATTCCGTCTGCCTTGTACTGGGTGATAACATATTCCACGGCAACGGTCTGTCCGCCATGTTGAGAGAATCCGTACGTGCTGCCGAAGAGGACAAGAAAGCAACGGTATTCGGCTATTGGGTCAGTGATCCCGAAAGATATGGCGTAGCGGAATTCGACAAGGATGGCAATTGTCTCTCTATTGAAGAAAAACCTGCCCAACCTAAGTCCAACTATGCCGTGGTGGGACTCTATTTCTACCCCAACAAGGTAGTGGAAGTAGCCAAGAATATCAAGCCTTCGGCACGGGGAGAACTGGAAATCACCACCGTAAACCAGCAATTTCTTCAGGACAAGGAATTGAAAGTACAAACATTGGGCAGAGGTTTCGCATGGCTGGATACCGGTACTCACGACTCGCTGGCCGAGGCAAGTACCTACATCGAAGTCATTGAAAAGCGCCAGGGGCTGAAAGTGGCGTGCCTTGAGGGCATAGCTTTGAGAAAAGGCTGGATTACCCCCGGAAAAAGATGCAGGAACTGGCTCAGCCGATGCTTAAAAACCAATACGGACAATATTTACTGAAAGTTATAAAAGAACTGGGATTAGAATAATGGAAGTTATAAAAACAGCAATAGACGGGGTTTTCATTTTGGAACCCCGTATTTTTAATGATGCAAGAGGGTATTTCTTTGAAAGCTTCTCGGGACGTGAATTTGAAGAAAAAGTATGCAGGACTACATTTGTACAGGATAATGAGAGTTTCTCCACTTATGGTGTATTACGCGGCCTGCATTTCCAGAAACCTCCTTTCACACAAAGCAAACTGGTGCGTGTAATCAAGGGAGCAGTACTGGATGTGGCTGTAGATATCCGGAAAGGTTCTCCCACTTTTGGAAAGCATGTAGCTGTAGAATTGACTGGAGAGAATCACCGGCAGTTTTTTATCCCCCGCGGATTCGCACACGGCTTTGCGGTACTAAGTGACGAAGTGTTGTTCCAATACAAATGTGACCATTATTATGCTCCGCAAAGCGAAGGAGGAATCGCATGGGACGACCCCGATCTAGGCATAGACTGGCGACTTCCGGCCGACAAGGTTATTTTGTCCGACAAGGACAAGAAACATCCGAGATTGAAAGACTATCAAACGGATTTCGACTTTAATCAAAGTTTATATTAAAGGCAGTTTTGATTCTGCGTTTGTTTGGTTTTTGCCAGTGAAATTAAAAAAACCGAAAACTGCACACAGGACTATCGTAACGTTCAGGACAACATTTTCGAAGATTGACCTATAAAAAACAGGTGTGATCTCCTATGAGAGATACACCTGTTTTATAGGTCAATATCTTTATATCACTTCTTCTCCATCCCCTCCTGAGGAGCATTAAGTCCTGCCTTCAGATTTTCAAAGAATTCACGTCCGAACAAGATCCATGCAGAAGCGCCCGCCACTGCCAGGAAAATAAATCCGACAAGAATCACCTTCTTGCTGGTTCCCGAAGGCAGCAACGGCACACTGGCAGGTTCCACAACGGCAAATACAGGTTTGGCCTCCTGTACTTTAGCCCGTGCCACCTGCAATTGGGTAGCCACCTGGCTATACACCTGATATGCCAGATTCATATCATTCTGCAATCGTTCTCTCTCCGTCAAAGCACTTTGAAGAACAACCCCCTTGTTAGCATCCATGTAATTGGCATAATTCTGCTGGGCTACATAATACTCCTGCTGGCGTTCCTTATACAATTGTTCCAGATAAGCACAATCCTGCTGGGCTTTAGAGACCCTGTACGCTGTGATATACTCTTGAAGTTTCACCACTACCGTATCTGTAATGGCGGCCGTAACCATCGGGTCCTGCAAAGTCACCGTCACTGTGGTGATGCCGGTTTTCTTATCCACATCAGCAGTAATAGCCTTACGCATGGCTTCCACTTTCTTCGCCTGATCTTCTGTCAGATGGAAAGGATCCAGCTTATTCCCTTCTTCCTCTTCCTTATCGGAGAAGAGAGATTTCACCCCACCTATAGCCGCCCCGGGCAATCCCATCACAGCACCCCACCACGGAGCTTTCTGCTCGTCGAGATAAGCTACAAAAGTAGTATCCACCTCACCGTCCAACGTGGTGACATGTGCATTAAACAGTTCCAGAATGAAAGGAGTAGACGCTACTATATCCGGGAAAAGAGATACGTTCAACGCATCCGCCTCACTGCCCAGACTCATGCCGCCGATCCCCAGCATGGCAGCCATTCCCGACAGGCTCCCCCGCCGCTTTTGCCGGATTCGGGAGACAATGTCACTTCCACCGTATATTGTTTGGGAATACTCAGAGCAATAATCACCCCTACAATAGCACCTATTCCGGCAGCCTTCAACAGCACCTTTCGGGCAGCCCACAACTTACGGACATACTCCATCAAATCAATTTCCAACTCCTCGTCTTCCCGTGGCCTTTCCTTATTATTCGTATAATTCTTATCTTCCGCCATACTGTTTCTATTTTAAGATATTAGCAATAGATGCAATCATAGTCGCCAATGACGCACTGGTGGTTGCTATGGACAAGGTGTTCTGCAAAGACCAGTTGCTCTTTTCCTTCACCGGAACAATCACCTCACATCCCGGCTGGATCAGCTCACGGCTACCTTTCTTCGCTCTCTTCACCTGACCGTTCATATATACAATATACGCCTTGCTCTTCTTCGCACGGAAACCGTAACCTCCGGCCTGCTCGATATAATATTTCAACGTCTTGCCATCTTCAAATGAAACGGTATTGGGATACATCACAGCCCCACTGATACGTACCGTATTGTTGTATTCAGGAATTTCAATCACATCCCCCTCACGCAATACGATATCCGCACTGGAGCCGGGTTTAAGCATCGCTCTTTCCAGATCGATACCCACATAATAGATATCTCCCAAGTCCAGCCGGTTGACATCAATGGAGTCCTTTCCTGTCTTGGCCATATCCAGAACCGTTTCCATACGTTTGCGTTCATCGTCATTGATACGACGGCTTAAACGGGCCCCTTTGATATAAGCAAACGGAGTCACTCCACCTGCCTTCTTGATCAAATCGGAAAGACGTTCACTCTTCTCTGTCAGCGCATAATCACCTTCATATAAAACCTCACCGGTCACTTGCACATTCACCTGTTCCTGATAAGCAGGACTCTTACGCACATATACTTGATCGTACGGTTGCAACACAAAACCCGGTTCTCCGTCTATCACAAAACCGTCTTTCAGAGAAAACGAGTACATTTGTCCTATGGTGGAAACCGCTTCCGTACCTTTGCTATCCTTGATACGGCGGGAAACATCCACACGGACGGTAGAAGCCGATTCTTTCAACCCGCCAGCCTGGATTATAATATCCTCCAAAGTCGTATTGTCGGCAAAAGCGAACTCACCCGGACGGGCAACCTCACCATACACCATGATAGTTCCCACATCCTCCAAGTCATGAATACTGGGAATATAAAGCACATCATTACGCTGTAAAGGTACATCGGGCGCAGTACCGGCCATGATACCTTTTATATCTACTTGAATAACCTCTTTCTTCAAATTCTCACGCTCGCGATGCAACACTGCACGTCCTGTAAAGGCATCACCCATAAGACCTTCAGCCTTTTCCACCAGTTGGCGGACTGTATTCAAAGTTCCTCCGAACTGATAAATGCCCGGACGATAGACAGCACCCTTGATTTCAAGTTTATTCTCAAAACGATCCAGAATAGCTTCAGCAGTCAGCGCATCACCATCTTTTACCTGAAATACGGAATAATCAATATCATCAATCGTATAAATCTGATACTCCTTTCCATTTTGACGAATCATGCGGAGAGAACGGGTATAGGCATCCCCCGAGAATCCACCGGCATACTTCAACAATGTGGCAACACTTTCGTTGTTTTTCATCTCGTATTTCATGGGGCGTTTCACATTACCCTCTATGCTAACCAACGCCTCGTATGGAGGAACAATGATCACATCGCCTTCCTGCAGACGGATATCATCATTGATTTTACCTTTCATAATAAAATCGTACACATCTACGGTAGCGATCTTCTGTCCTCCGCGCACTACTTGTATATTACGCAAACTACCGATATCGCTCACACCACCGGCACGGTACAGTGCATGAAACACGGTAGAGAAAGAAGACAATGCATAAGTTCCCGGTTGGAACACTTCTCCCATCACATTCACCTGGATAGTCCGGCTGTTTCCCAAAGTAACCTTGATTTGTGAGGACGGGTTCTGTTCATTATCAAGCCCTGCATAAATCTTATTCAGTTCTTTACGCAAATATTGGTTGGCTTCGGCAATAGTCATACCGTTCAGATAAATTAATCCCAAATCGGGGATCGTGATAGATCCGTCCGGAGATACATTATCGCGGATGGTAGCCTGGTTTGTACCCCAGATATCAATGATTACCTCATCACCCGGCCCCAGACGATAATTAGGAGGAGTAGCCAGATTCACACTCGGCTCGAATGTAAGGTTTCTGGTTTCAAAAATGTCCCGTCCATACACCTTATCCTTCTGCATATCTTCCATATCGCCCATGCCCATCCCCTCGTAATAACGATTGGCAGAAACACTGTCCAACGAGTTCTTCCCTACCACTCTGTCCGCAGCCGGACGTTGGTCGAAAGTAAAATTCTCTGTTACATAGATATCTTCCTGAGTCTTTGTCTTTTCACGCAAACGGTTCCGATTTTGCATCGTTGCATTTGCATCTTTATCAGCAGACCCATTTTGCTGTTCATAAAGTTTCTTTACACGCTTAGCCTGTTCTTGTGTCACTCCTCTACGGGCTAACTCTGTAGCAATCTGACGTTGGTCTTTTCCTTGTTGCATGCCCGTCTTCACATATTCCAACACCTGTTGGTCACTCATAGATTGCTGTGCAAGCACAGAACCCGAGAGGGCAAAAACTAAGACCAGTACGGATAATAGTTTTTTTATCATATAAATTCAATAAACTTAGTAATTTAGCAGCCGCAAAGGTAGATATTATTTTCGATATAGGCGAGTATTATTTCATAAAATATCCCTCTAACAAATATAAAAACGGCTGCCACCTGACGGTGTACAGCCGTTTATTCTTTAATCATCCGTTAGCAGAATTCATTCAGACTTCATTGCACAGCCCTCCTTATTTAAAAAAGGTCTGCAAGGGTAAAACTTGTGCAATACCGCCCGGCCGGATCAGCAATACATATTGACGATGGCTTCGTACAATTCCTGTTTACCGCTTACTTGCTTGGGCTCACCATTCTGCTTAGCATAAGCCACTACATCTTCCAGTGTCAGCTTGCCTTCTTCAAATTCTTTACCTTTGCCACTGTCGAATGAAGCATAACGGTCTGACAACATCTTGCAGTAAGGAGATTCATTAAGCAAAGCAGCAGCACTTTCCAATGCACGCGCCATAGCATCCATACCTGCAATATGGGCGATAAAAATATCTTCCAGATCAGTAGAGTTACGACGTGTCTTGGCATCGAAGTTGGTACCGCCATTACCCAAACCGCCGTTGCGGATAATCTGCATCATGGCCTGGGTCAGTTCGTAATTGTCGATAGGGAACTGGTCTGTATCCCATCCGTTCTGATAATCGCCACGGTTAGCGTCAATAGATCCCAACATTCCGTTATCTACCGCAACAGCCAGTTCATGTTCAAATGTATGACCAGCCAACGTAGCATGATTCACTTCAATGTTCACCTTGAAATCCTTGTCCAGTCCGTGAGTTTTCAAGAACCCTACCACAGTTTCGGTATCCACATCATATTGATGCTTAGTCGGCTCCATCGGTTTGGGCTCAATCAGGAAAGTACCTGTAAATCCTTTGCTCCGGGCATAATCGCGAGCGATGGTCAACATCTGAGCCAAATGTTCTTTCTCACGCTTCTGATCTGTATTCAATAAAGACATATACCCTTCACGTCCACCCCAGAACACGTAATTGGAGCCACCCAGTTCGATGGTAGCGTCAATAGCGTTCTTTATCTGGACAGCAGCGCGGGCAACCACATCAAATTCGGGGTTTGTAGCAGCACCGTTCATATAGCGTGCATGACCAAAAACATTTGCCGTGCCCCATAACAATTTGATTCCGGTTTCAGCCTGTTTCTGTTTGGCATAAGCAACTATCTCTTTCAGATTCGCTTCATATTCCTCGATTGTATCGGCTTCCTCACACAAGTCCACATCATGGAAACAATAATATTCGATTCCCATTTTCTGCATGAATTCAAAGCCGGCATCCATCTTATTCTTGGCAGCCTGCACCTTATCGGCATCGCCGTTCCAAGGGAATTTCTTTGTTCCGCCGCCAAACTGGTCACCGCCCTCGGCACACAAAGTATGCCACCATGCCATAGCAAACTTCAACCAGTCTTTCATCTTCTTGCCGTTTATTACCTTTTCAGCATCATAATAACGGAACGCCATCGGGTTCTTACTTTCCTTACCTTCAAATTTAATCTTTCCTATACCGGGAAAATACTCTTTTGTAGCCATAATTCTTTACTTATTTTAATAACTTGTTCTAATTTATCTACTATCTTTTTTCAACACGCAAGCGGATAGCCATTTCTTTATCCGAAGGTCCTTAAAAGGCAGCCATCGCTCTCTCCAGATTAGATTTCCAGCGGGCATACGCATCATCATAAGCAGTGCGCTGTGCCACATCAGGCTCTATCACCTCCAATTTTTCCAATGTGGCAAATGCCTCGTTGTTATCTTTATAAACACCCGCGCCTATGCCGGCCCCCTTGGCGGCGCCCACCGATCCATCCGTGTCATACAGTTCGATTACAGCCCCTGTCACTCCCGCCAATGTTTCGCGGAAAATAGGACTGAGAAACATATTGGCATGTCCGGCATGAATCTTCTGTACAGGGATACCCATCTGCTCCATGATATCAATACCGTATTTAAACGAGAACACGATCCCTTCCTGTGCGGCACGAACAATATGCTGCTTTCCATGCAAGTTAAAATTAACTCCACATATAGAGCATCCTGTCTCTTTATTTTCCAGCATACGCTCCGCCCCGTTACCAAAAGGAAGAATACTTACTCCGGCACTGCCGACAGGAGCCTGTGCCGCCAGCCTGTTCATATCACTGTAAGAAATACCTCCGGGAGCCACATTACGTTTCACCCACGAATTCAATATACCGGTACCATTGATACACAACAACACTCCCAGACGGGTCTGCTCAGCGGTATGATTTACATGGGCAAAAGTATTCACCCGGGATTTCGGATCATAATTTACCTCACCGTTCACGCCATATACCACTCCCGATGTTCCTGCCGTAGAAGCAATCTCTCCCGGATTGAACACATTGAGCGACAAAGCATTATTAGGCTGGTCTCCGGCGCGATAGGTTACAGGAATTCCCTCTTTCAGGCCCAATTCTTTGGCAGCCCATGCATTTACACGCCCCTGCTCGCCAAAAGTCGGTTTGATATCAGCTATCAGCGAACGGTCGAATCCATAATAATCCATCAGGAAGCCCGCGACATCATTTGCCTGAAAATCCCAGAACATCCCTTCGGACAAACCGGACACCGTGGTACAAATATCCCCTGTCAGTTTCATAGCGATATAATCGCCGGGCAGCATTATTTTATAAATACGTTCGTACACAGCAGGCTCATTCTCTTTAATCCATGCCAGTTTGGAAGCGGTAAAATTCCCCGGAGAGTTCAACAGATGAGAAAGACATTGCGTTTCCCCCAATGCCTCAAACGCTTTCTGCCCATATGGAACCGCCCGTGAATCACACCATATAATAGCCGGACGTAATACATTTTGCCCTTTATCCACACAAACCAGTCCGTGCATCTGATAAGAGATACCGATAGCGGCAATTCCATCCGGACCGATCCCACTCCCGGCCATGACAGCCTGAGTTGACAATTTCAGATTTTCCCACCAATTTTGCGGATCCTGCTCAGCCCATCCGGGGCGGGCAGCCATAATAGCAGCCTCTGTTTTAGGGAAGAATGCAGAAGAGACACACTTTCCGGTTTCTGCATTTACCAAACTCGCCTTTACCGACGAACTGCCAATATCATAACCTAATAGGTACATTTAAATTGAAAATTTAAGAATTTAAAAATAATAGTCTCTGTCCCGATGCTTATCAGCATTATCCTTCCAAGGAAAGGCCGGTGAAGAATCCCAAAGCATGTACCGATTCCCCGAAACGACCAGGCGGAGTATTCTCACAGCAATCACAACAAGGCTAAAGTTATCTGTCTGTTATCACTTCGTTCCCGACTTATTATATATTGAACGATCGAACTTATAGAAGCGTGCCGCCCTGTGGCATACGCCTACCTGTTTTTCCTCCAAAGGTACTACATATGGCATCAACGCTATCTTCTTATGGAAGTTCCTTACATCAAACACCTTATCATAAATCAACTGATAGACAGTCCGCAGCTGGGCTGCCGTAAACTTCCGGGGAAGCAAGTCGAACATTACGGAAGGGGCATATTCCACATAATGGCGTATATGTACCAATGCATCCTGCAAAATCTGGAAATGATCGAACGCCAGGCTTTTCACCTCCGTCACAGGCGTCCAGCAAGCATCGTATTTATCAGACAGCTGTTCGAACCGTCTGTCAATCTTCACCAATGTCAGATAAGCGATAGTCACAATGCGGTCTATTTTCTTCTCGTCCAAACGATGAAAACGTTCCAGCCACAACACATCCTTAGGGTTACGGGTACGGTTTTTCGATCCATACGCCTTAAACTGTGTCAGCTTCACATTCTTCAGTCCCGTCAGCTCATTCAACACTCGTTTGGCCGCCTCATCCAGATCCTCATCGTCATAGATAAGGCTACCCGGCAATTTCATGTTATTATATCCGTCTTCGGACTGTTTCCCCACCTGCCTTACCAACAGGACACGGAACTGCTCTCCATCAAAACCAATCAGCACACAGTCCACAGATACATGTAAATTAATCGTCTGGTTTATTTCCGACATAGTAATATGGCTTTTATCATTTCCGGCAGCAAAGATAAATACTATTTTTTGAATTATACAAAACAATATATTTATTTTTATTATGTTCTAAAACACTATTTTTCAATATAATAAATATCATCTATTATACAATATGATATCTTAACCTTATCATATACACTACAATATATAATATACAGGAATTGTCTCGTCTTCATTTTTTTACCTTTTTCCAAAGGACTTTTATTCCATTTCAATCTCCTATTTCAGACGTTTGGTTAAAAAAAAGCAATCTTTACGCCAAAAAATTAATAGAATAAAGTTGTTTATTCACAATAATTTTCTTTACTTTTGCCCATTAAAATCTAAAGATTACTCTATGAGAAAGAAAATTTTGGTCTTGGACGACAAAATAGCAATTGCAAAAGTCCTTTCAATCTATCTGGCCAGTGATTATGATTGTATTTGGTTACCGAATGGCATCGAAGGAGTAAAATGGCTTCAGGAAGGTAACATACCAGATTTGATTATATCAGATATCCGTATGCCCGAAATGCGTGGAGACGAGTTTCTGGAATGGATAAAATCCAATCAGCTATTCAAACACATTCCGGTGATTATGCTAAGCAGCGAAGACAGTACCACAGAGCGCATCCGCCTGTTACAAGAAGGCGCGGAAGACTATATTGTCAAACCTTTCAATCCCATGGAGTTAAAAGTAAGAATTAAGAAAATTATTGAGTAAATCAGCATGACCTTTCTGCTTTATATAGGAAAGAACAAGGATTTTTTGCGCAAATTCAGCAAGCTCGAAAATGTCCAGATGATTTATGCCCAAAACTACCAGGATGCCATTACAATTTGTGTCAGGCTGAAAGTACGTGAGAACATCATTGTCCTTCACGAACAAGGGGAGATGAACGGAGATATTGAACAGATAGGTGCTTTTAGAAAAAAGTTCTATCAGGCATATGTCGTACTCATTACGGACAGGCTGAGTCCCGAAGCCAGCAAAGTCTATCTGAACAGCGGAATAAACGATACCGTCAGTTTGCACATCACCACCGCCCAGTTAAGGCAGAAAATAGACATCATCAATAAACGGCAGGAACTGCTATATGCACATAACCGGAAGAAAAAAGACGTCAGGCATTTTATCCTTCCCCAA
>ENA-OPYU01000616-OPYU01000616.1-human-gut-metagenome-genome-assembly--contig:-NODE-616-length-13630-cov-3.031771_pt1 | contig 13630 bp, 14 predicted proteins | sample MGYA00242637_ERZ504482 | MGnify/ENA primary metagenome ERZ504482 (study PRJEB26092, sample SAMD00036237) | human gut metagenome | host: Homo sapiens | study: EMG produced TPA metagenomics assembly of...
CCTAACTGCTCATCCCCATCGGTAGATACCCTGCAATAAGCAGCCACCCTTATGCGGTCAATCTGGACTGCATAATTATTATTTCTTCCACGGCTGTTTAGTGCCGTTTTTGTTGCCTGTAAGACCTGTACTTCTCTCATGCTCATAATCTTCCTTCATTTCTTTTACCTGCCACTTTCTTTTCTGAATATTTGTGGCTGTTTTCTTTGCCTGTGCTGTCATTCTATCTGAATTTTTAAATGTGAACGACTGTTGAATTACTTTATCTTCCATTATTTTTTACCTCGTCTTTCTATATCATAATCAAGCGATTGCTTTCACCAGATCGTCACTTCGCTCACCGGCTACCAGATAACTGTCCATCAGCTTACGTCTGATTTTTTCAAATTCTTTTTCAAACAGCAGATTCATACGGTACAGCTTTGCAATCAACGTCATTTTCTTCGCATATTCCAGTTCTTTTCTCATGATACACTTCCCCCTTTCTTTTAGATCTTCAGCACCACCTCCTTACAGTGGGTTAACACTTTCTGTTCTTTTGGTAGTTCTTTGTTAGCTGTTACTTTTGCCCAGTACGAAACCAACTACCGGGTTCCCCGTAAAGATTTGGTAACTGAAATGGCTAAGATTCTGAATGTAAATCCTATGACACTGCATGAGCCGACTACTATGGATGCTTCTGAACTTATGGAGATCCTGTTCTGGATTGATGAATTTAACCCGACAGCGATCAACCTCTTTCAGTTAGAAACCTATCCAGGAGAGAAATGTAATTCAAACGAGGATACCGCTGTCCGTTACCATGATTCTGATAACTGGCCACAGACCTGCGACGATTGTGGGAAACATGAACCTAAAAGGAAATGGCGATCTGCAAATGTAAAACTGCGCGAAACTTAAATTCGTTGTATTTTCCTTTGTAGTCAAAGAAAAAGCACTATAAATCGTGATCAGCAAACGATTTCAGTGCCTTTTTTACGTGTTATTCTATTAAATGTGTCTAGTTATTTAACAGGAAGAGGAAGAATATATTTTCTCATCCCTCCTATTGAACCGTGCGTACGGGTCTCTTATACAGATCTACAGCTTATATTCCAACTTTAACTATGGTGTTGTGAAGTTCAATCAACTTTCAGCATCCGATACCCCACGCCAATGTGTGTTTGGATATATTGTGGAGAGTTTGGTTCTTTCTCGATTTTTTTACGAAGTGTTGCCATAAACACACGAAGGGAAGCAATATCATTATCCCAACTACTTCCCCAAATGCTTTGCGTAAGGAAAGTATGGGTCAGAACTTTTCCTATATTTCTTGTCAACAGGCAAAGCAACTTATATTCAATAGGTGTTAAATGCAACTCTTCTTCATTCAAATAAGCACAACCTGCAACATAATCTACACGAAGTTTTCCGTTTACAAAAACAACCGCTTCGGCAGGGGATACTTTTTGCATCATCGATAACCTTCTTTGCGTGACTCGTAGTCTGGCAAGCAGTTCCTCAACAGAAAATGGCTTTGTTAAATAATCATCTGCGCCAGCATCCAACGCATCAATTTTATCGGTATCTTCACTGCGAGCACTGATTACGATAATTGGCATGTTTGACCAGGTACGGATTTTTTTAATAATCTCAACACCATCTATATCAGGAAGTCCTAAATCAAGTAAAACAATGTCAGGATTGTGTGAAGATGTTTCTAAAATTGCCGATTGACCATCGGGTGCCGTCAGATATCGGTATTCGTGCGCTTTTAAGGTTGTTGTAATTAAATTTCTGACAGATCTGTCATCTTCTACAACTAATATTAGTGACTTATTCATATACTTTGACCTCCCCTGCCGGTAATGTAAATGTAAATACTGTTCCGTGCGGCAGATTATCTGAAACAGTAAGTTCTCCGCCGTGGGCGTTAATAATGGACTTGCACAAAGATAATCCGAGTCCTAAACTTCGGCGGCTGTCTGCAATTTGATTTGCACCGCTATAGAACATGTCGAATATCCGTGGCTTTATTTCGTCAGCAATTCCGTTTCCGTCATCCGATATAGATACGATTGCTTGTTTTCCCTGCTTTTCTGTCCGAATAACAATATGAGAGTTTTTAGGTGTATATTTGATAGCATTATCAACAATATTGATGATTACCTGAACAATAGCTTTGCATCCATTTTGCAAGAAGAAATTCTTCTTTGCTTTCAACGGAAATATGATGTTCTTCACTCTTTCGGTTAATATGATGTAATGCTTCTGTGATCACGTCATCCATCAAATCTTCCGTTATACGGAGATTCAACCGTTCTTCTTCAATCCGGGTTACAGCCAGCAAGTTTTCAACAAGGTTAATCAGCCACATGGAATCATCATAAATATCCATGTACAGCTGCTTTTTTGTATCATTATCAAAGGAATCGCCGTTGGATAAAAGATTGCTGGCATTACCGGAAATGGATGTCAGCGGTGTCCTCAAATCATGTGAAATAGCACGCAGCAGGTTCGCTCGCAACTGTTCATTTTTTGCAAGAATGTCCGCCTCCTGTTTCTCACGGGCATTTTTCTCATTTTCCAAAGCCAGGGCACATTCTCCGAGAATGGATAGTAGAATACTGTTTTCAAATGGATCAAGAGGTATTTCCCCCATCACGATTCCAATAACTCCATATACCATACTGCTGCTGCGAACAGCAAGGTACAGGCATTTTTGCATTGGAAAGCGTTCCTGTTGTAGCTCCGGCACGTTTATTTGTTTTTCAATACCCAGCCGGCAACGGCCTTTTCATTTTCGGAAATACACGATTCCAAATTTTCTTCAGTTACAGAAAAAATATGCGGCGTATCCAACACTTCTCCATCAGCTAAATAAAAAACGATATCTTTTCCCAAGAGTTTAATGAGCTGATTTGAAGTTGCAGATACAATTTCATTTTTATCTTTTGCCTGCTGCAATAGCTGGTTTGTATCAAATAACACTTTGGTACGGTAGGCAGATTGTGCCGCCTGTTTTGCTTGTTTTTTAATCCGTATAGCAAGAGAACCGGTTAAAAATGCCGCCAAAAACATGATAATAAAGGTAACAGGATAACCTTGATCATACGCCTGCAAGGTAAATTGAGGTTCCGTAAACAGGAAATTAAAGACCAAAACACTTACAATCGAGAAAATTAGGCTGTATATCTGATGTTTCGTGATGACAGCGGTGACAAGAACACCTAAAACAAAAACAGTAATGATATTTGCTTCGTCAAATCCAAATTTCTGGAAAATCATTCCGACTAAACTGGATAAAATCAGAATCGCAGTAGATTTTAATGTATCAGTGACAGAGAATACGATATGATTCTTTTTCCTGCCCCCTCTTAACTGATACACTGCCGCATTAGAAAGCGTATCCGGAATAATATGCACATCCAGGTTAGGGGCATAATCAATCAATTTTTCTGTCAGGGTCGGTTTGCTGAGCAAATGCCGTTTTGTAGCAGAACTACGTCCGATCACAATCTTTGACACACCGGACAAACGGGTGAATTCCGCAATCTGAAACGGAACATCTTCTCCGTAAACTGTTTCAATTTTGCCCCAAGCTGCTCAGCAAGACGAATATTTGAACGCAGGCGTTTTACATTTTCCTCGCTCATCACCGAAAAAATCGGGGGGTTTTCTACAAACAGAGCCGTAAACTCTCCTTTAAAACGCAGAAGCCATTTTTGCAGCGGTACGGATAATTTTCGCATTGGATGGAGAAGAAGATAGACATACAAGAATATGTTCGCCTGTGTGATAATCTCCATGATTTTTTATGCGGGTATTTTCTGTGAGGATATTCACCCGGTCCGCACATCGCCGCAGTGAAATCTCCCGGAGAGCTGTCAAATTTTCTATTGTAAAAAAATTTTCTACTGCCTGTTTTTCCTGTGTCTGTCTGTATACATTTCCTGTATTCAAACGGTTGATCAAATCCTGTGGTTCAATATCTATTAATTCAACCTGATCTGCATTATCAAAAATAGAATCCGGGATGCGTTCCCGTACAACAATTTCCGTAATGGATGCAACTGTATCACAAAGGCTTTCAATATGCTGAACATTGACAGTCGTATAGACATCAATCCCTGCATTCAAAAGTTCCTTAATGTCCTGATACCGTTTTGCATGACGGCATCCTTCGGCATTCGTATGCGCAAGTTCATCTACAAGGATAAGCTGTGGTTTTCTTTTCAACGCCATGCCAATGTCGAATTCGTCCAGTATCATACCATTATAAAAAACTTCTCTTGTAGGAAGAACTTCTAAGCCATTTAAAAGAGCTGCTGTTTTGGGACGTGCGTTGGGTTCTACATAACCGGCTACCACATCAATTCCCTGCTGTTTTTCCATATGAGCTGCTTCTAACATGGCGTAGGTTTTACCCACACCAGCTGCATATCCGAAAAAGATTTTCAAATGTCCTTTATTACGGTTTTCTTCATCAGCTTGGATTTCCTTTAATAACTGATCCGGATTGTGTCTGCTTTCACTCATACGGTCATCTCCTTGTACAAAACCATTATATAGAATAATACGTAAATTTCAGAAAAGCATTTTAGCACTGACATTAAAATCGCATAAAGATTATACCACCTTTTCTTCTTTTTTTCCATTCGGGCGTGTAGACGAAAGCAAGAAATGCTCCGAAAAATCACGCAATTTTTCGACAAATAGACCCTTCATACAATTAATGTCATTTTGCCATATCACTCTCACTGGTTTCTCAATCGTGTTGATGGGATGTACCGCAATGTCTATAGAGCCTGGAGTAATGACACTTTGCTTTATTTGAAGGGATAAGGAACAATACTCATCTTTCAAAATATCGTTGGAATTTTCTATGATAAAGCCAAAATCAAGTTTATTATTTCCCAGCCCATTTATTATTTCACTTACAGAACCGTAGAACAGGTTCAGCTCATAGTTTGGGTATTCGCTTGAAAATTGTTCTAATAGATCTGCAATAGAATCTATGATTGCAGGTGTTTCAAATCCAATCCTGAGCTTAGAATCTGAAATAAGTTTTTGAGATTGATTTTCCTTGAGAAATTTATCCAGCTTTTCCATAAGAAAATAACCATAAATAAATGCTGCCAATACCACTATAAGTAAAACAAAGTCTTTCATATCACCAACTTCTTTCAAAAATTAAATATGAAAACATTTTTGAATATGTTTCGTCTCCCCAAGAACAAGCATGGTACTGTCCTTTAACAACTGCGTATCGGAACTTATTTTCAAATTCATAATATTATTTGTTTTCAGCGCCATAATATTGATGTTATAATTTTTTTCGTATATCCAACTGACCGATTGTTTTTCCTATCCATTCTCCCGGTATAGATATTTCAAAGATTGCATGTTCTTCATCTAGTTCTATGTAATCGAGAATATGATCAGCACTATAACGGATCGCAAACCCAATCGGCAAGCTGCCTTTCGGGATAAACAATTTCATCTGCGCCGTTTCTTAAAAGAAATTTTGCATGAACATCACGAGCGGCACGAGACACCACCATTCTTGCACCGAGTTCCTTCAAAAGGCACGTTACTTCCAATGAACTCTGAAAGTTATCTCCGATAGCCACAATACAAACATCAAAATTTCCAACACCAAGCGAACTTAAAAAATCCTCATTAGTCGCATCCCCAATCTGAGCATTAGTTACAAAGGGAAGTACAGCATCAACTCGAGTATCTTCTTTATCTACCGCCATCACATGATGATGCAATTCATCTAATTTTATAGCAATGTGCCGTCCGAATCTTCCCAGACCGATAAGTAATATTGATTTCATTTTTTTATTCTCCTTAACCTACTGTAATTTTTTCCTGAGGATAATTTGAATCCGTAGGCATTTTTTTCAGAAATGGTGGCAAAAATCAAGGTCAATCCTCCCACTCTGCCAAAAAACATCAGGCAAATCAAGATTATATGGGAAAAAAGCCCCAGGTCAGGAGTTATTCCCAGCGATAACCCTACCGTCCCAATTGCCGACGCCGTCTCAAACAAAGCGGTCATAAGTGGAATATCTTCTGTGCTGCTAATTACCATTCCTCCGACAAGGAATAAAACGATATACATTAAAAAAATCGTAGCTGCATTTCTGATAGTGCCATCCGGAATTTGTCTGCCGCAAAAAATGAGTGTGTTCCCTTTTTTCTAAATACAGATAATGCTGATGAAACTAGAACTGCAAGAGTTGTCGTTTTCATTCCACCTGCAGTGGAACCGGGCGAGCCACCGATGAGCATCAGCATAATGATAAGCATTTGCCCAACTTCACTGAGTAAAGTCAAATCTGCCGTATTGAATCCTGCTGTTCTCGGCATAACGGATTGAAACAAAGAAACCCATACTCTTTCTATAAGAGGCACATTTGAAAACTCAAAATTAAAAAAAGTAAAGAGCCGGTAAGAATATCAATATTCCTGTTACCATAAAAAATCACCTTGCTTTGCATCCGGTAATTTTTTTAAATGCCATTTATGATTCTTTATATCCTCCCAAGTAAGGAATCCAATACCTCCTGCAACAATCAGCATCATAATTACAAGATTTACAATCGGCTGTACAGAATAAGAGGTCAACGAGGAAAAAGGGGTTCTTATACCGATTAGATCAAATCCTGCATTGCAAAAAGCAGAAATAGAATGGAACAGTGAATACCATATTCCTTTCCAAAGTCCAAAATCCCTGCAAAAAATCAGGGGCTAAAACGAACCGCACCAATAATTTCGATAAGAATCGTAGTCCGAATAATAAATTGCGTTCTCCGTACAATACCACCCACCGTTGGAGCCGAAATTGCCTCTTGCATAGTACTTCGCTGCATCAACCCGATTTTGCGTCCGGAAACAACAGCAATCGCAATAGCAATCGTAATAATTCCCATACCTCCGATTTGAATCAGCAGTAAAATAACTCCTTGGCCAAATAAAGACCAGTAGGTTGCCGTATCCTTAATAACCAGTCCCGTCACACAAACCGCAGAAGTTGCGGTAAACAAAGCATCTGAAAAGGATGTACTCTGACCGCTTTTTGTAGCAATCGGCAGCATCAAAAGCAGACTGCCTAAGAGAATCACGGATAAAAACCCTAAACTAATCACTTGAAATGATGTTATATGTCGATGTCTTGATCTGTTTGTCTGTTGCATAACTATATCCCCATAATCTTAATTTCTTTTTTATATTTCCTTTATTCTATCTTTATTTGTATTAAATGGGCGTAAGTAAGTTTGTTTTGAAATTAAGATTGTATAAAGATGAGCAGAAGTCTGAAATCTTTTGCTCATCTTTTGAGAGTGCTAGTTACAGGATACCGTCCAACATCAAATTGACTTTCAGAACATTTACTGTTTTCTCTCCAAAAACACCTAAAAATCTACTGTCGGTGCATTTTTCAATAATAGCTCCGACTTTTTTCTTCACTCATATTATTTGCTTTTGCAATTCTTGTTACCTGATATTTAGCCGCCGCAGGGGAGATATGCTGATCAAGTCCGCTGTCGGAACAGGTCACAAGTTCAACCGGAATGGCTGTTTCCTCCATATCGGGATTTGCCTTACGAAGCATCTGCACCCGGCTCGTGATTCTCTGATGAACACATTTCTTTCTTCTTTGCCAATTTTTTATTTTCTCCTTTGCCTTTGAATAAAAGAAAAGGACACTCATCTTCCAGAAGTTCTGAAAACAAGCGTCCTTTCGGTTTTTCTCTATGCTATTGAATGAAAAAAATGTTAATTCTATCCGAATGTGTTTCCTCATACCAGATGCAATACTACTGACACTTCGATGCCATTCATAATCTGCTTTTTCTTGCCCTGTTTGCCTATTGGTGTGAAACTCATATACCTCGCAAAGTGCCTGAAATTAAGGACTTCTACGAATTCACCCGATGTAGACAACACACGACTTCGACATGATAAGTTCCCGGGAATAAATCCACCCCGCTGATCTTCTCCACTTTATATCCACGTCCCTGTATCATCTCCAGATCCCGTGCCAAACTGGTCGGTTTACATGCAATATATACCAGACGTTCCACTCCGAAATTCAGGATCTTCATAAGTGCCTTCGGATTCACACCGTCTCTCGGTGGATCGAGCATGATCAGATCCGGAACTTGCCCCCAGTTCATCAATGACTTTCAATACATCCCCGGCCCAGAATGTACAATTGTCCAGATTATTTAACTTCGCATTTTCTTTTGCTGCTTCTACCGCTTCTTCTACAATCTCCACACCAACCACTTTCTTCGCAACCGGCGCAAGGATCTGTGCGATCGTTCCTGTTCCGCTGTACAGATCGAAGACAACTTTTTCATTCGTATCTCCGATGTATTCTCTGGCTGTCTCATACAAGACTTCCGCTCCCAGCGAATTAGTCTGGAAGAATGAGAATGGTGTGATCTTGAATTTTAATCCAAGTAATTCCTCGTAGAAATAATCCTGTCCGAACAGGACTTCTGTTCCTTCGTCTTTTACGACATCTGCAAGGCTGTCGTTCTTTGTATGCAGGATTCCGACCAATGTTCCATCAAAGTTCATTGCTGTCATCTTTGCTAACCATGCAGCCTTGAATGTCTGGATTTTTTTGCATTGCCTCTGCCGGGTCAACTCCGAGTTCTGCCGTATCGGATGCTGTGACCAGATCCACCAGGATCTCTCCTGTCTTTACTGCTTTTCTTACCAGCAGGTGGCGGAAATATCCAACATGGCGCATACGGTGATAATATGGAAGTCCCGATTCTCCCGCACATTCCAGTGTACATGCCAGAATCTTTCTGTAATCCTCATCTACGATCTGACAATCTGTCACATTTACAATATCATGAAAACTTCCGCGTTTATGCATTCCAAGTGCCAGTGGTCCGTCTTTGTATTCATCTCCGAATGAAAATTCCATCTTGTTGCGGTATTCGGTTCTGACAGGACTTGGTTTGATGCCTTCCCAGATATACTCCCCGTCTACCGCTTCATCCATCACTTTTTTTCACCTGCTCATTCTTCATGGCAAGCTGCTCTTCATACGGAAGATTCTGATAAGTACAGCCTCCGCACTGTCCGAAATGTGGACAGGCTGACGGAATCTCGCTGGCTGACGGTTCCAGTACTTCCAGAAGACGCCCTTCCGCCTTTCCTTTTCTGATCTTATTGACAGAAAACCTTACCTTCTGTCCCGGCACGCCATTCTTTACGACTACCCATCTGTCTTCTTCCGGCAGATAAATGCGCCCTTTATTTGGAAATTCTACGGATTCTATAGTTCCTTCGTATACCTGTCCTTTTTTCATATCTATCCTTTCTGTCATAGCTTTTGTCTATTGCAATTTATTTCATTATCTTTACTATTTCTGGTTCTGTCTCTTGTTCCGCTTTTCTATCCTTTATATACTGCTTTCAGGATTGTCCCTTCCTGTTCCACTTTCACATGTTTCAGACTTTTCACATACTGATTGAACTGGGAATATCCATAATCGCGGATCTTAAAGTCTTTGTATTTTTCATACATTTTATTTCCCAGTGTACTGAGTTCTACTCCGGATCTTCCCGACTTTTTCACAATCTGTACGACGTAGCTGTCGATATTTTCCTTCAGATCCTGATCCTCTCTTAAAGTAACCGACACAATATTTCCATGTTTTACCATCTGGATTCTTGTGAATTCCTCCAGAAACTTGGACAGCATATTATACCCGTAGCTCCGCACATCAAAGTCCGGGTAAAGACTGACCAGACGGCTTCCTACTTCACCGAGTCCGGTTGGCTTATTGATATCCTGATTCTCAATGATCATCTTAATGATCGCATCTTCAATCTTCTCTTTACTTCGTCTGTCATGTGTTGTCTCGCTCTTCGATGTTCCCGGATTCTGCTCGCTCATCAGATTTTCCAGAATCGTAAACTTATCACACGCTTTCCTGAATGGCTCCGGAGTCTTATTTTCTCCCATGCCAATAACCATCTTTCCGCTCTCTCTAAGACGGCTGACGAGTCTTGTAAAGTCGCTGTCACTGGATACAATGCAAAATCCATCCACATCATTCGTATACAGGATATCCATCGCATCAATGATCATAGCTGAATCGGTAGAATTCTTTCCTTGTGTATAACTAAACTGCTGGATCGGCGTGATCGAGTTTGTCAGAAGTTCATCTTTCCAGCTTGAATGCTGCGTGCTCGTCCAGTCTCCGTATATTCTTTTATATGTAATGATCCCATATTTTGACAATTCTGTCAGGATCGGCTTGATGTATTTTGCTGATACATTATCTGCATCAATCAGTAGTGCATAACACTGTTCCTGCATACCTTCTCTCTCTTCTTTCTATAAATATTACTGAATTTTCCATGCGGACGCACTTGAGATTGCAAAAGAAAAGCAGGCCAGTCGCCTTTCTTTTACCAGATCGGTTTCTAACCTGCTTCTTTCTTCACTTATTCATCCGCCCGGTTCTTATACCTGATCGTCATCATCGAAAAAGTCATCGTCGAAATCATCATCATCAAAATCATCCTCGAAGTCTTCCAGGTAATCCGGGGTAAAGAAGCAATATACTGCATAAGCGATTCCTGCAACTGCAGCTACAGCTCCGACTACTGCCAGAATCCAGAGTACGGTCTTACCGTGTTTGTCCTCTTCTTTTTTAATTCATCAGTTCGCTAAGCTTGGATGCTGCAATAATATCTTCTACTTTACTCATGCTCCCACGTCCTTTCCTCTGCTCTTTCGGCAAATCATTCTTTACTTATTATAACACTTTACGTAGTGTATGACTACTTATTTTTCAGATTTTTCTCCTGTATCCCGGATAGATTCCGGATTGTTATACTTTCTGAAGTCTTGCAAATGTGGCAAACATCTTCTTCGTTCCGGGTCCGTCGAAGTGAACTGTTACTTCATAATCACGTCCGCCTTCAATGATTGCAGTTACCGTTCCTTCTCCGAATTTGATATGTCTGACACGGTCTCCCACTCCGTAAGGAAGCTTCCCGCCTTTTGGTGTCCCGAACTGCTGTACCGGCTTTGGTGCGGTAAATGCCTTCGTCTTAAATGTTTCTTTCGCCTGCATGAAAGAGGTCTTCACCCTTACCTGCTCACTTTCTTCTTTCTTCTCCTTTTTTTGCTGATGGTCCTGTCTCCAGAAGTTCCAATGGATTTCTTTTAAGAAACGGGACATCTTCTTATACTGTGTCTCCCCATGTACCATACGTTTTCTTGCACAGGTCAGTGTCAGATCTTTCTCTGCTCTTGTGATTCCTACATAACATAATCGTCTTTCTTCTTCCAGTTCTGCCGGGTCGTCTGCTGTGATCGTCATATAGCTCGGAAACAGTCCGTCTTCCATTCCTGCCAAATATACATGTGGGAATTCCAGACCTTTTGCACTATGTAATGTCATCAATACGACATAATCCGTACTTTCATCCAGACTGTCGATATCTGCTACCAAAGCTACGTCCTCAAGAAATCCTCCAAGTGTCGGTACTTCATTCTGTAGCGCACAGCTTTCTTCATAAGCAGCGATCTTATTGCGGAGTTCGTCTATATTTTCAATTCTTGATGTTGCCTCTTCACTCTCACATTCGTGGATCAGCGCATCGATATAACCAGTTTCTTTGATAACTTCCTCCAACAGTTCCAATACACTCATGTCTTCTGTATCATTCTTAAAATGCTCGATCATTGCAACGAACGATTCCAGTTTTGCCTGTCCTCTTCCGATGTTCGGGATCAGGTCTACGGCACGAAGTGCATCATAGAAGCTGCATTCTCTGGTTGATGCATATTCCTGCACACGGTTGATACTGGTCAGTCCGATACCTCGTTTTGGAACATTTACAATACGTCTGACAGCCAGATCATCTCTTCCGTTATCAATCGTCTTCAGATATGCAAGAATATCCTTGATCTCACGTCTCGCATAGAAGTTCACACCGCCGATGACTTTATATGGAATACTGTCACGTACAAAACGTTCCTCGAACATACGGGACTGTGCATTGGTACGGTAAAGAACTGCATTATCTTTGTAGCTGCAGAGTTCTTTATTGACATGGCGTCTGATGTCACCGACTACATATTCTGCCTCTTCATAAGCAGAATCAAACTGACGTAACTGGATCATATCTCCATCTTCATTCTCGGTCCAGAGCGTCTTGTCTTTTCTTCCCTGATTGTTCCGGATCACGGCATTGGCCGCATTCAGGATATTGCCGGTAGAACGGTAATTCTGCTCCAGCTTGATCACTTTAGTATCATCAAACACATGTTCAAAATCCAGGATGTTCTTAATGTTCGCACCGCGGAACTTATATATGGACTGGTCATCGTCTCCAACCACACACAGATTACGGTACTTGGATGCCAGCAGACGGATCAGTTCGAACTGTACTGTATTTGTATCCTGATACTCATCTACCATGATATAACGGAAACGCTCCTGATAATATTCCAGTACATCTTTCTGTGTCTGGAAAAGCTGCACGGTCTTAAACAACAGATCATCAAAATCTAATGCATTATTTGATCGGAGCTGTTTTTCATATTCTTCATATACTTCTGCAAATTTTTTTCCGGCTGTAATCTCCTTCCGCACGCATACGGTATTCCTGTGGTGTCACCAGTTCATCCTTTGCTTTGGAAATCTCTGACAACAGTGCCCTTTCCCGGAACATCTTCGTATCTACCTGCAGAAGCTTACAGACCTCACGCATCAGTGTCTTTTGATCGTCACTGTCGTAGATTGTAAAGTTGGTATCATATCCGAGCAGATCGATATGGCGTCTTAAGATACGCACGCACATGGAATGGAAGGTGCTTACCCATATACTCTCTGATCCGTATCCAACCAATTTGTCGACACGTTCCCTCATCTCTCCGGCTGCTTTATTCGTAAATGTAATTGCAAGGATATTCCATGGATTCACCTGCTGCTCTTCAATTAAGTAAGCAATTCTGTGTGTCAGAACCCTTGTCTTTCCGGATCCTGCTCCTGCAAGGATCAGAAGTGGTCCTTCTGTATGGAACACTGCTTCTCTTTGTTGTTCATTTAATGTATCGTATATACTCAATCTTATGGTTTCCTTTCTTTCCGGGTTTTTTATTCTTCTTTTTCTTTCCGGCCTGTTCTGCTTTCGTCATGGATTCATGCTCTCTTTTTATTTCGCTATAAAGAGCCGTTGATGTCCAGTTCTGATTCTTTGCAGTAACGATTGCCTTCAGCGGAACCTGTACTTTTTCTTTTTTCATCTGGAATAATAGCTTATCCAATATCCGATTGTCTGCCAGTAGCATGACAAGCATCTCTTCTTCAAAGTCTGTGATTTCTTCATTTTTCTCATTATCTGTCCCGGCAGTTTCCTCCCTTGATGCCTCTTCCGCCACTTCTTCTTTCAGTCCGGTCAGTACTCCGATTGTCTTTGAATACTCTTCTTTTTCTACATATTTCACACGAAAGCCAAGAAAACTTCCCAGCATGCCGATCTTTCTTCCCTTTTTCGTGCCTTTCAGATTATAACATAGCATGATTGATTTCATATGCATTCTACCCCTTTTCGAATGTCTGTTTCCATTATAGTTGCTTTGTCCGGGTTCTGC
>ENA-OPYU01000617-OPYU01000617.1-human-gut-metagenome-genome-assembly--contig:-NODE-617-length-13629-cov-4.052066_pt1 | contig 13629 bp, 18 predicted proteins | sample MGYA00242637_ERZ504482 | MGnify/ENA primary metagenome ERZ504482 (study PRJEB26092, sample SAMD00036237) | human gut metagenome | host: Homo sapiens | study: EMG produced TPA metagenomics assembly of...
GTAAAGGTGATGCTTACAGGAGAGGAATCGTGAAAGCAGAAGAGAAACAGAAGTTGATGCAGGAGTGTTTACAGTATTTTCGTGAGCGCCCTGTGTATGAAAAAGTCTTCCAAAAAATGAGAGGAAAATATGAGAGCCTCGGACATATAGGCGGGAAAGTGGTATTGACCGGGTTAAGCCTTCAGGATAAGAGCCAATTGGGCGGATTTTTGCAGAAGGATTACACCGAGAATCAGTCTGTTACCATATCAGCGGAAGCTTTTGAAATCTGTCTGTCCAAAAGCAGGTTTTCTGATATTTCTCTGGAGGAATTGCTGGATGCTTATTTTGGGAAAAAGGCTGACGGTGAAAAAAGAAGAGAGAGAGGCGAAAGAAACAGGAAGAAAGAGATGCCTTTTTGCGGAAGTCCAAAGTGGGTATGAGGACACGACAGGAGGAAGATGGCTTCAGAATACGTTGAAAGAGCACACAACAGGCTATGAAATTTTGCAGCAGCAATACAACAGTGCTCCGGAAATTCTGCGGGAAATTCTGAAATATGTGTTTGAGGCAGTAAAACAGCTTCCGCGAATGGAAGAAAAAGAACTTTTACCGGTATTTGCGGCAAAGCTGACAGGAGATCCTCATTATTTTGACGCAAGCACAGTGGCGGAAAGATTGCTTTTTATCATTCTTTCTGCCTGTTGGCAGGAAACGAAAGACAGAGAATTATCAGAAGCGGAAAGAAAAAAGCCAGATTTTTTTACAGGGCGGGTATTTTAAAAGATGATCTGTCAAATGATACGCTTGTCTATGGAATCCGAGCATGGAAACACAATGGAAATCTTCATAAAGGAATCGAAGGATTTTTTCAGGAAAGAGAACCAGTCCGCCTGACGCTTCGAACGATTGGGACGTTTGGAGGGGTGCATGCAGAAAGAGAGAAAATTTATCTTTTTGAAAATCCGGCAGTATTTTCTGTTTTTGTAAAAAAAATACCCGGACTGTGCAGCAATCTGCGGAAATGGACAGCCAAGACTTGCAACACTTCTTCTGCTGGACTTTCTAAAGGAAAATCATAGTTTTTATTATCATGGTGATTTTGATCCGGAGGGGCTTCTGATTGCGCAGAGATTGAAAGAACGGTATGGAGAAAGTATCTGTCTCTGGAATTACCGGGCAGACTGGTATGAAAGATATCTGTCGGATGTAAATCTGAGCGAAGTGAGAATGAAAAAACTGGAGAAAGTATATCTCCCGGAATTGCTGGAAGTGAAAATGCAGATGCAGAAGAGAAAAAGAGCGGCGTATCAGGAGGCGATGCTGGATATGTTGGAACCCGAAAAAAATGAGTGGATCACAAGGAGTGTGAAGTGAGATGAAATTACAGAAACAAAGTGAAATGCAGGACTTTTTTGACGCACTGGGAATTGATGAAAATATATTTGAGCAAATGGCAGAAACATTCACTTCGAATTTTATGATAGAGGGGAAAACGACAACGGATCTGAACGAGATGCTAAGCCGGGCGCCGGAATCTCTGCTGGATGTAATTCTGGAAACCTGGGAGGAGGAAGCTCCTAAATTGCGGGCAGAAAAAGAAAAGTATGTGCAGGAGTTGATTTTAACTTCGTTTCAGAATGAATTTATTTATCTGGATAAGTTTGACATGGAAACGATGCTGCGGACGATGAATGGTTATCCACTTTCTCAGATGCAGATGTTGGCTCTGGAAGAAAACTACTGCAAAAAAGGGCTGGGTATTTATGTTCTGTGATGTGGATGGAGTGCAGTTTGTTGTTCCGGATGAGATCAGAGAGTTTACTATCAAAAATCTGGAGACGGATAAGGTGCAAAATATACTTGGTCTTATTGCCGCTGTCCGCCTTTCCATGCGAGCGTGTTTAAATTTGTTTGGGATTGTAGAAAGAGCAAAGGTGGAGGACATTGCACTAAACCAGATGCTTGAATATCCATCTTTATCAGAAGAAGAGAGAAAAGAGCTTGAGTGGCTTCCGGAGAAACTAAAGGAAACAGTCGATATACTGTGTGAACGTGCAGACGGTCCATTCTGGTGTGATGAACAGTGGATCATCAGTGAGCAGTTTGAAAATGAAAAAGAGTACAGGAAATTTTTACGACAGGTATCAGGTCAGGAATACTATATTCCGAATCAAAAAGAGATAAAATTATATGCAGAGAATCTGGTTGATGTAAAAAATCCATTTTATAAGAAAATTCTGGCAGATCTGACACATCTGATGAAAAACAAGACACGGGCAGACAATCTGATGTTGGAGTTGGAATATAGAGTAGCAGAGGAAGATTTGAATGCTGCAGGAATTATGAATCTCTTGTTTGAGCGATATGTTGAATTCCCAAATCGTACAAGGGGAAATCATTTTGTGGAAAACTGCAGTGAATGGGTGTATTCAGTCCGGAAATGGAGTAATCGCGGATTTACAGACCGGGAACTTGGCAAAGAAAAGATTATTCCAAGTGAAATAGGTCTGCCTGAAATATCAAATCAGGTCACGAAGAAAAAAATTCGGGCGAAATGATCCATGTCCATGTGGAAGCGGGAAGAAGTATAAGCATTGCTGTGGAAAATAATTGACTACATTGCGCGTAAAACCCGGAATACAAGAGCGGATGTTGTGAATGCTTTGGGGAAAAAAAGGACTTGAAAAAATTTATGATTTGGCTGATGTGTATCATAGTGACAATATAGAGCGAGTGAGCGATGATTTTATTAGAGAAGCCGATATTGAATCGGGAAATTTTGATAATGTGAAAGATTGTAGTTATTCGATTCCGTCTCATTGGGATATAGGAAAAGTATATAAAAGGCTGATAAAAGAAGTTGCGAAAAAGAGCGGGATTGAAACAATAGATGCTTTGATAGAGGTGTACAATTCATTTATCAGTCCTAAAATTGATGATTATAATAGCAGTATGTATTATGAAAATCCATCGTATTTATCGGAATGCTATTTTGAAAATAAGGTAATTTAATAAAATATGTTCCAAAGTGTATATCCATCCGGGCATCCCTCAACACAGGCCTTCGGCGGGCGAACTTTGTCCGATAAGGGATATAAAAGAAGATATTAGCAATGTAAAGTTTCAGCAAAAAATCATAGCTGAATCGCTCATATCGTGGTAAACTAAACAGGAACCAGAAAATCAGGATCGGCATACCGGCCGATCGAATATTCTTATTGAAATTATAAGAAAAGAGGGTATACACATGATAAACGTGAAAGAATACAGCGGACACATTCGAAACTGGTCAGCGCTTTGCGAACGACTGGGGATCGATCATTCTTTATCCAGAGAGGACAGAGAAGCACAGATTCTCATCAAAGCATATGAGACATGGGGAAATGAAATGGCAGACCATATGCATGGGATGTTTGCCTTTGCCTTGTGGGATGATGAGAAACAGGAATTATTCTGTTTGAGAGATCAGTTCGGAACAAAGCCGTTTTATTATTATGAGACAGCAGATGGTGAATTATTATATGGGACAACCATCCGTCAGATCATGGAGCAGCCGGGGTTTGTAAAAGAATTAAACGAAGAGATGCTGCAGTTATATTTAAGCCTTACCTATGTTGCAGGAGAGATGACATTTTTTAAAGGTGTCAAAAAGCTTCTTCCGGGACGGTATCTGATCTGGAAAGACGGAAAACTTGCGATCACCCGTTACTGGAAGCCGGAATTCCACCCGGATGAGACTAAAACATTAGAAGACTGGGCTGATGAGATTCACAACACACTGACAGAGATTATGCCGGAAGTGAAAGAAGAGAGTGAGTATGCAGAATCGTTCTTGTCAGGCGGGGTAGATTCTTCGTATGTTCTGGCAATGTCAGATGTGCAGAAAACAGATTCTTGCGGATATGAAGAAGAGCGATTTGACGAATCCGGACTTGCAAGACAGACAGCAGAGCTTCTTGGAAGAGAGAGCCAGCGTTGTGTGATCACACCGGAGGAATATTTTGGTATTGTGCCGGATGTAATGTACAACATGGAACAGCCGCTTGGAGATGCCTCGGCAATTGTATTCGCACTTGGATGCAGAGAGACTGCAAAGCATACAAAGATCTGTTATTCCGGAGAAGGTGCGGATGAATTCTTCGGTGGATACAATATGTATCGAAATGCAGAACGCTACGGCGAGAATCTGAAGAATTTCTATGTCGGAAATACGAACATCATGAAAGAGGATGAAAAGCAGAAAATCTTGAAACATTATGATCCCGATGTGCTTCCAATCGAACTCGTAAGAAGTATTTATGAGGAGATGGAAGGATTGGATCCACTTAGTAAGATGTCCAATGTAGATATTCAGATCTGGCTGGAAGGAGATATTTATCTGAACGTGGATAAGATGAGCCGGGCAGCAGGACTGGAAGTTCGGATGCCTCTGACTGATACCAGAATTTTCAGCATTGCATCCAGAATGCCGTCCAGATATAAAGTCAACGAGGAGCAGAACAAAGTCGCATTCCGTACAGCGGCAGCAAAAGTGCTTCCGGAAGAAATTGCATTCCGCAAGAAACTTGGATTTATTGTGCCGATCCGTATCTGGATGGCGGATGAGCGATACAATCAGGATGTGCGTGACAAGTTCCACAGCGAGATGGCAGCCAAATTCTTCAATCTGGATGAGATCAATGCGATTTTTGAGGATTATATCGGAGGAAACTCGGATAACTGGAGAAAAGTGTGGACAATTTATACATTCCTTGTATGGTATGAGGAATACTTTGTGAAGAGATAAGAAAAAACCATGGAAAACGGGATAAGTTCCCGTCACTTCCATGGTTTTTTAAATTAAGCTTTTTTCATTTCCGTATAAATTTCACGACCATACTGATCCAACAGATCGATCGTATGCTGCATATCTTCCTGTGTTGCTTCCGGATGGATCGCGCAGATTCGAAGTACGGTCTTTCCATTGAGAACAGTAGTAAATATCGCTGCATAACCGCTTTCGAGGATCCGATGGGAGATCTTTTCATTCAAAATGTCCTGTTCTTCCTTTGTCAGATCTTTTGGGGCATAGCGGAAGTTGATCATTGCCATCTGTGCAGGGGAGACGATCTCCCAGTCGTTTTTTGGATTCAGAGCTTCTTCGGCCCAGACTGCCAGCTGGAATCCATGCTCAATGGCAGATCCGATCAGATCACTTCCGAGCACCTGCAGAGTCAGCCATAGTTTTAAGCCGCGGGCAGGGCGGGTCAGCTCCATTCCGATATCCCATGTATTGACATTGTCGATGTCATTTTCCAGATCTTTTAAATACTCTGGATTTACATGGAAGCTGTGGAACAGGTTACGGATATCTTTTACAAGAACCATAGCACATCCGTACGTCTGGAAGAGCCATTTGTGTGCATCCCAGCTGATACTGTCAGCAAGCCCGGTTCCAGTTAACAGAGACTTGTATTTCGGGCTTAACAGTACAGAAGCACCGTAAGCCCCGTCAATGTGAAACCACATATCATGATTTTTTACAAAGTGCGGAAATCTCTGTAAGTGGATCTATACTTCCGGTGTTCGTGGTTCCCGCGGTACCAATGACAACAAACGGGATATAGCCGGATTTTTGTCTGTTTCAATGGCTTCTTCCAGCTTTTTGTCGTATCCATCTGGGAAATGGGAGTTTGTCGGAATTCTGCGGATCCGGCTGTCCGTGATTCCGATGATGCGCAGTGCCCTTTTTGCGACGGAGCTGTGTGTCTGATCCGGAAAATATAAGCTGTTCCCAGATGGAGATTGATATCTGTTAGCTTATTGTCCCGGGCGGCAGTCAGAGCGGTGATGTTTGCCATAGACCCTCCGCTTACAAAGACACCTCCGGGATTCTCGGTAAATCCGACCTGTTTTGCCAGCCATTTTAACACTTCCTGTTCAATACAGTTGACCATGGGGGCAAGTTTGCTTCCGCCGGCATGAATGTTGTAAGCAGATGTCATGATATCTCCCAGCCAGGAAACCGAAGAAGCCGGTCCCGGAACGAAGCTGCAAAAAACGTGGATGGTTGGCATCTCCGCGGTAGCGGTACACTTCGTTCATCATTTCAGAGACAACTTCGTTTACCGGGCGTCCATTTTTTCCGGGATTTTGATCTGTTTGATTTTGTCCTCCTGATGTTCCTTTGCTTCAACAACAACAGGCTGATCGTGGATCTCGTGCTTTTTCTGCACAAAAATCATGCACAAATGATTTGATGGCCTCTTCCAACTGGGTACTGTTTAAAATATATTCGGTTCCGATCATAAAGGTATTCCTCTTTTTCTTAATTACTTGACTCATTTCGTTTGATAGTCTACACTAAATTTACATATATGTAAAATTCATAGATTTCATATAATATATTAAAAATGTTAATGAGGAGAGACGGATGGAAATCAGAAATATTTTGACGTTTCTAAAAGTGGCAGGCACCCAGAATTTTTCCAAAGCAGCAGAGCAGCTGGGGTACTCCCAGTCCGCAGTGACCATTCAGATACAGCAGTTGGAAAAAGAGCTGGGAACACAGCTGTTTGAGCGGATTGGAAAGCGTGTATATCTGACGGAAAAAGGGCAGGAGTTTATTGGCTATGCAAGTGAGATCATGCGTGTGACAAATGAAGCATTGACATTTGCCGGGGAAGAGCATACGACAAGAGGAACATTGAAGATCGGCGGCGTGGAATCTACCTGTACGGCACTGCTTCCGGAACTTTTGCTTCAATATCACAGACTGTATCCGGAAGTTGAAGTGATCATTAAGTCCGGAGCTACAGAAAATTTGATGGATCTGGCGAAAAGTGATGAGATTGATCTGATCTTCACGCTGGATAAGAAAATTTACAGTTCACAGTGGATGTGTGCGGCAGAAAGAGTAGAAGATACGATTTTTGTGACATCAGACAGGGTATTTGCACAAAAAAGTAATATTCATCTGATACAGCATCTTGCAAAAGCGGCATTTCTTCTCACGGAAACAGGAGCCGCCTATCGATATGAACTGGAGCAGATGCTGGCAGAAAAAGAGATTGAGATTGTACCGGTTTTGGAGATCGGCAATACAGAAACGATTATCAATCTGCTAAAGCGGGGGATGGGGATATCATTTTTGCCGGAATTTACTGTGAAAGAAGAAATAGAAAAAGGTGTCCTTTTCGAGATACGGACGGATTTGCCGGGAGTGAAGATGTACCATCAGCTTTTGTATCACAAGAACAAATGGATGACACCACAGATGAAAGCGTTTCTGGATCTTGTGCTTGCACAGCCCGGATTTCGTGAAAAAGCGGGCTGTGCAAGCACATAAAATTATTTTCCGGTTACATATTCATGCATGGATTTTGTGAGATAGTGGTTGACCGGCATTTTTTCCCGTTGTAATATATCCGGCAGGAGCATCGATCAACATTGGAATGCGGTTGACCAGTGTGGCGCAGGTTAATTCCACTGTTGCCGGGCGATTTACGATCACCGTTGTATCCGGTTCACCGTGGAAGCTCCATTCATTTTTATCAAAATCCTCAGGACCATAGACATAACCGAGACATTGTGTTTCCAGTGTGATTCCTTCTTCTGTTTCTGTTGTAACGATGGCGGACATTCCGGTAGCATCCCCTGCTTTTACCGTCATATTCAGCGTACTGGAGTACAAATCTCCGTCGTGCGTGATCGGTACACATTTTTGTGTCTGTGAAGTAATGTGAAGACCGAGCTGGCTGCAGAGCCATCCGTTCTGATTCCACATATAAGATGGAACGACGATGCCCTCATCAATTGCCTGCAAGGTCTGGTGATAATCCAGATTATTATATGCTCCGATCTGGCGTTCGAAATCTTCGATATTTAATCCGGCGCCATGGCCCTCTGCAAGAGCAATTCCATAGTCTTCCACATTATAGCTGCTGCTTCCGCAGATTTTTGTAATGCGATGCATAGATCCTGCCAGAGTTGTGATCAGAGAACCCCAGTACATATCCGGGTATCCGCTTCCGCACAATGTACAGTTGTTGGCTTTGGCAAGTGCATCCAGTTCTTCTGTAATTTCTTTTGAAGAGTTCCACGGATAGAGTGCCTCTTCGCAGGTAGAAATCGCGTTGATTCCGTTTTGTGCACATACAGAAAACTGCTTCTTTTAATTCGGCCATAGTGGAGCGGGTTGCGATAATTGCATACATACTGGTTTTTCCTTTTAGCTTAAAATTTTGCAGAAGCATCTTTAGCATCGCTGATCGTTATGCCAAGTTTTTCCATTCCAAGATGAGTGCCGATATCCGTACCGATCATTGCAGGATTCATGTCAAAGGCAGCCACCAGTTCTCCGCCTTTTTCTAAAACATATCGCATCAGATAGTGACTCATTTTTCCGCATCCGTATTGTGCGATTCTTATTTTTCTGTCCATAAAATCATATCCTTTCTTTGAAACATTATGTTCCATAGTATAGCCAGGAACTCTTTATCTTATGTTGATTGTAAGTCCTGTTGCCGGAATAAAGTCAATGTAAAATTGTAGTCTGCTGACAGGCAGAAAAAGGCTATTTCAGATGAGAAAACTGTACAAAATGATTGAAAATAGAAGTGGAATCGGCTAAAGTAACATTATACTAAGAATAAGGTTTGGGAGGACACAGAATGCAGATTAAAAATGCAGTTTCCATGATTCCCTATGGTCTGTTATCAGGAATTGTCGATGGACAGGAAGTGCGCATCACACAGCTGGGAGAAAACGGATTTGTATTTCGGATGGCAAATCAGGCTGAGAAAATCCATGAAATCTGGCTGCAGTTTTTTTCGCAAAATGGAGGGTGCTATAAGAAGCTTCTGATTCCTGCAGACCGGATGAAAAAAAATGGAGGAGAGCCGATTTTTTACAGAATATACGGTATTGACAGAAGACAAAGACTATCAAAAATATGTGCGTCAATTACTTGCTGATTATTGGAAGTATATTTCTTTGAAAATGACAGGGGAAGACGGGGAAGTCGCGGCAGCATACACGGACTACCCTGTTCATCTGGATGAAGACTATGCAGAATCTCTGGAAGAGCAGAAAGAGGAGTGGTTTCAGGAGGCAGCAGAGAAAGCAAACGGGCAGAAGCTGTGTGAAAATGTAGAGCTGGCTCTGGAGTTGGATACTCCGCAGTTATATGAAGCGTGGCTAAGGGAACCGATGGAAACATTTGCAGAAAAATACTGGAAAAAAACTGGGGCTTGCAGGAACATCCGATTGCGAAGAAACCGGTGGAACGTGTTTATATAGGCAATACGTTTTGTCCTCATTTATTTCCAGAGAATGACATATTACATGCCATGTTGGAAAATGGCAAAAATTGAAGGAATTTCAGTGACACTGACATTTTCGTGGATCAAAGAGAGTCAGATAGATTCAATCAGAGAATTGCTGAAATTTCTGGAACAGAGAAAAGAATATATGCCGAATGAGATTGCAGTAAATGACTGGGGCACCGCACATCTGATCCGTAAATGGAAACAGGAAACACAAAACTGTGTGAAACTGAATCTGGGTATTCTTTTGAACCGGTACAAAAAGGACAATCGGTCCCGTTATCTGAAAGAGGAAACAAAGTGCTTTCAGGAGACCAATTTAAACAGTGAATTTTATCAGCAATATTTAAAAGAGAACCAGATTGAGCGGTATGAACTGGAAGCCTGCGGACATGAAATCGTGATTCCAAAAGGAAAACATAGCCTGCATCTACCGTTTTTTCAGACCAATACAGCACAGTTTTGTACACTGTATGCGAAGTGCGCATGTGGAGACCGTGGCAGACAGAAATCTGTAGAACAGTGCCCCGGATACTGCAGGGGATTGGTATTTTTATATCCCAGGCATCTGGAGATGTTTGGAAAGTATAACACACTGTTTGGATATGACAGAACGAGTCTGGAAGAGATGGAGTATCTGAATCAATCTGTCAGACAAGGCATTGACCGGATTGTGGTAAACCTATTGTGAGAAGTGAGGCGTGAAGATGAAGATTACAGCAGGGCTTGGAAGTGTGGATGATTATCCAATGTATGTGGAGGCAGGGGCAGATGAATGTTTCTGCGGGTATGTTCCATTTGCGTGGGCAGAAAAATATGGAGTGCTAAATCCATTAAACAGACGAGAAGTGCGCGCTTATAATGTGCAGATCGGTTCTTATGAAGAGTTGAAGATTCTTGGAAATATGAGGAAATACTATCAGGTGCCGGTAGCCATCACGTTCAACTCATTATCTTATACACCCGAGCAGTATCCTGTTGTGGGGGAGATCATTGGACAATGCCATCAGGCAGGATTTGATACGATCATTGTGGCAGATCCGGCGCTGCTTTTGTATATCCGCAGTCAGAAGATCCCCTGTCGGATCCATTTGAGCGGAGAATTTGGAGAGATCAACAGCCAGATGGCAGATTTTCTGGAAGAAATGGAAATCTGCCGGGTGATCTTTCACCGCAAAAATACAGTAGAAGATATGAAATCCTGTATTTCCAATCTAAAAAAGAATATCGAGTACGAGGCGTTTGTCCTAAATGAACTGTGCCATTTCAGTGGAGGATTCTGCAATTCGCTGCACTGTGATGAACTGGGGCATCTCTGTCGGGTTCCATATCGCGTGGGGAAGTTGAACAAAAAGTGTAAGGGCGTTCTGGAACTGTCAAATCAAAAAGCAGATGAAGTGGAAAACGAGGATTTGGATGTGGAAAACTATCGTACAGGAGCAGGTGGATGTGGATTGTGTGCGCTGTACGACCTACAAAAAGCGGGAATTACATATTTGAAGATTGTGGGCAGAGGAAATTATACAGAATTCATGCAGCAGGATATCATCCGGTTGAAAAAAGCGCTTATGATTTTGGAAACAGCGGAAACGAAAAGAGAATTCCGGGATCGTATGAAACAGGAATTGTTCCCAGATGGGTGCAGTCAAAACTGCTACTATTGACAACAGTTTTGACTGGTATTCCAGAATCGTTTGATCTCATCAGGAGTTAAAGTCTCGATGAATCGCTTTTTAATGGTGATCAGTTCTTCCAGATCGTAGAGAATTCGATAGAGAACTGCACGGTTTTCAAACTCGGTTCTTGTCACTGGAAGCGGTTCTTTTTGCATGGAAGTCTGCATTTCGGTCAGTTTCTGCATCAGTTCCTGTGTATTATTGGATTCATGAAATTTTATACTGACATCTTCGATAAAATGAGAGATGGCATGCGCCTGAATCGGAACATCATGTAAAAGTCGGATATTCTGACAGAGTTTTTCAACTACCAGCTTCTGGTTTTTTCGCATTTCTACATATTTCACAAAATACTGTTCATCTGACAGTAATGTATTTCCCTGATTTTCGTGCGCCTCTTTTTCCAGTTTCTTTAAAATCAAATCCAGATCGGACAGATCCAAAAAAGGTGCAGGCAAGTTGTTTGTCCATCACAATATCACGGGCGATCCGGTGGAATGTATTCCGGAATATCTGTTCCAGCTCGGATTGTGCCCGTCGGATTTTTGCTGAATTTCCGGGCATGTAGAGATTCATCAGAATCCCACAGGAAGTTCCGGTCAGAAGCAAAAGCAGTTCGTTGACCAGGAGTGCGGGATGCACGGACTGGGCAGCATACAGGTGCAGTACCAAAACGGTGTTGGAAACCAGTGTATTCTGCAGGCTTAAGATGGCAATAATACCGGCAGAAGTTGGTGTCTGCAGTTGGAATAGTACTGCAAGAAGACATCCGATGGATGCGGCGGCAGCAATTTTCAAACACGCTCTAGCAAGAGCCTCGGAACTGGAGCGGTAGCAATCAGAACCGAAGTACGCAGAGCTATGCCGAATATTTCTGGCGGATTCAGAAGAGGTTTGTGAGGATAATCTGGAACAGACGGGAATTTCATTTCGATTTGAAAATGCAGATTTTGAAGATTTTGTGTCGAAAGTCTGCAGTTATATGGGTGGGGTGATGTTTGGACACTACAGAATAATATTTTTTTAATAAAAAAAAAAAGCCTTGATTTTAGGGCATTTTTTTAGTGTCTAATAAAAAGTTGGCACAGTTCTTGCAGTATATAAGGGTAGAAAGAAAAAGAGGAGGATGAAGAAATTGAAAAAATTCTTATTTGCAACACATGGAACTTTAGCAACAGGGATGAAGAGTACATTAGAATTACTCATAGGAAATACTGCAGATATTACCTGTTTGACAGCCTATGTAAACCCAGAAGACAATGTGGATGAACAACTGAAAGTTTATTTTTCAGAAGTGAGTGATGAAGATCAAGTAATCGTATGTACAGATTTGATGGGGGGAAGTGTCAATCAGAAAGTTGTTCCATATGCACAGAAAGAAAATGTATTTCTGATAGCCGGATTCAACCTGCCATTGATACTGGAACTGGCAATGAACGAGGATAAGGTTACAAAGGAAGAACTGCTAGATTCTATTGAGGAGTCCAGAAAAAATATGATGCTCGTTCAGGTAGAAATACCAGAAGGAAAAAAGAAGATGAGGAAGAATTCTTAGCATAACAATAGATGATTGCGAAACTCAAAATGCGACTGATGTGGATAACTTTTGAGATTTCTAACGAAGTTATAGGCTTTGCAAGGGACAAAACCATAATACTTGCTAAAAATCGTGAAATGAGAGGAAGTTATCCACATTTCCACAAGGATTGGGAAGCGTAAAAACTGACATTTTTGAGGAGATATTGATTTGTCACAATCAAAGAATTCAGTATTTTCAATGAGTTCAGAGTTTCGCAAACGCCTATTAGCATAACAAAAAGAAAAGGAGAGAAAAAGATGATTGTATGTTTGAGAGTAGATGAAAGATTAATTCACGGACAAGTAGCAATGACATGGACAAAGGAACTGAAACTGAATGGACTGGTAGTTGCAAGTGATGAGGCGGCATCAAATGAACTACAAAAAATGACATTAAAGATGGCAGTGCCGGAAGGAATCAAATGTATCATCAAGTCGGTAGAAGATGTGACAACGATTCTGGATGATCCACGTTCAGAGTCTATGCGTCTGATGGTACTTGTACCGATGGTAAAAGATGCAGTTACATTGTGTAAACGTTACAAAAATATTGAAATGGTAAATATCGGAAATGCCGGTAAAACGACATCCGGAGAAAAGAAAATCTTATCAAAAGAAGTTATGCTGACAGCAGACGAACTGGAAGCACTGAAAGAACTGACAGAGCTTTACCCGGACACATTTTTCCAGGGAACACCGGCAATGGAAAAGAAAATGGCATCTGCAATATTAAAGGGATGTTGATTAAAATAGGATAGAGGAGGATGAGATTATGATGTTAGATGCATTTTTTGTAGCACTCGCTGTTTTTGTGGGAGTTGCAGGACATGAACTTTTTGGAATGGCAATGTTGAGCAGACCGATCGTAGTGGCACCGCTGGCAGGACTGCTTTTGGGAGATGTGCAGACAGGACTTATTGTAGGTGCATCATTGGAGTCGATTTTTATGGGAGTTGTAAACATCGGAATATCCAGTACAGCAGAACCGGCACTTGCAGCCGGACTTGCAACTGCTTTTGCAATTAATCTCGGAGGAAATGTCGGAACCATTATTCCAATCGTTTTCCCATTGGCAGTGCTTGGATTAC
>ENA-OPYU01000618-OPYU01000618.1-human-gut-metagenome-genome-assembly--contig:-NODE-618-length-13621-cov-3.411072_pt1 | contig 13621 bp, 14 predicted proteins | sample MGYA00242637_ERZ504482 | MGnify/ENA primary metagenome ERZ504482 (study PRJEB26092, sample SAMD00036237) | human gut metagenome | host: Homo sapiens | study: EMG produced TPA metagenomics assembly of...
TGAAGGTCACAATCAGAAACTAATGGAACAGTGCCAGATTCTGAAGGAATATGCAAGTTTCGTAGCAAGGGTAAGGAAACATCAAAAGACATTGCCTGTGGAAACAGCAATAGAACAGGCTGTGAAGGAATGTATTCAGGAAGGGATTCTCAGGGAATTTCTGCTAAAAAATCGAGCGAGGTATTGAAATGAAGCATATTTGAGTATAACCAGAAAGAGGAAGAGGAACTGATACGAAGGGAAGAAATGGAAATCGGAATCAAGATCGGAGAGGAAAGGGAACGGAAGAATACGGAGAGGGAACGCAGGAGGGCGGATGATGCTGAAAATGAAGCTAAAATTATGAGAAAAGAAATTGCCAGACTGCAAAGCCTGTTGAACGAAAAAAACACTTTTCAAACAAACTCTGAAAAATAAACAAATACCATATTTCGTGGTTCCTCAACAAAACAACGAAAACCACAAAAAGCAACTCGGGAAACCAAACTAAGCAACAAAAACAGTGTTGAATCATGTTGACACCGCATAGCGAATGACGTATAATGAGCATAGAAAACTATGTCATGGAACAACGGACATTTATGTTGCCGACAAAGAGAATATTGCGTTTTGGCGATACAGAATACTATTTTATATGCCGGGACATCCATGAGAAAGGAGAACCATGGAAAAATACAATTCAAGTGAGATTCCGAAATCTTCCAGAATTACCCGTCTGGTAGATCATCTCTATGCCAAGATGCCGGAGATCGAATCTTACAGAGCGAAGCTGATCACAGAGTCCTATAAGGAGACGGAAGACCAGCCGATCATTACCAGAAGAGCGAAAGCTTTTTCCCACATTTTACATAATATTCCGATCATCATCCGTGATGAGGAACTGATCGTGGGAAGTAACTCCATTGCACCGAGAGGATGCCAGACATTCCCGGAATTTTCCTACCAGTGGCTGGAAGACGAGCTGGATACGGTTGCCACCAGAACTGCTGATCCATTCTATATTTCAGAGCAGGCCAAAGCAGATCTTCGCGAGGTACACAAATACTGGAAAGGCAAGACTACCAGTGAGCTTGCCACAGCATATATGGCACCGGAAGCAATCCGTGCCATCGATCACAACATTTTTACACCAGGAAATTATTTCTACAATGGTGTAGGACACGTTACAGTAAAGTATTGGGAAGTTCTTGAAATTGGATACGAAGGCATTATGGCGAAAGCACAGGCTGAGCTGGATAAATGCAATGTGGGGGATGGAGATTACGCAGAGCGTTCCCGTTTCCTGGAAGCAGTTATCATGAGCTGCCAGGCAGTGATTGATTATGCAGACAGATATGCAAAGCTTGCCCTTGAAATGGCAGAGAAATGTACAGATCCACAGCGTAAAGCAGAGCTTCTTGTGATTGCATCCAATTGCAGCAAGGTTCCGGCGAAGGGAGCTACCAATTTCTGGGAGGCGTGTCAGTCCTTCTGGTTTGTGCAGCAGCTTCTCCAGATGGAGTCTAGCGGACATTCCATTTCCCCAGGACGTTTCGACCAGTATATGTATCCTTATTATAAGAAGGATATTGAGAGCGGCGCGATTACCAGAACAGCAGCCCAGGAGCTTCTTGATTGCATCTGGGTAAAATTAAATGACCTGAATAAAGTCCGTGATGCTGCTTCCGCAGAAGGCTTCGCAGGCTACAGTCTGTTCCAGAACCTGATCGTAGGAGGTCAGGATAAAGATGGCAATGATGTGACCAATGACCTTTCCTTTATGTGTATTGAGGCATCCATGCATGTACATCTTCCGGCTCCGTCCCTTTCCATCCGTGTATGGAATGGTTCTCCTCATGACCTTCTGATCAAGGCAGCAGAGCTTACCAGAACGGGTATCGGACTTCCGGCTTATTATAACGACGAGGTAATCATCCCAGCACTGCAGAACAGAGGACTTTCCCTTGCAGATGCCCGTGAGTATAATATCATCGGTTGCGTAGAGCCACAGAAAGCAGGTAAGACAGAGGGATGGCATGATGCAGCATTCTTTAATATGTGCCGTCCGCTGGAGCTTGTATTTGCCAATGGTATGGATCAGGGCGAGATGGTCGGAATTCCTACCGGCGATGTAACCCAGATGGCTACATTCGATGAATTCTATGATGCATACAAGAAACAGATGGAGTACTGCATTTCCCTTCTTGTAAATGCAGATAATGCCATTGACGTGGCTCATGCAAAGCGTTGTCCGCTTCCATTCCTTTCCAGTATGATCGATGACTGTATCAAACGTGGAAAGACCGTACAGGAAGGCGGCGCAGTTTATAACTTTACCGGTCCCCAGGGCTTTGGTATTGCAAACATGGCAGATTCCCTGTATGCAATTCGTCAGCTGGTCTATGAAGAGAAGAAGTTTACGATGGAGGAGCTGAAGGAAGCTCTTGCATGGAACTATGGCAAAGGACTGGATGAGCAGTCTGTGAAAGAGATCACAACCGGCATCTTAAGAGAGATGACCGAGAGCGGTGCCAAGGTTGATGCGGATACAGCAGCTGCAGTTTTGAAATCTGTTATGAATGCCCAGATGGCACCTGAGAAGATGGCAAGATATCAGGAAATTCACGACATGATCGCAGAAGTTCCGAAATTCGGAAATGATATTCCGGAAGTGGACTACTTCGCAAGAGATGTGGCTTACACATATACAAGACCGCTTCAGAACTTTAAGAACCCACGTGGTGGACAGTACCAGGCAGGACTTTATCCGGTTTCTGCAAACGTACCCCTTGGCGGACAGACTGGTGCTACACCAGATGGAAGATATGCACACACTCCGGTTGCAGATGGTGTTTCCCCATCCGCAGGCAAGGATGTGAACGGACCTACTGCAGCAGCAAGCTCTGTTGCGAAACTGGATCACTTTATCGTATCCAATGGTACTTTGTTCAATCAGAAATTCCATCCGTCAGCATTGTCTGGACGTGAGGGTCTTGAGAAGTTCGTTGCATTGATCCGATCCTACTTCGATCAGAAGGGAATGCATATGCAGTTTAACGTTGTAAGCAGAGAGACACTGCTGGATGCACAGGCACATCCGGAGAACTATAAGCATCTGGTTGTACGTGTGGCTGGTTACAGTGCACTGTTTACCACACTTTCCAAATCTCTGCAGGATGACATTATCAGAAGAACTGAGCAGGGATTCTAAAACAAAAGTCAGCAGACTCTTATGCAGGAGAGTTATAATTGCCCCATAGCTCACTTCTTAGCGAGATGATAAGTGTGGCTGTGAATGGAAACTTTCTGCGAAAAAGTATAAATGGAATTGCTGGTGGCTTCGTTAAGAGAAGTCTGCTGGCACTTCCGTATAATGGAGATATCTATGGAATATTTAGACACTACAGGGCGTATTTTCGACGTCCAGCGTTATTCCATCCATGACGGCCCTGGAATCCGTACCATTGTGTTTTTGAAAGGCTGTGTGCTCAGATGCCAGTGGTGCTGCAATCCGGAATCCCAGGAATATAAGATCCAGACAATGAAAACTCCAGACGGCGTGAAGACCATGGGACGAGACGTAACTGTCCGCGAGATGATCGAACTGGTAGAGAAGGATCGTCCATATTACTACCGCTCCGGCGGTGGAATGACACTTTCCGGTGGCGAATGTCTTTGCCAGCCGGAATTTGCCCGTGACCTTCTTCGCGCAGCGAAAGAGCGTGGAATTAATACAGCTATCGAGAGTATGGCATGTGTTCCCTGGAAAAATATCGAGATGGTATTGCCTTATTTGGATACTTACCTGATGGATATCAAGCATACCAATCAGGAGAAGCATAAGCAGTTTACAGGCAAGCCCAATGAACTGGCTCTGGAGAACGCCAGAAGGGTAGCTCTTTCTGGTCAGACCAATCTGGTGATTCGAGTACCTGTCGTTCCAACGTTCAATGACAGTGTGGAGGAAATCAAGTCTATTGCTTCCTTTGCAGCTACATTGCCAGGTGTGAAGAAGATTCACCTTCTTCCATATCACCGTCTGGGACAGGATAAGTACGACTGGCTTGGAAGAGAATACAAGCTGCCGAAGATACTTCCTCCGGAACCAGAGCATATGGAACTTTTGAAAAAAGCAGTGCATTCCGTCTGTGATCTGGATTGCCAGATAGGTGGATGAAAATACTATTTATGTGTAAAATTTTGAAGAAAGACATTGTGTGGAGAAATCTGTACAGTGTCTTTTTTTGCGCGCATTTCTTATTTAATGTGTTGGGAGGGTGAAAAGTTCTTCAGGAGGGACACATTTGAACAACTTTTCAACACACTAAAAGAAAGCCTTTTTTCATACATGCTCCAGGAAAAGAAATTGGAAAAAGATTTGCTTAAATTATAAATTTTTTTTGTATGATAGGTGGTATAATAAATACTTGATGAATTTATATCAACTATTTAAAAAAGCGGAGAAAGAAAACTTTATAAAGACAGTTAGATTGATTGCGGTAAAATCTGGCTGGTGCAAAATACTACAGCGTAAGGAGAAAAAGAATGAGAGGACTATACTCATCAAAGACAAAAATCAGACACCAGAATTTTTACTGAGATTGCCCGACTTGCCTATGAGGGCGACATTGAGAAAGAGATGGATGATCTTCCGTACAAAATTTCTTCCAGGAGAGATTGCAACATATCGTGACAGTATTTTTCTGGAGAGAGCTATCGTAGGAGAGAGACTGCGTGTGGCAATGGGACTGCCTCTTCGAAACATTTCCGAGCATGCGCCAATTTCCAAGGGCGTAGAAGCCAGCTTGATCGAAGAGAAATATTATGAGCCGCCCCTTATCAATATTATTAAATTCGCCTGCAACTCCTGTCCAGAGAAGCGTGTGATTGTCACAGAGGGCTGCCAGGGCTGTCTGGAACATCCTTGTCAGGAGGTCTGTCCCAAGCAGGCTATCCACATGGAAAACGGGCGGTCTGTGATCGATCAGGAGAAATGCATCAAATGTGGAAAGTGTCTGGAATCCTGTCCATATAATGCCATTATCAAGCAGGAGCGTCCGTGTGCCAAGGCCTGTGGAATGAATGCCATCCATTCAGACGAGTATGGAAGAGCAGAGATCGACTATGACAAGTGTGTTTCTTGTGGAATGTGCCTGGTAAGTTGTCCGTTCAGTGCCATTGTAGATAAGGGACAGATTTATCAGACTATTATGGCATTAAAAAGTGATACACCAGTTTATGCCATTGTAGCGCCGGCTGTGGCAGGTCAGTTTGAACCGGAATTGAAGAATACCCAGCTTCGGGGAGCTTTTAAGGCGCTTGGATTTACGGATATTAAGGAAGTGGCTGTGGGTGCAGATCTTTGTACCATTGAGGAGGCTAAGGACTTCATGAAGGAAGTGCCAGAGAAAATTCCGTTTATGGGAACCTCCTGTTGCCCGGCATGGTCTGTTATGGCAAAAAAAGACGGTTCCACAGCTTGCCAACTGCATTTCCATGGCGCTTACTCCCATGGTACTGACTGCCAGACTTCTGAAGCAGGAAGAGCCAGACTGCAAGATCGTGTTTGTAGGACCATGTGCAGCCAAGAAGCTGGAGGCAAGCCGTAAATCGGTTCGAAGCTATGTGGACTTCGTTCTCACCTTTGAAGAGGTGAAAGGCATGTTTGATGCCAAGGGCGTTGATTTCGCCAGCCTTCCGGAGGAAGAGCCTCTTACCCAGGCCAGTAGTGACGGTCGTGGCTTCGCTGTTAGCGGCGGTGTGGCAGCCGCAGTTGTGAAAGCTGTAAAGCGAATGGATCCGGATCGCGAGGTGAAGGTAGTCAGTGCTAACGGACTTCAGGAGTGTAAAAAGATGCTGATGGCAGCCAAAGCAGGGAAATACAACGGATATCTGCTGGAAGGCATGGCGTGTCCTGGCGGCTGCATAGCAGGTGCCGGAACGGTGCAGACTGTAAAGAAGGCGGGAGTGGCACTGGAGAAGATGAAGAAGGAAGCGTCTTTGAAGAATGTATGGATACTTCATTTGGTGGGGAACTGGAGAAACTGGAAGAGCTGTAAAATTATTTAGCCGAGCTGCTTGAAAATAAAGAATACATGAGAAGGAGAAAAGCGAAAAATGCGTGCATACGAACGTTTATTAAATTATGTGAAAGTATATACCACAAGCGAGGATGAGCAGGAGAACGTGCCATCCACCAGCCGTCAGTTTGACCTGGGAAACCAGCTGGCAGAGGAACTGCAAAAAATAGGGGTTCAGGACGTGCGCATTGATGACAAGTGCTATGTTTATGGCGTGATCCCGGCTACAGAAGGCTTGGAAGAGAAACCAGCCATCGGCTTTATCGCACATATGGACACAGCACCTGATTTCTCCGGAGAAAACGTAAATCCACAGATCATCCCGGAGTACGACGGCGGTGATGTAAAGTTGGGAGACAGTGAATATGCTCTTACCTTGAAAGATTTCCCACATCTGGCATCTTTAAAAGGAAGAACCCTGATCACCACCGACGGAAGCACCCTTCTTGGTGCAGATGACAAGGCTGGTGTGGCTGAGATCATGACTATGGCAGAGCAGGTGATCACAGAGAACATTCCTCATGGAAAAATCTGTATCGGCTTTACCCCGGATGAAGAAGTGGGCCGCGGCGCAGACTTCTTCGATGTAGAAGACTTTGGAGCAGATTTTGCCTATACTGTAGATGGCGGTGCGGAGAATGAGATCGAGTATGAGAACTTCAATGCCGCAGGTGCGAAAGTAAAGATCAAAGGCTTTTCTGTACACCCGGGCAGCAGTAAGAATACCATGATCAATGCAGCGCTGGTTGCCATGGAGTTTAACAACATGCTTCCAGCAGGAGATACTCCGGCCAATACAGAAGAGTATGAGGGATTTTTCCATCTCTGCGAAATGAGCGGAGATGTATCCACGGCAAGCCTTGACTATATCATCCGCGACCATGACAGTGCCATGTTTGCCTGCCGCCAGGAGATGATGTGGCATATTGCCAAACTTCTCAATGAAAAATATGGTGAAGGTACTGTGACGCTTACTATGAAAGAGCAGTATCGTAATATGAAAGAGATGATTGAGCCCTGTATGCATCTGATCGATAATGCGAAGAAGGCTGTCCAGCAGTCCGGGCTGAATCCTAAGACAGTTGCAATCCGCGGCGGCACAGATGGCGCAAGGCTTTCCTTCATGGGACTGCCCTGTCCGAACCTTGGAACCGGCGGCTATGCCTTCCACGGACCATGCGAACACATTACCGTTGAAGGAATGGATTATGCTGTGGAGAATCTGAAAAATATTGTGAATCTGTACGCCTGCTGATTCGGGCAAGAAAAAGCATTGGTGAGATCCATGATTTTTAAACATGTTTATGAAAAAAGCATCTGTCGAATCGTAACTGACAGATGCTTTCTTCTTAAATTTAAACAAAATTTTACATGTCCGAGACAACAACCTGCTTTTTTCCTTATAATTATCCTGAGAAAAAAGCTAAAAAGGAGAACTGATCTACTTGAAGTACCAGAAAATTGTAAACAATAAGGAAATTAATGCATATCTGAAAAAGGGAGATGCCAATCTGGGGACAATGGGATTTACAGATGTAACCTACATAAAATCATACAAAACAGAGCTCCTATATTTATGCAATATGTAGAAGCCCCAAAATAATGATAAAAATTTCAAAAAATAGTTGTTAAAAGATTGTCATTGTGGTATCTTAATGAGAGCGGAGAAAACCAATATTTTATGCGGAGACGAAGAGGGAAAAGTCCTTTTGTTGAGAATTGTTTGTCAAGAAACACATAGTGACATGACTTGAACCAGGAAAACAGGAAGAAAATTCTCTGTGTTTCTGGTTTAGGCCATGTCACAAGGCAGAAAATAAAGTTTTTACCCGCCTTTTTTCTAACTGTGATTGTTAAAAATAAACAAGAAACAAAGGACATCACACAGGGAAAACCAACCAATCCCACGGAAAAGTAACAAAACAGAGGGAAAAGTTGACACAATCCCACAACCCCATGAAAGGAGTTTTTTATGAGCAGCAAAATTACCATTATCGGAGCTGGAAGCGTTGGCTCCACTATCGCTTACACACTGGCACACGATGAGATCGCTTCCGAGATTGTTCTGATCGACATCAACAAGGAGAAGGTTGAAGGAGAGGTTATGGACATTGAGCAGGGAACCTGCTTTAGAAGCCCTGTATCTCTGGTGGCCGGAGATTACGCAGATGCCAAAGATTCAGACATCGTGATCATTACTTCCGGAATCGCCCGTAAACCAGGACAGACACGAATTGAGCTTACTCAGACAAACGTAAACATTCTGAAGAGCATCACTCCTCAGATCGTAAAAGAAGCTCCAGACGCAAAGTATATTATCGTAAGCAACCCGGTAGATATTATGACCTATGTATTTACCAAGATTTCCGGTCTTCCGGAGAATCAGATCATGGGATCCGGAACTATTCTTGATACAGCAAGACTTCGCTATGGACTTTCCGAGCACTTCAAAGTAGCCCAGGGAAATATCCACGCTTATGTGTTTGGCGAGCACGGAGACACCTCCTTCATTCCATGGACAGGCGCTTACATTTCCGGTCTCAGCACAGATGAGTATTATGAAGAAATGAAAGCTCACGGCAAGGATGTGAAACCTCTGGATAAAGAAGCCATGCTGGAATATGTACAGAAATCCGGCGGAAAAGTTATTGCAAAGAAAGGTGCAACCTTCTACGCAGTATCTGCTACCGTTTGCCAGCTGGTAGGTCTGATCCTGGCAGCTTCCGATTCCCTTGCAACTGTATCCTCCATGCTTCACGGTGAGTATGGGATTGAAGATGTGTGCCTGAGTACCCTTACTCTTGTAGGACCAAATGGAACACAGGGAAAAGTTCAGATGCGTATGAATAAAGAAGAAGTTGCACTGCTGAAAAAGAGTGCTGATGCCCTGAAAGAAGTAATCGCACAGATCGAACTGTAAGGACCAGGTTTTGTTGTCTGCATTTTACCGGAAAAATCAATTCCCAGTGCAGAGCACAAGACTTTATATTTAACTATACCAGCAAAGACATCCCCGGCTTCTATCGCGGAAAGCGGTAAGTCGGGTTCCACTTTGCGAAAGCAACCCAAATAGCTGCTGTTTACATATGTGAATTTAGAAAAGCACATTTAGTGAACAGTGACAAGAAAGGAACAAGAAGCATGAAGTACAGTTATTATCCAGGATGTACCCTGAAGAATAAGGCAAAAGATCTGGATGCCTATGCCAGAGCTTCTGCAAAAGCACTGGGCTTCGAAATGGAAGAGATAGAAGACTGGCAGTGCTGCGGCGGCGTATATCCTCTTGGCAGCGATGAGATTGCCACCAAACTTTCTTCCGTCCGGGCTTTAAATGACGCAAAAGAAAAAGGACAGGATCTGATTACAGTCTGTTCAGCCTGTCATCATGTGCTCAAACGTGTGAACGATGACATGAAAAACGTGGACGACATCCGCACCAGAGCAAATAATTATCTGAAACTGGATACTCCATATGAAGGAGAGACAAATGTCCTTCATTATCTGGAAGTACTCCGTGATGAAGTTGGATTTGATGAGATCAAAAAGAAAGTGGTAAATCCTTTAACTGGCAAAAAAATCGGTGCATATTATGGCTGCCTTCTTTTAAGACCAGGAAAGATCATGGCATTTGATAATCCGGAGAATCCCACCATTATGGAAGACTTCATCCGTGCCCTTGGCGCAGAGCCTGTGGTATACCCATACCGCAATGAGTGCTGCGGCGGCTACATTTCCCTGAAAGAAAAAGAAATGGCACAGAATATGTGTGAAAAGATCATGGACAGTGCAAAGGGCTTTGAAGCAGATATGCTGATCACAGCCTGTCCACTTTGCATGTATAACCTGAAAAAGAACGGAAACGGCGATCTTCCTGTTTACTATTTTACAGAACTTCTTGCAGAAGCTCTCGGAGTAAAAGAGGAGGTGGCGAAGTAATGGCTTATACATATGGAAATACCCAGAATGCAGCAGAGCGAATCAAAGAAATTTCCGGAGTAAATCCCCTGAAATGTATGAAATGCGGCAAATGCTCCGCAACCTGTCCTGCATTTAACGAGATGGATATCAAGCCTCACCAGTTTGTAACTTATGTACAGAACGGCGACATTGAAGCTCTTGCACAGTCAAAATCCTTATGGAAATGCCTCTCCTGCTTTGCATGTGTAGAACGCTGTCCAAGAGATGTTAAACCGGGAAAACTGATCGACGCAGCCAGACAGCTGGTTGTCCGCGAGCGTGGGCAGAACTATCTGACCGCAGACGAAATTCCGGAGCTGCTTGATGAAGACACACCGCAGCAGCTGCTGGTAAGTGCATTCAGAAGATACAGGAGGTGAAAAACAGGTGCAGAGAATAGGTGTATTCGTATGTCATTGTGGTACCAATATTGCAGCCACAGTTGATGTAAAAAAAGTAGTAGAGATGGCAGCAAAAGAGCCAGGCGTTGTTCATGCGGAAGATTATCAGTACATGTGCTCCGAAGCAGGACAGGCCAAGATCATTAACGCCATCCATGTAAAAAAATCTGACAGGAATCGTAGTCTGTTCCTGTTCCCCGCGTATGCATGAGGCTACCTTTAGAAAGGCAGCACAGAAAGCGGGATTAAACCCATATATGGTAGAGATTGCCAATATCCGTGAGCATTGCTCCTGGATCCACAAGGATATGGAAGAGGCTACCTTAAAGGCAGTGATCCTTGCAAGAGCCGCAATCGCAAAAGTAAATCTGGATGCTCCTCTTCAGCCAGGCGAGAGCCTTGTAACCAAACGTGCTCTTGTAATCGGCGGAGGTATTGCCGGAATCCAGTCAGCCCTTGACATTGCAGAGGCTGGTTATGAGGTTGATATTGTGGAGAAGCTTCCAAGTATCGGTGGAAGAATGTCCCAGCTGGACAAGACCTTCCCAACTCTGGACTGCTCTGCATGTATCCTTACACCGAAAATGGTAGAGGCAGCAGCACATGAGAAAATCAACATCTATACATACAGTGAAGTTGAGAAGGTAAGCGGCTTTGTAGGTGACTTCACCGTTGATATCCGCAAGAAAGCAAGAAGCGTGGATATGAGCAAATGTACCGGATGCGGCGTTTGTTCTGAGAAATGTCCGTCCAAGAAAAATCCAAACGAATTTAACCGCGGTCTGAACAACAGAAGTGCTATCTACATTCCGTTCGCTCAGGCTATCCCAAATGTTCCGGTAATCGACCGCGAGCATTGTACCAAATTTAAAACCGGAAAATGCGGTGTCTGCTCCAAGGTTTGTGCCGCAGGTGCAATTGATTATGAGCAGAAGGATGAGATCGTTACACAGAAATACGGTGCAATCGTGGTTGCAACCGGTTTTGACGTGATTCCGCTGGATAAATATGATGAGTACGCTTACAGCCAGAGTAAGGACGTTATCACCTCTCTTGAGCTTGAGCGTATCATGAATGCAGCAGGACCTACAAAGGGTCATCTTGAGAGACTTTCCGATGGAAAAGCTCCGAAAAACATTGTATTTGTACAGTGTGTGGGAAGCCGTTGCTCTGACGACAGAGGAAAGAGCTACTGTTCCAAGATCTGCTGTATGTACACTGCAAAACATGCAATGCTGATCCGTGACAAATACCCGGATACAAATGTAACTGTTTTCTACATTGACGTTCGTACTCCCGGTAAAAACTTCGATGAGTTCTACAGAAGAGCTGTTGAAGATTACGGTGTAAATTATGTAAAAGGCCAGGTTGGAAAAGGTAATACCCACAGCCAGATGGAACTCTTATGGTTCAGGCTTCTGACCTGCTTGAAAATAAACAGATTCTTATGGAGGCTGATATGGTAGTTCTTGCAGCTGCCATCGAGCCAAACAAGGATGTAAGAAAAATTGCAACTATGCTTACCGCAAGTATTGATACCAACAACTTCCTCACAGAAGCACATGCAAAGCTTCGTCCGGTAGAGTCCCCTACAGCTGGTATTTTCCTTTCCGGTGTCTGCCAGGGACCAAAGGATATTCCGGAGACAGTTGCACAGGCTGGCGCAGCAGCAGTAAAGGCAATCGGCCTTCTTGCAAAAGACAAGCTGACCACCAACCCATGTACCGCACATTCTGACGAGCTTCTTTGCAACGGATGCTCCCAGTGTGCAAATGTGTGTCCGTATGGTGCGATTTCCTATGAGGAAAAAACAGGTAAATGACCACGGAATCCGTGAGACAAGAAGAATTGCTGTTGTAAACAATGCTCTTTGCCAGGGCTGTGGTGCATGTACTGTAACCTGCCCGTCCGGAGCAATGGATCTCCAGGGATTTTCCAACAGACAGATTTTAGCGGAGGTAGATGCAATATGTCGATAGAAGCAAAAGAAGAATTCAGACCGAAGATCGTGGCATTCTGCTGTAACTGGTGCAGCTACGCAGGTGCAGACCTTGCAGGAAGCAGCCGTCTTTCTTATCCGGCTGATGTAAAGATCATCCGTGTACCATGCTCCTGCCGTGTAAATCCAATGTTTATCCTCCGTGCCTTTGAAAAAAGGTGCTGACGGTGTGATTATGTGCGGCTGCCATCCGGGAGACTGCCACTACACAACCGGAAACTATTATGCGAGAAGACGTATGACACTTCTTTTCTCCATGCTGGACTTCATCGGTGTGGAAAATGGCCGTACCCGTGTTGAGTGGGTATCTGCAGCAGAAGGTGTAAAATTCTCCCAGACCATGAATGAATTTGTGGAAAAAATCCATTCTCTGGGTAAAAACGTCAGATTGGAGGATTTAAGATGCAGGAACTGATCGCTCGTGCAAAAGAACTGCTGGCTGATGGAACCGTAGTACGTGTTCTTGGCTGGAAAGCCGGAGACCTGCCTTACAATCCGGAAGCAGCATATTTCGAAACTGCAGAAAGCCTGGACGAATTTGTCTATAATGGTTTCTGCGGACAGAACTTAAGTAAAATGATGATCGAGGCTTCCAAATTAGAGGGAAAAACCCTTGTCTGTCTGAAGCCTTGTGATACCTACAGCTTCAACCAGCTGATCAAGGAGCACCGTGTAGACCGTGAAAAAGCCTACATTATCGGTGTTGGCTGTAAAGGCAAGCTGGATGTGGAGAAGCTTCGTAAAATGGGCATCAAGGGAATCCAGAGCATTTCCGGCGCTGAGCTTACCGATGATTGTGAAGAACTTAACATTTCCACAATCTATGGTGACAAAACAGTCGCTTACAAGGATGCAATGCTGGAGCGCTGCCATGTATGCAAAGGAAAAGAGCACATGATCTACGACGAGATCATCGGCGAATCCAAGGATACAAAGGAGGCAGACCGTTTTGCAGAAGTGGAGAAAATTGAGAAGATGAGCCCGGAAGAGCGCTTCGCATTTTTCCAGAAGGAGCTGAGCAAATGTATCCGCTGCAATGCCTGCCGCAATGCATGTCCAGCCTGCAGCTGTCGTAAATGTGTATTCGACAGCAACAAGTTTGACAGTGCGCAGAAGGCAAATGTGGATTCCTTTGAAGCAAAAAAATGTTCCACATTATCCGTGCATTCCACGTTGCAGGAAGATGTACAGATTGCGGTGAGTGC
>ENA-OPYU01000619-OPYU01000619.1-human-gut-metagenome-genome-assembly--contig:-NODE-619-length-13619-cov-3.054921_pt1 | contig 13619 bp, 18 predicted proteins | sample MGYA00242637_ERZ504482 | MGnify/ENA primary metagenome ERZ504482 (study PRJEB26092, sample SAMD00036237) | human gut metagenome | host: Homo sapiens | study: EMG produced TPA metagenomics assembly of...
TGCAGTGACAGGCGTGAAGGTTTAAAACTTTAGGAGAATTTAAAAGAAGCTTTAGGTGTAGTGAAAACTCTGATGACAAGAGAGATGAGATTAAATGACGTATTTATGTCAGGTGTTGCTACCGCTCTCTGTGCAGAGTTCATCGAAGTTCTGAAATATATCGACGGCGCAGAGCCGTATACAGAGCCCCTGCTACGGACATCTGGCAGATGCTGTGATCCGTGAGCTGGGTGTACCCCTTGTAACAGGCGATATCCCCGGTGTTGCTGTTATCCTGGGAAGCGCTCCTACAAAAGAGGAAGCAGTTGCCCTGGTTAAGAGCTATCAGGCACAGGGTATCCTGGTAACACTGGTGGGCGGTGTGATCGATCAGGTGGCAGAGGCAGGCATGAAGACAGGCGCAAACTTACGTGTTATCCCGCTGGGCAAAGACGTGACAAGCGTGATCCATGTAGTATCCGTTGCTTATGGGCAGCGCTTATTTTGGTAATGTAACACCCGGTGATGCAGCAAACCTGATGAAATACACCTTTGAGCGTGTACCGGCATTCGTTAACGCATTCGCTCCTCTGGACGATGTGATCGTTGCCTGCGGCGCAGGTGCCATCGCACTGGGCTTCCCTGTTATCACAAACCAGGAAGGCGTATCCACAGTACCGAAGAGCCTGATCTTACAGCCGGATGTTTCCAAATTCAACGCTACATCCCTGGAAGCACGCGATATCAAGATCAAGATCACCAATATCGACATTCCGGTTGCATTTGCATCCGCATTCGAGGGTGAGATCATCCGCCGCGGCGACATGCAGGTAGAGTTCGACGGTTCCCGTGTAGACTGTGCAGAGCTTGTTCAGTCAGCAGAGGCTACAGAGATCGAAGACCACAAGATCACTGTGATCGGACCGGAAGCAGATGAGATGGAGCTAGGCAGCAAGAACAGCATTACTTATGTTGTAAAAGTTGCAGGCAAGAACATGCAGTCTGACTTTGAACCGGTTATCGAGCGTAAGTTCCATAACTACATCAACTGCATTGAGGGTGTATACCATACAGGCCAGAGAGATATGCAGCGTATCCGTATCAGCATCGATGCATTTAACGCAGGCTTCAGAATCAAACATCTTGGTGAGGTTCTTTACGCACAGGTTAAAAATGAGTTTGACGCAGTTGTTGACAAATGCGAGGTTGTGATCTACACAGATCCGGCTGAGTGTACAAGAGTACGTCATGAAGTTGCAATTCCCACTTTTGAGAAACGTGATGAGCGTCTTGACAACCTTACAGATGAGTCTGTAGACGTTTACTACAGCTGTATCCTCTGCCAGGCATTCTCTCCAAGCCATGTATGCGTGGTTACACCGGAGAGACTTGGCCTTTGCGGTGCGGTTTCATGGCTGGATGCAAAAGCTACCAACGAGCTTGATCCGGCAGGTCCGTGTCAGGTGATCACAAAAGAAAGACCGATCGACGAAAATCTTGGCGCATATGAAGATGTTGATGAAGCTGTACAGAAATTCTCACAGGGTGCTCTTGAGCACGTAACCCTGTACTCCATCATGCAGGATCCGATGACATCCTGCGGATGCTTCGAGTGTATCTGCGGTATCGAGCCGTTCTCCAACGGTGTTGTTATTGCAAACCGTGAGTATGCAGGCATGACACCTCTTGGAATGACCTTCCCGGAGATGGCTTCCATGACAGGCGGCGGTGTTCAGACACCAGGATTTATGGGACACGGAAAACACTTCATTTCTTCCAAGAAGTTCATGAAGGCAGAGGGCGGTATCGAGCGTATCGTATGGATGCCGAAAGAGCTGAAAGAATTTGTTGCTGAAAGACTGAATGCAACAGCAAAAGAGCTTTACGGAATTGACAACTTCACTGATATGATCGGTGATGAGACAGTAGCAGAAGATCCGGAAACACTGGTTGCATTCCTTACAGAAAAAGGACATCCGGCACTTTCTATGGATCCGATGATGTAATCTGTTCTGTCAGAAGAACAACACTGTGAAATTTTTCTTTCGGACCCTGTTAAGAGTCCGGAAGATTCCATATGCCGGCATAAGGGAATTTGTAAGGGCTGTGGATGAGCACAAAAAATGTTAAAAAGCACGGAAAAAACGGGTTGTCTGTCTTGTCAATGGCCTTTATCGTGTTGTATAATAATAAGCAGATCATGAATTAACATGTATTTAAATTTTTCAAGAGGAGGCTAATGTAAAATGCCGTTTAATCAGAAACCACAAAAGTTTAATGCAAAGATTAACCCAGTGACAATCGGAAGCGGAGATAAGACTGTAACTATTGGCGGAGACAGCACATTTCCATTCTATACCTTTGACGCTCCTTCAGAGAACTGCGCTAAAATCGGCGTAGAGATTTCTGATATGGGTCTTGAGGGAATGTCCGAGGGAATCAAAGCATACTATGATGGAGCAACTACCATGGGAGAGATCGCAAAGAAAGCTGCAGCTATGGAAGGCGCAGATTTCGTTGCACTGAATCTGGAAGGCGGAGATCCTAATGGTGAGAACAGATCCATTGATGAATTAATCGCAGTTGTAAAAAGAGGTTGCTGAGGCTGTAGATTGTCCTCTGGTTGTTGAGGGCTGCAAAAACGTAGAGAAGGATGCGGAACTTCTCCCTAAGGTTGCTGAGGCTCTTGAGGGAAGAAATGCACTGATTCTTTCCGAAAAAGAAGAAAACTACAAAGCAATCGGCGCTGCTGCAGGTCTTGCATACAATCAGATCGTAGGCGCAGAGTCAGCCGTTGATATCAACCTTGCAAAACAGCTTAACGTTGTTACCACACAGCTTGGTGTGGATGCAAAGAAGATCGTTATGAATATCGGAAGTGCAGCAGCAGGCTATGGCTATGAGTACGTAGTTTCCACTATGGACCGTATCAAAGGCGCTGCCCTGGGTCAGAATGACAATATGCTGCAGATGCCTATTATTACACCTGTATCCGCAGAGACATGGGGAGTAAAGGAAGCTACAGCTTCTGAAGCTGACATGCCGGAGTGGGGACCGCAGGATGAGCGTGGAATTGACATGGAAGTTATGACAGCTGCTGCAGACCTTGCAGCCGGTTCCGATGCTGTTATTTTAAGACATCCGGAATCTGTAAAAGCAATTTCCAAGATGATCAAAGCACTTGCGTAACGAATAGGAGGAAAATAGAGCTATGGCACTGAATGGTATTCAGATCTTTAAATTAACACCAAAGAAAAACTGTAAGGAATGTGGATGCCCGACATGTATGGCTTTCGCTATGAAAGTTGCACAGGGCGCTATGCAGATTGAGCAGTGTCCGCATATGTCTGACGAGGCACTGGCATCTCTTTCTGAGGCAACTGCTCCGCCGATGAAAACAATCAAGATTGGTACAGGCGACGGTGAGTTTACTCTTGGAGGAGAGACTGTACTTTTCAGACATGAAAAAACATTTGTAAGCAAAACAAGATATGCAGTTGCACTCTGCACAGATATGACTGGCGCAGAAGTAGAAGCCAAGCTTGCTGAGATCCCGGTTGTAGATTATGACCGTATCGGAGAGAGAATGCATGTTGAGCTTGTATATGTAAACTGCGGAGAAGGCGCAGATGCAGCAGCTTACACAGCACTGGTAGAAAAAGCAAAAGGTCTTGGAAGAACTCTGGTTCTGGGATGTACAGATCCTGAGATCGCTAAGGCTGCTCTTGAAGTATGCAAGGACTCCAAGCCGGTTCTCAATGGTGCAAATGCTTCCAACTATGAGGCAATGAACGCTGTTGCAACTGAGGCAGGCGTTGTTCTCGGTGTATCAGGAAGCGACATCAACGAGCTTTATGATACAGTAGCAGCTCTTGAGAAGCTTGGAAACAAGAACCTTGTTCTTGACACAACAGGCGCTGACGTAAAAGAGACATTTAAGAACACTGTACTGGTTCGTCGTGCAGCTCTTAAAGATCAGGACAGAACTTTTGGTTATCCGTCTCTTGTAAATCTTGTTAAGATTGCTAAAGGCGACAAACATTTACAGGCAGCACTTGCTTCCCTGTTTACTATGAAATATGGTTCCATCGTTGTTATGGAGCAGATGACTTATGCAGAGGCACTTCCGCTTTATGGCCTGCGTCAGAACGTATTTACTGACCCGCAGAAGCCAATGAAAGTAGAGCCGGGTATTTACCCGCTGAACGGAGCAGATGAGAACTCTCTGGTAGTTACCACTGTAGACTTTGCTCTTACATATTTCGTTGTATCCGGCGAGCTGGAGCGTTCCGGTGTTCCGCTTAATCTTGTGATCAACGATGCAGGCGGACTTTCCGTACTTACTTCCTGGGCTGCCGGCAAGTTTTCCAGCACCAGCATCTCTACCTTTATCAAAGAAGAGGTTGAGCCGAAGGTTAAATGCCGTAAGCTTGTGATCCCGGGTAAGGTTGCAGTTCTGAAGGGCGACCTGGAAGCAAAACTTCCGGGATGGGAGATCATCGTAGGTCCAAGAGAAGCAGTACAGCTTGTGAAGTTCTTAAAAGATATGCAGGCATAAGCCACATAAATATACTTCGGACAGGAAAGGATCTTTCCTTTCCAGGTCCGTATTAAACCACGTAAAGGAGAACACAGGTATGTCAAAATTTATCACAATTGGTGAAAGACTTTCAACAACAGCACCGGCAGTAAACAAAGCGTTTACAGAAAGAGATCCGGAGCCGATCCTTAAAAGAGCAAAACAGCAGCTTGATGCAGGCGCTACTTATCTGGATGTAAATATCGGACCTGCTGAGAACGATGGTCCTGAACTTATGAAATGGGCAGTTCAGCTTCTTCAGGGCAACTTTGACAATGTTCCGCTGGCACTGGATACTTCCAACGTAGCAGCTATTGAAGCTGGTATTTCCGTATACAACCGTTCCAAAGGAAAACCGATCGTAAACTCTGCTGACGCAGCAGGAAGAATCGAATACGTTGATCTTGCAGCAGCTAACGATGCGATCGTTATTGCTCTCTGCAACGGTGAAGGTATTGCAAAAGACAATGATGAGCGTATGATGTTCATGCAGACACTGATGGAGCGCGGTATGGAGCACGGCATGGATGTTGAGAACGATATGTGGTTTGACCCGCTGTTCCTGGTTATCAAAGGAATGCAGGACAAACAGATGGAAGTTCTTGAGTTCATTAAAATGATCTCTGACATGGGCATGAAGAGTACTGGCGGTCTTTCCAACAACTCCAATGGTATGCCGAAGCACATCCGTCCGATCATGGATTCTGCTATGGTAGCTATGGCTATGATGCAGGGACTTACCTCCGCAATCGTAAACCCGAACGATCTTCGTCTGATGGAGACTATTAAGTCTTGTGATATCATCAAGAATAATAATCTGTACGCAGATTCTTATCTGGATATCTGATTTTTACATGTGGATCACAGAGAGGGCTGGAGACTTCGGTCTTCGGCCCTTTCTTTATATCAGAAGAAAGGTGGTTGCTTTTTGTTTAAGGTAACATTTGCATTTGAAGATGGCAGTGTGGTAGAGACGTATGCCAATGAGGGAGATAATCTGCTTGAAATCGCACGTGAGGCAAATGTGGCGATCGATGCCCCCTGTTCCGGTAACGGAGCTTGTGGGAAATGCCGCGTGCAGCTCAAATGCGGAGAGCTGAACACCAAAAAAATCACTTCACATAAGTGACGAAGAATTTCAGAATGGCTGGCGTCTTGCCTGTATGAGCAAAATTACTGCGGACGTGGAAGTGCTTGTACCGGATATCGCCTCTGCCTATAAAAGCAGAATGAAGGTCGCGGACCTGAGTTCGAAAGAAGAGCTTGCTATTTTTGAAAATGCCAAGCGGGAAGTGGAGCTGGCAGGAATTGAATTAAAGAACAGTCTGGACATCGTGGAAGTAAAGATGGAACCTCCAACTCTGGACGACACCATGCCGGATGTGGAAAGGCTTACCCGGGCTCTCCGTAAATTTATGAACCTGAAGCGTGTAAGGATTCCTTACGCAGTTCTCAGAAAACTGCCGGATGTTTGAGAGAAAGCAATTTTACAGTAAAATGTGTCCTTCGTACAACTCCGGACGACATGTTTGTTTATGATGTTTTTGACAGCAGAGAAGAGGTTGTCATCGGCGGACTTGCAGTGGATATTGGTACAACAACCGTATCTGCAGTTCTGATCAATATGGAAACAGGAGAAATCCTTGCAAAAAGTTCTGCAGGAAACGGACAGATCCGCTTTGGTGCTGATGTGATCAACCGTATTATTGAGGCAGAGAAGCCGGGAGGAAGAGAAAGACTTCAGGATGCAGTGATCAAAGAAACGATCAATCCAATGATCCATGAGATGTGCCGGAGCGCTCATTTTCCGGGAAAAAACAGATCTACCGTATGTGCGTGGCATCCAATACCACAATGAATCATCTCTTTGCAGGGATCAATGCCGATCCTCTTCGTATGGAGCCATATATTCCGGCATTTTTTAAAACAAATTCTATGTTTGCTTCAGATATTGGTATTGATATCAATCAGGATGCCCATATCATCATAGCTCCTAACATCGGAAGCTATGTAGGCGGAGATATTACAGCAGGTACCCTTGTCAGCATGATCTGGAACAGACCGGAGGTTTTCTCTGTTTATTGACCTTGGAACCAATGGAGAACTTGTTTTCGGCAATTCTGACTTTATGATGAGCTGTGCATGTTCAGCCGGACCGGCTTTTGAGGGCGGAGATATCAGCTGCGGTATGCGCGCAACAGATGGGGCCATAGAGGCCTGTACCATTGATAAGGAGACTATGGAGCCTTCTTATAAGATAGTCGGTGAGCCGGGAACAAAACCGGTGGGACTTTGCGGTTCCGGTATCATTGATGTGATCAGCGAGCTGTTTTCAGCCGGGATCATTAATCCGAAAGGTAAATTTATCCGTGAGGGAAGAAGAATCCGTCATGATAAATACGGTATGGGAAGTTATGTGATCGCCTTCGAGGAGGAAGCAGGTTCTTCCAAGGATGTGGAGATCACAGAGGTGGATATTGATAACTTTATCCGTGCCAAGGGAGCAATTTTCTCAGCAATACGTACCATGCTTTCATCACTGGATTTTGATGTTTCCATGATTGATGACGTGTATGTGGCCGGCGGAATCGGAAGCGGTATCAATATGCGTAATGCAGTAAGAATCGGAATGTTTCCGGATATTCCTCTTGAAAAATTCCATTATATCGGAAATTCTTCGCTGTCAGGCGCATACCTGATGCTTTTGTCCACTCCTGCGGAGAAAAAGACATATGAGCTGGCAGCAAATATGACATATATGGAGCTTTCCACAGTGCCCACCTATATGGATGAGTTTGTGGGAGCCTGCTTTATTCCTCATACGGACAGTTCTCTGTTTCCGTCTGCAGAATAAAACAATAAAAGAATGTCCGGTACAGAAACAGAGAAAATCCTGTATCCTGCCGGATGTATAAGAACAGGAAAAGAATCAGATTTTACAGAGGTGTGCTATGAGTTCTGACTTAAATGAAGTAAAATCCGTCAGTCTGTCAGAGGAAGGGTCCGTAGGCGACAGACTGGGATATGAAAAAGACAGCAAGGAGAGAATGCCCTGGGAGCATTATCTGGAGGAGTTCCGGAAAGCAGATCCAAAGGAGATTTCCAGTCGTCTTTCCATTCCTTATGATGAAGCGGAAAAAAGCTTTGAGCTTCCGTTTCTGGGAAGTGTCTATTACATTTCCTGGCCTGATTTTCATGTGACTCACAAAGAGGATAAAAAATGGCGGCTTTTATCCTCTTGAGGAAATGGTATATGCTAGGATCCTGACTATTCGTTTTCTTCTGGGAGGAATGAAATCCCATGGAACCGGAAAAATGAAAACCTACAGGGAAATGCCCTGGGGAGAAGTGTATTTGCGGCAGTTTGACGGACGCTGCATCAAACGTCTTGCCTTTTCCTATGGAAATCGTCTGAAGGATTTTAAAGCTGTTATGGAGCATATTCAGGCAGTTCCTGTAAACCACGGGGATCTTGCCTATGAAATTGAAATTTACCCGGATTATCAGGTACAGATGATTCTCTGGGAGGGGGATGATGAGTTTCCGCCTTCGTCTCAGATTCTGTTTTCAGATAACTTTCCGGTATCCTTTCAGGCAGAGGATATGGCTGTGATGGGAGATGTGATCATCGGGGCTCTGAAAGCATTTGGAAAAGTAACAGGTTAAGATAAAAAATACAGTTGTGACAAAAGGGATCAGCTGTGTATCATCATCAGGAGGGTAAAACTATGGGATTTTCAACAAGTACATGTACAGAGTTTGTTGAAGTACTGGCTTCCAAAGCACCGGTACCGGGCGGCGGCGGCGCTTCCGCACTTGTTGCGGCAGTGGGAACTGCACTTGGAAATATGGTAGGAAGCCTGACAGTAGGAAAAAAGAAATATGCGGATGTAGAAGATGAAATGTGGGAGCTGAAAGCAAAATGTGATCAGCTTCAGAAAGATTTCCTCCGTCTCATCGAAAGAGATGCGGAAGTATTTGAGCCTCTTTCCAAAGCATATGGAATGCCGAGAGAAACGGAAGAAGAAAAGGCTGAAAAGGCAAGAGTCATGGAGATCGTTCTCAAGGATGCCTGCTCCGTACCGATGGAAATCATGGAAAAATGCTGCGAGGCTATTGAGCTGATCGTGGAATTTGGCGCAAAGGGCTCCAAGCTTGCCATCAGTGATGCAGGCGTAGGCGCTGCTTTCTGCAAGGCAGCTTTAAAAGGCGCCAGCCTGAATGTGTACATAAACACAAAATCCATGGCAGACAGAGAGTATGCAGAAGAGTTGAACAGAAAAGCTGATGCAATGCTTGAGAAATATACAAAGATTGCTGACGAAACCTTTGACAGTGTTCTTGGAAGACTGAAATAACAGCAGTATTTTTATAAAAACAGCAGTTTTATTTTAGGAGGAATAATAAAATGGCAAAACAGTTATTGGGAAAAGAAGTAACAGCAGCGACTGAACGAGAAAATTTAAAGCAAATGTAGCAGAGCTTCAGGCAAAGGGTGTAAATCCTACACTGTGCATTATCCGTGTTGGCGAGAATCCAAGCGATATTTCCTATGAGAAAGGCGCTACCAAACGCTGCGAGACACTTGGCGTAGCATGTGAAAAAATCCTTCTTCCGGGAGACGTTTCCCAGGATGAGCTTCTTGCAACAATTGATAAAGTAAACAAAGACGACCATATCCATGGCGTTCTTCTGTTCCGTCCCCTTCCGAAGCATCTGGATCAGGCAGTGATCGAAAATGCTCTTGCTGCAGAAAAAGACGTTGACTGTATGACAGATCTTTCCATGTCCGGCGTATTCACAGGCAAAAAGATCGGTTTCCCGCCATGTACACCACAGGCATGCATGGAAATTCTTGATCATTACGGAATTGACTGCACAGGCAAAAAAGCAGTTGTGATCGGAAGAAGCCTTGTAGTAGGAAAACCGGCAGCTATGATGCTGGTTAAGAAAAACGCAACTGTTACTATCTGCCACACAAGAACCGTTGATATGCCGTCTGTTGCAAGAGAGGCTGATATTGTGATCGTAGCAGCAGGACGCGCAGGCGTTGTAGGCGCTGATTATGTAAGAGAAGGACAGACTATCATTGACGTAGGTATCAATGTAAATGCAGAAGGCAAGCTCTGCGGAGATGTTGACTATGCAGCAGTTGAGCCGATCGTAGACGCCATCACACCGGTACCGGGCGGAGTTGGAAGTGTTACAACATCTGTTCTGGTTGGTCATGTGGTAGAAGCGGCAATGAGAAAGGTAAATGGATGATTTTTTCTCGGAAGAATAAGCTCTTCTGGGGGAATCTGACCCTGACGGGCGCTCTGATTTTCGGGGCGCCTGTTTTTGCATTGGCAGACAAAGCGCCTGATCCGTCAGAAATACAGGGCCCTGTAAGGAAACCTCAGGAAGAAAATAAAGCTGTACAGAAAAACGGAGACTCAGATAACCTGTCAGGAAAGACTGACGGAAACAACAAAGACAGGGAAACAGACTATTCAGAAGAAGGCCAGATCAGCAAGCCTTCCTATTCTTATGAAAGTGGTCCCGGGACAGAGGGCTTTGTGGATGATTCTACAGATAATACCTATGGCTATTATACGATTATGGGAACAACCACTGTTACTCTGGAAGAAATGACCTCCCTTTATGAGGAAAACGGGGCAGAGTATCCTTCTTCTTTAAAAGAGGGCGGTGCAGAAACCATTGAGGATTTCTGCAGCATTATTCTGGAAGAAGCGGAACTGGAAGGTGTTCGTGGAGAGGTGGTTTATGTGCAGGCCATGCTGGAAACCGGGTGGCTTCAGTTTGGCGGAGACGCAGTGGAAAGTCAGTACAACTTTTCCGGTCTTGGAACAACAGGCGGAGGCGTACAGGGAAATTCCTATCCGGATGTGCGAACCGGGATCCGGGCTCAGGTCCAGCATCTGAAGGCTTATGCCAGCACAGAGGAATTAAATGAAAACTGCGTGGATTCCAGATTTGATATGGTTACAAGAGGTTCCGCTCCCTATGTGGAGTGGCTGGGAATCCAGGAGAACCCTAACGGAGGTGGCTGGGCTGCCGGAGCCGGATACGGGGAGAAGCTGACAAAGCTGCTTGAAGATATGAAGGAAGAATAATCCGGAAATAAATATATTTTACAGCAAATAACCTTGTCTCATTCGACGTTTTTGCTTGATTTTTGCATTGATAAATTAAAAATATTTCATACAAATAGGTACAATAGTTACAGGTGTTAAAAGACCTTCCGCCTTCTACTATCTGAAGCTACTGTACCTTTCTTATATCCATTCCGCCCGTCAGACACGGCCGGGGGAGTGCAGAGGGGGGTTCTGTCAGAGAACCCCCCTCTGCGTAATTTACTTTAATCCAGTTTGATCTCTTCCAGCTCTTTTTTCCGGCAGTTTTTTGGAAGAATCCTTAAGATACTGCTTCAATGCTTTGGAGGATGTTGCAAAGGGAACGTTGGTTCCCGCGCCGCCCATGCAGCCGCCCGGACAGGCCATACCCTCAATCATACATCCTTTCAGCTTGCCTGCCTTTGCAAGAGTCAGCACTTTTTTGCAGTCAGCAAGAGTTTCCGCATGTTCGATATGAACCGGAACTTCCGGATAATATTCTTTCAGACAGGCTTCGATGGCGCCGGCCACACCGCCTGCAACTGCATAGCCGCGTCCGGCAGCAGTGGCATTGTGGAGAGATTCATCGCCCTCAAAAGAAGCCGGATCGATCTCTCTGGCATCAAACATGGCAGAAAGCTCTTCAAAGGTCACGACAAAATCCACATCGCTTCGTACAGAGGTACGCATAGCCTCCAGTTTTTTTGAGGCACAGGGACCTACGAAAACAACCTTGGCATCCGGATGCTCCTGTTTTACCTTACGGGCAGTGGCAACCATAGGAGTAAGTTCCTGAGAAATATTGTCGATCATGTCCGGGAAAAATTTCTTTGCCATCATGGACCAGGAAGGACAGCAGGAGGTCAGAAGAAACGGAGGTTTCCGGTAGCAACTTCCTTTGCATAGTGGTGCGCCTCGGAAATAGCTCCGATATCTGCTCCCAGAGCAACCTCGTACACATCGGAAAAACCAAGGATCTCAAGGGCAGTTTTAAATTTACGTGGTGTTACGTCTTCTCCGAACTGACTGATATAAGCAGGAGCCACAATGGCAATGATCTTATTTCCTTCACGCAGAGAGTGGGCAAGCTGGAAAATCTGAGATTTGTCAGAAATGGCTCCAAAAGGACAGCTTACCATACACATACCGCAGGAAACACATTTGTCATCCAGGATTTCTGCACGTCCCTGTTCGTCGCTTCCGATGGCCTTTACGCCGCAGGCCTGTTCGCATGGACGGATATTGTGAGAGATGGCATCATAAGGACATACGGCTTTACATTTTCCGCATTTGATACATTTATCCTGATCAATACAGGATTTGCCATTGATCATGGAAATGGCGCCCTTGGGACAGGCCTGCATACATGGGTGAGCCACACAGCCTCTGCACATGTCGCTGACAATATATTTGTTGGGAGGGCAGGCCGCACAGGCAGAAGGAATTACCTGCATAAGGGGCGGTTCATAATATTTTTCATCAATATTGCTGGCTTCCAGTCCTGAAGTCAGATGAACCGCTCTGTTTTCCGGACGGAGAGAAAGTCCCATTGCAAGACGTACACGCTCACTTGCCACAGCACGCTCACGGTAAATGCTCTCTCTGTACTGTGCCCGTTCTTCCACAATGTTATAGGGAATTGCCTCAATGTCATGAATGAGAGTTTCATCTTTGGATTCAATCCGACTTTTGCCACTTCTGTAAAAATTTTATGACGTATCTGTTTTACAGGAGTATCCAGGTTTCTCATAATCACTATCTCCTTTGTGTATATTTGTCTACCAGTTCTTCTAATCATATATGAAAAAAACTTTTAAAATCAATATTTATCCTGTACTTTTAAAAGCACAAGTGAGACATATGGGGAAAAATGTTATCGTTTGGGGTAAAGTGGCCTGTATTTGGACCAGTTTGCTGAAAAAATGGATATAAATTGTATGGTTTACGGTAAGAATATCTGTATAATTGGAGAAAAAATAACAACAATGTTTAAACTATAACAAACTTTTTGGTTAATTCACAAAATTTCAGAAAAATCAGAAGATAGTACTTGTGGAAACTGCCTGTGTCATGTATAATTACAACATGAGTAACTGGCGAAAATGACCAATGCAATGGATGAAAGGTAAGGGTACAAGCGTTAAGGAGGGAAATGCATGTTAGATCAGTCTTATTACACAAAGACGGACGAGATTATTGAGCACTATGGACGTAAAGCGGCGTCCCTGATTCCTATTATGCAGGATATTCAGGCAGAATATCGCTATCTTCCCGGAGAGCTTCTCACTTATGTGGCGGAACAGATCGGTGTGACTGAGGCCAAGGCCTACAGTGTGGCTACATTTTATGAGAACTTTTCTTTTTGAACCAAAGGGAAAATATATTATCAAGGTTTGTGACGGAACAGCCTGTCATGTGCGGAAATCCATGCCTGTGAAAGAAGCCATGATGAAGGAACTTGGCTTAAGTCATAAAAAGCATACCACAGATGATATGCTTTTTACCGTAGAAACAGTTTCATGTCTGGGAGCGTGCGGACTGGCTCCAACATTGACTGTTAATGATGAAGTGACACCCGAAAATGACACCGGAAAAAGCGGTGGAGCTGTTGGAAGAACTGAGAGGTGAAAAGGCATGAGTATAATTTCAAAGGAAGATCTGCTCAATAAGCAGAAAGAAGTTCAGAATACGATCAGTACCTATACCTGCCGTGTTCTTGTCTGTTCCGGTACCGGCTGCATGGCTTCCGGAGCACAGAAAATATATGATGAAATGTCAAAGCTCTGCTCTGATCTGGATGGAGTGCAGGTGGAGATGACTTCGATCATGCTCTTTAATTCTCCGACATCGATCTTGGTTGTCACATGTTCAATATGAACCATCTCTTTATTGACTCTTGTATAAAGATCATTTTCCATATCCAGTACATAAGCAACTCCACCGCT
>ENA-OPYU01000620-OPYU01000620.1-human-gut-metagenome-genome-assembly--contig:-NODE-620-length-13610-cov-5.281169_pt1 | contig 13610 bp, 10 predicted proteins | sample MGYA00242637_ERZ504482 | MGnify/ENA primary metagenome ERZ504482 (study PRJEB26092, sample SAMD00036237) | human gut metagenome | host: Homo sapiens | study: EMG produced TPA metagenomics assembly of...
CTATTATTGGAATTCTGGTGACAGGATATCTGGTAATCAAACAGATAAAAGGAAATATTCTCTGGGGTATTTTAATCACCTGGATTCTGGGAATTTATCTGCCAGTTTGCCGGACTCTATGTGCCAAATCCGGAATTTGGGCTTCTATTGGACTGCTTCCAGACTTCAGCAATGGTTTGTCTGTACCAAGTATTTGCCCCTGATTTTTTGGAAAACTGGAATTTTTCCGGTATTTTCTCACTGAATTTTATTGTGGTAATTTTGCATTTTTATTTGTAGATATGTTTGATACCATTGGAACTTTGATTGGTGTATCTTCCAAAGCAAATATGCTGGATAAAGACGGTAAGCTGCCAAATATCAAAGGGGCTTTAATGGCTGATGCAGTGGCTACAACCGTAGGCGCAGTTATGGGTACTTCTACTACAACGACATTTGTAGAAAGCGCATCTGGTGTTTCAGAAGGCGGAAGAACAGGTCTGACAGCAGTGACAACAGCAATTCTTTTTGGATTGTCCTTGTTCCTGTCTCCGATTTTCCTTGCAATTCCTTCTTTTGCAACGGCTCCGGCTTTGGTAGTGGTTGGATTTTATATGCTGACTAATGTTACCAACATTGACTTCAATGATATTTCAGAGGCACTGCCATGTTATATCTGTATTGGAGCAATGCCATTTTTCTATAGTATTTCTGAAGGTATCTCCATGGGTGTTATTTCCTATGTAGTGCTGAATCTTCTGACTGGTAAAGCAAAAGAGAAGAAAATCAGTTTGTTGATGTATGTGCTGGCAGTGTTGTTTGTGCTGAAGTATATATTCTTGTAAAAATGAGATAAAATATAGAAAAAGAGGATATTGTAAGAAATGCATAGCGGGAATATAGAAATCTTCCTGAATGTTATTTCTTGCAGTATCCTTTTTTCCATTTCATTATACAAGAGCAGTCATTTCATCTTTGATTGCCTGTAATTCCTCAGGAGAAATACAGGCAACTTTCAGAATCTCCTGGTCGCTGAGAGATTTCAGTCTTAAGAGATTTGTAATCAGTTCTTTTTTGGCCTTATTTTGACCTTCAGCAAGCCCTTCGGCAAGCTTTTGTTCTATGACATCATCTAAGACATGATCCATTTTGCCCAACTCCTTTCCTAGATTATAGCTCATGGAAATATGGTATGTATTTTCCAGAGCAGAGCGTTTCTCTTGATATGTTTTCTGTGTGGAAAGCAGGGTATTCATCATGTTGATGAACTTATCATCAGAGGATACTCTTTCGTTTAAAGCAATGATAATAACAGAAAGCTTGTCATAGGATTTTGGAATGTCCGGTAATCCTGGAAGTAAATCTTCTTTTTCCATATGATAATGAGAGATGGCATTTCCTATTTTCTGAGGTGAATGCATACAAACCCATATGGAATAGACTTTCTTGATGTTATCATACTCTGAATCGGAACATTCTGTACCAAGCTGTGCAGAAATCATCCGGGAAACATAAAAGATGCCTCTGGTTACAATGTCATAACCTGGATAGAAAGAATTCTGCGCTTCCACATTGATTATCATTCGTATTTTTTCCCTGTCTACAGGCGCATATACGTAAAATCGGATATCATAGTATATACTTCCTTCATCAGGAACCTTATCTTCGTTTGGCATACCGGAAATTTTCTCTGCATTGGTTTCTCCGGGATTGACTGGAATTGAAGAAACTTCAGGAGTTCCTTCAATGCAGGGAATAATGTCAGATACGGCCATATTTGTAAATTCTTTTACAGTACGCTGTAGAATCCAGGCAAGGATTTCTTTTTGGCTTAAAACCTGTTTGCACTGGGTATCATACTGTACTTTCTCTTTTGCATAAGATAAATCTCTGGCTAATTCATTCATCATATGCAATTTTCTCCTTTACATATTTATTATAAAAGAGAAGGGGGAGGAGTGCAATCTTTTTGTATTGTAAAATTTATTAAACTAACAGGCCGGAGTGTATAGATAGCGGAAAAGTGTACATATTCAGTCATATTACTTCAAAGTAAATTGAAGTTTGTTTGAAGTGGTATTGAAGTTGACTTTGAAGTTATTTTGAAGTAAGACTGAAGTGATAAATTTGAATGTAAAAGTTTGTTGAATTGGAGTGGACGACAAGACCGATAAGCTAATTGGATTTGACCGTACAGGAAAAAACGGAAATTTTTTGAAAAAGTAGTTGACAAGCACCTGCGCTTGTGCTATGTTATCAAAGGAATAGCTGCCGAAGACAGCAGGTGCCGTAAGGCATAAGGTTCAAAACGCCTGCCGAGGAAGAGTTTTTTCTTAAATCTGAGATTCACAGCCGCAAGGTATGAGGATTGAAGGAATACGAGATTGACTTAAACCTCTTTGTCTTTGATAAAGAGGTTTTCTTAATTTTGAGCAGCGCAGCCTAAAAAAATTAAGGAGGTGCAGATTCATGGCAAAAGTAGACTTAAAAAATCCTGTAGTAGAAGAGATTTCTAACAGCATTAAAGGTGCAGCAGCAGTAGTTTTAGTAAACTACAAAGGCATCAGCGTTGAGCAGGATACTCAGATGCGTAAGGAATTAAGAGAAGCTGGAGTTGTTTACAAAGTTTACAAAAACACAATGATGAACTTTGCGTTCAAAGGAACTCCATGCGAAGAATTATGCCAGCATTTAGAAGGAACAAATGCTTTAGCTGTATGTGAAAATGACGCAACAGCACCAGCAAGAATCCTTGCTAAATATGCAAAAGCAGTTCCTACACTGGAACTGGTAGCAGGTGTTGTAGAAGACACTTACTATGATAAGGCAGGAGTTACAGCTCTTTCCCAGATTCCTTCCAGAGAAGAACTTCTTGGAAAATTGCTTGGAAGCATCCAGTCTCCTATCGCAAACTTTGCTCGTGTGCTTAATCAGATTGCTGAACAGCAGCAGGCAGAATAAGCAATAGCAAAAGAAACATGCCCGTAAGGGTCAAAACAAAATGAAAATTATAATAATTGGAGGTAAATCATAATGGCAAAATTAACAACAGCTGAATTTATTGAAGCTATCAAAGAGTTATCTGTATTAGAGTTAAATGAATTAGTAAAAGCATGTGAAGAAGAGTTTGGTGTATCTGCAGCAGCAGGCGTTGTAGTTGCAGCAGCTGGTGCAGCTGAAGAAGCTGAAGAAAAAACAGAGTTCGACGTTGAATTAACAGAAGTTGGACCAAACAAAGTTAAAGTTATCAAAGTTGTTCGTGAAGCTACTGGCTTAGGTCTGAAAGAAGCTAAAGAAGTAGTTGACGGAGCTCCAAAGATCGTTAAAGAAGCTGCTTCTAAAGCAGAAGCTGAAGAAATCAAAACAAAACTGGAAGCTGAAGGCGCTAAAGTTACTCTTAAATAATTTTATTTTTGAGCATGTTTTGAAAATAGAGACTGCCGCACTGGTGATGAGAATCACTGGGGCGGCAGTTTTTGTGTTACGGCTTTATTTGTATTGAAAAAAAGTATTTGCTGAAAAATCATAAAAAATCACTTGACACACTTGACAAACGGTGTTATAGTGAAAAATGCACTATTATGGCAAGTTATGCCCGGGAGACTATTCAAAAGGGTCTCAGGCATGAATTAAATTAAAACATACAAGGGGTGAAACGTCAATGGAGAAAAACAGAATCCGTTCCGTAACTAATGGTAAGGCCATGAGAATGTCATACCAGCGCCAGAAAGAGGTACTGGAAATGCCGAACCTCATTGAAGTTCAGAAAGATTCTTATCAGTGGTTTCTGGACGAAGGCTTAAATGAAGTTTTTAAAGATATATCTCCAATCGCAGATTATAGCGGTAAATTGAGCTTGGAATTCGTTGGCTTTACTTTGTGTGAAGAGGAAAGAAAATATTCCATCGAAGAATGCAAGGAAAGAGATGCGACCTATGCGGCGCCTTTAAAAGTAAAGGTGAGATTACACAATAAAGAGAACGGCGAAATTACCACACATGAAATTTTCATGGGGGATTTGCCATTAATGACCGAAACTGGTACATTCGTAATTAACGGAGCTGAACGTGTTATTGTCAGCCAGTTAGTGCGTTCACCAGGTATTTATTATGCAATTGCACACGATAAACTGGGTAAAACCCTGTATTCCTGCACTGTAATTCCCAACAGAGGTGCGTGGCTGGAATATGAAACCGACTCCAATGACGTATTCTATGTACGTGTAGACAGAACCAGAAAAGTCCCTATTACTGTATTGATTCGTGCCCTGGGCATTGGAACAAATGCAGAAATTCTTGAATTGTTCGGTGAGGAACCGAAGATTCTGGCCAGCTTTACAAAAGATACTTCCGAAAACTATCAGGAAGGTCTGCTGGAATTATATAAGAAGATTCGTCCAGGCGAACCGCTGGCAGTGGAAAGCGCAGAAAGTTTAATTACCAGTATGTTCTTTGACCCGCGCCGTTATGACCTGGCAAAAGTGGGACGTTATAAATTTAATAAGAAATTACTCCTTCGTAACCGTATTACAGGACATAAACTTGCTGAAGATGTTGTAGACATGACAACAGGAGAAATCATTGCCGAGGCAGGCGCTGTTGTAAGCAAGGAGCTGGCTGACCAGATTCAGGATGCAGCCGTTCCATATGTTTGGATACAAGGGGAAGAGCGCAATATTAAAGTCCTTTCCAGCATGGCAGTTAATATTAGAAATTATGTGGACTTCTCAGAAGAAGAACTGAAAGAGCTGGGTATTACTGAATTAGTATACTATCCTGTTCTGGCAAAAATTCTGGAAGAAAACGAAGAACCAGAAGATATTAAAGAAGCCATTAAGCAGGAAATCCACGAACTGATTCCAAAGCATATTACTAAAGAAGATATTTTAGCTTCTATTAACTATAACATGCATCTGGAATATGGTCTTGGAACAGATGATGATATTGACCACTTAGGAAACAGACGTATCAGAGCTGTCGGTGAATTGTTACAGAACCAGTACAGAATCGGTCTTTCCAGATTAGAGAGAGTAGTAAGAGAAAGAATGACCACACAGGATCTGGAAGGTATTACACCTCAGTCTCTTATTAATATTAAACCGGTGACAGCAGCGGTAAAAGAATTCTTTGGTTCTTCTCAGTTGTCTCAGTTCATGGACCAGAATAACCCTCTGGGTGAGCTGACTCATAAGAGACGTTTATCAGCACTTGGACCAGGTGGTTTGTCCCGTGACCGTGCAGGTTTTGAGGTACGAGATGTTCACTATTCCCATTACGGAAGAATGTGTCCTATTGAAACTCCTGAAGGTCCGAACATCGGTCTGATTAACTCTCTGGCATCTTACGCAAGAATCAATGAATATGGTTTTGTGGAAGCTCCTTACAGAAAGATTGACAGAACAGATAAGAAAAATCCTTGTGTTACCGACGAAGTTGTATATATGACTGCTGATGAAGAGGATAATTATCATGTAGCGCAGGCCAATGAGCCGCTGGACGAAGAAGGACATTTCATTCATAAGAATGTATCCGGTCGTTTCAGAGAGGAAACACAGGAATACGAACGTCAGATGTTTGAATACATGGACGTATCTCCTAAAATGGTGTTCTCCGTTGCGACAGCATTGATTCCGTTCCTGCAGAACGACGATGCGAACCGTGCGCTGATGGGATCTAACATGCAGCGTCAGGCAGTGCCGCTTCTTACCACAGAGGCGCCTGTAGTAGGTACTGGTATGGAATCCAAGGCGGCTGTAGACTCCGGTGTCTGCGTAGTGGCAAAAAAAGCCGGTACTGTAGAATGTGCAGCTTCCAAAGAAATTATTATAAAAAATGATGATGGAACAAAGGATGTTTATCATCTTACCAAGTTTATGAGAAGTAACCAGAGTAACTGCTACAACCAGAGACCGATTGTGTTCAAAGGCGAACATGTAGAGGCTGGCCAGGTTATTGCAGACGGTCCGTCTACCTCCAAAGGTGAGCTGGCATTAGGTAAGAACCCGTTAATCGGTTTCATGACCTGGGAAGGCTACAACTACGAGGATGCGGTTCTCTTAAGTGAGAGACTGGTTATGGATGATGTATATACATCTGTTCATATTGAAGAATATGAAGCAGAAGCCAGAGATACGAAACTGGGACCGGAAGAAATTACAAGAGACGTTCCAGGTGTTGGTGATGATGCTCTGAAAGATCTGGATGAAAGAGGAATCATCCGCATTGGTGCTGAAGTCCGCGCAGGAGATATCCTGGTAGGTAAAGTTACTCCAAAGGGAGAGACAGAGCTTACAGCAGAAGAAAGACTGCTCCGCGCAATCTTCGGTGAAAAGGCAAGAGAGGTTCGTGATACTTCTCTCAAGGTTCCTCATGGTGAATATGGTATCGTTGTAGATGCCAAAGTATTCACAAGAGAAAACGGAGATGAATTATCTCCGGGTGTAAACCAGGCAGTCCGCATTTACATTGCCCAGAAGAGAAAAATCTCTGTTGGTGATAAAATGGCCGGACGTCATGGTAACAAGGGTGTTGTTTCCCGTGTACTTCCTGTGGAAGATATGCCGTTCCTGCCAAACGGACGTCCGCTGGATATTGTACTGAACCCTCTGGGCGTACCTTCCCGTATGAATATCGGACAGGTGCTGGAAATTCACTTGAGCCTGGCTGCAAAAGCTTTAGGCTTTAACATTGCAACACCTGTATTTGACGGAGCAAACGAAAATGATATCCAGGATACTCTGGAAATGGCAAATGATTATGTAAACACTGAGGACTTCGAAGAGTTCCGTGCAAAATATGAAGATGTTTTGAGACCAGAAGTTATGCAGTTCTTAGATGAGAACAAAGACCACAGAGAGCTGTGGAAAGGGGTTCCTCTTTCCAGAGATGGTAAGGTAAGACTTCGTGACGGACGTACCGGTGAATATTTCGACAGCCCGGTAACTATCGGACACATGCATTACCTGAAACTCCATCACCTGGTTGACGATAAGATTCATGCACGTTCCACTGGTCCATACTCCCTTGTTACACAGCAGCCTCTGGGTGGTAAAGCTCAGTTTGGTGGTCAGCGTTTCGGAGAGATGGAAGTTTGGGCACTGGAAGCATACGGTGCATCTTACACACTGCAGGAGATCCTGACTGTGAAATCTGATGATGTAATCGGACGTGTGAAAACTTACGAAGCAATTATTAAAGGTGACAATATTCCTGAACCAGGTATTCCGGAATCCTTCAAGGTACTTCTCAAAGAGCTTCAGTCTCTTGGTCTGGATGTAAGAGTCCTGAGAGAGGATATGACAGAAGTGGAAATCATGGAAAATATCGATTATGGCGATACAGATATGCGTTCCATTATTGAAGGGGATTCCCGCGGAGCTGACAACGAAGATTACGCAAGCCATGGATACTCCAAGCAGGAATTTGAAGGCGAAGAACTGGTAGATGTTGAAGACGAGGCCGAGGAAGAAGATGACATGTTCTTAGGCTTTGATGATGCTCAAGACGAAGAGTAATTAGGAAAGGAGTCTACAATGCCAGAAACAGCAAATAAAGAGGTATATCAGCCAATGACCTTTGATGCCATTAAAATCGGACTGGCATCCCCGGATAAAATCCGGGAGTGGTCCCATGGCGAGGTGAAAAAACCGGAAACCATTAACTATAGAACTTTAAAACCGGAAAAAGACGGACTTTTCTGTGAGAGAATCTTCGGACCAAGCAAGGACTGGGAATGTCACTGCGGTAAGTACAAGAAGATTCGCTACAAAGGCGTAATCTGTGACCGATGCGGCGTTGAAGTGACAAAAGCATCTGTCCGCAGAGAGCGTATGGGTCATATTGAGCTGGCTGCACCGGTTTCCCATATCTGGTATTTCAAGGGAATTCCTTCCAGAATGGGTCTGATTCTTGATTTATCTCCAAGAACACTGGAGAAGGTTCTGTATTTTGCAAACTATATTGTATTAGATGCAGGAACTTCTGATTTGTCCTACAAACAGGTTCTTACAGAGAGAGAATATCAGGATGCTAGAGAAAAATATGGTGATACATTCAGAGTGGGCATGGGTGCAGAGGCTGTTCAGGAGCTTCTGGAAGCTATTGACCTGGAAAGAGAATCCAAAGAACTGAAAGCAGGTCTTAAGGATTCCACAGGACAGAAACGTGCCCGTATTGTAAAACGTCTGGAAGTGGTAGAAGCATTCCGTGAATCAGGAAACAGACCGGAATGGATGATTATGACTGTTGTTCCGGTTATTCCGCCAGATTTACGTCCTATGGTACAGTTGGATGGCGGACGTTTTGCAACCTCAGACTTAAATGATTTATACAGAAGAATTATTAACAGAAACAACCGTTTGAAGAGACTGCTGGAATTAGGCGCTCCGGATATTATTGTCCGCAATGAAAAGAGAATGCTGCAGGAAGCTGTGGATGCCCTCATTGATAACGGACGTCGTGGACGCCCTGTTACAGGTCCAGGAAACAGAGCGCTGAAATCCCTTTCTGATATGCTGAAAGGTAAATCCGGACGTTTCCGTCAGAATCTGTTAGGTAAACGTGTTGACTATTCCGGACGTTCTGTTATTGTCGTTGGACCGGAACTGAAAATTTTCCAGTGTGGTCTTCCAAAAGAAATGGCGATTGAATTGTTCAAGCCATTTGTTATGAAAGAATTGGTATCTAATGGTACTGCCCATAACATTAAAAATGCCAAGAAGATGGTAGAAAAGCTGGAACCAGCGGTATGGGACGTGCTGGAAGAAGTAATTAAAGAGCATCCGGTTATGTTAAACCGAGCTCCTACACTGCATAGATTAGGTATTCAGGCGTTTGAGCCAATTCTGGTAGAAGGTAAAGCAATTAAGCTTCATCCATTGGTATGTACTGCGTTTAACGCGGACTTCGATGGTGACCAGATGGCTGTGCATCTTCCATTATCTGTGGAAGCTCAGGCAGAGTGCCGTTTCCTTCTGCTTTCACCAAACAACCTGCTGAAACCGTCTGACGGTGGTCCGGTAGCCGTTCCTTCACAGGATATGGTACTTGGTATTTACTATCTGACACAGGACAGACCTGGTTATAAGGGAGAAGGCAAAGTATTTAAGAGTCTGAATGAAGCAATTCTGGCATATGAAAACCAGGTAATTGCTTTGCAGACAAAGATTTTTGTTTATGTTGAAAAGAAAATGCCGGATGGAACCGTATCAAGAGGAAAGATTCAGTCTACTCTTGGACGTCTGTTGTTCAACGAAATCCTTCCTCAGGACTTAGGATTCGTAGACAGAAGTATTCCTGGCAATGAACTGCTCCCGGAAGTTGATTTCCTGGTTGGTAAGAAGCAGTTAAAGAAAATTCTGGAAAAAGTTATTAATACTCATGGTGCTACCAAGACAGCAGAAGTTCTGGACAGCATTAAGGCTATGGGTTATAAATACTCCACAAGAGCAGCTATGACCGTATCTATTTCCGACATGACTGTGCCACCACAGAAACCGGAAATGATTCAGAAGGCTCAGGATACTGTAGACTTAATTACTAAGAACTTTAAACGTGGTCTCATTACAGAGGAAGAACGTTACAAAGAAGTTGTAGATACCTGGAAAAAGACTGACGATGCCCTTACTAAGGCGCTGCTGGATGGTCTTGATAAGTACAACAACATCTACATGATGGCTGACTCCGGAGCCCGTGGTTCTGACAAGCAGATTAAACAGCTTGCAGGTATGCGTGGTTTGATGGCCGATACAACCGGTCACACCATTGAGCTGCCAATTAAGTCTAACTTCCGTGAAGGTCTGGACGTACTGGAATACTTCATGTCCGCCCATGGAGCGCGTAAAGGTCTGTCCGATACAGCTCTTCGTACAGCTGACTCCGGTTACCTGACAAGACGTCTTGTAGACGTATCTCAGGAACTGATTGTACGTGAAGTAGACTGTTGTGAAAGCAAAGGCGAAATTCCAGGTATGTGGGTAAAAGCTTTTGTAGATGGAAAAGAAGAGATTGAAAGTCTTCAGGAACGTATTACAGGACGTTTCTCCTGTGAGACTATCAAAGATAAAGACGGAAATGTCATTGTAAAAGCAAATCACATGATTACACCAAAACGTGCTGCCAGAGATGGTAACAGAGGGTGTAAATGCAGAAGGCAAACCATATGATGCAGTGAAAATCCGTACAATTCTTACCTGTAAGTGCCATGTAGGTGTTTGTGCAAAATGTTACGGTGCAAACATGGCTACAGGAGAGCCGGTACAGGTTGGTGAATCTGTAGGTATCGTTGCTGCTCAGTCTATCGGTGAACCAGGTACACAGCTTACCATGCGTACTTTCCATACCGGTGGTGTGGCTGGTGGAGATATCACACAGGGTCTTCCACGTGTCGAGGAGCTTTTTGAAGCAAGAAACCGAAGGTCTTGCAATCATTACAGAGATTAAAGGTACTGCTACCATTAAAGATACGAAGAAGAAACGTGAAATCATTGTTACTGACAATGAAAAGCGGAGAATCTAAGACCTACCTGATTCCATACGGTTCCCGTATTAAGATCCAGGATGGTGATTATCTGGAAGCAGGTGATGAACTTACCGAAGGTTCTGTAAATCCACATGATATCCTGAGAATCAAGGGCGTTCGTGCGGTACAGGATTACATGATTCGTGAAGTTCAAAGAGTTTACCGTCTCCAGGGTGTAGAAATCAACGATAAGCATATTGAAGTTATTGTGCGTCAGATGCTGAAGAAGATTCGCATTGAAAATAATGGAGATACAGAATTCCTTCCGGGAACACTGGTGGATGTACTGGAATTTGAAGAAGAGAATGAAAAACTCATTGCAGAAGGCAAAGAGCCGGCAGATGGAAAACAGGTAATGCTTGGTATTACCAAGGCTTCTCTGGCAACCAACTCCTTCCTGTCTGCAGCTTCCTTCCAGGAGACAACCAAAGTTCTTACAGAAGCGGCAATCAAAGGAAAGATTGACCCACTTATTGGACTGAAAGAGAACGTTATCATTGGTAAGCTGATTCCGGCAGGAACTGGTATGAAGAAATATGCCAATATCAAGCTGGATACAGATGAAGATGAAGTTTTGGATGAGGAGGAACTGGAAGAGGAAATCACAGAAGAAACTTCTGAGACAGAAACAGAAGAAGTAGAAGAAACAACAGAAACTACTGAAAATGTGGAAGAAAACGCTGAGACAGAAGAAACTGAGACAACAGAAGAATAAATAAGTAAAGAGGATGTGGCTGATAAGGGTCACATCCTCTTTTGCGTTATATGGTCTGGATATAAAACTGTTTAATGGCATAGGCAGCCGCACCTTGTGGCCCTTCAAAGGGATTAAAGGGAAGGAGCTGAACCGTGCGGTCTGTAGGGTCATCCACGAATAATAACTGCTGTTTGATATAATCCATGAGTTCTTCGCTGATTTCTTCATTGGAAAACAGGGAGCAGTGAAGATAGATTTTATCCGGATTCATGATAATGGCCAGGTTGGAAATGGTGATTCCAAGGTATTTCAGAGCAGTAGAAATATAGTTTCCCACCTGTACATCTCCCAGTGAAAAAGCCCTGGAGACATCTTCTATGGTAAGTTCCTCAGCAGAAGGTTTCAGAGCAGTTAAAACAGTGGAAGCGTTGCTGTCATACAGAAGCCGGCAGTATTTTAAAAGCCAGGTTTCACTGCAATAAGTCTGGAGACAGCCCCGTTTTCCACATTCACATTTTTTTCCTTCTGGATTTACAATGGTGTGTCCGATTTCACCGGCATAGTAGTTGCTTCCCTGAAAGAGGTGGCTATCTTTCATCATGGCGCAGAACATACCAAGACCGCTGTGGAAAAAGGCAAAGGTCTCCGGTGAGGTCTGATCAAACAGATACCGTCCAAATGCCATACAGCGGACATTATTTTCCAGAACAACCGGAAAGGGGAGATGTTTTTTTTGAATTCTTTTCCGCTAAATCCGGGAAAGGTAGAAGAGTTTATAATGACCTTGTTCTGCTGGATATCAATGTGTCCTGGTACAGCAACTCCAATACCAATAAGAGATTTTGTAATTTCAGGGAGAGAGTGCAGAATCTCCGTGATTTTGTTAATGAGAAATTCTGTGATGTTTTCTTTTACTTCTCTTTCTAAAAGCCCGGAAGTCTGAAATACAGAATTACCTCTAAGGTCACAAATCAAAAACCGCACATGGCGTTTCGTAAACTCCACACCCATGGAATAAACCCGGTCAGGAACTAAATCCAGAAGGATTTTTTTCGCCCAGGGGAGGTTTCTTCCGGGTTTTCATCCGAACCGATTTCATGTATAATACCTTCCCGTATGAAATCTCCGGAAATAGAAGTCACAGTTGCGGGAGTAATCTGTGTATTCCGGGCAATGGTAGACCGGGCAACCGGAGCGTGACGAAAAATATATTCCAGAATTGTGCTTCTATTTTCCTGAGTAGTCATAAGTTGAGAAACCTCCTCTTTAAATCTGTGCTAAAATTTTTCAATGAGAGGAAAACCTGCATAATTAGTAGAAACTTCAATAACCCGGTAAACATCCAGGGCTTTCTGGAACTTACATTCCTGTGAACATATATAATGCGTGAAGGTTTTCCAGGCTGCTTCGGCTTCGGAAGTATTGCCTTCAGAAAGGAAAAGCAGTGCTTGTGCTAATAATATACAATATTCACTGTGATAGTCAAGATGTTCCCAGAAAAGTTTTTCCACAGGTGAAGCAAAATCAGGGGCTGGTGTCAGGTATTTTTGGTGGAAATTTTGTACTGTCTGAAGCAGTTGCTTCATATTGGATGTTACCTGGAGATTAATACGGTTTCCTTTTCCGTTGTAATAATCACAGTTACATAAAGCGGAAAGAGAAGATAAATAGGAGAGGCAGTCTTCCCACTGTTCTCCGTAGGCAGCCTGAAAATATTCGGCAGCCAGCTCTTCAAAACTGGCGTCTGTTCCCATCAGGCATTTTCCCATAATATAGTTGGGGAGTCCATTTGGCAGGAAACAGCGAAGCTCCTGGCAGCTAATATATCCATTGAGATTTAACTTTTTGAGGCTGTGGATATCTTCGTAAATAATTCTTGCAATGTGTACATATCCCATATCTCCGTAATGTGCTCTGCCAAGAGGATAATCGTAATCAAAGGCATCTCCTTTAAAAATATTCTGCCACTGGGCAAGGAAGGACAGATTTTCCTCCAGGTTGACCGGGAGCGTAATCTGATTCCGCTGATATTTTGGAGGCTCTGGAAGCGTTTCAGGAATATCGTAGGAACGCAGGAAAGTCCGGCTAATGGGGGCAAACATCATAACAAAGCGTTCCGGATGAATCAGGCGTTCTTTTTCAGGCGCCCATAAAAGTTCTTCATACAGTAAAAATACAATTTAGTAGAAAGCTTCTTCATGGTGAGGGCCTGATCAATTTCATTTAAAATATGCACGTACAGGTCGGAAGGCAGATGGTTTTTGCAGGCATCGCATTCGCAGTGGTTATTAAAAGCATCAGCCAGCCATATGTGGAGATAATCTACCTCTGGATGTGCCAGGGAGTAGTCCACAACTTTCTGCACAAAAGAGGAAACCACCTGTGGATTGGAATAACACAGATTTGTGTTAATAGG
>ENA-OPYU01000621-OPYU01000621.1-human-gut-metagenome-genome-assembly--contig:-NODE-621-length-13579-cov-5.940678_pt1 | contig 13579 bp, 15 predicted proteins | sample MGYA00242637_ERZ504482 | MGnify/ENA primary metagenome ERZ504482 (study PRJEB26092, sample SAMD00036237) | human gut metagenome | host: Homo sapiens | study: EMG produced TPA metagenomics assembly of...
TTCCTAATTTTTTTTGCCAAAAATGTATTAGTTCTCAAAACTTTGCTTAATTTTTTGCACAGAAAATATATATCTCTTATCAAGAGATATATAAATCGGGTCATGTAAAAGCGAAGCATAACAAACTGAAAGACAGAATATTGCTACTTATAAAGAGTTTATGTTAGCTTTAAAAGGAGAAAAGTTCATCATTTTAACATTTTTTTGTTTCATCAAAGAGAAATCCATCAACCAGCTTTTTTTTAAAGTTCTACTATAAAAGTCCAGAAGCATTTGGAATTATTATGGAAATGACAATAGATCGAACCCTGTTGCATAAACCTTTTCTATCTCCTGATTAAACCTTTTTTATACGGATGTATTCTATCTCCATAGCCTTTGGAGTTATCTCCATAAGCTTTGGAGTTATCTCCCAAGGCTATGGAGTTAACTCCAAAGGCTTACGGAGATAGACAAACAGGGAAAAAAAACTTTAACCATACGGCGGGAAAGGTTTAGAAATATAGACAAGAGCTTTTAAGGATGAATCTGATTACAAAGCTACGCATTCCTTAAGCAGGGAGGAAAAGTCCCCAGACTGCCTTCTTATAAAAAAGCGAAACAACATATTGGCAGGAAGATATACATCTGACTACATGTATGTTATATAGCAACAAGTCGAAATGCTAAAGTGAGGGCATATATCCAATCCCAGTCTTTACTTTTGCCTGTCATACAAACCATCCATAAAATTACGAACGCTCGTACAGGGGGGTATCACAAACAATTGTATGAAATAAATCCCCACTAAATTTCTGCTGACCCAAAAGCCGGATAAGCCCTCATTTCAGCAGGCTGAAGGATTTATATCCGGATGAAGGAAATAAAGTAAAAATGGTTCATCATAAACAACTGAGTAACAATATATTACCTTACAATGAAGGATTTGAAGGAAAAAAAATCAGGTTATAGAGCCAAATCTTCTCTATAACCTGCATATACTCAAATCACCTTGAAACAATCAGAGAGTGATATCTTTCATTATCTTTTCTAATGCTCCGGCATTATGGTTCACATAATTTCCGGCAGCTTTCCCTGCTTGTTGCAAGCAAGCCTTATCCGACCAAAAATTTGTCCATCAGCCGTTTAAAATCATCATAGCCAGTCACTTCAAAACCGCCTTTCTGCTCCAACAAATGTTGCGCCTCGCGAAATTTCTTGTTGTTAGGTCCGAATACCACAGGAATACCATATACAGCCGCTTCCAGCACATTATGAATTCCAACTCCGAAACCACCCCCAATATACGAAATCTCACCATATCGGTAAATGGAGGACAGCAATCCGTAACAGTCGATAATCAAACAATCGGCCTGTGTCACATTTTCTTCCGTAGCCTCGGTATAGCGGATGCACGGACGTTTCACCTTATCTAAAATCTCTTTCAAATGACTGTCGCTCACCACATGAGGAGCAATAACCAGTTTCATCTCAGGATGCTCATTGAAATATTTGATAAAAATATCCTCATCCGGTCCCCATGAGCTGCCTGCAACAAAAGTCAACGAGCCACCTTTGAACTTCTCCACCAGCGGAAGCTGCTTGGCTTGATGGCAGATATCCAGCACACGGTCAAAACGAGTATCGCCCACAACTGTCACATCGGTCACACCAATTGTTGCCAGTAATTTTTTGGAAACTTCATTCTGTACAAACAAATGAGCAAAAGTCCTCAGCACCTCACTATATCTCTTCCCATACCAACGGAAAAAAATTCTGATTGGGACGGAAAATGGAAGATACGCTATAGGTGGGAATACCTCTCCTATGCAACTCATTCAAGTAATTCTGCCAAAATTCATACTTGATAAAAAACACCATACAGGGATTAGCCAATTCTACAAACCGACGGACATTACGCGGAGTGTCGAAAGGCAGATAGCAGACAAGGTCTGCCCCCTGGTAGTTCTTTCTCACTTCATACCCTGAGGGAGAAAAGAATGTCTGCAATATTTTATATTCGGGATGCTCCTTACGGATACGTTCTATCAAAGGGCGTCCCTGTTCGAACTCACCCAATGAAGCTGCATGAAACCAAATGTAACGGGCGTTTTTGTCTATCTTGTTACGCAAGATATCAAATACCTCCCGGTGTCCTTTTACCATTTTGGCAGGCTTGGCACTGAACAGGCCGGCAACCTTCACCCCGAATAGATAAATATAGATGACTAAGTTATAAATCATAACTACCGGCTATTACTTGAGCACTTCCACAGCCCGACGAATGCGTCGCAATGTTTCTTCTTTCCCTAAAACGGCTGAAATATCAAACATATGCGGGCCTTTACCCTCACCTACCAAGGTTAAACGGAAAGCATTCATTATATTACCCAAGTGATAACCTTTATCTTCTATCCATTTCATGACCACAGCTTCCTGGTTCTCCAGCGAGAAGTCGTCCAAGGCCTCCAACACGTCCGCCAACTCCAGCATACGTTCGGGAGAGTCCTCTTTCCAACGTTTTTTACGGGTCTTCTCATCATATTCCGTAGGAGCGACGAAGAAGAATTTGCAAGTTTCCCACAAATCCTTGATAAAACTTACACGATCTTTCATCAAACCTACCACGGTCACTACTTTATCCATAGGAGCTTCAATGCCGTGCTCTTTCAAGATCGGCATGAAAAGCCCGGCTACTTCCTCATTGCTTTTCTTCAATATATATTCATGGTTAAACCATTTTCCTTTTTCAAAGTCGAATTTCGCTCCGGCTTTGCTGCAACGGTGCAGGTCGAAAAGCTTCACCAGTTCATCCAAAGACATCAGTTCCTGGTCATTGCCCGGATTCCATCCCAACAGGGCAAGGAAATTGATAACAGCTTCGGGCAGGTAACCCGACTCACGATAACCGGAAGACACCTCACCGGTTTTGGGGTCGTGCCATTCCAACGGGAAAACAGGGAAGCCAAGACGGTCACCATCACGCTTGCTCAGTTTACCGTTACCATCCGGTTTCAACAACAAGGGAAGATGTGCGAACTCGGGCATGGTATCCGCCCAGCCGAAAGCCCGGTACAGCAGGACATGCAACGGAGCGGAAGGCAACCATTCCTCACCACGGATTACATGGGAAACTTCCATCAAATGGTCGTCCACAATGTTTGCCAAATGATAAGTAGGCAGTTCATCCGCCGATTTATATAAAACTTTATCATCTAAAATGGAAGAATTGATCACTACCTCGCCACGGATAATATCATGTACGTGTACATCTTCATTCGGTTCAATCTTGAAACGTACCACATATTGCTTCCCATCGGCAATCAGTGCATCCACTTCTTCTTTCGGCAGAGTCAAAGAGTTACGCATAGACATACGGGTAGAAGCATCGTACTGGAAATTAGAGATTTCCTGACGTTTGGCATCCAACTCTGCCGGAGTATCGAAAGCAATATACGCCTTATCGCTGTCAAGCAACACCTGTACATATTTCTTATAAATATCACGACGTTCAGACTGACGGTAGGGGCCGTAGTTACCACCAAAGCTGACTCCTTCGTCGAAGTTTATCCCCAACCACTTAAACGACTCAATGATATATTCTTCCGCACCCGGAACAAAGCGATTTGAGTCGGTATCTTCTATACGGAAAATTAAATCTCCACCATGCTGGCGAGCAAACAGATAGTTATACAAGGCTGTGCGCACACCGCCGATATGCAACGCTCCCGTCGGGCTCGGAGCAAAACGAACTCTTACTTTTCTTTCTGACATTGTTGTTTTATATAAAATACGCTGCAAAATTAATCTAAATTTCCCGATTTTTTCGTATTTTGCGCGCAAAAATATACGATTATGAGAAGTTTCAAGACCAGCAAACGGTTTTCATATAAAAATTTGATTTATAAAAGCCTTATTTTCATTGCCACAGTATCGGTAATAGTCTACTTTTTGCCCAATGAAGGGAAGTTCAACTATCAATTTGATATAAACAAGCCTTGGAAATACGGACTGTTACAGGCATCTTTTGATTTTCCGATTTACAAAAACGATCTGCAAGTACAAAAGGAACAGGACAGCATCCTGGCAGACTATCAACCTTATTTCCAAATAGACAAGGAAGCCGAAAAAAATGTCCTTTCCAAATTAAGGGAGGATTACAACAAGACCTTACGCCATTCACTGCCGGGCACGGACTATGTGCGTTATATTGAACGCACATTAAAGGCACTGTATGAGGACGGAATCATTGCCGGAAATGACTTGAAGCGTATGGAGGAAGACAGTATCATTGCCATACGGCTGGTAGACAAGAATGTAGCTACGAGCCGTTTTATCGACCAATTGTACACCGTGAAGGAAGCCTATGAATATTTGCTGAATGCGGATACCGCCCACTACAAAAAGAAGATATTACAACAATGTAATCTGAATGATTACATTACACCTAATCTGGTTTATGATGAAGAAAAGTCCGAAGCCGCGCAAAAAGATCTGCTCTCTAATATTTCATGGGCAAACGGCTTTGTGCTGAACGGACAAAAGATTATTGACCGTGGAGAAATTGTTGATGAGCAAACTTACAATATATTGGAATCCTTACGCAAGGAATGGGAAAAACGCAGCGACTCGGTACAAGAGAAAAGACTAACATTGGCCGGACAAATATTATATGTAGGAATCTTCCTGTTCTGCTTCATGGCCTATCTGGAGTTGTTCCGGGCAGATTATTATGAACGAAAAGGAACACTCACCTTGCTATTTGCGCTGATTGTATTCTTCCCCGTCCTGTCTTCCATTATGGTGGAACAGAACTTGTCAAGTATTTACGTGGTTCCATTTGCCATGATTCCGATTATAGTCCGTGTTTTCCTTGACTCAAGAACGGCATTCATGGCACATGTCACTATCATTTTGCTTTGCTCCATCACTTTACGTTTTCCACATGAGTTTATATTGTTACAGGTAGTGGCAGGAATGGTGGCGATCTATAGTTTGAGAGAATTGTCCCAACGGTCGCAATTGTTACGGACGGCTTTGGTTGTATTTATCAGTTACGCTTTATTATATTTTGCTTTCGAGCTGATTCATGAAGATGATTTGACCAAGCTGAATACGCGCATGTACATCTATTTTATGATCAACGGTATTTTACTGCTGTTCGCCTATCCGTTACTATTCCTTTTGGAGAAAATATTCGGTTTTACTTCAGATGTGACTTTGGTAGAATTGTCAAATATCAACAATAGCTTGCTTCGGGAAATGTCCGAAGTAGCTCCGGGCACTTTCCAACACTCATTGCAGATGGCAAACCTGGCTGCTGCGGCGGCAAACAAGATTGGAGGTAAAAGCCAGCTGGTACGTACAGGAGCATTATATCATGATATCGGTAAAATGGTGAATCCGGCTTTTTTTCACAGAAAACCAGTCGGGAGTCAACCCACACAAGAGTTTAAGTTATGAACAAAGCGCCCAGGTTATCATCAGTCATATTACCGACGGACTGAAACTGGCGGAGAAGCATAATCTGCCCAAAGTGATCAAAGACTTCATTAGTACCCATCATGGACGGGGACTGACGAAGTATTTCTACATTTCATATAAAAACGAACATCCTGACGAAGAAGTGGACCAGGAAAAGTTCCGCTACCCCGGTCCGAACCCGTTCACCAAAGAACAGGCCGTCCTGATGATGGCAGACTCTGTAGAAGCGGCTTCACGCAGCCTGCCGGAGTACACGGAAGAAAGCATCAGCACACTGGTAGATAAGATTATTGACACACAGGTATCTGAAGGGTATTTCAAAGAATGCCCTATTACGTTCAAGGATATAGCAACAGTTAAAGCGCTGTTTAAAGAAAAGCTGAAAACGATGTATCATACTCGTATCAGTTATCCGGAACTAAAGAAGTAAGTAATCCAGCACAAGCATCTTCCAATATATCAAGCACGTTCTCGAACCCTTGCGCACCGCCATAGTAAGGGTCGGGAACATAGTCTGCCACCTTGGTGCGGCAATAATCTGTCATGCGATGGATTTTCTTTTCCGTTTCCAGATCGGGAGCACGTTCCATCAAGTCCTCTATATTACGGTCGTCCATACCGATGATCATATCAAAATGATAAAAATCTTCCGTACAGACAGGACGGGAACGATGGGTCAGATTGTAACCGCGGCGGGAAGCATGCATCCGCATACGGCTGTCGGGCAATTCCCCTCTATGATAACTCAGGATTCCGGCAGAATCCACCTCTATCTCGTGTTCCAGTCCTTCTTTCTTTATGAGAGTACGCATCACTTCTTCTGCCGAAGAAGACCTGCAAATATTACCAAGGCAGACAAAAAGTATTCTTTTCATATATAATCTACAAATGGAGATATTCTTTAAATGATTTCACATCACGGTTCATGATCAGCTCTTCAGGAAACCCGGTAAGCTGCAACAATTCATACAAATTATCGTAACGGGCTATATCAAACGAAATATGCGCGTCACTTCCCAAGATGACCGGAACTTCATATTTCTTGCATAAACGGAGAATGGTGAGGTTGTTCTCACGGGCATCGGGCTTGTTACGGGTGGGCTTTAAAGAACTGTTATTTATTTCCAATAAAGTATGGTGTTCTTTGGCTGCCAATACCATCGGTTCAAAATGCAACGCTGCCGTACCGTCTCCCGGGTGACTGATAATATGAATAAAAGGATTACTGATAGCCTGCACCATTCCATGAGTGTTTTCTTCTATCGTTCCATATTCATAACACAAAGAGTGGATACCTGCAATACGGATATCAAGCATCTTCATATAGTCCTCGTCCAAATCGAGGTTTCCTTTACCATCCAGAATGTTAATCTCAGCCCCCAGCAACAGCTCCACCCCATACATCCGGCGGGGAACCACATGCAAGTTTCTAAAATAAATAGGATGGCAAGTACCGGGAATACCGGGCGAATGTTCCGTTATCCCTAAAACTTTCAATCCCTTACCGGCGGCAGCTTGCGCCATTTCTTGTAAAGTACTGAATGCATGCCCGCTGGCAATGGTATGGGTATGTACGTCTAATTCTATCTTCATCTTTATTTTCGTTTATCTTTTCTATTATCATCCAGTGCATGGACCAGTTACTGTGGATCTACATCATAATATACTAACAACGAACGGAAACGTTCATCTTCCAATATGGCACGTTGCACGGCAAGCAGATAATCACGCACTTTCTTTATAGAAGCATTCTGCTCCACTTTCACAATCATTTTCTTTATAAATAAGGTCTGGATACGGGCCACCGGCGGTTTGTCCGGGCCCAATACCCTGTCGCCCAATCCGGAACGGAGCTGTGCTGCCATGGTATCCGCCGCCAGATCCAGAACGTCTTCTTTGCGATGTTTCAAATATACATAAATCAAACGATAGTAAGGCGGATACTTAAACATCTGCCGTTCTGCCAATTGATCGTAGTATAATTGTTCATAATCATTATGTATCACTTGATGAATAACAGGCAAATCCGGCGATTTGGTCTGAAGGATGACCAGTCCTTGCTTATTTTTACGCCCGGCACGTCCTGCCACTTGGGCCATCAGTTGGAAAGCACGCTCATAGCTCCGGAAGTCCGGGAAGTTCAACATCGTATCCGCATTCAGAATCCCCACCACACTGACATGATCAAAGTCCAATCCTTTGGATACCATCTGAGTACCAATCAGTATATCCGTCTTCCCTTGTTCAAAATCCGCAATAATTTTCTCGTATGCGGTACGAGTACGAGTAGTGTCCAAGTCCATCCGGGCAACTTTTGCTTCAGGAAATATCAACTTGATATCATCTTCTATACGTTCCGTACCGAAACCACGATGCATCAATTCCACTCCACCACATGCCGGACAGGAACGGGGAACCTGATAGGTATATCCGCAGTAATGGCAAGTCAGCTGGTTCAGCCCCTTATGATACGTCAGACTCACATCACAGTTCTTGCATTTAGGAACCCAGCCGCAGGTATGACATTCTATCATTGGAGCGAAACCGCGACGGTTCTGAAACAGGATAACCTGCTCCTTACGCTCTAATGCCTCTTTTATCTGCTTGACCAGCACCGGTGAGAAAGGCCCCTGCATCCGCTTTTGATGCGCCAGTTCCTTGATGTCAACCAGTTCTATATGAGGAAGCCTGATATCTTTATATCTTTCTTTCAATTCTACCAAGCCATACTTTCCCGAGGTAGCATTAAAGTAAGTTTCCACACCAGGAGTAGCCGTTCCCAACAGCACTTTCGCCTTGAACATAGAAGCCAGCATGATGGCTGAACTACGGGCATGGTAACGTGGGGCGGGGTCTTGCTGTTTATACGTATTCTCGTGTTCCTCATCTATGATGACCAGCCCCAAATTACGAAAAGGCAGAAAATAGAGGAACGGACTCCGAGAATCACGTCATAGCTCTTCTCTCCCAACTGTTTCTGCCATATCTCCACCCGCTCAGCGTCCGGAAACTTGGAATGATAAATACCCAGCCGATGTCCGAACACCCTTTTCAAACGCTCAGTTATCTGAGTGGTCAGTGCTATTTCCGGAAGCAAATATAAGACTTGCTTTCCTGTTTTCAGCACCTCCTGAATGAGGTGGATATAAATTTCCGTCTTGCCACTGGATGTAACACCATGCAGAAGACACACATTTTTCTCTCTGAAGCATTGAAGAATGTTGCTATAGGCCTGTTGCTGCGCAATATTCAGCGGATTAATATCACCGGTATCCAAAATTCCTTTATCCAAACGTCCTATCTCCTGATGATAGACCTCAAAGACTTTCTTTTCGACCAATCCGTTAAAAATCGGCAACAGAACCTCCTGACTTTTCAAGCAGCTCTTTCTTTGTTACTTCCTTTAAAGCATACCCTTTGGTTACCCAACCGGACAATTCCACATACTTCATTAATATCATCAATTGTTTAGGAGCACGTGACAATTCATTGAACAGCCGTTGTAAGTAAGCCTCATCCGCTTCTCCGTTCACCAATCTCACCCTCGCCTCAGTACGCGGTTTGTAATTACGTTTCAGTTCCTCCTTGACAAAGATGGCTTCTTTGTCCAACAAAGACTTGATGACAGTCAACACATTTTCAGTCCGCTGTTTTTTTCCAACTGGGTTACACACTGTTCTGTATCCCGACTCAACAAATCTAGAATTTTCTGCTCTTTCTCCGGTAACGGTGCGGTGGTCTCAAAATCGGGATTATATTCCACCAACGTTTCGCTTTCCAGTTTCATACCCGAAGGGATAGCCGCCTTGTACACATCTCCTAATGTACAAAGATAATATTCCGCCAGCCATTGCCAGAACTCATATTGTTTCGGTAACAGTACCGGAGATGAATCTAGCACTTCAGCTATATCCTTCGTTTCATACCCCTCCGGGGCCGCATAATGTACATTTGTCACTATTGCCGTATAGAACTTTTTCTTTCCAAACGGAACAATCACCCGACAACCAATCTGTACCATCTCTTCCATCTCCTGAGGAAGGGAATAAGTGTATTGGTTGGCAATAGGTAATGGAACTATGACATCTACGAATTTTTTCATGGTGCAAAATTACAAAAAAGGAGGCATTCTTTACTGAATGCCTCCTTTTTATCTTTTATTAAATAAGGTTGTCTAGAACAAGTATGCCAAAGAAACTTGCCAAGTGTTGTTCTTTATCTTCACATCCTGAGTAAGTGGTTTACCATCAAGGATTATATTAGGGTCAGCATAAAGAGTGGCAGTATGCCCCAAAGCAAAATTATAATTCACGCCAAGCTGTAAATGGCGGATCAGTTTCACACCTGCCCCCACATTGAAGCTGGTGTTGTTCTTCTTCAGATCATAATTCATAAATCCTTTCTTATTACCAATATTGAAACCGAACTGAGGCCCGGCAGCAATATAAGCACCCAACATACTTCCAAGTCCGAAAGACCATTTCAAATTTACCGGAATCTCAATCGTTTTCAGTTTTGCATCGGTGGAATATCCCTTTGCAGCCAGTTCTGTCTGTGAATACAAAGCCGCAACATCCGCACCAATCCCAATAATGGGCAGGGTGAATTCAGCCATCGGACCAATGAACCAACCGGTTTTATTATCTCCTTTTAAATCTGATTTCGAGAAACTAACCTTTGACAGGTTCAAGCCACCTTTTACTCCAAAGTGCAACTGAGCCTGAGCAGGAGCAGCCATCATCAAACATACAGCTACCATTAATACACTAATAATCTTTTTCATGTTTGTCTATTTTTAGTTTACGCCACAAAGATAAACACTTTTTCCATGTATAATGTTCAATCTCTCAGGAAAGTTACATTACGCTTTCCAATACCCCCTTCCAAGAAGAAATATCAAACAAAAAACGGACAGAATTTTTTATTCTGTCCGCTATGTTCTCTTTCTAATATTCTTCTTCGTTGAAAAAGAAATCCTCTTTGCTCGGATAATCCGGCCAAATATCTTCTATACTTTCATAGATTTCGCCTTCATCTTCCATCTCCTGCAAGTTTTCGATTACTTCCAACGGAGCGCCCGAACGCATTGCATAGTCAATCAACTCATCCTTTGTAGCAGGCCAGGGAGCATCCTCTAACTTCGAGGCCAATTCTAATGTCCAGTACATAGTTTTCTTATTTTTTAAGTAAATACTTTTCTTTTGTTCTCTAATTAGCCGCAAAAGTATAATAAATTATTTCATTTGCAACTTTTATCCCAAAAAATTTCATCTGTTTTAGTTAAATGATTTAACTTTCGGGTCAAAATGAATAAATAATCAGATAAACGGTTGACAAATGCTGTTACACGGGCATCTATGTCACATTCTTCAGCCAATGCAAGAATACGTCGCTCGGCACGGCGACACACCGTCCGGCAAATATGTCCAACGGCTGCTCCACGGTCACCTCCCGGCAGAATAAAAGCATTCAAAGGAGGAAGCTCATTGTCAATTACGTCAATTGCCTGCTCCAACATCCGGATGTCTTCATCCTCTATACGACTTTCCATACGCAAATCGATTTGTGTCTGATCCGTTGCCAGATACGAACCGACAGAGAATAATTTATTTTGTACACGAAAAATGATTTGCTTATCCTCCTCATCCGTCAAATACGTTTGCAACAATCCCAAATACGAGTTCAACTCATCCACTGTGCCATAGGCTTCAAGCCGTATATGTGTTTTCGGCACCCGAGTACCACCTACCAATGATGTGGTTCCCTTATCACCTGTTTTGGTGTATATCATGCTTTTCTTCATGGTTCTGGTTATAAAAAATTTACAATATAATGCTGTTTATATCTTGCTTTATCAAAAAAGACCAATCCTATGTCATACAAATCAAAAGTGATACCCGTCGACTCACTGGTTACAATTTGCTCCCACCATTTCCGTTTTTCCCTCGATTCATGAATTCCTCCGACAATAAAACAACTACGAGGTCCGGCATAAGGAAGTACCAGTTCAAAAACTTCTTTATAAAAAGGAGTATGCCCTATATGCAGACAATCTAATGTATGCACCTCCGACAGTTTCTCCTCCAGTTGTCGAGAAGTCTTTGTCCAATCCCTGCCTTTCAAGGTGACGGAATCCATGGTATGACACGCAGCCCGCATATATCCTATGGATGCCCCATTACCAATTCCCACTTCAATCAATGACTTTGGTCTGAAATAATTAACCAACCGGAATAGTAAACGGTTCACTTTTCTTCGATAATGTGGCAAATAAGCAGGAAATCCTCTTTCCTTCAATACCCGATAAGCATAATAGTGATATTTTTCATAAACGACAGAAGTAATCAGAAAAAAATCAGACGGAGAGTGTACTCCGTAACCACAACGGTGACGGAAGCGACTGCACCAATTCCATATACGATGAAGAAAAAACATATTTCTCGGCTTTATTAAGTAACACAAAGATAAAAGATTACCCGACAATATCGAAATAAAATGCTATTTTTGTTGCCAATTAGTTATTAAACCATTTATAAACAATGAAACACACACACTCTTTTATGTTATGGGCAATACTGGCCGTCTTGTTGCCTTTACAAATAACCCAGGCCACAGCTCCTCCCACTGAATTACAGAAAAGACTTCAAAATCTTCCGGACATCAGTGACATTAAACCAATGCAAAGTGATGCCTATCCGGAGAAATATGTATTCTTCATTAATCAACTATTGGATCCGCATCACCCCGAAGCAGGGAATTTTAAGCAAAGGGTTATTCTCTCGCATGTAGGTTTTGACCGCCCCACTGTACTGGTTACCGAAGGCTATGCCGCCCATTATGCCACCCATCCGCGTTATCAAGAAGAGTTATCCAAATTATTCAACGCCAATCTGGTATTCGTGGAATACCGTTACTTTGGTGAGTCCATGCCGAAGCCCTGCAACTGGGATTATCTCACGGTTGAAAATTCACTGTATGATTTGCATCATGTAACCACGACTTTGAAACAACTATACGATCAGAAATGGATAGCTACTGGAATCAGCAAAGGCGGACAGACTACGATGTTCTATCGCACTTACTTTCCCGATGATGTGGATATCTCCGTACCTTACGTAGCCCCCCTCAACAAATCATTGGAGGACGGCCGTCACGAACCGTTCATTGCCAATAAAGTTTCGACTCCCGAAAACCGGAAACGAGTTGAAAACTTTCAACTGGAAGTACTTAAACGCAAAAACCAGCTGTTGCCGATGTTCGAAAAATATTGCTCAGATAAAGGATATACCTTCCGCATTCCTATAGCCGAAGTATACGACTTCAATGTATTGGAATACTCATTTGCCCTATGGCAATGGGGAACTCCTGTAAATAAAATTCCGGAAACAGATGCCGATGATCACACTCTATTCAAGCATTTCATGGCTATTTGTGAGCCGGATTATTTCTCCGAACAATCTCCCTACCCTTCTTTCAATGTGCAAGCAGCCAAAGAACTGGGGTATTACGGATATGACATCAAACCTTTCAAAAAGTATCTGACGATAAAGAGTAGCCGTAACTATCTTCATAAGGTAATGTTACCGCCCGAACTGTCAAATCTCAAATTTGACAAGACACTATATAATAAGGTAGTAAAATTCCTGAAAGAGAATGATCCCGAAATGATCTATATTTATGGCGGCAATGATCCTTGGACAGCTTCGGGCGTTACTTGGCTGAAGAACAAGAAAAACATAAAAGTTTATGTGTTACCCGGCGGCAGCCATACCACCCGTATCGGCAGCTTTGACACCGACACACAAGAAGAAATCAAGACACAGATCAATGCATGGCTGAATAAAGAATAGCAAAGAGACGAGGTAAAAAGCTTTTCCGCCACAGGCTACGCAGATTTTCACCGGTTATTTCCATTGAGAACCAACTGTTTAATATTGGGCTGGTGTCAATCTGAATAATCTGTGGCAGAATCTTGATTTTTATCATAAAGGCATATTGCCGTGCTTTTTAGGCGGATTGCTTTGGTTTTTGTTGTGACACATTTCCAAAGCCTGAATGAGTTTATAGCGGGTGTCACGGGGCATAATCACTTCATCAATCAAGCCGCGTTCTGCCG
>ENA-OPYU01000622-OPYU01000622.1-human-gut-metagenome-genome-assembly--contig:-NODE-622-length-13576-cov-3.020076_pt1 | contig 13576 bp, 16 predicted proteins | sample MGYA00242637_ERZ504482 | MGnify/ENA primary metagenome ERZ504482 (study PRJEB26092, sample SAMD00036237) | human gut metagenome | host: Homo sapiens | study: EMG produced TPA metagenomics assembly of...
AAATGCTATTCTGTTTCTGCGAGGGTTGGCCGGGCTTGCTTTGCTATTCTCTCCGTCGCCCTCGCTGCATTGATTATGGCATTTGAATGCTGTTTGTCAGGGGCAGCGGTCGGCAGACGGATTTTTTTGCATTTTGGGGCCTTGACTTTAATAGTTAGTCTCCCAAATAGATGTGTCCTGCGCTCACGGTGTCAATCGTGGAAATACAGTTGAGCAAAGTCGTCTTTCCAGAGCCGGAAGCGCCCATAATGCCCAGAAATTCACCAGCTTCCACAGAAAAGCTAATGTCTTTAATGGCTTTGGTAATATTCCCTTCATTGCCATAATATTTCTGGATATGTTCCAGTTTCAAAATCGTATTCATCTGATAAACCTCCTTAACTGTTCCATATCTTTATTGTAAATGGAGTTTCTAATTTTTTGTATCAAGTTTTCTTACACAGTTCTTACAAAAATGTAAGAAGTGCAGAACCTATCAGCCCTGCACTCCGATAATAAAATCATTCATTTGAAAGGTAAGTGAAATCGTTGTTCCTTTGTTTTCGGAATAAGCAGTAAGTCCTATTCCCAGTTTATCACATAGACGCTTGCAAAGATATAATCCAATTCCAGTAGAATTTTTCCCGATTCGCCCATTCTGACCTGTAAATCCTTTTTCAAAAATGCGGGGTAAATCACTTTTAGGAATACCTATCCCGTTGTCACGGATAGATAGCACAATCCCGTCATTTGTTTCTGTCGCCCCAAAGTGCAAAATAGGCTGCTCTGCATGGTATTTGATTGCATTACCGATAATCTGATTTAAGATGAACCGCACCCATTTTTCATCAGTGTAAACTTTTGTTTCTATATCGTCTATCTGAATCGTCATATTGCTTTGACGCAAAAGATACTTATTATCTGCGATTGCACTATGCACAACATCACATAAATTGACCTCACGAATAGAATAGTCTTTTTCAGCATGTTCACTTCGGGCATAGTAAAGGGCCTGTTCTGTATATTGGTTGATATTCTCTAACTCTGCCAATACCTCTCTGGAAAAGGGAGAACGGTTATTCTCACACAACAACTTCATAGCTGTAATTGGTGTTTTTACTTCATGTATCCATTGTTCAATGTATTCTTTGTATTCCCTGCGTTCCCTCTGCACTTCGCCAATCCGTTCCAACATGGATTTTTCAGCCATTTTCATAATTTGATAAAAAACTTGTTCGTCAGCCTTTTCCGGCACTTTCATGATTTCTGGAAGTAAATATCGTTCGTCTAATTGCTCCGCCATACCAAGCAACTTATTCAGATACCTTTTTTCGTGAGAAATAAAAAGTCAGCAAAGATAAAACAAGGACAATCAACCAGATAGCAAGGATAAACAAGACTGTTTGGATTGGATTATCGCTTACAATCAAGAACAAGGCAAGGGCAAGCATACCCAGCAGATTGATTAAAATGACGGAGAGTTGATTTTTTAGATATTGTTTTCCACTCATAATGTATATCCCTGCCTGTGTTTTGTTTTAATGAAATCTACAAGGCCGATTGTCGCCAGTTTGTCGCGAATACGGGTCATATTGACACTTAGGGCATTATCATCAACATAAAGCTGATTGTCCCAAAGAAAATCCACAATATCATTTTCTGGAACAGATTTTTTCCGGCATTCTTAAAAAGGTAGTAGAGGATTTTCAATTCATTCTTTGTCAATTCTGCTTTCTGTCCTTTGTACTCTATCATACTACTCTCCAAATGTAGGGTAGCTTCTTTCCACATATAAATTTCTGTTTGCGGGGAACGGTAGGCTTTCTTTAACAATGCCGCAATTTTAGCAAGAAGAATAGCGGGATTATAAGGCTTTGTGATAAAAGCATCTCCACCCAGCATAATGCTGTTCAGTTCGTCCATATCTGTATTGCTGCTTGTTACAAATACAATCGGAATATCTGAAAAGGTGCGAATTTGAGAGCATATTTCAAAACCGTTATTACCCGGAAGTTTTATATCCAGAATAACCAGATGTGGCGCAGCTTCTTTTAACTGCTCTATTGTTCGGGAAAAATCCGTAACTGCAAATACTTCATATCCATTCCCAGACAAAAGAGTTTTAAGCTGTGTTTGTATCGTGAAATCATCTTCAATGATTAGTATTTTTCCTTCATAGAGATACCTCCCTGATACTTTATTATACTGCATCAGAGAGGTTTTCTCAATCCATATTGAAGAATAGTAACGGAATAATGGGCGATTGTCTATCAAATTTTTGTGTGTTACTTTACCGCACATGAGCATTGCTGCCGGGATTATCCTGTCCATAACCCTCCAACAGGTTGATGCCGCCCCAGACACACAGGGCACCGCCCAGACCGACCACGATGGTCTGCAAAGTATCAACTGCGCTGTTGAAAAATTCCATAAGGTCCTCACTTTCTGCCGCTTGTTCTGCGGCACTCAAAATAAAAATTATTCGGCTGAAATTTTCGTCCGGCAGGTCGATTTCGTACAGGTCAAAACTTTCGTCCTGTGCGACCACCTGATGCCGCTTCCGGCGCAGGGTGGATAAGAACCTGTCCACATCAAAGGTGTTTTTCTTGTCCGCGTCCGCAAGGTATTTGTAGTGCGGGTGCTTGGTGATGTCGAACTTCTCCGAGAAGAACGGCCTCACGCCCCGCAGCTGCAAAATACATTTGCCGCCGTCCATGATTGCGATTTCGTCCTCTGACATCAACGCCTTTCCTAATTTTTGATAGTTCAGTCCGTGGGAGGTTTGAGAACCCCGGTTTTCGCTGGTGTTGAAACTGTCGATGGTCTCTTTCCCCAGCGCATCGGAGATCTCTTTGGCATTTTTACCCCGCCCACTCAAAAAGAGAACAGAATCGCAGTTGTCCGAAATGATATCGGCCGCATCTTTGTAGATAGCTTTCAGCTGCGACTGGCTCTGCAAGATGATGGATGCCGAGATTTCCCGGCTGCGGATGGTGGCAATCAGCTTGTCGAAGTTGGGAATCTGCCCGATGTTGGCAAACTCGTCCAGAATCAGCCGCACATGGACAGGCAGCCGACCGCCGTATTTATCATCTGCACGGTCACACAGCAGGTTGATAAGCTGGCTTTGGAGCATGGCAAGAATGAAGTTGAAGGTGGTGTCCGTGTCGCTCATAATCAAAAACAGCACGGTCTTTTCATCCCCGATGGTGTCCAGTTCCATTTCATCGTTCTCCATCAGCTCCCGCACCTCCCGGATGTCAAATGGGGCTGAAACGGGCACCGCAGCTTATCAGGATGGAGGAACGGGTCTTGCCCGCCGACAGCAAAAACTTTTGTACTGCCGGACGGCGAAGTGGTCCGGGTCTTTTTGTTCCAGCCGCTCAAACATGAGGTCCACTGGGCTTTGAAACTCCGGGTCATCTTCACGGGCTTCACTGGCGTTTATCATTTCCAGCAGGGTGGTAAAGTTCATTTCTTCTGCCGGGGCCTCGTACCAGCATGTAGCCAATGAGTGCGGTGTAGAACAGCCGTTCCGACTTCACCCAAAAATCTTCCGCCGATTTTCACCCTCGCCCTTGGTGTTGGCGATAAGAGTATTCACCAGCTTCAGCACATCCTTTTCCGAGTGGATGTAAACAAACGGGTTGTACTTCATGGACTTGGAAAAGTTTATCGTGTTCAGGATTTTCACCCGGTAGCCTGCCCGCTGGAACATTTGGCCCGTTTCCAGAACCAGAGTCCCTTTCGGGTCTGTGACCACGAATGAGGTGGGATAGTCGGAAGTGGGAAAGCATTGCATGAGGTTGGGCTTCACATAGAAGCGGGTCTTGCCGCTGCCGGAGCCGCCGATTACCAGCACATTCTTGTTCCGGGCCGTCTTGGGGTCTTTGGGCCGCCCGGTCATGGTCAGGCGTTCGGTCTGGGTCAGCAGGATGTTGTTTTCAAACTTGGGGTCGATGTAGGGGGCAATATCCTTGGCGGTGCCCCACCGGGCAGAGCCGTATTCTTCACCCTTGCGGTACTTCTTGGCGTTCTTGCCCTTGCTGTACACAATGAGACGGACAGCCACCGCCCCAACAACGCCCACACACAGGTCAAACGGGTGCAGGCTGGGCAGCGGGCTTGCAAAGGCGGCGGAGATGCCGCTCGTTAGGTGCAGCAGCTTGGCCGAAGCATCCGCGCCCGCCGACAGACGGTACGTCTGCCCGCATTTGGCAAACAGGTACACGAACAGCAGATATGGCAGATTCAGCACCAGCAGTTTTTTTAGTTCAGGCTTCATCGTTCCAGCCCCCTTTGCTTGATTTTTTCTTTGGCGTGTTTCGGTTGCTGGGCCGCTTTCTGCTTAGCCACCGCCAGCACTTTGCGGATGGAGGGCCGCTGCTCCTTGGAGAGTGTTTTTGGCCGTGAACTCCAGGAACGCCTGTTCCAGATTGTCCGCATCCTTGGCCTTGAAGATCACGATGTAGTGGGGCGGCTGGGTGGTCTTGTCCTTGCGTAAGGTAAAGTCCACGCCGTACTTCTTGGCGCAGGGCTTGAACGCCCCGATGTTCGCTTCCGTGACTTCAATGTTGGTCAGGGCCGCGCCGTGGGCTTTCAGCTGTTTCAGGCTTTGCTTGCCGTGGTGCAGCTTTGGCCCCTTGGCCCGGTGCTGCAAATATTTTTTCAGGGCAGCTTGCAACGCTTGGGCGGTGAGCTTGCCCGTTTTCATGGACAGGGCAATAGTTTTCTGGGTGACTTCTTCCTGCAATATGAATCCCTCCTTGTTGCAGAAAATTCAGAGCGGCAGCTAGGGTGGAACCACCAGCCGCCGCAGGTAAAGTGTTCTCATGGATGGGTACTCCTTTCGGTCAGGTGTTGGGCGGGCGGCCCCAATCGGGCTGCGCCATATCGTGCGCCACAAGGGACGCATAGTAGCTGTTGATGGTGCTGGGGGCGTTGAACAGCATGGCCCGCAGGTATTGCTTGATGTTGCGGACTTTGGTGGTGTTGTCCCGCAGGCAGTCCATGACGAACTCGATGTGATGGCTGTCCAGTTTCAGGAACTTGGCCTTGACCAACTCTGCCGGGTAATCGTCCCCGGCCACCCGGATGGACTTGCGGTTGGTGCAGACCGTTTCCAGCAGGATGTCCACGATCTCGTCCAGCTGCTCCCGGTCTATCCGGGGATTCTGGATGAGGGTGTCATACTCGATGTTCTCCAAAATCAGGTCCCGGTAGATTTGATAGGCCGTTTCCTTTCGGCTTCCTGTCCGTTCCGGCGGCGGTGCCGCTGCCTCGTCCTCGTCCAAAGGCAAGGGGTTTGGGGAATGGATAGGAAGGGAATCGGTATTTAATCCCTCTTTCTTTTGTTTTTCTGTAATTAGTTTATCTTTATTTAATTGCATTGGATTTTCCAACGTAGGGTTTTCCTGCGTGGGATTCTCCAACGTTGGATTTTCCAATGTAGGTGAAACCGATGCAGGAACGGGCTGCGGCAGCTCGAAGATCACATAGTCTGCACCACGCAGCCGCCCTTTCTCGTCCCGTTCTCTGGAACGCTGGATGTAGCCCGCCTGTTCCAGTTCCCGGATGGCCTGCCGTATCGCGTCGATGCTTTCCCGGTTGATACGGGCCAGCCCTTGCAGGGTGTAGTCCCAATCTTCCGGCAGGGAGAGCATTTGGGAGAGTAAGCCTTTGGCTTTCAGGGACAAGGCCCGGTTCCGCAGGTGGTGGTTTGACATGACCGTGTAGCCGCTGTTCTTTTCTACCCGAAAAACTGCCATTTCACGGATGCCTCCTTTCTGTTTTTGGGCAAAGAAAAAGCCGCAGGCTTTTTGTTAAAGTCTGCGGCTATGCCGATTGTTAGATATTCAATTCTTTGTGTTTCCGCACTCCATATCAATTACCACCGAAACGGTGATGTGATTTTCAATGCGTTTATTGCGGAGTTTATCGCCCTCGCCATCGAACACAACATGACGAGAAAACAACGTAAAGCGGATGATTTCCACTAGATTTCTCTTTGTAGCGAAACTATCGCTTCGACATGCTCACTGTGAGGGAACATATCCACCGGCGTGCTGCTCTCCACTTTGTATCCCTTCCGGGTCAGCAGCTCCAGATCCCGGGCCAGCGTGACCGGGTTGCAGCTCACGTAGACCACACGTTTCGGGGCCATGCGGGCCACGCTATCGATAAACTGCGGCGTAGAGCCCTCCCGCGGCGGGTCCATAAAGATCACGTCTGTGCGTTCACCAGCCGCAGCGGCTTCGCCGATCCACCGGGTGGCATCTGCGGCAAAGAAGCGGGCGTTCTTCACGCCATTGTGCTTTGCATTGCCTATGGCATCGTGCACCGCTTCGCGGTTCACCTCCACGCCCACTACCTGCTTTGCATGGTCGGCGGCGGTCAGGCCGATGGTTCCGATGCCGCAGTAGGCATCCAGCACCACTTCTTTTCCGGTGAGATGCGCCGCGTCCACCGCAAGGCCGTACAGCACTTCGGTCTGGGTATGATTGATCTGATAAAAGCTGCGTGGGCTGATGGCATAGGTCTTGCCGCAGAGGGTATCCAGAATGAAGCCCTTGCCGTACAGCACCTTTTCCATATCACCCAGCACCACGCTGGTTTTGCGGTCGTTCACGTTCTGGACGATGGTGGTGATGGCCACGCCCTGCTTTCCGGCTTCGGTCAGCAGGGCTTTGACAAAGTTCTTGGCACCCGGCAGCACCGGCTGAGCCGTCACCAGCACCACCATCACCTGCCCGGTCATAACACCCCGCCGCAGCAGGCAGTGACGCAGAAGGCCGGTGCCCTTATCCTCATTGAAAGGCTGGTAATGGCAGGTGCCCGCTGCCGCACGCACGGCCAGCATGGTCTTATCCAGCACTTCGTCCTGCAAAAGGCAGCTTTCCACCGGCAGCACCTTGTGGCTGTTTGCCGCGTAGATGCCGGAGGTAAGTTTTCCACCCCAGCCGGTGGTAAAGGTGGAGATCACCTTGTTCCGATAGTGGTACGGCGTTTCCATGCCCCGGATGTGCTCCACCGGGCCGAATCTGCCCAGCAGCTTTTTCACGGTCTCTTCTTTCTGTTTCAGCTGTGCGGCGTAGTCCATGCCCAGTATCGGGCAGCCGCCGCAGTTTTTGGCACGCAGTTTGCAATCCATCTTCCGCTCTCCTTTTTACCCATAAGGGTCATACAGATCATATTCTTCCGCTTCCAGATGCTTTTCCTCCAGCACCTTCATGGCCTGTTCCAGCTCGCTCTGGCCGCAGCCGCTCTCGCTGACCAGCGCGCGCACCGCCGCCGCAAGGTCGCCGCCAAAGAGGGTGTCCAGCCGTTCGCGCATGCTCCACACATTATAGGCGCGCTGAGTGATGGCCGGAGTGTAGGTATTGCGGTTGCCGTCCTTGCCGCTTTTCACCCAACCCTTTTCTTCCAGCCGGTAAAGAAAGTTGAGCACGGTCGCCGGTGCCCAGCCCTTTGCGCGCAGCTTTGCGTCGATGTCCCGCCGGGTGACGGGCGCACGGCAGGCCCACACCGCCAGCATCACCTGCTCCTCTGCCGCCGAAAGCGGCTTTACACTGTCCGGGATGCCATACATCCTGCTGTTCTCCCTCCTTTTGGCATCTTTTTTGCTTTTACGTTTGTCTTTGTTTTATTATTATACCAATTTCTGCGCCAAAGTGCAGAGCCGGAAACGCCGATGAAATCAGGCTTTTTCAGCTCTATTTTACATTTGTCTTTGTTTTTCGTTTTTCTATCAAGGACATTTGTGTGCTTTGTGCCCGCACTAGGGGCTTTTGCGCCGTATCTTTGTGCAAAGATGCTCTTGTTTTCATCCCTGCAAAACCGGTATACTACGGCTACAGCAATCAACAGAACGCACCACAGAAAACCGCGGTGCTGTGCGATACAGGAAAGGGAGAGTTCATTATGGCACGAGTTTACAACTTCAGCGCAGGCCCCAGCATGCTGCCCGAGAAGGTGCTCAAGCAGGCACAGGCAGAGCTGCTCGAGTATGGCGACAGCGGTCAGAGCGTGATGGAGATGAGCCACCGCAGCAAGTGGTTCGATGCCATCATCAAGGACACCGAGGCCACCCTGCGCCGGGTAATGAATATTCCCGACAACTACAAGGTCGGTTTCTTTCAGGGCGGTGCCACCCAGCAGTTTGCCATGGTCCCGCTGAATTTCATGACCACCGGCAAAGCAGATTACCTTGTCACCGGCAACTTCTCGAACCTTGCCGCCAAGGAAGCCGCCAAGTTCGGCGAGGTGAACATCGTTGCTTCCAGCAAGGACAAGAACTTCACCTACATCCCGGACGTGAACGCCATCAACTATGATAAGGATGCCAGCTACATCCACATCTGCCAGAACAACACCATCTTCGGCACTCAGTTTGTCGAGGTGCCGCAGGTGGAGGGTGTGCCTCTGGTAGCCGACATGAGCTCCATGATCCTCTCCAAGCCGGTGGATGTGACCAAGTACGGCTGCATCTACTTCGGCGTGCAGAAGAATGTAGCTCCCGCCGGCATGGCAATTGCCATCGTCCGCGACGACCTGCTGGGCCATGCCGCCGACAATGTGCCTACCATGATGAACTACACCACTCTGCTGAACAAGGACAGCATGTACAACACGCCCCCCTGCTGGTGCATTTATATGACCGGTCTGGTGCTCAAGTATCTGGAAAACGACATCGGCGGTCTTGCCAACATGCAGAAGATCAACGAAGCCAAGGCCAAAGTGCTGTACGACTATCTGGACGGTCAGGGCTTCTTCACGAATCCTGTGGAGCACCGCTACCGCAGCACCATGAATGTCACCTTCACCAGCCCCAATGCAGATCTGGACAAGAAGTTCTGCGCCGAAGCTGCAGAAGCAGGCTTCGTGAACCTGAAGGGCCACCGTCTGGTAGGTGGTATGCGCGCTTCCATTTACAACGCAATGCCCGCCGAGGGTGTGGACAAGCTGGTGGACTTCATGGAGAAGTTCCGCAAGGCAAATGCATAAGAGGGGAATTCAGATATGTATACGATCAAAACTTTGAACGCCATCAGCCCGGTGGGTCTGGCAAAGCTGAACAACAAGCAGTTTGACGTGGCTGTGGACACCGATACCCCGGACGGCATCCTCGTTCGCAGCGCCGACATGCTGAATACCGCCTTCAACGACAATCTTCTGGCCATCGCCCGCGCCGGTGCCGGCGTGAACAACATCCCGCTGGACCGCTGTAGTGAGCAGGGCATCGTGGTGTTCAACACCCCCGGTGCCAACGCCAATGCTGTGGCCGAGCTGGTGATCGGCATGCTGATCGCCGGCAGCCGCAATGTGGCTGCTGCCGCCCAGTGGTGTCAGGGCCTGACCGGTGACCCTGCCATGGCAAAGAGCGTGGAGAAGGGCAAAAAGCAGTTCGTGGGCAACGAGATCAAGGGCAAGACGCTGGGTGTCATCGGTCTGGGTGCCATCGGCTCCCGCGTGGCCAACTGCGCCATTGAGCTGGGCATGGAGGTCTACGGCTACGACCCCTACATCTCCATTGACGCCGCCTGGAACCTGAGCAGTCAGGTACGCCACTGCGTGAACCTGAACGACATGCTGCCCCTGTGCGACTACATCACCATCCATGTGCCCTACCTGCCCACCACCAAGGATACCATCAACGCCCAGACCCTTGCCCTGTGCAAGGACGGCGTGAAGATCCTGAACTATGCCCGCGGCGAACTGGTCAACACCGAAGCCCTGCTGGAAGCCATGGAGACCGGCAAGGTGTCCGGCTATATGACCGACTTCCCGTCTGAGGCCATTCTGGGCAAGCCCGGCATCGTGTGCACCCCCCATCTGGGCGCTTCCACCCCGGAAGCCGAGGACAACTGCGCCGTGATGGCTGCAAAGGAGCTGAGCGACTACCTGAAGAACGGCAACATCATCCACTCGGTGAACATGCCGGAGGTCAACCAGCCCCGCGCCGGCGGCAAGCGCATCTGCATCATCCACAAAAACGAGCCGGGCATGATCAGCCAGATCACCGCCCTGACCACCGAAGCCGGCCTGAACATCGAGAACATGGTGAACAAGAGCAAAAAGAACATGGCCTACACCATGCTGGATGCTACCGGTGCTGTGGACAAGAAGCTGGCCGAAAAGCTGGCTGCCATCCCCGCCGTGATCCGGGTGCGCATCCTGTAAAGCAAAACGGTTTAAAATGTCCGCCGCGTCACTCTTGGCATCTTCAGCGGAAAACGATTTTTTATTTTAGCAACCCGGAAAAGTCTGCGGACTTTTTCCGGGTTGCTTTTTCACAGAGAAGGGCCGTTGGCGGCAGCCTGCATTTCCAAACCAGGAGTTTTTTACAAGCTGGAAATTCTTTCTCGTCTTATCTGCCGGTTAGTTTCCATTCACAAACTGTAGTTTGTCTTAAAAAACGCGTTTAAAGATAGCCTTTTTCTAACTACACATCGTAAAAAGTTTACACGTATTAACATTCAAGAAAAAGCTTGAAAATGGTAAATTCTGTGCTACAATAGGCTCGACAGAAGGGAAATGTCCCCCTGTTTTAGGCTTTTGGGCCGGTATATTCATCTTACAGGTCCTGCGAGGGCCTCTGACAGGAAATAGAAAAGGTAGGGAAGTTACTATGGATATCAAAAAGATCGCACTGTTCGCCGCCGGCACTCTGTTCGGTTCTGCCGGTTTCAAGCTGCTGTCCAGCAAGGATGCCAAGAAGGTCTACACCCAGACCACTGCTGCCGTGCTGCGCATGAAGGACTCCACCATGGAGACCGTCAGCAAGGTCCAGGAGCAGGCCGGTGACATTCTGGCCGATGCAAAGGCCATCAACGAGGCTCGTGCTGTTGAAGCCGAGGCTGCTGTGATCGAGGATGCCGCCGAGGAGACCACCGAAGAGACCGCTGAGTAATTTTCGGTTCGTAAAGCACTGAAAGCCCTAACGTGGCTTTCGAGCCGCCTTCGGGCGGCTCATTTTTGTGAGAGTGGGCCGCAGGCGTGCAGGGTATAGCAGCCTGACGCTGCGGCGAAAAAGATAGAGAAGGATATTTGATATATGAAATGTACCATTCTGCATGAAGGCAAAGGCCGGATGCGTGTGCATGTGGAAAACGTCCGCATGACTTTGCACCGTGCCGATGTGCTGGAAGCATATCTGAACCACAAAGATGCCATCGTCCATGCCGCCGTTTACGAGCGCACCGGCGATGTGGTCATTACCTATACCGGCAGACGTTCCGCTGCCATCGCTGTACTGGCGGGCTACAAGTTCGATGTGGCCGAGTATGACGCTCTGGTCACCTCCGCCGACAGCCGCAGGCTGAACCGGGAATATCAGGATAAAATGTTCGATCTGGTGGCAGGCCGCTGCCTGCGCAAGCTGTTCCTGCCCGCACCCCTTGACGCTGCCTACACCGCATTCCGCTCCATCCGCTTTCTCTGGAAGGGTGTGCGCTGCGTGCTGAGCCGCAGGCTGGAAGTGGAGGTGCTGGACGCTTTGTCCATCGGCGTCTCGCTGCTGCGCGGCGACTTTGGCACCGCCGGTTCTGTCATGTTCCTGCTGAATCTGGGCTCTCTGCTGGAAGAGTGGACCCGCAAGAAGAGTCTGGACGATCTGGCCCGCAGCATGGCCCTGAACGTGGACAAGGTGTGGGTGCGCAGTCAGGGCACCGAAGTGCTGGTGCCTCTGACCAAAGTACGCTCCGGCGATGAGGTGGTCGTGCGCAGCGGCAACATGATCCCGCTGGACGGCACCGTGCTGGAAGGCGAAGCCATGGTGAATCAGGCCGCTCTGACCGGCGAAGCCATGCCGGTGCGCAAGGCAGAGGGCTCCACCCTCTATGCCGGCACCGTTGTGGAGGAGGGCGAGTGTGTCTTTATCGCCAAGGCCGAGGGCGGTTCCAACCGCTACGACAAGATCGTGGCCATGATCGAGGAATCCGAAAAGCTCAAGTCCAGCACCGAGAACCGTGCGCTGGTGCTGGCCGACAAGCTGGTGCCATGGTGTCTGGGCGCAACGGTGGTCACCTATCTGCTCACCCGCAACGCCACCCGCGCCATCTCCTGCCTGATGGTGGACTTCTCCTGCGCGCTCAAGCTCTCCATGCCGCTGGCCGTGCTTTCCGCCATGCGCGAGTGCGGCAGCTACCACATCACCGTCAAGGGCGGCAAGTATCTGGAAGCGCTGTCTCAGGCCGACACTATTGTGTTCGACAAGACCGGCACCCTCACCCGTGCCACCCCGCAGGTAGTGGAGGTCGTGCCCTTCTCCGGCTGCAACGAGCGCAAAGTTCTGCAGCTGGCCGCCTGTCTGGAAGAGCACTTCCCCCATTCCATGGCCAACGCCGTGGTGCGTGCCGCCAAAGAGCGCGGCATTTCCCATGAGGAGATGCACTCCGAGGTGGAGTACATCGTGGCCCACGGCATTGCAAGCCGCGTGGGCGGCCAGCGCGTGGTCATTGGCAGCCACCACTTCGTCTTTGAGGATGAAAAGTGTACCATCCCCACAGCCGAGCAGCAGAAGTTCGATGCCCTCAAGCCCGCGTATTCGCACCTGTACATGGCTGCCAGCGGGCAGCTGGTGGGCGTGATCTGCATTTCCGACCCGCTGCGCCCGGAAGCTGCGGCTGTGCTGAACGGTCTGCGTGCGCTGGGCATCCGGAACACCGTCATGATGACCGGCGACAGTGAGCGCACCGCCGCTGCTATTGCAAAGCAGGTGGGCGTGGACCGCTTCTTTGCCGAGGTGCTGCCCGAGGACAAGGCAAACTTCGTCCAGCAGGCCAAGGCCGAGGGCCACACCGTGGTGATGATCGGCGACGGTATCAACGACTCCCCCGCCCTGTCCGCTGCGACATTGGCATTGCCATCAACTCCGGCGCTGCCATCGCCCGCGAGATCGCCGATGTGACCATCAAAGCCGACAGTCTGGAGGAGCTGGTGGCCCTCAAGGCCATCGCCAACTCTCTGCAAAAGCGCGTGCACGCAAACTACCGCTTCGTGCTCACCTTCAACTCCACCCTCATCGCGCTGGGTGCTCTGGGCATGCCTGCAGCCGGCCTCCTCTGCCATGCTGCATAATCTCTCCACCATCGGCATCAGCCTGAAGAGCATGACCAATCTCCTGCCGGAGAACAAGGCTCCGCAGCTGAAAGCATAATTACCGCCAAAAAATAACGCCGTGTCTGAACATTCGACACGCGTTAGTTTTTTTATCTGTTATTCCAGCCCGATCTGCTGTGCATACTCTTCCAGCAGCTCCCGCTCCAGGAACGGAGTCTTGACACCCTCGCGGTCACGGTAGGTCTCGTGGCCCTTGCCAATGACGGCGATCAGGTCGCCCTCCTGCGCGTGATCCACTGCGTAGTGCAGTGCATCCAGACGGTCGGGGATCTCCACGAACTTTGCGTCCGGGTTGCCCTTGTTCATGCCCACGCGGATATCAGCAAGGATGTCCTCCACCTTTTCAAAGCGGTTGTTGTCCTCGGTAAGGATGGAGAAATCGGCCATTTTGGCGCAGATCTCGCCCATGCCGTAGCGGCGCAGCTTGGAGCGGTTGCCGCCGCAGCCGAACACCACCACGAGGCGGTGGGGTCGTAGC
>ENA-OPYU01000623-OPYU01000623.1-human-gut-metagenome-genome-assembly--contig:-NODE-623-length-13565-cov-5.049338_pt1 | contig 13565 bp, 10 predicted proteins | sample MGYA00242637_ERZ504482 | MGnify/ENA primary metagenome ERZ504482 (study PRJEB26092, sample SAMD00036237) | human gut metagenome | host: Homo sapiens | study: EMG produced TPA metagenomics assembly of...
GCCACGACCGTCTCGTTCACCGACGAAAACGGCAGCGTCGCGGCATACATAACCACGGGAGCGGCAAGGCCGATCCCGCACGAAAGTCCGGCAAGGACTGCTCGTTGTGTTGCATCAGAAGAAGCCATGAGCTCTCCCCATCTTCCAGCACCCAAATCGCATCATTTAGTTGGCTGCGCGAGAGAAGATGAAGCGGGGCTATGTCCCCCAAAGCAACGGTATATGGTTCGTTTCATCTGCGTTTTCCGTCGCGAAGCTTAAAAGCTATTATGCGAAACCGCCCTGTCGATTGCAAGCGACGATGTCGGATTGAAACGGGAAACCTGCTGCTTGCCAGTCTTATGGTCAAAAATAAGCGCGGATAGGCGATATGGAAAAGGGCCGAGGCTCAAAGCCCCGACCCTTTATCGCATTGATGACTATCGCTGCGTGTGGATGACAACCTAGAACGTCTGCTCGTAGTCGCTGTGCTTTTTGGCCGAACGCACCAGGAACTCCTGGTTGGTGTTGGTGCCCTTAAGACCCTTGATAAACGATGCGGCCGCGCGCTCGGTATTGTTCATGCCGGCGAGGATGCGACGCAGACCAAAGACAAACGGGCGCATCTGCTCGTCGACCAGCAGGTCCTCGTTGCGCGTACCCGAGGCAACGGGGTCGATGGCCGGGAAAATGCGGCGATCGGCCAGGTCGCGATCGAGCTTGAGCTCCATGTTGCCGGTACCCTTGAACTCCTCAAAAATGACCTCGTCCATCTTGGAGCCGGTATCGATGAGTGCGGAGGCGAGGATGGTGAGCGAGCCACCGTTCTCGATATTACGGGCTGCGCCCAGGAAGCGCTTGGGCGGATACAGGGCCGCCGAATCGACGCCGCCCGAAAGGATGCGGCCCGAGGCGGGCGCCGCCAAGTTGTAGGCGCGGGCAAGACGCGTGATGGAGTCGAGCACAACTACAACATCGCCGCCCAGTTCCACGATGCGCTTGGCGCGCTCGATGACGAGCTCGGCCACGCGAGTGTGGTTGTCCGCGGGCATATCGAAGGTGGAGGCCACGACCTCGCCCTTAATGGAGCGCTGCATGTCGGTGACCTCTTCGGGGCGCTCGTCGACGAGCAGGCAGATGAGGTGTACCTCGGGGTTGTTAATCGAGATAGACTGGCAGATCTTCTTAAGGATCGTGGTCTTGCCGGCCTTGGGCGGGGACACGATCAGGCCACGCTGACCCTTGCCGATCGGCGACACGATGTCGATGGCGCGACCGGTAATGGAGTCCTTGCCGTGCTCCATGCGCAGCGGCTCGTTGGGATAGACCGGGGTGAGGTCGCCGAACTTGGGACGGTTGCGAATCTGCTCGGGATCCAGACCGTTGACGGTCGTGATTTTGGCGAGGCCGGCGCGCTTGTCGCCACCACGCGAAGGACGCAGCGAGCCTTCGATGACGTCGCCCGTGCGCAGGCGCGCGGAGCGAATGAGGTAGGCAGGGACGAAGGCGTCGTCGTTGGACTTCATGTAACCGTGGGCATGGATGATGCCGGAGCTGTCCGGACGAATCTGCAGGATACCCTTGATGTCGCGGAAGCCCTCGGCCTTCGCGGCAGTGGTGTAGATCTCCTCGACGAGCTCGGCCTTCTTCTTGCCGGTCGTCTCGATCTCGAACTCCTTGGCCTTCTCGCGCAGCTCGGCGACCTTCATGGCCGCGAGTTCCTCGCGCGAAAGCGTGGGCTCGGTGGGGGCGGCGTTGCGCTCCTTGTTGCGCTGCTTGCGATCGCGCTGGCGGTTGCGACGATCGTTGTTGCGCTCGTCCTTGCGGTCGTTGCGGTCATTACGCTCGTCGTTGCGCTTGTGCTGACGGCGGTTGGGGCGAGCGCCGTCTTCGCCCTCGGCGGGCGCGGCGCCATCGGTTGCGGCGGCGTCGGCATTGGCCGCAGCGGCTTCATTGGCCTCGGCGCCAGAATCGACCTGCGCTTCGGCATCAGCCTGATACTCGGACGCCTTGGCCTTAGCGGACTTCTTGCGACCGCGCTTGGGCTTCTCGGATGCAGGCTGTTCGACGTCTTGGGGCTCGGCGGCATCAGTCGATGCATCGGCGGTCGTCTCGGCGGAATCCTCGGACGCACCCTTCTTGGCAGCCTTGGCCTTGGACGTGCGCTTAGCAGCAGTACGATGGCTGCGACCAGGACGGACGTCGGCGGGCTCGACATCGGCGGGAGCGGCCTCGGAAGTCGTAGCATCCTGGGCGGGTGCATCGGCAGCGGTTGCAGACTCGGCGGTCGCCGCAGCATCCCGAGCGGCTGCAGCTGCGGCTGCGGCCTTCTCTGCCTCGACGAAGGCCTTGGGCTTGCGACCGCGACGGTGCGGGCGCAAAGCCGGATCGACAACGGGAACTTCGCTGGCCTCGACAGGCGCAGCGGGCTCAGCAGGCGATGTGCCCTCCCCTGCCGCGGAACGGACCGAAGCCTCAGTGAGCTCGTGGGCTGCCTGTTCAGCAACCTGCTCGGCTTTAGCAGCCGTGAGACGGCGTGTGCGCGGTGCCGGCTTCTCGGTCGGTTGGTCGGCGGCAGGCGTCTCGGGCACAGACGGAGCTGCAAGCTCGGTCAGAGCCGCGGCCTCGCGCTCGGCAGCACGACGGCGGGCACGCACCACCTGAGCCTCGCTAATCTGCGCCAACGCACGTGCCTGCGCGACCTCATCGGAAATCGGCGCCGAGGAGTCAGCTGCAACGGTGCGCTTGGCGCGCGTCGTGCGCGTGGTACGGCGCTTGGGCTTGGTGACCTCCTCGCCGTCAGTGGCAGGCTTGGCCGTGCGGCGCGTGCGCTTGGGCTTTGCCGGAGCAGCCTCCTCACCAGTTGCAGGCACGGCCTTCTCAACCGTTGCAGCCTTAGGCGTCTCAGGAGCCGAGGTTTGCGCGGGCGCCGCGACCTGGTCCGACGCAACCGGTGCAGCGGGAGCGGCTTGCGTCGTCGTTATTTCGTTTTCTTGCTGTTGATCAGACACAGTGTTTGCTCAACTTTCTTTTCAAGCCCTGTGATCACATGCTCCCTGCATAAACCTTCAGGGCGGCTAAACAGTCTAGCTCCGTCAAATACCGACGGACATCATTGATCTGTATCGAGATATTTGCGTCATATACGCAGCGTTAGTGTAACACAACCGCCGTCACCTGCAACTTAGTCATTGGAGACGTTCTTAAACGACTATTCAAAAGGGACACTCTTTGGTTTACCGCCCACAAATCTGACTGCCTCCGCCAAAACTATGGCGGTTTACTACGATGAATCGCTCAACCGCGACCACTCCGAAACTTGTTGAACTAAAACCGCAGGTAGATGCCTTGCACTTTTTAGCGAAAAGCCGGCGTGGTTGGCATTTCTCAATTCATCGTAGTAAACCGGCATAGTTTCGTATTTCCAGCAGCCCCAAATTCGTCAATACGCCGGCGTTTATGCAAAAAAGCCCGACCTCCGCATGGAGATCGGGCTTATAGGGCTCAGCAAAGCCGAAACCTACACGGTCAAATGACCCGCAGCTTACATCTGCTCGGGAGCAGAAACGCCAACAAGGGTGAGCACCAGGGCGAGCGTCACGCGGACGGCGTCGCAAGCGGCCAGACGGGCGCGCGAAAGCTCGGGGTCGACGGGACGGCCCTCGCTCGGCAGAACCTGGCAGGCAGCGTAGAAGCTGTGGAAGTCGCCGGCGAGTTCCTCAGCAAAGTGCGTCAGACGGAACGGGGCGCGGTCGCGAGCGCAGCTGGCGAATCAGGTCGGTGAGCTCGTTGAGCTTACGCGAAGAGCGAGCTCGGTCGGGTCGGTCAGCAGCGAGTAATCGACGTTCTCACCGATGGCCTTGGCGGCGACGGCCTTCATGCCCATCTCGTCAGCCTGCTCGGGCGTAACGTCGGCGGCACGGCGCAGGATGGAGCAGACGCGAGCGTGAGCGTACTGCACGTAGTACACCGGATTGGAGTTGTCGCGCTTCTTAACGGCCTCGATGTCGAAGTCGACCATCTGGTTAGAGCTCTTGGAGATGAGCGTGTAACGAGCGGCGTCGGAGCCAACCTCGTCGACGAGCTCCTGCAGGGTCACCATGGTGCCCTTGCGCTTGGACATACGGACGGGCTTGCCGTTGCGCAGCAGGTTGACGAGCTGGCCCAGCAGAACCTCAAACTTGCCGGGGTAACCCAGAGCGTCGCAGACGCAGCGGACGCGCTCGATGTAGCCGTGGTGGTCGGCGCCCCAGATGTCGATGACGTGGTCGACGCGCTGGAACTTATCCCAGTGATAGGCAACGTCGGAGGCGAAGTAGGTGTACTCGCCGTCGGACTTGATCAGGACGCGGTCCTTGTCATCGCCCAAGTCGGTGGAGCGGAACCACAGGGCGCCGTCCTTGGTGTAGAGGTAGCCCATCTTGTCGAGCTTCTCAAAAGCGCGGTCGACGGCAGAGGTGCCGGCGGTCTCACCCTCGGTGTCCTTCACATACAGCGAACGCTCGGAGTACCAACGATCGAAGTCGCAATTGACGGCGTGGCAGAGGTCGCGCATGTTGTCGACCATCTTCACATAGCCGCGCTCGCGGAAGCTCTCCATGCGCTCCTGCGGATCGGCGTTGACCCACTTGTCGCCGTCGGTGCGCCAGAACTCGGCAGCCTCATCGATGATGTAGTCGCCGCCGTAGGAGTCCTTGCCCAGGGTCTCGGCAAAGTTGTCCTGATACGGATGGGTCTCGGGATGTTCGTCGTTCTCATCGGCGACGAAGGCGTCACGGTCGGCGACCAGCAGCTTGTGAGCCTCGTCGATATCCACGCCCTGCTTGGCGATGATGTCGGCAAGCTGCATATAGCGCGTGCTGATGGAGTTGCCGAAGGTGTTCATCTGAGAGCCGTGGTCATTGATGTAGAACTCACGCTGGATGTCGTAACCGGCATGGTCCATAACGCGGCAAAGGGAGTCGCCCAGAGCGGCCCAGCGGCCATGGCCGATGTGCATGGGGCCGACGGGGTTAGCGGAAACGAACTCGACCTGGGTCTTCAGGCCGCCACCGACGTTGGACTTAGCGAAGTCCATGCCCTTCTCGCGAGCCTCGCCAAAGATGGCATTCTTGACGGCGACGGAGAGGTAAAAGTTGATGAAGCCGGGGCCTGCGATCTCGACCTTCTCGATCGCGGGGTCCTCGGGCATATGGGCAACGATGGCCTCGGCGATCTTGCGCGGGGCGCAGTGGGCCAGCTTGGCGGACTTCAGGGCCATGGTAGAGGTCCACTCGCCATGAGAAGTGTCAGCCGGTCGCTCGATAGCGCAATCGTCAAGTTCAAATGCGGAAAGGTCGCCGGCCTCCTGGGCCGCAGCAAGCGCAGCGCGTACCAGCTCTTCAATCTTCTCGGGCATAGATCCTCCTTGTGTTAAAGCCCCCGAGCTCTTGGTCACTCGTAGGGCAAAAGCCAGAGTTTGTAGCACTCTATCACAAGCGACGGGCACTGTCGCAGGGTAAAGCCAATCGATATTGCATATGCACAAAATTGACTACAGCTTGTATGGAGTCACTCAAAGATGCCGGTCTGCCTGCAGATTATGCAGGCGTTGAAAATGCATAAAGGTGTGAATGAGCTGCGTCTGTTATCGAATACTCTTACCTATCGGAGTTGTGTGCTTTTCCTGCATAAAGTGAGAATTTGCGCACGTCAGCGTGTTATTCTAGACATACGTAAATTCGTATAAGTTGGAGGTAGCATGTTCTCAATCGGTCAACACGTCATTCATCCGGGTCAGGGAGTCTGCACCGTCGTCGGTTTTAGGGACGACACGCCGCAGCCCATGCTGCTGCTCGAGACCAAGCAGGGACATGCGCAGACGATCCTCATGTACCCCGTGGCGCAGGCCGATCGTTTGCACGCCGCCATCTCTCAGCAAGATGCCGAGCACCTGCTGAGCCACTATGACGAGCTGGAGTGCGACACCTTCACCGAGCGCAACAGCTCGCTCGAGGAGACGCACTTTAAGCAGCAGCTCAAGCTGGGTGCGCCCGAGACGGTCCGCGTGGCAAAGACCATGATGCACCGCATTCGCCAGGCCGAGGAAGCCGATAAAAAGCCCAGCTCCTACTACATGCGCGTACTCAAGGAAGCCAAGCGCCGCTCCATCGAGGAGTTCGCAGTGGCCTTGGGCGTCACCGAGGAGGACGCCGAAGCCCGCCTAGCCCAAGCCACCCTCAACTAACCCAACCGCGCCAAAAACCACCACAAAGGGGACAGGCACCTTTGTGGTGGTTTTCTTGTTCTAGTAGTATTCATTCTCATCGATACCCACGAGCACAAGGAGTCTCTTATGGCAGAGCCGCTTACCGCCGGAATCACCCGCGACCGCGCGTTCGAACTGCTCAACGAGCACAACAAGGACCCGTTCCACATCACCCATGGCGAGACGGTCGAGGGCACTATGCGCTACTTTGCGCGCGAGTTCGACCCCGAGAACGAGGAGTTTTGGGGCATCGTCGGTCTGCTGCACGACCTGGATTGGGAGGAGCATGAGGACGACCCCATGAACCACACCATCTATGCTGCCGAGATTCTTGAGGGCGAAGGTGCGTCTCCCGAGCTCATTCGCGCCATCCAGACGCACACGTCCGACTTCAACACCTCGCTGCCCAAGCCCGAGCTGCAGATGGAAAAGATCCTGTTTGCCTGCGATGAGCTCACCGGCCTGATCGGCGCTGCAGTCATCATGCGCCCGAGCAAGAGCGTTATGGACTTTACGACCAAGTCGCTCAAGAAAAAGTTCAAGGACAAGCGCTTTGCCGCCGGCTGCTCGCGCGACGTGATTTCACAGGGCGCCGAGATGTTGGGCTGGGAGCTTCCCGAGCTCTTCGACCGCACCATCGCGGCCATGCAGTCCTTCGCCCCCGACCGCGACACCTTCCAGGCCTAACCGCCCACGCCGCCTAAAACCACCACAAAGGGGACAGGCACCTTTGTGGTGGTTTTTCTTGCGCGGGCGTTAGGGACGGACCTGACCGGTGCCGCGGAGCTTGTATTTGTAGGTGGTGAGGGCCTCGGCGGCAAAGGGGCCGCGGGCATGGAGCTTTTGGGTCGAGATGCCGATCTCGGCGCCCAGGCCAAACTCGCCGCCGTCGGTGAAGCGCGTGCTGGCGTTGGCGTACACGGCCGAGGCATCGACCGCATCCAGGAAGCGCTCGCAAGCATCCGTGTCCTCGGCAACGATGGCCTCGGAGTGCATCGTGCCGTAGCGGTTGATGTGTGCGATGGCCTCGTCCTCGCTCGCCACGACCTTCACGCTCATCTCGAGCGCCAGATACTCGCGACCCCAGTCCTCCTCAGTCGCGGCAACGTAGTCATCACCCTCGGCAAGCCCGGCATCGGCGCATGCGGCGCAGGTTGCCTCGTCGCCGTGAATGAGCACGCCGTGGTCATGCAGCACGGTCACGACCGCGGGCAAAAACGCATCGGCCACAGCACGGTCGACCAGCAGCGACTCGGCGGCATTGCACACGCCTACGCGCTGGGTCTTGGCATTAACGATAATGTTGAGCGCCTTATCAAAGTCGGCGGATTCATGCACGTAGATGTGGCAGTTGCCCGTGCCCGTCTCGATCACCGGCACAAGCGACTCGCGCACGCAGCGCTGGATCAGGCCTGCACCTCCGCGCGGAATGAGTACGTCGACAATACCGCGGAGCTTCATGAGCTCGCCGGTGGCCTCGCGGTCGGTGGACTCGATCATCGACACGGCCTCGCGCGGGAAGCCCTTGGCCTCGAGCGCATCGGCCAGCAGCTCGGCGATCATGGCACACGAGTGATAGGCCAGCGAGCCGCCGCGTAGAATGCAGGCGTTGCCGGTACGGATGCAGATGCCTGCGGCGTCGGCCGTCACGTTGGGGCGCGCCTCGTAGACCATGGCGACCAGGCCCAGCGGCACGCTCACGCGGGTCAGGTCCACGCCGCTTGCAAGCACGCGGTGGTCGAGCACGCGGCCGACGGGATCGGGCAGCTCGGCGAGCTTCTCCAAACCGGCGGCCATGCCCTCGACGCGCTCAGGCGTCAGCAGCAGACGGTCGAGCAGACCGGCCGAAGTGCCCGCATCGCGCGCGGCGGACATATCGAGCTCGTTGGCGGCAACGATGGAATCGACGCCATCGTGCAGCGCCGCGGCCATGGCGCGCACGGCCTCCTGACGCTGCTCATCGCTCGCCGTGGCAAGCGAGGCCGACGCTGCCTTGGCGGCAACGGCAAGATCGTGGACGTACGTGGCTATATCGACCGACATGGGCGGCCCTTTCTCCTAGAAGTTTGCAACAATGGTAGCCGATTTGCGCATGGCCTCGCCCGCGGCGGTAGAATTGGTCAACCCGAAACACCGCAACGAACGGAAGACTCACATGGCCCTCATCACTTCGTACCACGTCCCCGGCCTTTATGTCGAGGACCACAGCATCGACGTCCCCCTTGACTGGCGCGGCCTGGAGCCGATGCTCCTGGCCGTCGGCAGTACCATGCGCCGCGGCGCTATGCCGGCACCCATCGCCGGCGCGCCCGAGAGCATCAAGCTCTTCTACCGCGTGGTTTGCGCGCCCGACCGCATCAACGACGATCTGCCGCTGCTCCTGTTTTTGCAGGGCGGCCCCTGGCGGCGAGAGCCCACGTCCGCTGTCGCCCACAAGCCGACGGCTGGATCGAGGAGGCCGTCAAGCACTTCCGCGTGGTCCTTCCCGACCAGCGCGGCACCGGACGCAGTAGCTGCGTGGACGGACGCACGATCAAGGCACTGGGTGAGCGCGCGACGGCGGCCGGCTCCGATGCCGCACGCTCGCAGGCGGACTTCCTCAAGCGCCACCTCGCCAGCTCCATCGTGCGCGATTTTGAGTACCTGCGCCTGGTGGGCTTTGGCGGCAAGCCCTGGGTCACACTCGGGCAGAGCTACGGCGGCTTTTTGACGTTGAGCTATCTGTCGCTCTTCCCCGAGGGCATAGCGGCAAGCTTTACCTGCGGCGGCATCCCCCACGTGCCGGCGAGCGCAAGCGAGGTCTACGCGCACACCTTCCCGCGCATGGCCGCCAAGACGCAGCAGTATTACGACCGCTACCCCGCTGACGTCGACCGCGTGGCAGCCCTGGCCGATGCGCTCGAGGCCCAGAAGCCCGTGCTGCCCGACGGCTCGCCGATGACGGTCGAGCGCCTACAGCTCATGGGCAGCGACTTTGGCATGAAGCCGAGCATTGAGCGCATGCATTGGATTATCGATCACGCGTTTGTTACTGGCGACGGTACGCTTAGCTGCGGCTCCTCGGTATCCGACAGCTTTTTGATGCGCGCCTTCGAGCGCACCAACACGCGTACAAACCCGCTGTACTGGACGCTGCAGGAGTTTATCTACGCCGACGGCGACACCATGCCCATTCGCTGGGCCGCAGCAGAGGAGAAGGCCCATTGTGCCGAGTTCGACACACTCGCGCGCCCGCTCATGTTTACCGGCGAGGCCATGTTCCCGTGGATGTTTGAGCAGATGCCCGAGCTTATGCCGTTTAAGCCCGCCATGGACCTGCTGATGGAAGACACCAGCTGGGACAAGATCTACGACCCGCAGCGCCTAGCCTGCAACGAGGTGCCACTCCAGGCCGCGGTGTATTTCGACGATATGTACGTCGATTCGGGCATGCAGCTCGATACGCTCAGCCGCGTGGGCAACTCGCATGCCTGGGTGACCAACGAGTTCGAGCACGACGGCCTGCACGGCAGCGTGGTGTTCAAGCACCTCTTCGACGAAGCGCTCAACCGCGGAGACCTGCGCCGGATCTTCTAGCTAAGGAGTGTCCCAAAGTGCCGGCACATAAGGAACGTCCCCAAGTGCCGGCACGAGAAAGACAGCGCTGCAGGAAACGATCCGCAGCGCTGTCTTTCTTTATGCAAATACGATCAAGTTATCCCTGTGTATCGCCGGCTTCTCGGCCAGGTTAGCGAGCAGGCGGTTGCTGGCGATCTGGTCCTGGCGGCGGCCGGCTGCAAGCTCCAGCACGTCCGAATCGGCCTCGGCGATACCGCGGGCGACGACCATACCGCTCGGATCGCACACATCGAGCACATCGCCCTCGGCAAACTGGCCATCGACCTCGCGAATACCCACCGCAAGCAGGGAAGAGCCACGGCTGACCAGCGCCTTCGCAGCACCGTCATCAACCGTCACCGAGCCGTGGGCCTTGTCGCCCAGCGCGATCCACAGTTTGCGGGGTGCGATGTCCAGGCGCTCCGCCGGCGGATCGAACAGGGTTCCCACGCTCTCGCCGCGGGCGAGACGCACGAGGGCATCGGGCTCCTCGCCCGAGCAAATCACGCTCTGAATGCCCGCCGTCATCAGGATGCGGCTCGCGCGAATCTTGGTGATCATGCCGCCCGTACCCACCGAGGTCGAAGAATCACCCGCCGAGGCAATGATCTTGGCATCGATCTTATGCACGACCGGGACAAACTCGGCCGTCGGATCCTCATGCGGATTGGCGGTGTAGAGGCCGTCGATGTCCGAAAGCGTCACGCACAGATCGGCAGAAACCAGGCAGCTCACGAGCGCCGCCAGCGTGTCGTTGTCGCCAAACTTGATCTCATCGACAGTAACGGTATCGTTCTCGTTGACGACCGGCACCACGCCAAGCTCCACCAGGCGCAGCAGGGCGTCGCGCGCGTGCAGGTAGGACGTACGGCGCGCCGTGTCGTGACGCGTGAGCAGCACGAGCGAGGTGAGCAGGTCGCGCGCATGAAACTCCTCGTCGTAGGCCGACGAGATGATGCACTGGCCGGCCGAAGCGCAGGCCTGCAGGCTCGGCAGGTCGCCGACCGGCTTACGGTCGAAGCCCAGCACGGGATAGCCACAGGCGATAGCGCCCGAGCTCACCACGACCAGACGCCAGCCGAGCTTGCGCAGCGCTGCGGCCTGATCGGCAAGCCCGCCGATAAAGGCGCGGTTGACCTTGCCGTCGGCGCCCACCACCGTGGACGAGCCGATCTTTACCACCATCGTTTTATAAGAAGTCGTCATACGTCAAACCAATCGAGTGTTGAGCAGGCGGGCGAGCTGGAGCAGCCGGGGCACCCGGTGCGGGACGGACGAAAATGATCCGTTTTCCTCCGTCCCCTTCGGATCATTTTGCCCAGGGGAAGGCCGAAGCCGCGGCCATGTTCTTGCGCACGAGCTCGTCGCGCACCTGAGCCAGGCCCTGCTCCATGCCCACCACATAGGTCTGCGGGTACAGGAAGCGCTTGAAAGCTGCGTCCAGATGATCGAGCGCCCAAGCACAGCGCTCGCGCGCGTCCTGGATGCTCTCACGCGGAGCCACCGCACTGCCATCGCGCACGATCGGCACCAGCAGCTCGCGATACTCAAGTTCGGACACGTCGGTCACCAGGGCGGCATCATTCACGGCCACGAGGGTATTGCCGCGCGCGGCGCCCTCCCCCGCCAGATGGTCCTCGTCGTAGATCATGTCGCAGACTGGGCCGCCAAAGCCGTCGTAATAACGGCGCACGCGTTGCACACCCGGGATCGTGCGCTTGTAGGGCTGCTCGGAGAGCTTGACCACCGGCGTCCATGGATCTGTCTCGCTCGCACGGCGGGCGGAAAGCTTGTACACGCCACCCAGCGCCGGCTGGTCATAGCAGGTCGCGAGCTTGGTACCCACGCCAAAACTGTCGATGGGCGCGCCCTGGTCGAGCAGCGACTGAATCGTGTACTCATCCAGATCGTTAGAAACCGAGATCCCCACATAGGGCAGGCCCTCGGCATCAAAACGGCCGCGAACATACTTGGAGAGCTTGGCGAGGTCGCCGGAGTCAATGCGAATGGCCGACAAGCGCTCGCCCACCGCTTCCATCTCCTTGGCAACCGTAATGGCATGTTCACAGCCCTCGCGCACGTCATAGGTGTCGATGAGCAGCGTGCAGTTCTTGGGGCTCGATTTGGCAAAGGCACGGAAGGCCTCGAGCTCGGAATCGAAGCTCATCACCCAGCTGTGCGCATGCGTGCCAAAGACGGGAATACCGTAGCGGCGGCCGGCGAGCACATTGGACGTAGAGGAGCAGCCGGCGACGTAGCTCGCGCGCGCGACGGCCAGGCCGCCATCGGGACCCTGGGCTCGGCGCAGGCCAAACTCCGCCACAGGGCGACCGTCGGCGGCGAGCACCACGCGCGCCGTCTTGGTAGCGACAAGCGTCTGGAACCCGACGATGTTGAGCAGCGCCGTCTCGAGCAGCTGGCACTCCAGCGCGGGGCCGGTGACGCGCACCATGGGCTCGCGCGGAAAGACGAGCTCGCCCTCGGGCACGGCGTCGATGTTTACATGCGCACGAAAATCGCGCAGGTAGTCGAGGAATCCAGACTTGAACATCGCACCGCCGGCAGGGGCCTGGAGCGAGGCGAGGTAGTCGATGTCCTCGGGCGTAAAGCGCAGATTCTCGACCAGCTCGGGCAGCTCGGCGGTGCCGCACATGACGGCATAGGCGCTGCCAAAGGGATGGTCGCGGTAAAACGCGGTAAAACAACCCTGCTCATTGGCCTTGCCGCTCTCCCACAGGCCCTGGGCCATAGTGAGCTCGTACAGATCGGTGAGCATTGCGATGTCGGTGGGATGAGAGATGTCGGTCAAAGCCATGGGGCGACCTTTCGGATGTGTGGTGCAGAATTTGAGGGTTGGACGAGAGCAGAGCATGCGGACATGACGCCCGATGCAAATCGGTTAGAGCAGGCCCATGCTGGTCAGGATCGTGTAGCCCATAAAGATGACAAACGCGATGAGGGCAAGGACAATGATGATTTTTTGAGCCGGCGCCATGCCGGGGATCTCGTTCTCGCCCATAGGTTCCTTGGAGGTAACCATGCGCTGGGCAAAGGTCATCTCGTCACGGCTCGGCTTGGGCTCGACGGACTTGAGACGAGCGGCCTTTTTAGGCTGAGGTTTGGGCGCGGCAGGTGCAGGCTTCGCAGCAGCGGGCTTGGGTGCGGGCGCGGCGACCGATGCGGATACGGCGTTCGCGGCGGCCTCCTCGGCCTTCATACGCTCGGCACGCAGGGCAGCCAGCTCCTCGCGCTCGCGACGGGCCTCTTCCTGGGCCTCGCGACGAGCCTTCTCGGCGCGGAGCTCCTCCAACTCGGCGCGCTCCTCGGCAGACAGTGGTTGGGACTCAAGCTCGGCCATGGTATAGCCCTTTCGTTTTAAAAAAAGCCGCCGACACAATGTCAGCGGCTTATCAAATCCAAGGGTGGAGACGAAGGGAGTCGAACCCTCGGCCTCTGCCATGCGACGGCAGCGCTCTCCCAACTGAGCTACGTCCCCAGGACAAGTCGATATTTTACCTACGGCTCGCCAACTGTCAACGCCCAATAACCAGTCTTTTTGGGGCCGCGGCTATTTTGGCAACTTTTCGAACAGGCGATGCTCTCGATGATTTTTTCATCCCCATTACAGTTTGAGTCGTCCGAAAGGGCGGCTCTTTTCCGTTGCATGGCTATACGATTGAGCCGCACCGGTGGTCGCTGGCCGACCGCCCCGGACGGCCGTCAGCCCCTGCCCCGTAGAGGG
>ENA-OPYU01000624-OPYU01000624.1-human-gut-metagenome-genome-assembly--contig:-NODE-624-length-13543-cov-3.729353_pt1 | contig 13543 bp, 14 predicted proteins | sample MGYA00242637_ERZ504482 | MGnify/ENA primary metagenome ERZ504482 (study PRJEB26092, sample SAMD00036237) | human gut metagenome | host: Homo sapiens | study: EMG produced TPA metagenomics assembly of...
CTTCTTCACACATTTACTTCCCACTGCTGCCGCAATAAATATCCATATAAAATATTTTTCACAGGAAAACACAGGAACAAAAGCATGGTCACCGCCAGCGGCTTCTTCATAATACCGCCCAGAAGTGTCGATGTTACAATCGCCGCCGCAAATACAACATGACTGTACCCCCTGCTGTCCGAAGAACAGCATCGCAAGTCCGTATCCCCAGACACACTCCCGCTAAAAATAACCGGGAAAAATGTCCTCCTTTTAATCCAAACTGGATACAGAGATTTGTCAATATGATTTTCAGAAATGCTGCGCCGATCAATGCTATCGCCATATAGCCGGCATATTCTTTCATAAGTACTCCCATCTGCTCTTCTCCCGAAAACATCACTGCCGGTATCAACATACCGATCACACCCAGACATATCCCTGCCAGAATTTCTTTTGCGACACCCGGAATTTTCCCGGCAATGACTCTGGTTACAGTGTGTGTCGTCTCATAAAAATATGCCAGCACACATCCGCAGAGCATATACACCAGCATCATCACATAATCGATTCTCTGTACCGCAACTGTATCAAATGACGGGAACCCGGACATTCCTCCGCCCAGCAAAGCAGAAAGTCCCGCATAACTTCCTGTTCCGGCTGCAAGTGCAATTCCATATATGAAGATCTTGGATCCTTTTCCAAGCTCTGCCATCTGCATATCCGGATCTTCCTCCACCTCAAAGATCCCAAATAACGGTGCATGAAATAACACACTAAGGGAAACGGCTGCACCGATCTGCGAATATTCCTTTGTATTCTGTTTTGCAAATTTCAGATTTTCTCCTGCCCAGTAACATAAGCCTACGATAATCCCGGTAAGTCCTGCCTCCGGACCCACACTGCTTCCGATCAGAAGCGGCAGCAGTGCTGCGATCATCATGACCAGCATATTTTTATATTCGTATCTTTTTCTTTCTTTACTTTTCCCATAACTGTTTCCATATCTTCCGGATAATCCCCGTATAACTTTCGAAATATCCCGATAATGGCTCCACCCACAGTACACACGAGCACTGTATAATACGGAATATGGATTCTTTCCGGTATCCACTCCCATATCATTTCTGTTCCTGATGCCATGATCTTCAGCAATGCCCAGACCAAAGCTCCCGCCGCAGTTCCAATGACCGCACAGAATGCCCATAATTCCAATTGGTTTTTTATTTTAATCTTCTGTATATTCTTTTCCATAATCCACTCTTATCCGGTTCTTTTTATCGCTTCTGCTCCTTCTCGTCTCTTACCTGCGGGATCAGTGATGCCGCAAGCTTTCCTTTGCCGCGGTGCTTCAGATATAGAATTCCGATAATCGAGAACACCACCGCTCCGATAAAATTCACCATCAGATCTTTCATCGTATCCACTATTCCGATATCCAGATATCCACCCAGATTCCATTTTTCGCCATTGATCACCACCGACTGAATGTCCACATGTACCGGAACATTTGCACCTGTCGGGTTAAGTTTCACAGAGTTGATCGATGGAAGGATCCAGTCTTTCTGCATATCCAGTCCGAAGAACCAGTCCATCGAAAATTCGAAGAACTCCCACAATACACCGACTGTCATCGAAAAACAAAATGCAAAAAATGCCACGAAATACGGAGACATCTTAATCGAGAACCGGTCACTTCTGTTAAACAGGTCGATCAGTGCAAATCCAATTGCCGCCATAAGAAAACCGTTTGTCGTATGTAAAAATGGTATCCCACACAGGAATCTTTACATAAAATGCGTTGATCTCTCCAGTATTTCTGCCGAAAAGATAAAGATCAGAATCACCGTCTCCAATCCTGCCGGAATCGTTACTCCCAGTGTCTGATCTAATACAGCAGGTACCATGAACAAAACAGGGTCAGAATTCCCAGAAACATATTGTGGTAATTTCCCAGGAAAAACTGTCTGACTACCGACAGTATAACGAGAACCGTCAGCACCATCTGAATTTTCGTCCTTTCCTTTTGCAAATTCACTCCTTTTAGATTCATAACTTTTCTCCATCTCTTTTCTTAACATATTTTTTATCCGTATTTCTACGTTTACTGATATCATATCATATTTTTTCGCTATCAAGCCTAAAAAACGTCCTTAAACAAGAATTTACACATCCGGCAACAGCCGGCATCACGATTCCTGCCTAAGGACCTTTTTTACTTTTTTAATTATCTTCAGGTTAACCCCACAAATTCAGTTTTATTCAAATGACTGTTCTGTACGGTTGATGATCTCATCCTGTAACGGTTTACTTAAGTTACGGAAGAAGTCACTGTATCCGGCAACACGGACGATCAGGTCTCTGTAATCATCCGGATGTTTCTGTGCTTCGATCAATGTCTGTCTGTCGATGACATTGAACTGAATGTGATGTCCGTCCATTGCAAAGTAGCTGCGGATCAGGCTGGACATATTCTCAAGACCTTTTTCTCCGGCTACAACATCCGGTGTAAACTTCTGGTTCAGAAGTGTTCCTGCTGTTGCAAGGTGATCCATCTTAGAGCATGACTTGATAACAGCTGTAGGTCCGTTTGTATCAGCAGACTTCTCTGGTGAGATACCTTCCGATACAGGTACATTCGCTTTTCTTCCGTTTGCAGTTGCTCCGATCACTTCTCCGAAGTATACGTGACATGTAGTAGGAAGCATATCTACTCCATATTTTCCGCCTCTCATAGTCGGGCGTCCTGTGATCAGATCATGATACAGGTTGAATACATCCTGCATAACAGAATCTGCATAATCATCATCGTTACCATACTTCGGTGTCTTGTCATGCACCATACGGAAGATTGCATCATAACCTTCAAAGTTATGATCCATAGCTTCGAGCAGTTCTTCCATTGTGAAATTCTTCTTATCGAATACGTTATACTTAACAGATGTGATACAGTCTGTAACTGTTCCGATACCTACACCCTGGATATAGTTTGTATTGTATCTTGCTCCGCCTGCATTATAATCTTTTGCATTGCTGATGCAGTCATTTGTTACCACTGACAGACAAGGTGCCGGCATATTCTCTGCATATAATTTCTCGATCACATTGTTTCCGCGAATCTTAATATCAATAAAATGTTTCAGCTGTTTCCGGAATGCATCCCATAATTCATCATAAGACTTGAAATCTTTTGCTTCACCGGTCTTAAGGCCGAGCTGTTTTCCGGATTCCTTGTCAAATCCATTATAAAGTGTCAGCTGGAATACTTTTGGGAATATTCAGGTATCCTGTCAGGATATATGCTTCACTTCCCCATGCTCCTGTCTCAACACATCCTGAAGATCCGCCACGGCGTGCATCTTCCAGTGATTTTCCTGCATTGATAAGCTCCATGGTCTGTGCTTCTGTATTGTAGAATGCAGGCTGTCCCCATCCTTTTCTTGAGATCTCACATGCTCTCTTCAAGAAACGTGCAGGAGTCTTCTTACTGATCGTTACGTTAGAGTTTGGCTGAACCAGCTTCATCTCGTCCATACAGTCAAGGATCAGGTAGCTGACAGCGTTAACTCCGTCTCGTCCGTCCGGTGTAACTCCTCCGGTATTGATATTTGCAAAGTCTGTGTATGTGGCACTTTCTTTTAATGTGATACCTACTTTAACCGGTGCAGGCTGATTGTAGAATTTCACCCATAAGCACTCTAACAGTTCTTTTGCTCTCTCATCATCCAGAATTCCTGCTTCTGTATCTGCTTCATAATATTTGATCAGATGCTGGTCAAGACGTCCCGGGCTGAATGCATCCCATGGGTTCAGTTCTGTTGTAACTGCCAGATGTGTGAACCAGTATAACTGGATTGCCTGCCAGTATGTCTGTGGTGCATGTGCAGGTACAACCTCCAGGTTGGCTGCAATCTGTTTTAATTCTTCTTTACGTACCGGATCAGCCTCTTTTTCTGCCAGCTCCAGTGCTAATTCATGATATCTCTCACCAAGAATAATCACTGCATCGCAGGAAATATCCATGGCTTTTAACTCTTCCATTTTATCCAGAGCATCCGGATCATTCATAAAATCAAGAGCATCCATTGTCTTTTTGATCTTCTCTTTGTAGTCCAGATATCCTGTTGTAAATACCTGTTCTCCACCACATGTATGTCCCGGTCCTCTCTGCTCCATAAACTCTGTGAACATACCTGCTGCGTAACAGTCGTTCCATTCCGGAGTCATGGAAGCCAGAAGTCTCTCTCTCATAGTTCTTCCCTTCCAGAACGGAATGATCTCTTCTGCCTGGAGTTTTCTGTCTTCTTCTGTTGTGTGGAAGGATACCAGATCACGCTCACTCATAACTGTCATATCCTCAACGCTGTGACAGCAAAGTTCCGGGAATGTCGGAGATGCCTGTGGATCTTTTCCCTTCTCTCCTACGATCAGCTCACCGTCTCCAAGGTAAAGTGTCTTCTTTGAAAAATACTCTTTTAACACCATAGCTCTCATAACCGGGATAGAATATTTTCCGTCATTTTCTCTGTAAAAATCTGTTTCGATCTTTGCTCTTTCCAGATCGATGTGTACCGGTGTTGTAACACTCAGTTCTCTTAACTTCTGGATTCTTTCGTTCATGCCTCTTTTTTCAGCCATTGCTTTAACCTCCTATCTTTGTGTTAGAAAACCTGCTTCCTGGAAGAGTTTCACAAACCCCTCCATCTCTTCTTTTGTCGGTGCATTCAAGTCATTACCTTTATATTCCATATCCAGCTTCGGATATTTACTGCTTCCCGTATTATGATATGGCAGCAAATTAACCTGTGCCGGGTGAATATCGTGTTCTTTCAGGAAACGGATCGTCTCTTTCATATTCTCTTCGTTTCCATTTACTTCCTTAACAGTAGGGATACGGATGTATATCCTTGCTCCTGCATCTGAAAGTTTTACAAGATTATCTAAGATCAGTTTATTGTCTACTCCGATATATTGCTTATGTAATTCCGGATCCATTACCTTTACATCATATAAAAATGTATCGACATATGGAAGGATTGCTTCGAACTTCTCATATGGAACATATCCGCATGTATCAATTGTAAGCGATACTTCTTCTTTCTTCAAAGCTTTTGCGATCGCAAGTACATAATCTGTAGACATAGCCATCACTTCACCACCGGAAAGTGTAACTCCACCGCCGGACTGTTCATAGAACATCAGATCTTTCATCAGTTCCTTTACAAGTGTTTTTACCGGATATTCCTGGCCAACGATCTCCCGGATTCCCTGTGTACAGAAATTCTCACATTTTCCGCAGAGCTTACAAAGTTTTTTATCCAGCTTCGGTCTTCCGTCTTCCATGGTGACCGCGCCGTTCGGACAGACTTTTGCGCATACGCCGCAACCGGTACATTTCTCCGCATCATACTGAATTTCCTGCTCGAAGCACTGTGTCTCAGGATTATGGCACCACACACACTTTAACGGACATCCCTTAAAAAATACAGTCGTACGGATTCCGTCCCCGTCATGAATAGCAATACTTCTGGATATTGGTTATCAGCTCCATGATATTCTCCTTTCCTCTTATTATACTTGTTATTTTCACATTTTTTACCCGTTTTAGACCAACGTTTGTACTTTAGTCTAATCATAACAAAAAAGATAAAGTTTGTCAATCCTTTGACAAACTTTATCTCATTAATTACCACCTGAAATGGATTCTGTCTATTCTTCATTCTCCTGAGTATTCAGATAATTTCTTTCCACCAGCTCCCATATTTCATCACGTCCCTGTTTCGTCACTGATGAGAACGGGATGACGATTGTTCCCGGTAACACTCCCAGACCTTCTTTTACAATCTTGATCTGTTTGTCTTTCTGGCTGCGTTTGATCTTATCGAGTTTTGTTGCAATGATCACTGGATGGAATCCCTGTGACACGATCCACTCATACATCATCTTGTCGTTACCGGATGGTTTATGACGGATATCGATCAGAAGGAATACTACTTTCAACTGCTTCGACCCGTGCAGATAACGTTCGATCAGCTGTCCCCATTTGATCTTCTCCTGTTCGGATACCTTCGCATATCCGTAACCCGGCAGGTCGACCAGATATAATGCCTCATTAATATTATAGAAGTTGATCGTCTGTGTCTTTCCCGGTGTTGCAGATATTCTTGCGTATGATTTGCGGTTCATAAGCGCATTGATCAGGGATGACTTTCCTACGTTGGATTTTCCTGCAAATGCAATCTCCGGAAGTGTATTCTCCGGAAGTTTGCTGGTGATTCCACATACGGTTTCCAGATTAATATTTCTGATTATCATATATTTCTCCTTTGATCCATCTCCTGACCCGTGCCAGAAGATCTGACTATACAAGTGCTTCTTTCAGCACCTCATTCATGTGTGTTACAAATTTAATTTCCAGTCCCTTTGTAATCTCTGTTGAAATTTCCTCAACATCTCTTTCATTTTTTGCCGGGACAAGTACGGTCTTCATTCCTGCATTTTTTGCAGCCAGAAGCTTTTCTTTCAGCCCTCCGATCGGGAGTACACGTCCGCGCAGTGTAATCTCTCCTGTCATAGCGAGGTCTGCCCGTACTTTTCTTCCTGTCACCGCAGACATGATTGCAGTTGCCATTGTAATACCGGCAGATGGTCCGTCTTTTGGAACGGCTCCCTCCGGAATATGGATATGTATATCATGTTTCTTAAAGAAATCATCTGTAATATCATGCTCTTTACTTACGGAACGGATATAACTGATACCGGTTCTCGCGGACTCTTTCATGACATCGCCAAGCTGTCCGGTCAGCAGGATTTCTCCTTCTCCCGGCATCATATTCACTTCGATCTGGAGTGTATCACCGCCGACACTGGTCCATGCGAGTCCACGCACAATACCAACTTCATCTTCTTCATTTGCCATCTGATAACTGTAAAGTTCCTTACCCAGGTAGTGTTCCATATTCCGCTCTGTCACATGAATGGATTTCTTCTTTTTCTCAAGAATCTCCATTGCTGATTTACGGCAGATATCACCGATCTTACGTTCCAACTGTCTGACCCCTGCTTCTTTTGTGTAATTTCTTGCTATCTTCCAGATCGCATTTTTACTGATGGTCAGCTGATCTGCTTTCAGTCCATGCTTTTCGATCTGCTTTGGAATCAGATGTTCCTGCGCAATATGCAGTTTTTCATTTTCTGTATAACTGGTAACCTCAATGACTTCCATACGGTCAAGAAGCGGCCTTGGAATGGTCTGCAGGCTGTTTGCCGTTGTGATAAATAACACTTCCGACAGATCCATCGGCACTTCCAGATAATGGTCTACGAACTTATTATTCTGTTCGCCATCCAGAACCTCCAGAAGTGCTGAGAATGTATCTCCTTTATAGTCATTGCTGACTTTATCTATCTCATCCAGCAGCATCAGTGGATTCTTAACTCCTGCCTGTTTCATTCCATTTGCGATTCTTCCCGGCATCGCTCCTACATAAGTCTTTCTGTGCCCCCGGATTTCCGCTTCGTCACGGACACCTCCAAGCGAAATTCTCACATACGGCTTCTTCAACGCCCTGGAAAGAGATTTCGCAATCGAAGTTTTACCGGTTCCCGGAGGACCCACAAGACAGATGATCGGTGCTTCGCCTTTTTTCGTAAGCGCCCGTACTGCAAGATATTCAAGTACTCGTTCTTTTACTTTCTCCAGACCGTAATGATCTTCATCCAGTACCTGTCTTGCAAATGCAATATCTTTATGCTCTTTGCAAGTTTTATCCCATGGCATTTCAAGCATTGTTTCGATATAGGTTCGGATAACGCCTGTTTCCGCCGGGGAATTCATGGAATTGCGGAATCTTTTGATCTCTTTGTTCAGCTTTTCTTTTACTTCTTTCGAAGCTTTCAATGCATCTGCCGCCTGCTGGAATTCATCCGCATCCGACATGGTATTGTCATCACCAAGTTCCTCACGAATTACTTTCAGTTCTTCCCGTAGGATGTATTCCCTCTGGTTCTTGTCCACACGTTCTTTCACCTTACTTTGGATCTCTTCTTTTACTTTCTGTGCCTGGATCTCATTCACGATCTTATATACCAGAAGTTCATACCGTCTCATAACGTTCGTCTCTTCCAGCAGTTCCTGCGCATCTTCGAATGAAAACGGCATATTTGCAGCAATCACATCTGTCAGGTATTTCAGATCATGAATGGATTCCACCTGCATGCCAAGTTCTTTTGAAAGCTTTGGATTCTTTAACAGATATTCTTTGAAGACATCCTGTAATCCACGGATCATTGCTTCCCGGTTCATTGGATCGTCTTCTTCCCGCTCTCCGGATACTACTTCATCATCCGGCAGTTCTACTATCGTTGCCTGGAGATATGGTGTCTCACTATCCATTCTTACAAGACTTGCTCTTACTTCTCCGGATACAAGTACACGGCTCATTTTTTTGGTAATTTTACTACCTGCCTTATGGTAACAACACAGCCAACCAGATAGACATCTTCTGCTCCCGGCTCTTCTATTTCCAGATCCTTCTGAGCGCTGACGAATAACTTCTGGCCGTTTTTTACCGCCTCTTCAATCGCCTGCAGTGATTTTTCCCTGCTTACATCAAAATGTCTGACCTCTTCCGGCAGTATCGTAAGTCCTCTTAAGGCAACCATAGGCAGACTATAGGTTTCTCCTGTCATATATTCACACTCCTGTTCACCGACTGGATTATCTTGGTATAAAATCAGCGGGTACAATTATTCTTCGCACCCGCCGTCTTTCTTTTCATTTATTATGCACTTTCTGAGTCAGGTTCTGCATGTTCACATACAGGCTCTCCTGTTCCTTTCACAACATCTTCTGTGATGTGGCATGATTTTAATGTCTCATCCGATGGTGCTTTATACATGATATCCATCATGATACTTTCCATAATCGCTCTCAGTCCTCTTGCTCCCGTCTTTCTCTTCAGGGAAGTCTCTGCGATTGCTTCCAGTGCTTTATCATCAAATGTAAGCTCTACATCATCCAGTTCCAACAGCTTCTGATACTGTTTAGTCAATGCATTCTTCGGCTCTGTAAGAATCTTCATTAATGCATCTTTATCCAGCATTTCCAATGCTACTGTTACCGGTACACGGCCTACGATTTCCGGAATCAGACCAAATTTCACAAGATCCTGCGGCAGAATCTGCTGAAGCAGTCTGTCCACATCGTCTTCATGCTTTTCTGCAATCTCTGCATTGAATCCGATTGATTTCTGATCGATACGTTTTTCAACGATTTTTTCGATTCCTTCAAAGGCTCCTCCGCAGATGAATAAAATATTCGTGGTATCGATCTGGATCATCTCCTGATGCGGATGCTTTCTTCCTCCCTGTGGAGGTACATTGGCAACTGTTCCCTCAATAATCTTCAGAAGCGCCTGCTGTACACCCTCACCCGATACATCTCTGGTAATCGATGGATTCTCTGATTTTCTTGTAATCTTATCAATCTCATCAATATATATAATTCCATACTCTGCACGTTCAATATCTCCGTCTGCCGCCTGAATGATCTTCAGAAGAATGTTTTCTACATCTTCACCGACATATCCGGCCTCTGTCAATGCTGTTGCATCAGCAATCGCAAACGGTACTCCCAGAATCTTTGCCAGTGTCTGAGCCAGAAGCGTCTTACCGCATCCTGTCGGTCCGAGCATGAGAATATTACTTTTACCAAGGTCTACTCCCATATTTCTTCCCGCCATTACACGTTTATAATGATTATAAACAGCTACCGACAATACTTTTTTTCGCTTCTTCCTGACCAATGACATATTCATCCAGAAATGCTTTGATCTCTTCCGGTTTTAAAAGATTGATATCCGAGAACGGATTCCATTCTCTTCCGTTCTCGTATTCAAATTCTTCTTCTATAATCTCTGCGCAGACATCCACACACTCATCACAGATATATGCCCCATTCGGACCTGCGATCAGCTTTCTCACCTGATTCTGCGTCTTGTTACAGAACGAGCATCTTACCTGATCATCGTTCTTTCCTGCCATACTTTTCACCTCGTCTGAGGACTGCCCTAGCGGTTCTTGATGACTTCGTCAATCAGACCATACGCTTTGGCTTCTTCCGCAGTCATAAAGTTATCTCTTTCTGTATCTGCGTTGATGACCTCTAACGGCTGTCCTGTATTTTCTGCCAGAATCTGATTCAGTTTCTGACGAGTTTTTTAAGATATGATCTGCTGCGATCTGAATCTCTGTTGCCTGTCCCTGGGCTCCGCCAAGCGGCTGATGGATCATGATCTCAGAGTTTGGGAGTGCAAGTCTCTTGCCCTTTGTTCCTCCTGTAAGAAGGAATGAACCCATACTTGCAGCCATACCAATACAGATTGTCTCAATATCGCATTTGATATACTGCATGGTATCATAAATTGCCATTCCGGCTGTTACAGAGCCTCCCGGACTGTTGATGTACAGATGGATATCTTTCTCCGGATCTTCTGCTTCAAGAAACAGAAGCTGTGCAACGATCACACTTGCAGATACATCTGTTACTTCTTCGCCCAGAAATATAATTCTGTCTTTTAATAATCTTGAATAGATGTCGTAAGAACGTTCTCCACGGCTTGTCTGTTCAATGACATAAGGTACTAAACTCATGTATATGCCTCCTGACTATACTATACTATGTTATGATCTGACGTTCTTATTTTTCTACTGCATTCTCAACAAGGAATGTAACAGCTTCCTGAACTGCCAGATCTTCCTTCATCTGTTTCTTCTCGTTCTCACCCATGAATTCTTTCAGTTTCTCAACTTCCATGTTGTAAGATTCAGCCATCTTGGCAAGTTCTTCATCGATCTTCTCATCTGTGATTTCGATATTTTCAGCTTTTGCTACCGCCTCAAGTACAAGACGTGTCTCAATTCTCTTGATTGCCTGTGGTCTCATATCTTCCATCATCTTCTCTGCAGTCAGTCCTGTGAACTGGAAGTACTGCTCAAGAGTGATTCCCTGAGACTGGATTCTCTGTGCAAAATCCTCTACCATCTGAGTTGTCTGTGTCTCGATCATTGGCTGTGGGATCTCGTATTCTGCATTCTTAACAGCCTGCTCTACAGCCTGATCTTCCTGATTTCTCTTTCCGTCTGCTGCTTTCTGCTCTTTGATCTTTGCTTTTACATCTGCTTTGTATTCTTCTAATGTATCGAATTCAGATACTTCTGCTGCGAATTCATCATCGATTTCCGGCAGTTCTTTTGCTTTGATCTCATGAACTGTGCATTTGAATACAGCTTCTTTTCCTTTTAATTCTTCTGCATGATAATCTTCCGGGAAAGTAACTTTTACTTCAACTTCTTTCTCAGCTTCAGCGCCTACTAACTGCTCTTCAAATCCAGGAATGAATGATCCCGATCCGATAGTCAGTGGATAGTTCTCTCCCTTTCCGCCTTCAAATGCTTCACCATCAACAAATCCTTCAAAGTCGAGAATTACTTCATCACCGTCTGCTACCGCACGGTCTGTAACTACAACTTCTCTTGCATTTTTCTCTGCTTCCTCCTGGATCTTAGCGTCTACTTCTTTCTGAGTTACGCGTGTAGATACTTTATCTACTTCCAGTCCTTTATACTCACCGAGTTTTACTTCCGGCTTTGTTGCAACATCTGCTGTAAAGATGAATGATTTTCCTTTTTCAATCTGAACAACGTTGATCTCCGGTCTTGAAACAATCTCAAGTTCACACTCTTCATATGCTTCAGAATATGCCTTAGGGATCAGTGCATTTGCTGCATCATCGTAGAAGATCTCCGGTCCATACATTTTCTCGATCATCTGACGTGGTACTTTTCCTTTACGGAATCCCGGCATAGCGATCTTGTTCTTCTGCTTCATATATGCACTCTGAAGCGCTTTTTCTAAATCATCGGCTGGAACTTCGATAGTAAGTTTCGCCATGTTGTTTTCTAACTTTTCTACCTGTAAACTCATTTACTATTTCCTCCTGTTTCTAACCCGCCTCATGGGTAGCGGAAAAAATGCGGGTATACTACAATACATTCACCACAGAAGTATAACACAAACTCTGGTAAATATCTAGTCCCCGTTTTTGCTTAAATCCGGTGTTTTTCCGCTTTTTTCCTCTATTTTATTAAATTTTATGAAAAACTATTAAAAGACTATGGAATCTGCGATTTCCTTTGCTTTTTCTTCGCCATCCAGAATCTCGATCAATTTCAGTCCAAAATCAATTGCAGTGCCAACGCCCTGGCTGGTGATAATATTCTCGTCTACTACAACCGCTGTCTCTGTCAGCACGACATCTTCCATCTCATCTTCCACACCCGGATAACAGGTTGCCCTCCTGCCTTCCAGTACCCCCAGGCTCTTTAATATAGTAGGTGCCGCACAGATCGCTCCCACATATCTTCCTTCTTTTGCATACTGTTTTACCACATATCTGACTCCGTCATGGTTTTTCAGATTCAGGGTTCCCGGCATTCCGCCCGGAAGCACAACCATATCAAATTCATCAAAATCTACTTCATCAAATAAATCTTCTGTCTGCACATTGATTCCATGTGCTCCATGTACGATGTAATCATCCATGATTGAAATTGTATCTACATATATCTTTGCTCTTCTTAACAGATCAACAACAGTCAGACCTTCGATCTCTTCAAATCCGTCTGCCAATAATACGCATACCTTTTTCATCTTCATTATCCTCCTCATCTCTTATTTATTCTAAATTCTATCACCGTTTACTTTTCTGTAAACTGTTGTATCATAATTTCACCGCAAATGAAAGGAGACCTTATAATATGGAAATAGAACGCAAAATATCCTTGTTGAAAAGCTGCCGGATCAGTTGGAAACTTACCCATGCCGCCTTCTCGAGCAGGGGTATCTGAACACCAATCCCGTTGTACGTATCCGTCGTGATAATGAAAAGTACGAACTCACTTACAAGTCTGCCGGACTGATGTCCCGTCAGGAATATAACCTTCCTCTTGACCGGGAATCCTATCATCATCTTCTTGACAAGATTGATGGACGTCTGTCCAAAAAGAAACGGTATGTAAATCCCGCTTTCTTCCGGCCTCACCGCAGAGCTTGATATCTTCGAAGGCGATCTTGCTCCTCTTATGCTTGTAGAAGTAGAATTCCAAACCGAAGACGATGCAGATTCTTTCACCGCTCCTGGCTGGTTCGGCGAAGATGTCACTTTTTCCGGAAAATATCATAACAGCTATCTGAGCCGTTTATAAATTGATATTTGTCCACACGCCACATTTCGTTGCCTTTTCGTGTTTTGTCACGTCTTGTTGCATATCATATCTATTTTATGGTCAGATTGTTATACTAACAGCAATATGTAACTTGTGGAGGTTTAACATGGCAAATCTGCAACTGGCCAAAAACTTATTCTATCTCAGAACCATATCTGGTCTAAAGCAGGATGATATTGCTGATATCTTCAATATCAGCCGTCAGGCCTGCAGCAATTATGAAACCAGTACACGTACGCCGGATCTTGGTTATCTGGCTTCTTTTGCTGCACATTTT
>ENA-OPYU01000625-OPYU01000625.1-human-gut-metagenome-genome-assembly--contig:-NODE-625-length-13543-cov-3.606366_pt1 | contig 13543 bp, 17 predicted proteins | sample MGYA00242637_ERZ504482 | MGnify/ENA primary metagenome ERZ504482 (study PRJEB26092, sample SAMD00036237) | human gut metagenome | host: Homo sapiens | study: EMG produced TPA metagenomics assembly of...
TTTTTCCGCACTATGAGTTTGGGCTCATACTCAATGTGATATGTGCTGGTAGGCTCTGTATCCAAATAGGCATTATGTGCAGATTCAATCTTTTTCATAATAATATCACAGGCATCCCTTCCTTTTAAAGGGACGAAATGTTCAATGGTAGTCAGAGACATCTGAGACATTCTTCCAAAAATAATATTATCACAACCTATAACAGAAACATCCCCAGGAACTTTTAATTTTTCTTCCTGAAGAGCATCTATAATTCCAAAGGCAATCATATCATTCAGCCCTGCAATAGCCGTGACTTTTCTTTTTTCTGCCAAAAGTTCTTTGGTCAAAGTATATCCTATACGATATTCAGAATCAACACTTGGCAGAACCTCATCCCAAATATCATCTGCCGCCTTAATAACCACAGATTGAGAAAGCCCTTCTTTTTCATATTCCTGCACAAAACCTTCCACACGTCTAGAACGCTGTTCCTGACGTTTTGTAAGAGGTGGTGCAATAAAAGCCACTTCCCGATGTCCCAAATCCAGTAAATGACGCGCCATAAGGCTACCCACTTTTGTATTATCCTGATTAATGGCATCTACCTTTACCCGTTCTCGGTTGCTGATTACCGCCAATGGAATTTTTTCTGCAATTTCCTCCACCTGCTCCATAAAAGCTTCACTAGGATTGCAGGTATAGATGATTCCTGCCGGTGATACACTGTGCATCATTTTCAGGTACTGCTCTTCTATTTTTAATTCCCGCTGTGTATTGCACACAAAAACTCCATATCCCTTTTCTTTTGCTACCGTTTCAATTCCCTGAAGCAGCATAACATAATAAGGATTTGTAAGCGTAGGACAAAACACAACAATTAGCCGGCTGTTTTTTGAACTTTTCTGGCTTCTTCGCTTTGGAACAGTGTAGCCCATGTCCCTGGCAACTTGTTCCACTTTTTGTATGGTTTCTTTTGAAAAAGAAACATTATACTTTTTATTCAAGACCATAGATACGGTAGCCTGGGAAACACCCGCAGCCTTGGCAATATCCGTAGAGGTTACCTTTTTTCTCATAGCTCTACTCTACCTTCCAAAGCCCTCAAAAGAGTGACTTCATCAATATACTCTAAATCTCCACCTACTGGAACTCCGCTGGCAATCCTACTAACCTTGATTCCCACAGGCTTAATTAACTTGCTGATATACATTGCCGTAGTCTCTCCCTCCAAGCTGGAATTCGTGGCAATAATTACCTCCTGAATATCCTGCTCTGCAATGCGCTGCATAAGTTCCTTTAACTTTATATCATCCGGTCCAATTCCAAGCATAGGGGAAATAGCACCGTGGAGCACATGATAAACCCCGTCAAATTTTCCTGTTTTTTCATAGGCTGCCAAATCTCTAGTATTCTCCACCACCATAATCACATGATGATCCCGACGCGAATTGTTGCAAATGGGACAAATTTCCTGGTCGGTTAATGTGTAACAGCACTTACAATACTGCACATTTGGCCTTGGCATTTAAAATAGCATTGGACAGGCTCTGTACCTGGTCCATAGGCATATTTAAAACATGAAAAGCCAAACGCTGTGCTGATTTTGCTCCAATACCAGGTAATCTGGAAAATTCTTCAATAAGTTTGTTTATATGACTGCTGTAGTATTCCAATTCTTTTCTCCTTTAGATTTAGAATGGGAATCCGCCGCCCATTCCTCCCAGGCCACCTGTAAGTTTGGACATCACTGCTGCAGAAGCTTCCTCCATTTTCCGCAGTGCTTCATTAGTTGCAGCTACAATCAAGTCTTCCAGCATCTCAATATCATCTGGATCTACCACTTCTTCTGCCAATTTTACCTTCAGCACTTCTTTTTTACCGGAAACAGTTACCTCTACAGCTCCGCCACCGGCTGCTGCTGTAAATTCTTTTTCCTCCAGTGCTTTCTGGTTTTCTTCCATCTGGCGCTGCATTTTCTGCGCCTGTTTCATTAAATTATTCATGTTTCCAGGCATCATACCACCTGGAAATCCACCTCTTTTTGCCATATCAGGCTCCTCCTATTCATCATCTTCCATTGTTTCCACTGAAATTTCCATGTTTATATTCTGCATCAATAAATCATCCACGGTAATTTCTGACAGGCCGCCTCTGGTTTCCCCGGCATCCCCGTCTTTTAAAATCATCTTGATTTCTATATCTTTTCCAATTTTTTTCCGTATGGCATTTTTCAGCATTTCCATGCTGTCAGGACTGTCCATACAGGTTTTTGCCAGAAAATTCCGGAATTCCACATAGAGTACAGGCTCTCCTGTACTTCCATCATATTTTGGCGTGGATTCTAACAGCATTTGCTGTAAAAGCCCTTTGGTATCCCGGATAATGGCATTCCAATTCTGGCGCACATACTGCAAATCCTCCGGGGCTGCTTTTTCCGGTTTTGGCTGTGGCTCTGTTTTCGTATGCTCTGCTGTTTTCACAGAAGTATCCGTCACACCCTGAGACACAGGTGGCACTGCCACCACACCATTTTTCAGTTTTTCCTCCAGGACACGTACCCGGTCATACAGAGAATCCAGATTTGTCTCCATTACTGGTTGACATAACTTAATAAGGGCAATTTCCACCAGGACGCGCTTCTGGGAAGCATACTTAATCTGATTAGATAATTCAGAAAAAACACGGATATAGCGCATCAGGGTTTCCGCATCCATCATAGCGCTTTCTTCTTTCATCTTCTCCAGATTTTCTGCAGACACATCCACAGCTTCTTCCGGATGTTCCGAAGAACCTATTAACAACAGGTTCCTCAGGTACCAGATAAAATCCGTAACAAACTGTCCCATCTCCTTGCCCTGTAAAATAATTTCTTCCAGGGTTTTTACTGCGCCTGCTGTGTCCTGCCTTAAAATCTTCCGCAAAAGTCCGCTGAAAATATCTGTATCCACTGCTCCCAGGTTTTCCAGTACCTTTTCGTAAGTGAGCGTCTCACCCAGATAGAAGGCAATGCACTGGTCTAAAAGAGAAAGAGCATCACGCATAGAACCGTCCGCTGCCTTGGCAATGTAGCGGATGGCCTTCTCTTCCACATCATTTCCCTCTTTTTCCATGAGTTCTGTCAGACGATTGGCAATGGTCTCTACAGTAATTCTCCTGAAATCATATCGCTGGCACCTGGACAAAATAGTAATGGGAATCTTATGTGCTTCTGTGGTAGCCAGAATAAAGATAACATACGACGGCGGTTCTTCCAGCGTCTTTAACAGGGCATTAAAAGCGCCTGTAGACAGCATATGAACCTCATCAATAATATAAACCTTATAGCGGCCTTCTGTTGGTCTGTATGCCACTTCTTCCCTGATTTCCCTGATATTGTCCACACCGTTGTTGGAAGCTGCGTCAATCTCTATGACATTCATAGAGGTTCCTTCCAGAATCGCCCGGCAGGTCTTGCAGGTATTACAGGGACTGCCATCCACAGGATGTTCACAGTTTACTGCCCTTGCCAGAATCTTGGCAATGGTAGTCTTACCAGTACCTCTGGTACCGCAGAAAAGATACGCATGTCCGATTCTATCAGCTTTTATCTGATTTTTCAATGTGGTAACAATATGTTCCTGTCCTTTTACGTCTTCAAAGTCCTTTGGACGGAACTTTCTGTAAAGAGCTGTATAGCTCATGTGTGTTCTTCCTTTCTCAGTCTCCGAAGCTAATGCCAATGCGTTTTGCATCTTCTACAAGCTGATCGGTAGGTGATACCATTTTTCAGCTTGCCTGCACATTCGCCCAGAGGAACTTTTTTTTACTTTTCCATTGATGATTCCCACCATATAGCCATAGTCCTCTTCCAAAATCAGCTTGGCTGCTTCAGAGCCCAGTCTGGTAGACAGAACCCTGTCATAAGGACATGGACTGCCGCCCCGCTGCATATGGCCGGGAATGGTAATGCGGATATCTAAATCCAGCTTGTTTTCCAGTTGGCTTGCCAACTGATAGGCAACCGATGGATATTGTTTTCTGTATTCTTCCTGTTTCTTCTTAAATTCTTTTTTGGGTCAGTTTGGCATCTGCCTTGGAAACAGCGCCCTCTGCCACTGCCAGAATGGTAAATCCTTTTCCGGCTTTGTTTCTTCTGTTAATTGCTTCTACTACTTTGTCAATATCATATGGAATCTCTGGAATCAGAATAATATCTGCGCCTCCTGCAATCCCTGCATGAAGGGTCAGCCATCCTACTTTATGTCCCATAACTTCCACAATAAACACCCGACTGTGGGAGGCTGCTGTGGTATGAATACAATCAATGGCATCTGTAGCAATATTTACTGCACTCTGAAATCCAAAAGTCATATCTGTTCCCCAGATATCATTATCAATGGTTTTAGGAAGATGAATAATATTCAGTCCCTCTTCTCTTAAAATGATTGGCTGTTTTCTGTGTTCCGTTTCCTCCTAAAATTACCAGACAATCCAGACGTAGTTTGTGATACGTCTGTTTCATGGCTTCTACCTTATCCAGACCTTTCTCATCTGGAACACGCATCAGTTTAAAAGGCTGACGGGAAGTTCCCAAAATGGTGCCTCCTCTGGTGAGAATTCCGGAAAAGTCTTTTGAAGAAAGCATTCTGTAATTCCCATAAATAAGACCCTTATACCCATCGTCAAACCCATAAACTTCCAATTCTTCCAGGTTATTGCTCAAACCTTTTACAACGCCTCTCATAGTGGCATTTAATGCCTGGCAGTCTCCGCCACTGGTAAGTAAACCGATTCTTTTCATTCTTTCCACATCCCATCTTAAAAAATTATTATAGTGAAGCTGCATCTATTATATAATATTTTATATTTTGCCACAACCTTTTTTCATTTGACAAACAGTAAAAAAAGCCGTTATACTGATACATACCGTGCAGCCGGGGAGATAGCGGTGCCCTGTACCTGCAATCCGCTACAGCAGGGGTGTTGCCAAACGGAGGGGCTCTTCTTGTGAAGCTGCCCTCTATAAGTGGCGTTGACGTCTGGGTCTTACGCAACAGGAATCTGTGAACCGTGTCAGGGCAGGAATGCAGCAGCACTAAGCAGAACCTTCTGTGTGCCGTGAGGGTGCCTGGGCTGAGTTAACTGTAGAGGTAACGTTTGTGAGAAAGTTTCGATGGGCGGCGCACGGTAAAAAATGTCTAATTTCTTTATACTTTATCAATCATTTTCCCTTTTATTTCAATTGAATATACAAGCTACTTTTCGCATAGAGTTTTTAAAAAAGCGTAAGGTTTGATTTATGGAACATTGGATGTTGGAAACGATGAATTCTTTTGGTTATCTGGGGATTTTTCTTTTAATTCTAGCCGAAAATATTTTTCCTCCCATTCCCTCGGAAGTAATTCTTACTTTTAGCGGTTTTATGACTACTTATACCAAGATGCATGTACCTGGAGTTGTTCTTTCTTCTACAGCCGGCAGTCTTGTAGGAGCTGTTGTTTTGTATCAGATTGGAAATTTATTATCTCAGGAAAGGTTAGAACATCTTGTAGCTGGACCTGTAGGAAAACTCTGAGACTGAAAAAAGAACATATTCAACAAGCCGTAAATTGGTTTGACAGCAAGGGGAATTATACTGTATTCTTTTGCCGTTTTATCCCCATTGTCCGTAGTCTGATTTCCATTCCTGCAGGTATGGCAGCTATGACAGCCGGACGCTTTCTGTGGATGACAGCCCTGGGAAGTTTTTTCTGGAATCTGGCGCTGATTTCTCTTGGGGCTTTTGCTGGTTCCTCCTGGGAAAAAGCTGCTCAATATTTCGGCAATTATACAAAAGCTGCCAAAATTGTCCTTCTGGCAGCTCTTATCATAGGAGGGATTCTGTTTTTTCGCAAAAAAAGTTATGAAGTCATCGCATTAAATGTGTGCAAGAAATATATTGTGAAGTTTTTCTATGTATTCCGGTGTTGTGCCGCAGCAACCACCTATAATATCTGCTCCTGCCTGCACCAGACGTTTCATGCAGTCTGCAAACTCTTGAGCTCCCATAGAATATACCGGTTGTCCTTGTTCATTGATAATTGGCATCCCTGCATTTGGCTTCACAATCAATGGAATACTTACTCTTTTACGCATGTTCTCTACCACTGACAATAGCTGGTCTGGTCCCGTAGAGCAATTAATACCTACTGCATCTGCTCCCATTTCCTCTAGTGTTTCCACTGCCTCATAAATATTTCCTCCAAAAAAGAGGCTGCCATCAGACTCTACGGTAAGGGTACACATAACGGGAAGGCTGCAAACAGAAGCAGCTGCATCCAAAACTGCCATACACTCTGTCACTCCTAGCATGGTTTCTGCTACCAGTAAATCAACTCCCTCCTGAGTTTGTACAACAATCTGTTCTCTATAGGCTTCCAAAAGTTCCTCATATGGAATTTCCTGCTTTCCGGCAGTGGTCAAATCTCCTGCTACAAGCACCTGACTTCCTACTGCTGTTCTAGAAATTTCTATGAGAGCTTTGTTTAGTTCTGCCACCTGATTTTCCAACCCATAATTTTTCAAACTAATACGGTTAGCAGAAAAGGTAGGCGCGTAAACAACCTGGGAGCCAGCCTTTTCATAGGCTCTTTGGAGCTCCTGCAACGGCTTTGGATTTTCACAAATCCACTGTTCTGTACACACGCCTCTTGGCATTCCCGCCTTCATCAAATTGGACCCCGTAGCTCCATCTAAAATGATTGGTCTTTGCTTTGCCAAATTCTGAAATTCCTTTTTTGTCATTTTTCATTCTCCTTTGCTGCTTGTTTTTTCCTTGCCTTTTCTTCTCTCAACTCTTTAAAAAATCCAGAAAGCATCTGACTACACTCTTCTTCTAAAATCCCTCTCGTCACCTGTGCTTTATGATTAAACCCATCCATTTCCAGCAAATTTATAACAGAGCCTGCACATCCTGCCTTAGGATTCATACTGGCAATCACTACCCTATCCATTCTGGATTGTATAATAGCTCCTGCACACATCTGACAAGGCTCCAGGGTCACATAAAGGGTACATCCCTCTAACCGCCAATCACCCAGTTTTTTACTGGCTTTTCGGATAGCATTAATTTCTGCATGGGATGTGGTATTTTTGTCTGTATTTCTACGATTATATCCCCTTGCTATAATTTTACCTTCACAAGTAATAACACATCCTATAGGTACTTCCTTCAAAGCGTAGGCTTTCATAGCCTGCTTCTTAGCTTCCTTCATAAATTTTATATCATCTTTACTCTGTTTTTCTTCTTCTGTCATGGACTTTCCTCCGTAAAATGTCCTAAATCTCAAAAGAGGCTGTCCCATAAAACAGCAGGCAGCCTCTTCACAAGCGGAGACAGTGGGATTCGAACCCACGTGCCCTTGCGGACAACCGCATTTCGAGTGCGGCTCGTTACAGCCACTTCGATATGTCTCCGAACAGTTTTTATTATATAACTCTCTCCTTCTGTGGGTCAAGTGCAAATTGCATAAGAATCTATTGTACCGGACAAAAGGCTGATTTTCCACCTCATGCCCGGCACTATTACTCACATAGATTCTAACTTAGGTTTTTCAATGAAGCGGTACCAATACCCAAAGCGCTGCTTCTGTCTGGAACTGCCACCAGTTTCCTTAAAATACGGAAAGCCAAACATATTTGCCATAAGGGCCTCCTGACGTTCATAAAATCCTGGAATTCCCAATATGTAGGCTCCATCCTCTTCCCTTCTGGCAAGAATCACATATCCATATTTCCCATATCCGTGGCGTAGGAAATTATTATAAAGTAACCCCTGATCCTTTCTGTCCAACAGTGCAAAATCCTCTCTAGTTAATTTCCTGCAATCAGAAAAACTATTATCGCAAAAAAACACTTCTTCCTGCCTCCTAACTGGCATAGAAGGCTCTTCTTGTGCTATTTTTTCTGTTGGCTCTTGAATCAAAGTCTCTTCTATGATGGAAGTTCTGGGCTGAGGCTCCATTTCTTCCACTTCTTTTATTTCTCCCTGTTCCCCTTCTTCTGGTTGAACATCTTTTAATACGATTCCCACTTCTTCCCTGGCGTTTTCTTCTGCCTCTAATTCTGTCTGTTCTACTATCTCCTCTCCTGGTTCTATGTTTCTCTTTTCTATTTCCTCCTGAAGCATAACATCTCTTTCTTCTTCCTTTTGTGTATTTTCCTGTTCTGCTGCCTGCATTTTCCCATCTTCTGGTATGTGAATTTCATGAAGTCGAACAGGTTTATCATCCCATCCGCTTCCGTAGAATATTCCCGAATCTGTCTGTACAATCAGACCACACAAATCCTCTAATGCATATCCACTGTCTCCCATATGTTCAGAGGACATTTCCTGTTCAAACCGGATGTTGTCTCCTGCAAGGTCACAGCTTCCAAGTAAAATTCCCTTGCAAGACTGTTTTTCCCTTACATACCCATAAATTTTCGCTGGCACAGGAACACTACTGCAAACCCCTGATAATCTGTACTGCATCCTACATATACCATCTCTGGATTCTACCTTGATAAAACCTTTTCCGTTTCCTTTTTTCCCATCTGGATATTCATATACATAGGCTATAAATCTACGATATCCTGCCATAGTCCCTCTTTCTTTGTATACTATATAACAGCATACATAACACTTTATCTCTAAAGCATATGCGGAAATTTATGTTTTAGAACTAAAAAAGGTGCATCAAACCCATTTTCAAGTTTGATGCACCTTTCACTATCACCGAATAAAATTTGTTCTACTTCCTCGCTCTGCCTGGGGTACTTCAATTCCCTTCTCTTTTCCTGCCTGGAAACACTTCATCATCCATGCCAGATTGCGTGCAAGATTTCTCATGGTCTGCAACCCTTCTTCGTCCTGCTCTGCCTCTCCTTCTGCTGCCCCATGAGCAATGTTCCAGTATGTAGAACCTGCTACAGGCATTTGAGAAATACCAAAATATTTATTCAAGACATCAAAAGAAGCTGTGGTTCCTCCTCTTCTGGCTACTGCAACTGCTGCCCCTGGTTTAAAAGCAAAAGACCTTCCACTGCTATAAAAAATCTCTGTCCAGAAACGAAAGAATTCTTCCGCTTGGGTGAGCATAATACACAGGTGTGCCAAATACAAATCCGTCACATTCTTTTGCTTTTGCTACAAATTCATTGACCTTATCATCCTCAAAAACACAGCCTTTTTCACTGCATTTTCCACATCCGATGCAGTCCCTTACAGGCGCCGCACCAATCTGAAAAATTTCATAATCAATCCCTTCCTGCTCCAGGGTTTTACCGATTTCCAGAAGAGCGGTATAGGTATTTCCATTCTGACGTGAACTTCCGTTTAACAGCAATACTTTCATATTCTCATTTCCTTTCTTGTAAACCTTTTATATCTCTATGATACATCGTTCAAATGCATTCACTACTGTTGTATCACGATACTGATCATAACGTTTCTGCCCTCTTGCGTAATTTAAGTGCACATGTCCATGAAGAAAATATTTAGGTTTATATTTTTCCATTAAGTCCAGGAATATCTGGAACCCTTGATGAGGCAAATCTCTTCCATCATTAAGTTGATATGCAGGAGAATGAGTCACCAGAATATCAAACCCACGCTTTGCAAAGAGCTTAAACCTCAGTTTCCGCACCCTCTTTTGCATTTCCTTTTCAGTATATTGATGATCCCCTTGGGTATAGCGCATAGAACCTCCAAGCCCCAGAATCCGCACTCCTTCGTATACAAAAATATCATCCTCAATGCAAGTACATCCTTCTGGCGGAACCCTGTCATATTTTCCGTCATGATTTCCATGAACATATAGCACAGGTGCTGTTGTCATAGTCACAAGAAAGGACAAATACCTAGGATCTAAATCACCGCAAGAAATAATCAAATCAATGTCCGCAACTTTACTTTTATCAAAAAAATCCCACAGAGAGGCACATTCCTCGTCTGCAATGGCAAGTATTTTCATAGTTCTATATCTGCCCTTTCTCTTTGTTCACACCCTGCTGCAGAGTTACAGGCTTTGCCTGTTCCTGCAAATCTTCTGTCTTTGGTATAATTCCTACCACATTCTCTGCTAACCAGTCCATGGTAATAATTTCTTCTGGGGTCAGTCTTTGTTTCGGATCTCCCTGAACCATACCATTCTGAGAATACAAAATCCCTGAAAATGGACTGAACTGCTGGGAAACTATACTCTGTTTCAAAAAGTTCCATAAGGCGTTTTGTCTCTGCCGGAATATTTTTTGAACAAATTCACATCAATAACCCCTGCAGACATCCCCCACCAATAGTTGATTGCTTTCTTCTCATAACTGTTATCGTCATATTTCCAGGTTCCATCCATAATGGTACGAATAAGCTGTTCATAAAAATTTACCCCAATGCCATAGCGGCATTGCCAGACTTCTGGTGTGTTCTCCATCTAATGTATAAAGTCCAAATTCCCTGGTAGACTCTTCTGGAATCACCATATCTTTTCCTGAAATACATCCTGCACCAATTTCTTTTAACCGTTCTGCAATATCAATATCTTTCATAGAAGACCATTCCAAATACACTTTGGCCCTTGGATTTACCATCTTTGCACCAATAGCAAAAGCATTAATATTAGCAAATAGAACCATAAATAGGATAATCTCCAACATAAGCCAGTTTATCATTAGTAGTAAGGGCTCCTGCCAAAGCTCCCATCAGGAAATTTTGCTTCATGCATTCTTGCATAATAGGTACGGATATAGCGGTGAGAAGTGTTCAGGGAACAGTTGAGAATTCTCACCTCCGGGTTCTCAATAGCTGCTTTTACACTGGCCTGTGCAAAGGACGGAGATGTTGTAAAAATAATGTTGCTGCCGCAGTTAATAGCAGCCTCAATGTAGTCATCAATATTCTCCTGTGTTGCATTGTCATAATAAAAGGTTGTAATTTCATCTGGAAATGCCTGCTCCAAATACAGCCTTCCAAGTTCATGAGCATAGGTCCACGCTGACGATGCTGGTGTCTTTGCATAAATAAATGCTGCCTTTAACCTGGATACGCTGGTAGGCAGAATCCTGCTTAAAAGCGGTTTCTTTTCATTTGTGGGATCCATTTTCAGGTCAATTACATCTTCTGCCTCTAAGAGCAGAAATTCTTCCCAGGTTTTTCCCACTAAATCATTCAACTCGCTGGTGGTTTTTTCCAGTAACTCTTCATAGCCATATACACCCAGAAATGCTAAAAAAGCATCTCCTTCTGTAATAGACAATTTATCTCCGCCTCTTGCTCTGTATTCCATCTGGAAACGGTAAAATACAGAACTGAAATTTTCCCTGTCCTCATCAGACCACATTTCTCCCTGTTCTTTTCCTAATGCTGCCTGAAGTTTGGGGAAATTCCCTACCTTTGACATATACAGATAATTTACTTTTGATACATTGTAAAAATCCATATACTCATAGTAAATCACGTTTTCCTTCTCATTCGTCCGTTTTGGAACAATACGGATTACCGTTCCGGGAATAGAATCAACATCAAAATATTTTGCCACGCTGACTCTTTTATTTCCCTCCAGAACGTAAAATTTGTTCATGTATTCATACGCCTTAATAGGTTCTCTGATTCCTTCCTCCAAATGGCTGGTGCTTAGCGTAGCCCATTTGCGGGCAAACTCTGAATTTTGCTTTAAAATAGGCATAAAATTGCTTGCGAATGCATTACTTCTGCCATCTGTTCTGGTACCTACAATCTGGTCTGAGGGGATCTGAACAAGTCCCAGCGGAACTTCTGAGTAAGAACCTTTTGGCGGCAAAATATCATCTAACACTTCCAGAGTTGGCTGCAATCCTCTCATCATACGGGACTGATATTCCTTTTTTTCCAAGCTTTTGCGCTCTTGAATAATCTTCTTCTGACATAGATGGTATCCTCCTTCTTTTCCCAATTACTGTCCATATATTTGCTTATTTTATACATTATTATAAGGATTTATCTCTGGAAAATCAACTGGTTAGGAATGTATTTCTCAACCCTTCTGCTACAAATTTTTTCATGAAATTCCTATATAAAATACAGCCCACAACTGCTGCTACAAATTCGGCTATTGGGAATGTCACCCAAACACCATAAATCCCCACTATACCAGCCAGTACTGCTGACAGGGGAATAATAATCAATAACTGGCGCAGCAAAGAAATCACCAGAGACTGCACGCCTTTCCCCAATGCTTCAAAAGCCCCTGAAAGCACACATCCTACGGTAGAAATCAGAAAGCCTCCTGCAATCATACGCAGCATAGGAATACCGATTCCCATCATCTCTTCATTGGCATTAAATAACTGCATAATCACCTGTGGAAATACCATAAACAGCACGGTTCCAACCGCCATAATCGCCCCTGTTACCTCAAGGCTTGACTTTAAAGTTTCCCTCATTCTTTTTTCTGTTTCCGGCTCCATAATTATAGCTCATAATGGGACGCATCCCCTGAATCACTCCATTGGCAGGCATATATACAAAGGTCTGAATCTTAATATACAGTCCAAAAACAGCAATGGCTGTAGCCGAAAAAGCAGCCAGTACAGAGTTTAAAGCAGCTACTAAAACAGATGGAAGAGACATCATAATGGCAGAGGGAATTCCTACTGTATAAAGTTTCCACAACATGCGTTTTTCAAAGTGGAAGCCCTTCAAATGAATCCGAATGGACGTGCATTTTTTCAGGAAAAATATCATAGAAAGCACAGCTGCAAAAATTTGGGAGGCCACCGTTGCAATAGCTGCTCCCTGAACTCCCATGGCCGGAATGTTAAACCATCCAAAAATAAAAAGCAGGGTCTAAAATAATATTAAGTACAGCTCCCACTCCCTGAAAAAGTCATAGGCAGAATCATGCTTCCCGTTGACTGAAACAGTTTTTCTGCATACAAATGATACATACTTCCAATACTAAAGCACAGGACAATCTGTGTATACTGGCAGCTCATTTCATAAATCTGAGGATTGGTGGTAAAGTTTCTAAGAAACGGTCCTGTAAGAAAAATCCCCATAAGCACAAATAAAATCCAGTGAACACCGCTTAACAAAAATCCGTGGGTAGCGGCAGAAGTGACCTCTTTTTCATCCTTTGCGCCAAGCGCTCTGGCCACACAGGAGTTCAACCCAATTCCGAAGCCACAGGAAACTGCAATGATCAGATTTTGCAGAGGAAATGCAATGGACACAGCAGTTAGGGCATCTTCACTTATCCTGGCCACGTACATACTGTCCACAATATTATATAACGCCTGAATCAGCATAGAAATCATAGGCGGCACAGACATGGAAATCAAAAGGGGCATGACCTTTCTGGTTCCCATGATATTTTCTGTTTTTTCCATTTTTCTTATACCTCTGTTCCATATTTTTCTTTATAAAGGATAGCCAGTTGAAAGGAATTTGTCAATTCATTTTATATCTTGAGTTTCCGCAAACTGTAATTCAAAAATGAATATGTCTGCCCAAAGTGCCAATCTGCCGACTTTTTGAAAAATTCAGAATGGCAGTTCTGTGATTAGGGGCACTTTAATAAGCCCCGCCGGA
>ENA-OPYU01000627-OPYU01000627.1-human-gut-metagenome-genome-assembly--contig:-NODE-627-length-13520-cov-2.293661_pt1 | contig 13520 bp, 20 predicted proteins | sample MGYA00242637_ERZ504482 | MGnify/ENA primary metagenome ERZ504482 (study PRJEB26092, sample SAMD00036237) | human gut metagenome | host: Homo sapiens | study: EMG produced TPA metagenomics assembly of...
ACGGCAGCTCGTTTTTCATTGTTTTAATGACATTGTTTTTACGACTAGGAAAAGATTCTATGACAGAAAAGAATGAAATAGTTTTAATGAATTTTACCGGAGTTTATAAGGAACAGGAAATTTTATAGGGAAGAAAAAATTTCCTGGGTGGATGTGCAGGGGCTTTCCGGGTGCAGCTGCTACTGTGACGGGGAAGCTCAGGAAATACTGGAAAAGAAAAATTGCAGATCTGCCGGTAAAAGGCATTCATTTTGTGGATTCTGGGAACTATCATTATATGAGCCTGCTCTGGCTGAAAAAAGTACACACGCCATTTCGCCTGCTTGTATTTGACAATCACACGGACATGCAGCCGCCTGCATTCGGAGGGCTTCTGTCCTGCGGAGGATGGGCGGCAGAGGCTTTAAAGGCCCTTCCGTTTCTGCAGGAGCTTGTGCTTGTGGGACCGGACAGAGAGGCTTATGAACAGACGGAAGAAGAGATCAGAAACAAGGTCCGTTTCCTTTCTAGGGAAGATCTGCAGGAGATGACGGAACAGGAAAAGAAAACTTTTTTGAGGAGATTTCCGATAATCTTCCCCTTTATATTTCTGTAGATAAGGACGTGCTCCGTCCCGGAGACGCCATGACTGCATGGAGCCAGGGAGATATGACGGCAGAGGAACTGGAATCTTATATCAGGGCTTTGTGCAGGCGGCAGGAGCCTGCGGGAATGGACGTATGCGGAGAATACGATGCCGAAGAAGACGGAACCTGTAATGACAGGGTAAACGGGATGTTGCTGAATGTATGGAAAGACTGGAGGGATTCCCATGAAAAAATGAGCTTTTTACCATTGGACCTTTTACTGTGTACAGCTATGGTTTTATGATCGCAGTGGGTGTGTTTGCGGCGTGGCTGACAGCAGAATACCGGGCAAAAAAATACCGTGCAGATACAGACCAGATATTTTTTCTGGTGTTGTGGTGTCTGGTGGGAGGACTTCTGGGCGCCAAGCTTTTGTTCTGGATCACAGAATGGAAAGAGGTTGCAGCAGATCCAGGTTTTATTTTAAGGACAATGACAGACGGATTTGTTGTTTATGGAGGAATTATAGGAGGAATTATCGCAGGCTGGCTGTACAGCAGGATAACAAAACTGAATTTCCTGAAATATTTTGACCTTATGATCCCGTCTGTGGCTCTGGCTCAGGGATTTGGAAGAATCGGCTGCCTTCTGGCAGGCTGCTGCTACGGAAAAGAAACCTCCGGATGGCCGTCCATTACTTTTCATGATTCTGATTTCGCCCCTAATGGTGTGGCTCTGGTTCCCACTCAGATTTATTCCAGTGTGCTTGATTTCGTGCATTTCGCAATCCTTCTCTGGATTGCCCGGAACAAAAAGGCAGACGGACAGGTAGCTGCCTGCTATATGATCTTTTACAGCGCAGGGCGGTTTATACTGGAATTTTTCAGAGGAGATCTGATCAGAGGAAGTGTGGGAGCTCTGTCCACGTCTCAGTTTATCAGTATTTTTATAATGGCTGCAGGGCTTGCTATGCTCTGGTTTACAACCGTAAAGGCCGGAAGAAAATAGGTGTTCAGTTTATACTTCGGACATACAGAAAAGTAAAACTCATATGCAGCTGCAATTTGCAGAGAATAAAAGGTGCAGGTTCTTTAAGCAAAGGAACCTGTATTTTTGTCGAAAACTTTTACTTGACAATAAGGGCAAATTATAATAGCATGTACATATAAAAACGAACATAAGTTTGCGAAATCAATAAAGAACAGCGATAAGGAGAATTGAGATTATGATAAATGAAGAGAAGCAGAAGGCACTGGAATCCGCGCTTTCACATATTGAGAAACAGTATGGAAAGGGCTCTGTTATGAAACTGGGAGAATCGGGGGCTCATATGCAGGTGAGAGACGATTCCTACCGGCTCTCTGGGGCTTGATATTGCCCTTGGAGTAGGCGGCGTGCCCAAGGGACGTATTGTTGAGATCTATGGACCGGAATCCAGTGGTAAAACAACCGTTGCCCTGCATATGGTTGCAGAGGTTCAGAAACGCGGCGGAATTGCGGGATTTATTGATGCGGAGCATGCGCTTGATCCTGTTTATGCAAAAAATATCGGTGTGGATATCGACAATCTTTATATTTCTCAGCCGGATAACGGAGAACAGGCTCTGGAGATCACTGAGACTATGGTGCGCTCCGGCGCTCTGGATATTGTAATCGTGGACTCTGTTGCAGCCCTGGTTCCCAAGGCAGAGATCGAGGGAGAGATGGGAGACAGCCATGTAGGCCTTCATGCCCGTCTGATGTCACAGGCTCTCCGTAAGCTGACTGCTGTGATCAGCAGATCCAACTGTGTGGTTATTTTTATCAATCAGCTTCGCGAGAAGGTTGGAGTTATGTTCGGAAATCCGGAGACAACTACAGGCGGACGCGCTCTGAAGTTTTATGCATCGGTACGTCTTGATGTCAGAAGAGGCGAAACTCTGAAGCAGAGCGGAGAAATGGTGGGAAATCATACAAAGTAAAAGTAGTAAAGAATAAGGTTGCTCCGCCGTTTAAACAGGCAGAGTTTGACATTATGTTCGGAACCGGAATCTCCAGAGAGGGAGAGATCCTCGACCTGGCGGCAGAGTGCTCAGTGGTAAACAAAAGTGGTGCATGGTATTCCTATCAGGGAGAAAAGATTGGTCAGGGACGTGAGAATGTAAAGGTATTTCTTAAGGAACATCCAGAAATATGTGAAGAAATAGAAAAAAAGGTAAGGATCCATTACCATCTTCTTCCGGGAGAAGAGGGAGAGGCGGAAGCAGCAGGCGCAGACAAAGAAAGCACTTCCCCGGCAGAAGCTGACGAGATCTGATAAGACAGTATGATGATGGAAATTCAGGAAGAACAGAGACAGGCGCGTAAAAAAGGCCATGAAGCTTCTGGAATGTATGGACCGGACAGAGAAAGGACTCAGCGACCGTCTTTTGCAGGCAGGTTTTTCAGAGCAGGCGGTTCTGGACGCAGTATCTTATGTGAAAAAGCTATGGATATATCAATGACAGCAGATATGCATTGAATTATATTACATATCGTATTCATGTAAAAAAGCCGGCAGAAGATCTTTCAGGAGCTTTATACAAAAGGAATTGACAGGGAGACTGCCTCTGAAGCGTGGGAGCAGGCGTGCAGCCTTGAGGAACCTGACGAGAGGATGATACTGAGGCGCACCATAGAAAAGCGATGCAGTCCGGTAACAGAACTGGATGAGAAGGAGATGCGCCGCCTGTACGGGTATCTGGCAAGGCGGGGCTTCCGGCCGGGAGAAATTTCCTCTGTTCTGGAGGAAATGGAAATTAGTTTTCATAAAAATTTATGGCAACAAATAGGTAGAAAAAGCTTGACAGATTTCTCAAAAACAGATAAACTTGTATTGTTGTATTTGTACAATGAAAACTAAATAAGGAGGTGCTCCTGTGACAACTATCATCATAAGTGTAATTGTCGCTGTAGTGGTCGCACTGCTTATTGCGGTTCCTCTTACTTGCAAGCTTGCTGTCGAAAATAAGGCAAAAAAGGACGCCGAGGTTGTCGGCACAGCAGAAGACAGAGCAAGAAGCATCATAAGATGAAGCTTTAAAAACTAGCTGAAACAAAAAAAGAGAAGCTTTATTGGAAGTGAAGGAAGAATCTCTCCGAACAAAAAATGAACTGGAGAAAGAAACCAAGGAACGCAGAAACGAGCTGCAAAAATACGAGAGACGTGTTTTATCCAAGGAAGAATCCGTAGATAAAAAGGCGGATATCGTAGAAAAGCGTGAGACTGAATGCACAGCAAAAGCTGCTGAACTGCAGAAAAGAGAAAAGAAAGTAGAAGAGCTTGAACAGAAGGGAGTACAGGAACTGGAAAGAATTTCCGGTCTGACCTCCGAACAGGCAAAAGACGAGTTGCTGAAAACTGTAGAAGACGATGTGAAGGTGGATGTGGCAAGACTCTATAAAGAGCTTGAAAACCGCGCAAAGGAAGAAGCAGGCAAGAAAGCCAAGGAATATGTGGTAAATGCCATTCAGAAATGTGCTGTGGATCATGTATCAGAGACAACGATCTCTGTGGTACAGCTTCCAAGCGATGAAATGAAGGGCAGGATCATCGGACGTGAAGGACGAAATATCCGCACTCTGGAAACACTGACAGGTGTTGATCTGATTATTGATGATACTCCTGAGGCTGTTGTTCTTTCTGCATTTGATCCGATCCGAAGAGAAGTTGCAAGAGTTGCTCTTGAAAAGCTGATTGTTGACGGTCGTATTCATCCGGCAAGAATCGAGGAGATGGTGGAAAAGGCTCAGAAAGAAGTGGAAGTGCAGATTCGCGAAGACGGCGAAAATGCAGCCATGGACGTAGGAGTACATGGAATCCATCCGGAGCTTCTGAAGCTTCTTGGACGAATGAAATTCCGTTCCAGTTATGGACAGAATGCATTGAAACATTCCATTGAGGTTGCACAGCTTTCCGGAATCCTGGCAGGTGAAATCGGCGTGGATGTCCGTATGGCTAAGAGAGCCGGACTTCTTCATGACATTGGAAAATCCATTGACCATGAAGTAGAAGGATCTCATATTCAGATTGGAGTGGATCTTTGTAAGAAGTATAAAGAATCTGCTGTCGTGATTAATACAGTTGCATCCCATCATGGTGATGTGGAACCGGAATCTCTTGTTGCATGTATTGTACAGGCTGCTGACGCGATTTCCGCGGCAAGGCCGGGCGCAAGAAGAGAAACACTGGAAACCTATACCAACAGACTGAAACAGCTGGAGGATATCACCAATGAATTCAAGGGAGTAGACAAGTCCTTTGCTATTCAGGCGGGCAGAGAGATTCGCGTAATGGTAGTACCAGAGCATGTAACAGATGCAGATATGGTCCTTCTGGCAAGAGATATTGCGAAGCAGATTGAAGCTGAACTGGAATACCCGGGTCAGATTAAAGTCAATGTGATTCGTGAGAGCCGAGCAGTGGACTACGCGAAATAATTCTGACAGGTCATGCACCATTGTTCATTAAATGAAGTATATAAGCCGTGTGAAAGAAATTTCACACGGCTTTTTTGCGTACGAAGGAAGACTGTGAATGAGACAGGCATATTTTGGACGCAAGTCCCGTAAACTGGTACAGGGTGAGGATATGCAAAAAAGACTGGAACTGTACAGAAGGGGAAGCCTTCCTGTGTACTGGCTTTTCTTTTTGGATTTTGGCAGGAGTGGTGATTCCAAATGTAATGTGGAAGTATGAATGGCATCAGAAAACAGCGGCTTCTCTGTATCTGCTGGCAGCTTTTGCCGACAACAGCCTTGACAAAGGCGAATATTTTCTGCAGGTACTTAAAATGAGGGGAAGTGTATTTCTGATTTCAGCCCTTTGTGGAGTGTCTGTATTCGGGGCGCCTTTGGCGGTGATGGGAATTTTATATATGGGCGTTCGCACAGGGCTTCTTCTTACTATGTCCATTCTTCAGTTTGGACTTCAGGGCGGAATTGTAGGTCTGGGAGCCTTGTTTCCTCAGTACCTCTTATACTTTCCTTGCTTTTTCTGGCTGATGTGGCTGATATACCGGCAGTCTTTGGGAAATCTGGAAGAGCCGTGGGCTGATTGCCGGAGAGGTATCCTCCTATGCGTTTCGCGTTCTTTTATGCGCGGTGGTCTGTATGGGAGGAATTTTGCTGGAAACCTGGTGCAATCCTCCGGTTATGGAGGTTCTGATGAAAAGCCTGGAGCTTTTTTGAAATAACGATACTGAAATAATGATGAGTGAAAAGTGCTTTGATTTTAAGTAAAACCAGTGTATAATGTATGATACACTACTTATGATCTGGGCGTATTGAACAGTAATTCAAAAGCGGAATGGACGACGGAGATAAAAAACTGGAAAAGCTTATCAATGATTTTATTGAATATCTTCACAATGAAAAAAATTACTTCTGGAAACACAGAGGTTTCCTATCAGAGGGATCTGAAAAAAAGTGGCTACATATTTTGAGAAACAGGGAATCGCTCATGCGGACGAAGTGACAGAATCAGATCTGAAGGCTTATGTAAGTGAAATGCAGAGCGCAGACTTTGCATCTTCTACCATATCCAGAAATATTGCATCTATCAGAGCTCTGTTTCATTATCTGTTTAAAAAACGGCGTGGTTTCTGAGGACCCGTCTGAGAATTTAAGAGCACCCAGAATAGAAAAGAAAATGCCGGAAATTCTGACTGTACAGGAAGTAGACAGGCTTCTCAGTCAGCCTAATCCCCATACAGGCAAGGGAATCAGGGATAAAGCTATGATGGAGCTTCTCTATGCTACCGGAATGCGTGTCAGCGAGCTTCTGGCTCTTAAAACAGAGGATGTGAATTTAAGCTTCGGATATGTGATCTGCCATGACAATGGAAAGGAGCGTGTGATTCCCATTGGAAATGTCAGCCGTGATATGCTGCAGAAATATATGGATGAGGCGAGAGATTTTTTGTGAAGAATCAAAGAGAACCCGCTCTTTTTACAAACTGCTCCGGAAAGCCCATGAGCAGGCAAGGATTCTGGAAGGTACTTAAGGGATATGCGGAGAGCGCCGGAATCCAAAAGGATATTACGCCTCATACGCTTCGGCACTCATTTGCAGTCCATATGCTGCAAAATGGAGCAGATATCAAAAGCGTACAGGAAATGCTTGGCCATTCGGATATTTCTTCTACACAGATGTATCTGGGACTGGATACTGTAAAAATGAGAGACGTTTACATGAAAGCACACCCCAGAAGCTGAATGCCGGGGTGTGCCTTTTCGTGACACAAGTATTTAAAAATCAAAGAATTATTATACATAGATGGTTACTGATCATACTGCGCCACAGGTCTGTTGAACAAACGGGCAGTGAATTTTGTTTATAACAATTACAGCATTAAGCTGAAAATATCAGCACATTTCTGCAATCGTATACAGAAGCTTCTCTGTATCTTCCCATCCAAGACAGGGGTCTGTAATGGATTTTCCGTAAATATGATTTCCTCCGATTTTCTGATTTCCGGATTCAATATAGCTTTCGATCATCAGGCCTTTTACCAGAGTTTTTAACTCAGGATCTACAAGGCGGCTGTGAAGAACCTCTTTGGCAATACGAACCTGCTGCTCATACTGCTTATTGGAGTTGGAGTGATTGGTATCAATGATCACTGCAGGGTTCTGCAGGTTCTTTTCCTGATATTTTCCCAGAGAAGACGAAGATCCTCGTAGTGGTAATTGGGGATTGCCTCTCCGTGTTTGTTTACCGCGCCTCTTAAAATGGTGTGTGCAAGAGGATTTCCTGTGGTTTCTACTTCCCAGCTTCTGTAAATAAAACGGTGGGAGCCCTGAGCGGCAGTAACAGAATTAAGCATTACACTGAAATCACCGCTGGTAGGATTTTTCATACCTGCAGGAACATCCATACCGCTTACTGTCAGGCGGTGCTGCTGGTCCTCAACAGAGCGCGCTCCTACTGCAACGTAGGAAAGAAGATCGGAAAGATAACGATAATTTTCCGGATAAAGCATTTCGTCCGCGCAGGTAAAGCCACTTTCCTGAATGGCGCGGATATGCATTTTCCGGATAGCCACCAGTCCGGCAAGCATATTGGGTTTCTTTTCCGGATCCGGCTGATGGACCATTCCCTTATATCCTTCTCCAGTGGTACGCGGCTTGTTTGTGTAAACTCTCGGGATGATCAGAACCTTGTCTGCAATCTTATCCTGGACTTTACGCAGGCGCAGCAGATAGTCGCACACAGCATCCTCATTATCTGCAGAGCAGGGACCGATAATGGCAAGAAATTTGTCAGATTTTCCGGTAAATACGTCACGTATTTCCTGACCCTTTTTTCCTTTTAATGTCTGAATGGCAGAGTCTACCGGATATTCATTCCGGATGTCCTCGGGTGTTGGTAATTTTTTAATAAATGAAAAGCTCATAATAATTGTTCCTCCTCGACAGTATTATATACGATTCTTCATCTGTTGTCGATAGAGAAGCTGACAGAAGAGCTGCAACATGATGGGTGCGGAAGGTTACCATTCAGAAGTTGCTGTGAACGGAGTGGACAGTAAATGTTTACAGAGTACTATTTGTGAACAGAGTGAATATCAACAGGTACGGTTATTCGCAGCGGTACAGAGCGGTAATATGAAGGCTGCTTAAAAGGATTTCGCTTATGAGGATTCCGTACAGATAGCCTCGGATTCCCATTGCAGGAACAGCAAAAAGCACAAAGGAAATTCTTATCAGGATCCCGGCGGCATTGTGGACCAGGCTTCGTACATTTTTCCCAGACCGTGAAGGATACTGACCAGGGTCAGTATTCATATACAGAAAAGGACAGATAAAGGCCATGGTGCGGATGTAGACCCCGGCAGTGGGACTGTGAAAGAGAATATTGCCAAAGAAAAGGACCAAAAAGAAAAAAGGCCATGCCGCGCAAAGAGTTCCAAGAAGCAGGCAGCCGGTACACGCCTTTCCTGTAATGTGCCGGATCCTCCTGCGGAAGCCAAGAGCCTGCATTTCTGCTACAGAGGGCATGAGCATAACAGAGGCGGAATTTGTGACAGTGGAGGGAAAAGAATCAGAGGGAGAGCCATTCCTGTAAATACTCCGTAAATGCCAAGGGAATCTGAAGGGACAGGCCATAAAGCTGAAGTCTCTGGGGAATTAGGACTACCTCAATGCTTCCAAGCAGTGTCAGAAGCACCCGGTTCAGGGTAAGCGGAAAAGAGGTATGACAAATTTCCCTGAGCCTTGCTGCAAAACTGTAGCGCCTGAAAAAATGGAATACTGTTCTCTGGAAAACTCTGCCGCAATCAGCAGAAGCCCGGCAGATGCGGCAAAAAGCTCTGAAACAAGGGCGCCGCCTGCGGCAATGGATGCGGTAACAGGCCTGTTCTGGGAAATCAGGATCCGGCAGATCAGAAAGGAAGAGCCTACCCGGACAAGCTGCTCCAGAAGCTGCAGTCCGGAAGGAATGCCTGTTTTTTTTCTGGCAAAATAATAGCTGTTGATACATGAATGAATGGCGCTTAAAGGAAAACTGAAGGAAAGAATCTGCAGCAGAGGTTCTGTCAGGGGCTGCTTCAGGATCTGTCCGGCAAAAAATTCGGAATTTGTATACAGAATCCATGAGGCTCCCACAGAAAGTGAGAAAGCGGTAAGAAGTCCTGTACAGAAGATATTTTTTGGCTTCTCTGTGATGCTTTAAGGCAGTCTGAGATGCGATCAGACGGTTCAGAGCAGTCTGTATGCCGGAGGTGGTAAGGGCAAGTACAAGGTTCTGCAGAGGAACCATAAGCTGATACAGTCCCAGTCCCTGGGCACCAATAGAATGTGACAGGAATATTCTATAAAAGAAGCCAATGACCCTGCTGGCAAGTCCTGTACAGGTCAGGATAAAAGGTTCCCTTAATGAAATTCTGTTTTGACATAATTATATCCTGATAACTTTTTGTAAATATATGCAAAAATAACCTTGACAGAACGAAGAGTATCTGTTAACTGTAATTACAGTAAATCCGACAAAATACTGGGAATTAAAAGAGGTGAGCAGATGAAGCTGTCAACAAGGGGCAATATATGGGCTTCGAGCTATGATTGACCTGGGAGTATACAGTGAACAGGAAGCTGTTTCCATTCAGAGTATTGCCGGAAGACAGAATATTTCAGTCAGCTATCTGGAACAGTTAATGGCAAAGCTGAAACGTGCCGGGCTGGTGGAAAGCACCAGAGGCGCATGCGGAGGCTACCGCCTGGGAAAACCGGCAGAGGAGATTTCTGTTGGGGATATTCTGAGGGTTCTGGAAGGCGGTCTGGAAGCGGCACAGTGTCCGGGTACGTCCCCTGAGGAAAACTGTGAGACAAAGGATATCTGTGTGGCAAAGCTTGTCTGGAAGCGGATCAATGACAGTATTACCCAGGCAGTAGATACTCTGATGCTTGGTCAGTTAATAGAAGAAAGCAGGAAAAAAACAGGAAGAGAAAATGTAACATTGTTTATTATTGCAGGAGGACAGAGATTATGAATAAATTGATTTATCTTGACAATGCAGCTACCACAAAGACAGCTCCTGAGGTTGTTGAGGCAATGCTGCCGTACTTTACAGAATATTATGGAAATCCATCCAGTGTATATGATTTCGCAGTCCACAGCAAGGAGGCGGTAACAAAAGCCAGAGAGCAGATTGCAGGAGTCCTGAAGGCAAAACCGGAGGAAATCTACTTTACTGCCGGCGGTTCCGAATCTGACAACTGGGCGTTAAAGGCTGCTTTTGAAGCATACAAAGCAAAAGGTAATCACATAATTACAACAAAGATCGAGCATCATGCTATTCTTCATACATGTGAATATCTGGAAAAAAGAGGAGCAAAGATCACCTACCTTGATGTAGATGAAAACGGAATCGTCTGTCTGGAGGAACTGGAAAAAGCCATTACCCCGGAAACAATCCTGATTTCCATTATGTTTGCAAATAATGAGATCGGTTCCGTTCAGCCTGTCAAAGAAATCGGAATGATTGCAAGAGAGCATGGAATTCTTTTCCATACAGATGCGGTTCAGGCTTTTGGACAGCTTCCTATTGACGTGGATGAATGCAATATTGATATGCTCAGCTCCAGCGCCCATAAGATCAACGGACCGAAAGGAATCGGATTCCTGTACATCCGCAAGGGCGTAAAGATCCGTTCCTTTGTACACGGCGGAGCACAGGAGCGCAAACGCCGCGCAGGTACAGAAAACGTTCCGGGAATCGTAGGATACGGCGCTGCCGCAGAGCGGGCAGTCAATACCATGGAGGAGCGTACAGCTAAGGAAATCCAGCTGAGAGATTATCTGATCAGCAGACTGACATCAGAGATTCCTTACGTGAAGCTGAACGGAGATCCGGTAAAGAGACTTCCGAACAATGTCAATGTAAGCTTTCAGTTTATTGAGGGTGAATCCCTGCTTCTGATGCTTGACAGCTATGGCATCTGTGGTTCCAGCGGTTCAGCCTGTACATCAGGATCCCTTGACCCGTCTCACGTACTTCTGGCTATCGGACTTCCTCATGAGATCGCTCATGGTTCCCTTCGTCTGACACTCAGCGAAGAGACAACAAAGGAAGATCTGGATTACACAGTTGAGAAGCTGAAAGAAATTGTTCAGAATCTGAGAAAATATGTCACCTCTTTATGAGGATTTTGTAAAGAAGCAGAAATAAAAGACCTGTATTCAGGTATCTGAACTCTGGAAGCTGACAGGAATGAAGATAAAATACGATATTATCACATAGCAGGAGGAAATAAATTATGTACAGCGAAAAAGTTATGGATCATTTTCAGAATCCGAGAAAATGTGGGAGAGATTGAGGATGCCAGCGGCGTTGGAACAGTGGGAAATGCAAAATGCGGAGATATTATGAGAATCTTTCTTGATATTGATGACGAGACTCATATTATTAAGGACTGCAAGTTCAAGACCTTTGGCTGCGGCGCTGCAGTGGCAACCAGCAGTATGGCAACCGAGCTTGTGATCGGAAAGACCATTGAAGAGGCAATGAAGGTGACAAACAAGGCGGTTATGGAGGCACTTGACGGACTTCCGCCGGTAAAGGTTCACTGTTCACTTCTTGCAGAGGAAGCCATTCATGCGGCTCTCTGGGATTATGCTCAGAAGAATCACATTGTGATCGAAGGGCTTTCCAAGCCAAAATCCGACATTCAGAAGGTGAAAAGGAGCAGAGGAAGAGTATTAAGTAAAAAAAGGCTGTGACAGACAGAATCCGGAATGTTCCATAAGGACAGAACCGGAGGCTGCTGTTGCAGCCTTACTCTGCTTATATTATTAAAATAATATTGCGAGGTGGAAGTTTGACTGGACTTACAGAGGAACAGGTAAAAGAGAGGATTGAAGCAGGACAGACAAATGCTGACGAAAATACCCAAATACCAGAACCTACAAGCAGATCGTAAAAGAAAATACCCTGACGCTTTTTTAACTTTCTGAACCTTGTACTGCTTGTTCTGGTTCTTATGGTAGGCTCGTTTAAAAACGCGCTTTTTTGTATGTATCATCATTATCAATACGCTGATCGGAATCGCTCAGGAAATCCGGGCGAAAAAAAACAATCGACAAGCTGGCGATTCTCACAGCCAAAAAGTCCATTGTTCTGAGAGAAGGAAAGAAATGGACAGTTCCTACAGAAGAGCTTGTTCTGGATGATATTGTGTGTCTGAAAACAGGAGATCAGGTGCCTGCAGACGCCAGGATACTGGAAGGAAACCTGGAGGTAAACGAATCTCTTTTAACAGGAGAAGCGGACAATCTTCCAAAGAATCCGGGAGACGAGCTGTTTTCGGGAAGCTTTGTAACCTCCGGTGAGGCTTCCTGCCAGATCATTCATGTGGGAAAAGATAATTATGCTTCTCAGATCACCAGTGAGGCAAAAGAATTTAAACGTCATAATTCAGAGCTGAGAAACTCTCTGAACATTATTCTTAAGGTGATCAGTATTATCATTGTGCCTATTGGAGCGATGCTGTTTTATAAACAGTATTATATGGTAGGCGACAGCTTCAGGGATTCCATTGTAAGTATGGTCGCAGGCGTGCTGGGAATGATCCCGGAGGGGCTTGTACTTCTGACAAGTGTTGCCCTGACGCTGGGAGCTCTTGTACTTGCAAACAAAAAAACTCTGGTACAGGAGCTGTACTGCATTGAAACTCTGGCAAGAGTAGATACGCTCTGTCTGGATAAAACCGGAACCATTACAGAAGGCAGTATGTGCGTGGAGCGAGTAGAGCCGTTCATCCGAAGTAAGGAATGTGAGGCGTCCGGGGAAAATCAGATGGAAGAAGGCACTGCTGCGGAAGCGGTGGCACAGCAGGATGTGTCTGTGACGGAAAAACCGGAACAGGAAGAAGTATCCGAACCAGAGAAAACAGAACAGCCGGGATCTGCAGCAAAAGCAGAAAATACAGAAAAAATTAGCAGAAACAAAAAAGTACTGCCGGGACAGAAAATGGGAAACAGGCGGAATCTGTTTTACAGAAGAACCAAAAGCCGTTGATATGAAGGAAATCGAAGAGATCATGTGCAGCCTTATGCATGTGCTGCGCGATGAGAACGCTACGGCAAATGCTCTCAGGAAACGGTTTTCCTGCAAGACCTGTTATGGTCTGCGAGCATGTGATACCGTTTTCTTCTGACCGGAAATACAGCGGAGCAGTGTTTGCAGAAAAGGGAACCTATCTTATAGGGGGCTGTGCAGTTCCTTTTTTCCGGAAAACAATCAGGACATGATCAGTCAGGCTCAGAAATACGCAGAAGAAGGTCTGAGGGTACTTGTTCTGGCTCACAGTCCGGAAAAGTCCGAGGGAACAGAGCTTCCGAAAGGTCTGGAACCAGTGGCGTTTCTGCTTCTGACAGATGTGATCCGTGAGGAAGCGCCTGATACACTGAAATTCTTTGACAGTCAGGAGGTTGAT
>ENA-OPYU01000628-OPYU01000628.1-human-gut-metagenome-genome-assembly--contig:-NODE-628-length-13515-cov-4.570586_pt1 | contig 13515 bp, 12 predicted proteins | sample MGYA00242637_ERZ504482 | MGnify/ENA primary metagenome ERZ504482 (study PRJEB26092, sample SAMD00036237) | human gut metagenome | host: Homo sapiens | study: EMG produced TPA metagenomics assembly of...
TCAGACAGGGACAGACAGAATGCTTCCAATTGTTCCAGAGGGAAGGAGCAGTCGATGATTGCAGCATATTCATGTGGATACTGAAACTTATATAAGTGTATGGAATGTTCTGTGAACATCCGTAGAACTTTTTTCTTCTGCAGACGAGAGCGTGATCGTAGAATGGTCTGATAACATGCGGATGATCAATACACGGTTTTTTCTTCTCAATATTGATCTCAAATTCATCAAGAAGATCATGGATATAGTTCAGATCTGCTATTTTATCCGGGAAAGACTCAAATTCGCAGGTTCCGTTGGAAGTTTCGATTCCGGACAGCAGATAAGAAACCAGATAAGTGCGCTTTTCTGACAAAGTGCGGGAAGCAGCATTCAATTCCTGTTCGCGGATAAGAAGCCGGGTGATTTTTTCTGCCAGATAAGCAAATTTGCGGACCTCATCCGGGGAACCGCTTATTCCGATAACAGCAATGAGATATCCGTTGTGTGTAACAGGAATATTGACTCCGCTGCTGGTTCCTTCGTAGTGGTCATTTTCCTGTACTTCAATGACAGTTTTCGTATCGGCAGCTTTTTTACCGATTTCATGAAAAGAGCCGATGCGGGAAGTATTGGTACTGGCGTAGATAATACCATTCTTATTGATGAAATTAATATCGTGTCCACAAACGTCATGGACGGTATCTACAATCTGTGTAGCGAGCTGTTTTCCAATCTGTGTGATCATGGGTATCCCTCCTGCTTATATGATTCGCCTAAAAGACCATATTCAAAAAAGTTCATATCTGAGATTATAGCAGAGAATCCGTTCATATTAAAACATGAAAAAATATATTTGATAATCAAAAAAAGTTAATATATTAAAGTGAAATTATTTATTTTATTATTTATTCTTGCGGTGTTATACTTGAAGCAACAAGGAAAAAGAAACGGAAATAACCGAAAGGAGAAAGACTCATGTATAGTATTGATTTGAACAGTGATATGGGAGAAAGCTTTGGAGCATATAAGATCGGAGGAGACGAAGAAATCATCAAATATGTGACCACTGCCAATGTTGCCTGCGGATGGCATGCAGGAGATCCGATGGTTATGGACAAGGTTGTCCGCATGGCTAAAGAGAGAGGTGTTATGGTAGGTGCACATCCGGGATATCCGGATATGATGGGATTCGGACGCAGAAAGATGGTTCTGTCTCATGATGAGATTAAAAATTATGTAAGATATCAGATCGGAGCGCTTGCAGCATTTACGAAGAGTTATGGAATGAAATTACAGCATGTGGCACCTCACGGGGCAATGGGAAATGCATGCCAGTATGATGAAGATATCGCAAGCGCAATCGTAGAAGCAATCTGCGAATATGACAAAGACCTGATTGTTTACTACTGTGCGGGAGCAGTTCTTGGAGATATCGCCGAGAGCAAGGGACTTCGTACAGCTTCAGAGATCTTCGCAGACAGAGCATATATGGATGACCTTTCACTCGTTCCGAGAAAGATGGAAGGGGCTATGATCACAGATGAAGACATTGCAATCCAGAGATGTGTGAAGATGATCAAAGAAGGAAAGGTTACTTCTATCACTGGGAAAGAACTGGATATCAAAGGAGATACTCTTTGTGTTCACGGTGACGGACCGAAAGCGCTGGCATTCGTTCAGAAGATACGTGAGAAATTCACGGAAGAAGGCATCGAGATCAGACACTTATAAAATATAGTATAGGGACAAACAGATAATCATTTTCAGCAGGAGGAACAGGCATGGAATACAAAACAGCCAAAAAGAATGGAATACCTTCCATTCTCCGGAATCAGGGCAGTTATGGAAAAGGCAACAAAGATGCAGCAGGCAGGAGAGAAAGTCATTCATCTGGAGATTGGACGTCCGGACTTTGATACACCGGAAAAAGATCAAGGATGCAGCGTATGAGAGCCTGAATGCGGGACATGTATTTTATACATCCAATTATGGAACTCCTGCACTCCGGAAAGAAATCGCAAAATGGGAAAACGAACATCACAATGTGAATTATGAAACATCGGAAGTTCTTGTAACAGTTGGTGTCGGTGAGGCGACTTATGCGTCTATGGCAGCATTTCTGGAAGAAGGCGATGAAGTGCTGGTCCCGAATCCGGTATGGCTGAACTACATTCATGTACCGTCCTCACTGGGAGCAACTCCGGTTACTTACAGCCTGAAAGAAGAAAATGATTATCAGATAGATTTTGAAGAACTGGAATCTAAAATTACTGAGAAAACCAAGATGATCGTAGTGGTTAATCCAAGTAACCCGACCGGCGGTATCTTCTCAAGAAAGACACTGGAAAAATTAAGTGAGATCGCAATCCGTAATGATCTTCTGGTCGTATCGGATGAGATTTACAGTCAGCTGGTGTACGATGGTGCAGAGCATGTCAGCATTGCTTCCATTCCGGGGATGAAAGAGAGAACGATCACACTTGGAGGATTTTCAAAAGCATATTCTATGACCGGATGGCGCTTGGGATATATGTGTGCTCCGGCAGGTATTATCTCTGCATGTGTCAGAGTACATCAGTATACGATCACATGTGCTTCTTCATTTGTACAGGATGCAGCAATCGTCGCACTGAATGAATGTGCAGATGATGTAGAAGCAATGAGGCAGGAGTATCAGAGAAGAAAAGACTTCATGGTAAAAGCATTGAATGATATTGATGGTATCAGCTGCAATAACCCACAGGGAGCATTCTACATTTTTGTAAATGTAAAGAGTCTGGAAATGACATCAATGGAAGTTGCAGAATATCTGCTTGAACATGCCAAAGTAGCACTGGTTCCCGGATCAGCATTTGGCTCTGAAGGGGAAGGATATCTGAGAATTTCTTATGCATGCAGTTACGAAGACCTTCAGGAAGCAGCTAAGAGAATCAGAGAAGCAGTTGCAGAACTGAAAGCCAAGAATAAAAAATTAGAAAAATTAATTTGACACTACCAATTAATATTGTATAACGTATCCAAAATGAAAAAGCAGCATCTGTCCGTCAGATACTGCTTTTTCAATGAAACAGGAAAATATGGATACAGTTACCGTCCGCCCCATATTTCACCAATCGGGATCTCCTTGCGTTCAAGATGAAGAAACTGTTCCAGAATCTCTTCAAAAAGCTCAACAGCACGTTTGCTGGTAGTTTTTGGATATTTGTGCTTGATCTTATAGCAGATGCGGTTTGGAGCAGGATTCTTCAGCTCGCTCACATATACTTTGCGGTACCGGGAAAGTTCATGGATGACGGATTCCGGTGCAATCATCCAGGTATCTGCATTTTTCCAGAGACGATCGAGCAGTGTGATCGTATCTGCAGAAATATGTGGTCTGGATACAGAAGAAAGCCAGCGGTCGTGCCAGATTTGAAAATTATCATCCCAGCTTAAGAACAATTCTTTTGTTGAATCCAGTTCATCTGTGTGTACGATTGGTTTCTCAACAACCGGATGTTCGGATTGTAAAAGATAAAGATTTTTCTTCAAATAAATTTTTCTGAAATAATGCTTTTTGTAATGAAGCTGGTGATATACAAAGCCTATATCTATATTATGTTCACTGAGCATACCGTATAATTCAGAAGAATGATGTGACTGAATGCTCAGATCCAGATGTGGATAATCTATAAGGATCTTGTCATACAGCGGGACAAATACGGCAATGTTCAGACTGTCGGTACAGCCGATATTCAGCAGCAACTGTTCCTGATTATGCTGTAGTTCAAGTGTTTCTTTCCAAAGAGACATCCAGCGTTCGGCGAGGATGATAAAATCCATTCCCTTTGGTGTGAGCTCGACCTGCTTGTGGCCCTTGTTGCGGATAACCAGAGAAAATCCGAGCTCGTTTTCCAGAGAAGTTAAGCGGTGGCTTACCGTAGGCTGGGAAAGAAATAAGAGATCTGCGGTTTTGGTAATACTTTTGGTATTGACAATCGTTAAAATGTTTCAATTTCAGCGAGATTCATGCTATTCCTCCTCGTTCATTTGTTATTTATATTTCATAGTTTGTAGTCATTATGAATATAAAAGTTGTTTATATTATACAGAGAAATTATTCGTTTTTCAATCAGTAACTTGTGTGCTATGATGAAATCAGAAAAAAGGAAAAGAGGTTTTTATATGTCAGCAGGATGTAGAATCAGAAGGAATTTTGAAAGACCGGCAAAGGAGTTAGTTGAGGCATTCCGTGGAATTCCGGTTGCTAATATTGACGATAATTGCGGAAGGATCGCAGCGGTAGATGCGAGTATTTTTCCATTAAATCCTAAGGCACGTCTTCTTGGAACGGCATTCACAGTAAACGCACCGGCAGGAGATAACCTTCTGTTCCATGCAGCACTTGATATGGCACAGCCTGGAGACGTTATTGTACTTGCAAACAAAGGAAGTATGAGCCGTGCACTATGTGGTGAGATTATGAGCAATTACGCAAAGAAGCGTGGACTTGCAGGTATCATCATTGACGGATGTGTGCGTGACAGCTATACACTCAGCCAGATGGACTTTCCTGTGTATGCAAAGGGGATTACACCAAACGGACCGTATAAGAACGGTCCTGGAGAGATGAATTTCCCAGTTTCCTTTGGAGGAATTATTATCAATCCGGGAGATATCCTTGTTGGTGATTCCGATGGACTGATCGCAATAGATCCAAAGAATGCGGAAGAGCTTGCTAAAATTGCAAAAGCTTATCATGAAGGGGAAGAAAATCAGCTGGACGGAATTATAAATCGTGGTGAATGGCCTCGCCCATGGGTACAGGATTCCCTGAAAAAAGTTGGATTCGAATTTGTGGACTAGCAGATAATTGTATATTAGAAATATTAGTATATGTTATAATGAATCTAAAGTGACGAACGATAAGAAATGATATGCAGAAAGGTCTGTCAGAACATGGGACAGACCTTTCTCCATACAAAATGGAGGTATGAAAATGGAGGTAAGATTTCTTACAGCGGGAGACCGGGCGGTTTCCGTAGAGTTTGGAAAAACAATCTGCCTTGAGACGAATGCAAAAGTACGTATGCTGGATGAGAATTTGAAAGAAGATCCGATCGAAGGCATGATCGAGACAGTTCCTACATACTGTGCACTCATCATTCACTACCGTCCGGAAGTGATCCGGTATGGGAAACTGGTGAAAGAACTGGAGAAAAGACTTGGTAATATGCATGCAGTCGACAACAGTAATAAGAAGAAAGTAGTAAAAGAAGTGCCGGTATACTATGGTGGCGAGACAGGTCCGGACCTGGAATATTGTGCAGAGCTGGAGCATACAACCGTAGAAGAGATCATAAGAAAGCATTCCGAACATGAATACTATGTATATATGCTGGGATTTGCACCGGGACACCCGTATATGGCAAGATTTGATGAGCCGTTCGGATTCAAGAGAAGAGAATCACCGAGAGTAAAGATCCCGGCAAGATCCATTGTTGTACAGCAGAATCTGTCAGATTTTATTCCATTTGAACAGCCATGCGGATGGAATATTATCGGAAGCACGCCGCTGGATATCTGTAACTTTGATAACGAAGATCCATTCCTGGTACATGCCGGTGACTGGGTAAAACATGTGCCGGTAACGAAGTCGGAATACGACAAGATCCGCAGAGATGTGGAAAAAGGTACATATAAGGTGAAGACATATACACCGGAAGGTAACGCATAGAATCGGAGGTCATGATATGGGAATAATAGTTGAAAATGGTGGAATCCTGACGACTGTACAGGATGAAGGAAGATTCGGATATCAGGCATTCGGAGTATCTACCTCAGGAGCCATGGATAATCATTCGTTTCACATCGCCAATATACTGGTAGGAAACGATATGGGAGAAGGCGCACTGGAGATGACATTTATCGGTCCGACATTAAAGTTTACCAGTGATAATATCGTTGCAGTGACGGGCGGAGATCTGACTCCGATGCTTGACGGCAATGAATTCCCGATGTATCGGGCAGTTCTGGTGAAAGAAGGGCAGACGCTTTCCTTTGCAGGAGCAAGAAATGGATGCCGTGGATATATTGCATTTGCAGGAGGCCTGGATATTCCGATCGTGATGGGAAGTAAATCAACACTGCTTCGTAATCATCTTGGAGGAGTAAAGGGACGAAAACTTGAAAAAGGTGATGAGATTGGATTTGTCTCAGCGAAGACGATACTTCCGAATATGGAAGCAAGAAAAGTACCGGCAAGTGTATATCCAAAGAAAGAGATTGTTCTTCGTGTGGTACTGGGACCACAGGACGATGAATTTACAGAAGCAGGGGTAAAGAGCTTCTTTTGGAACAGTGGTGTGATCACCAATGAATTTGACCGTATGGGCTGTCGTATCGAACGGGAGCCGATTGAACATGTCGGGGATGGTAATATCAATACAGATGGTATTTCCGTCGGATCCATCCAGGTGCCAACAAATGGAAAGCCGATCATCATGTTATCGGACAGACAGAGCACCGGAGGATATGCCAAGATAGGAACAGTAATTTCCGTGGATCTTGCAAAGATTGCACAGGCACAGCCGGGACAGAAAGTACGTTTTGTCAATGTAAGTCTGGATCTGGCCCAGGATCTTTATATCAGAGAGCTGGAGTCGATTAAGGCACTGGATGAAAAGCTGAATGCGTAAGTGGTCATTCAAGTGATGATCATGCAGGATTGCACATGGAAATGAAATAAAACAAAATGCTAATAAAAGAGAAAGGTAAGAAATGTTATGAAAATTGTAGTATTAGACGGTTACACAGAGAATCCTGGAGATTTAAGCTGGGACGCATTAAAAGAATTAGGAGAAGTAGAAGTCTATGACAGAACTTCTTATGAAGAGTCACCATTGATCGCAGAGCGTATCGGGGATGCAGAGATCGTAGTGATCAACAAAACACCTGTTTCCAGAGAAACAATGGATAAATGTGAAAATATCAAACTGATTGCTGTTCTTGCAACAGGATATAATGTTGTTGATTATGCGTACGCAAAAGAAAAAGGCATTCCGGTGGTAAATGTACCTACATACGGAACACAGATCGTAGGACAGTATGCACTCGGACTTCTCCTTGAAATCTGTTCACATTACGGACATCACGACGAATGTGTAAAAGAAGGAAAATGGGAGAACAATCCTGACTGGTGCTTCTGGGATTACCCAATGATCGAGCTCTATGGAAAGACAGCCGGAATCATCGGACTTGGAAGAATCGGACAGGCTACAGCAAAACTTCTGAATGCATTAGACATGGAAGTAATCGCATATGATGCACATGAAAGCGAAGCAGGAAAGAAACTGGCTGAATATGTGTCATTAGATGAGTTATTTGCCCGTTCTGATGTGATCTTCCTTCACTGCCCGTTATTCCCGGCTACAGAAGGAATAATCAACAAAGAGAACATTGCCAAGATGAAAGACGGTGTAATCCTCATCAATAACAGCCGTGGACAGCTTGTTGTAGAGCAGGATCTGGCAGATGCACTGAACAGTGGTAAGGTATACGCAGCAGGACTTGATGTTGTGTCTACAGAGCCGATCAAAGGCGATAATCCACTGTTAACAGCTAAGAACTGTATCATCACTCCACATATTTCATGGGCAGCTCAGGCATCAAGACAGAGAATCATGGATATCACAGTAGATAATATTAAAGCCTTCCTTGAGGGAAATACAGTAAACCAGGTAAACAAATAGAATAAATATGATAAAGGAAAGCCTTTCACAGAGTTATCAAAACTCTGTGAAAGGCTTTCTTTGGTACACTTCCCAGATATTTATATACAAAAAAGAGAAGCTGCCAGATAACAGCTTCTCGCTATTCCAAAAGATGAGGAATAGGGGGTTATTTCCCTTCTGCAATGTCCTTTGTGATCTTTAAGAACTTGTCTACGTCATCTCTGCCATGGCAGTGAAGAGGAGATACACGGAGTGCTCCGTCAAGTCCGAGTGTTTCTACGATACGTTTTGAATAAGGGCTGCTCTTCACACGTTCGAAGATCGTCACACCGTGTTCCATATATTTCTGAGCACAGTCTGCATATTCAATACCCTTGATACCCATAGCAATGATCAGATCTTTGTATGTAAGGTCTTCCATGTCTACATATACTTCAACATCAGGAATATGACGAAGACCAGGAACATCTTCTGTTCCTTCCAGCATACGGTAGAGAAGTCCTCTTTCCTGCAGATGGATTCTGTTCATACCTTCTACATAGAGCTTACGTTTGCTCATTCCTTCAGCTTTGTCTCCAAGGAAATGTTTTGCAATATCGCATACATAATCGATGACTGCCATCATAGATGCGAAGTTACCAGGTGTAGGAGTTCCGAGAGCCCATACATCAGGAGCTTTACATGTGAGTTTTCTGTGCGTCATGCTCGCAACACGGTCAGATACATAACAGTATCCACATCCACGTACACCAAAGAATTTGTAAGGTGCGAAGTTGGATACATCTACACCCCAGTCTTCAACATCTATAACGGCATGTGGTGCATGCTGTACTGCGTCACTTACAATGTAGATGTCAGGATTGATCTCTTTGGCACGTCTTGCAATTTCCTTGATATCCATGATATTTCCGGAAATGTTGGAAGCAGCCATGATGCTTAATAAAACGGTGTCTTTGTCTACGTACTGCATAATCGTATCAGGATCAAGACCACCGGTTGTCTGATTTGCAGGAACTTCACGGAATTCTCTTCCTGTCTGCTTACAGTAGTATTCTACCGCATCATGAGCAGACGGATGTTCCAGTGCAGATGTAACTGCATTTTTTCCCCATTTAACGTTTTCCATGATTGTTCCGACAGCATGGAACATTGTCTGGGAAGCAGAAAGTTCAGTGATAAGAGCACCACTCTTTGCACCAAACACAACTTCAAGGATTTCTTTTGTTCCTTCACTTACATAATAAGAAAGATCATATCCTTTTCCACGTACACGTTCCGGACAGTCTGGATATTCTTCCAGTCCGGCTTTGGCTTCTACAGCAGCTCTGAGTCTGAGAGATCCGCCGGAGTTCTCAAAGAAGAGCCGGTCTCCATAATCCGGATCTGTATCGGCATAACAAAACTGTTCTTTTAAGCTTTTCTGATATTCATCTGAAAATAATTCCCCATATTTAGTAGCCATAATTTTTCCTCCTTATTGGCTTGAATCTATTAGTTGTCTTTATTATATCAATGTTGTTGTGAAAAGAGAAATGAATAATGTTGCTGTATAATATTAACGATATTAATATTTGATAATATAGATAATATAAAAGATATTGATATTTTATAGACAAATAATTAATTTTACTTACGACCGCATCCATGTTACATTGTATGTAGTTCATAAATAAACGCGCGGTTTATAGAAAAAATTAGTAAATTCTAATGAAAACAAAAAGGAAAAGGAGTAGAACAACAATGAGTAACACAACGAAAAAACAGCCAATGTCGGTTGTAAAGAAAATGATGATCGCTCTTGTCGGCGGCCTGTTGGTGGGAATTGCTTTTCTTTTATTAAGAGAGCAGTTGATCTCTTCTGGTAATGAGGGTGCATGGACGATACTCAACAAGATCCTGTTCCAGGACATTACAGCAGAAGATGGTGTTAGTGCAATTGGTCTTTTCTACATTATAGGCCAGTTATTTATGAGAGGATTACAGCTTGCGATTGTACCACTTGTATTAGTATCCCTCAGCCTTGCGATGTGCAGTATTTCAAGTTCCACAAAGCTTGGAAGAATTGCAGGACGTACACTGATCGGATTCTTTCTGTTCTATGTATGTGGTGCATTCTTAGCAGGTATCGTTGCATATGCGGTAAAATCAGCAGGATTTTTCAACGTAACACTTCCAAGTGAGGCAGTTACAGATGCAGCAACACTGGATGCATTTAACCCACTGGCAACAATCGTAAATGCAGTACCGTCCAATATTGCTGCCGCATTTAGCAGCAACAACAGTATTCTGGCAGTTGTAGTAGTAGCAATTATCATTGGACTTTGCATGAATGCACTGGGAGAAAAAGCTGACCCACTGAAGAAAGTGCTGGAAAGTGTCAACGAAATCATTCAGTTATACCTTACATTCTTAATTAACAAAGTTGGTCCGATTGCAATTTTCTGCCTGATCTCAAGAACATTTGCAATTTACGGAACAGAGTACCTTGCACCGGCTGCTGCTTATATCGTAGCTGCAATGGTAACCTTATTCGTATTGGTTGTTACAATTTATCCTATCGGTATCTGGGTAACAACAAAGATGAATCCAATAAAGTTCATCAAGAAAATTGCGAAGGTCGGTGTGTTCGGATTTTCAACAAACTCATCAGCAGCATGTCTGCCGCTCAATACAAGGACATGTATTGATGAACTTGGATGCAGCGAAGAGATTACAAGCTTTGTATTACCGACAGGTATGACGATCAATATGAACGGAACAACCGTTATGCATATGTTCGCAGCAACATTTATTGCAACAAGTGCAGGAATTGATGTAACACCTGCCAACCTCGCAACGATCGCATTCTTATCAATCTGTGCAGCTATGGGATGTCCTGCTATTCCAATCGCAGGTACCACACTGATCGTAACGATCCTTTCAGGACTTGGATGGACATCTGATGCATGTATGATCGCTTACGCATTGGTTGTTGCAATCAACCGTCCGGTAGAAATGGCACTCCTGCCACTGAACGTTATCGGTGATGCCACAGTAAACGTAATCGTAAATGCGAAAGAAAAAGAGCTGGATAAAGAAAAATATAACAGCTAAAAATGTAACTGATAAACTTTTCATAACGGCAACGGATGCATTCATCCGTTGCCAAAAAAATGACTATTTATTGACAGGAATTTAACAATTGGGAGGAAAAAAATGGAAACATTTATGAAGTTACTGGAAACAATTCAGACATTTGTCTGGGGACCGCCGACATTGGTGCTTCTGATGGGAACAGGTTTGTATTTTACATATAAATTACGGGGAATACAGATCTGTAAATTTCCAAAAGCACTGAAAATGTATTTTGAAAAAGAAGAAGGAGCAGGCGATGTATCTCCGTTTGCAACACTTTGTACAACACTGGCTGCTGATATCGGAACCGGAAGTATCGTAGGTGTGGCAACAGCTCTTCGTATCGGCGGACCCGGAGCGATGTTCTGGATGTGGGTATCAGCGCTTCTTGGAATGACGACAAAATATTCCGAAGCACTTCTGGCTGTAAAATTCCGTGTAAAAGACGAAAAAGGTGAAATTGCCGGAGGACCGATGTACTATATCCAGAATGGAATGGGAGAGAAGTTCAAATGGCTGGCAAAAATCTTTGCATTTTTCGGAGTTGTAACCGCACTTCTCGGTTGCGGTACATTCCCACAGGTCAATGCAATTACAGAGTCTGTGCATGATTCTTTCCATATTCCGGTCATTTTTATCGGAATTATTGTTACTGTATTAACAGCAGTTGTAACACTTGGCGGAATTCAGGCAATCTCAAAAGTTGCACAGTTTGTCGTTCCATTCATGGCAATCTCTTTTATCGGTGGCTCTATGGTGATCCTGATCGTGAACCGTTCGGCAATTCCGGGAGCGTTTGCAGAGATATTCTCATGTGCATTTTCTAAGGAATCTGCACTTGGAGGAGCAGCAGGAACGGCTGTGATCTCCTTCATGACAGCTATGAGAACCGGCGTGGCAAGAGGCGTGTATACCAATGAGGCTGGTCTGGGAAGCTCACCGATCGTTGCGGCAGCAGCAAAGACCGATTCCTGTGTAAAACAGGGACTGATCTCTATGACAAGTGTATTCTTTACCACAATTCTGACATGTTCTATGACAGGACTGGTTGTAATCTCAAGTGGTCTGCTTGATAAGACTGATTTAAGCGGAAGTGTTCTGGTTACAAAGGCATATAATGCCGGACTTCCATTTAATATTGGTATGTATCTGGTAGCAGTAGGAATTATCTTCTTCTCATTTACTACGATCCTCGGATGGAACTATTATGGAGAAAGATGTGTGCTGTATCTCACTGGAAAGACAGGAAGTATCAAGATCTTTAAGATCGTTTATATCCTGGCAATTGCAACAGCGCCGTTCCTGACACTGGAACCAATCTGGCTGATGGCAGATATCACCAATGCGCTGATGATCATTCCGAACCTGATTGCATTACTTGGACTTCGAAAAGTGGTTATCAGTGAAACTAAGAAATTCTTCGACAGGGAAGAACGTACGAAGGTGAATGTAAGAAAATCAGTAGTAGAGTAGATTTATTGTTGAAAAATCTTTTGACATATTCATAAGATGATGTTAGTATAGTTATAGAAAAAAGAGTGCTACCGATAGACGGTTAGCCCGATAATAATTTAGTAAAAATAGTCGCTTAGTTTACCAGACTGTGGGCGGCTATTTTGTGTCTTATGATTATCCTTACCAATAGTGTATCCGATGCTGAAGCATGATAAGCCGAAACTGATGATAGCTAAAAAATCCATAATACTCATTGGCTTAGCCCTCCTTTCCAGTGAATTCCTTTTCAGGTTTCTATGTAATCAGAGGGGCACAGTCCCTCTGCAGAAGGACTAACCGCCTACCGTTTTGGTAGCACCCGTGATATGATTATAACAATTAACAACGGAAAAATACAATATATATTTACTTACTAATGGATAATTTAAAGGCGCGATTTTATTAGTGAGAATAACAAATTATGGATTCATGTATCTTGCACAGTCTTCTTATATAGACTTATAATAAAAGAAAAAGACCGAAAGGACTGATTCTATGAAACGTATTTTCTGGATCGTATTGGACAGTGCAGGCATCGGTGAAGCACCGGATGCGAATAAATTTGGTGATATCGGAAGTAATACATGGAAGAGTTGCTATGACAGCGGGAAACTTCATATTCCGAATATGGAAAAGATCGGAATCTACCAGATCGATGGTATGGAATATGCAAAAAGGCACAGAGAATCCGACCGGAAGTTTTGCAAGAATGCAGGAATTATCCTGTGGAAAGGATACGACGACCGGACACTGGGAAATGGCGGGAATCGTAACACCGGATCCACTTCCCAAATTTCAAATGGATTCCCAAATGCATTCATAGAGGAATTTTCAAAAGGACAGGAAGAAAGATTCTATGTAATCTGCCGTATTCAGGCACACAGGTCATTCATGATTATGGCCGGGAGCAGGAAGAGACAGGAGCACTGATCGTATATACATCTGCGGACAGTGTATGCCAGATCGCAGCGCACGAGGATGTAATTCCGGTAGAGCAGTTGTATGAATACTGCAAGATCGCCAGAGAGATGCTGACGGGAGATCTCGGAGTCGGAAGAGTGATTGCAAGACCATTCATCGGAACATGGCCAAATTACGAACGAACGATCAGACGGCATGACTTTCACTTGCACCGCCGAGACAGACGGTGTTGGATGCATTAAAACAGAAGGAAAGATGTGATCGGTGTCGGAAAGATCTATGATATCTTGAA
>ENA-OPYU01000629-OPYU01000629.1-human-gut-metagenome-genome-assembly--contig:-NODE-629-length-13512-cov-2.267165_pt1 | contig 13512 bp, 19 predicted proteins | sample MGYA00242637_ERZ504482 | MGnify/ENA primary metagenome ERZ504482 (study PRJEB26092, sample SAMD00036237) | human gut metagenome | host: Homo sapiens | study: EMG produced TPA metagenomics assembly of...
TGCCTGTGCCGCATAAGCTCCCACATGGTCTCCATTTGCCCTGTCCATAAAACCGAACAGAAGCTGGAGAACGCTCTGTTTTTCTTTCTTCTTATCCATATGATTGCTCCTGTTACATTTTCGTAATTGGCTCTACGGACATGGCAAGCGGTAGCGAGATCATTAACGGGCAACCTGCCGTATTTACAATTATCGCTAACCCCGGATTTCTATTGAATAAGATTGTTGTGAATGGAACTGCGGTATCAGCCTTGCCAAAAGGTGCGCTTAATAAGGATAACACCATCTCTTATACCTATACGACCGCCTCGTTAACCGCCTCTACGACCTTGTCGGTAGGTTTCGCCGCGAAGAAAACGATTTCCGTGAGTGTAACAGGTTCTTCGGACGACAAAAGACGAGATCGTGGCCGGGAAGAATTTGCCGGTTATTAAGTTTACGCCGGAAATAGCGGGACAAGCGGTTCGATATCGTGCGGCCGATGGTTCGGAGACTTCCACGTTACCGCAGATAGTCGGAGCTTATAAGATTGTCTTATTTAGTCCGGAGACCATGGAGTATGCCGCATTAGAAGATTCCTCTAAACGTTACGATCCGTAATGCCAATACCTTGGCTTACGCTGTCGATGGTGGACAGGGTACGGTTACCGCCAAGATGAAGCAACAAGGACATCATGAGCGGTGGTGAGATCGCTTACGGTAAGCCCGTCATTTTCTCGATCGTATCAAATGCCAACTATAGGCTAGGGGCTATTAAGCAAGCCTCTTCGGACGTGGATATCTCGAAGATCAAGGGAACGTATGCTAATGGAAATACCTCTTACACGTACACGACTCCTAATCTGATGAGTGGCGATAGCTATACTTTTGCGTTCGTCTCCAAGGATACGGTGAGGTTCGTGGCTAACAACCTTGTCCAGACGGTCGGCTCCATCAAGCCGGTCACGGTAACAAGCGCTGTCGGGGATATCAAGATCGAATATCAATTGAGCGGTACGGCTTGGGTTACGACATTGCCTTCCACGCTGGCTGTGGGTTCTTATAAGGCCCGTTTGAGCCGTGCGGAGGACTTGACATACCGTAGCCTCTCTGATACGGTTACGTTAGTGGTGGAGAGCAAAAAAGAGGTGGAGAGTTTGGTGTTACCTACTCCGGGTCGTATTGAGGAAGGACAGGCTTTATCGGCGTGTACCTTGATCGATGGAACTTCTTCCGGATCATTTATCTGGAAAACTCCGAACGAGATCGCTTCTCCGGATAAGAAAAAGTACGACTTGATATTCGAACCGAATGATCCTGTTCACTATGCGGCTAAAGACACGTTTATAACCTTGAACGTAATTCCTGTTTATTCTATGAATGTTACCGCCGGTAATTTCGGTACTGTCATCTTGGAGGGGCGTACCGCAAATGATAAATATGCGAGAGGCTCGGTTTTGAAAGCGACAGCCGTCGCAGATAAGAATTACCGGTTTGCCGGTTGGAGTGATGGGAATACATCGGCTACACGGGAGTTGCAAGCGAATGCGAACTTGGATATCGTAGCCCGTTTCGATCCGGTTCTTTATGGCGTGACGTTTACGGATCCGATGAATGGTTCCTTGAAGGTCTTTGCGAATGGCGTGGAGGTGAAGAATGGTGCTGAATTTTTACAGGGGACCTTATTGACTATCACGGCGACTCCGGATGCGGGCTATATGGTTCAGTCCGTGAAAGTGAATGGGGCTTTGGTGAATAACGGTTCTTATACTTTGACACAAGCCGCTGATATATCGGCCGATTTCCTGCAAAAAGAACCGGATAAACATTTGGTCAAGGTTTGGGGAGTTGAAGAATGGTAGCGTTAATCTGATCGAGGTGGATACGAAGGCGCCTGTTACTCCCGGTGAGGCTATCTCTGAAGGTGTGAAAGTGAAGGTGATAGGAAATGCGGATTATGGCTATGAGCTGGCATCCGTGAAAGTGGAAGGCGCGAATTATAATGAGGCTGATGGCTCATTTATGGTTGGGACCGGAGATGTTACGGTGAGCGCAAGTTTCCAATTGGTGAAATATCAAATAACCTCGGCGTTGAATATCCCTAATGCGGGTAAAGTCGTATTGAAAGATAAGGCCGGTAAAGAGGTGGCTTCCGGTTCTAAAGGTTCCTTATATGACTCAATTGACCGCTTCTGTTGAGACGGAAACGGGATATCGTTTTATGAATATGATGGTGAACTCTTCCGAGATCAAGGATGGAGATGTATTCACCGTTTCCGGCCCTATGGTTGTTACCGCTAATTATGTGGAGAAGAAAGATTTGGCCTCGCTGATTGATAAGACGACGCAAACGGTAGTCTATAATAAGCAATACCGGAATTTCGAGGTTAAAATTACGGGCTATTCCGGTTTGGACTTTAAGGTCGCATATTCCCGGAGTGGGGTAGAAATGACAGAGAATCCTAAATCGGCCGGAACTTATAAAGTTCGGATTACCCGTGGCGAGGATGATTTATTTAAAGCCGTGGATGTAACTGCCGAGCTGATTATCAAGAAGGCTGGTATGGCATTGCTGGAAGTACCGACTATAGGAGGGGATAATTATGAAAAGGTTGATGCTAAACTTACTCAAGACTTCGAGGATGTGGAATGGAATCCTTCTACACAAAAATCGGCGCTTCGTGCGAATGTGACCGGAATCCCGACAAAGGATCAGGTAAATATTCTGCGCTTTACCCCACTTGACAAGAGTAATTATGAATCGGTAGATTATTCAATGCCGATTGGTGAAGTAAAACGTTTTCTTTAAGTACCTCAAATACGGAGGTTACGAATGGAGGCTTGGTTATTAGCGATTATTCGGAAGTTCCGGAGAATACGGTTTTTAAAGTTGCGAGCGGTAGCTCCTAGCGAGAATCAGCGTTTTGATTCTTGGAGTGATAATGTCTCAAGCGCCGATAGAAAGAAACCAGAGATAACGGTTACTTTTGGCGGCTGATGCGACATACACCCCGAATTTTGTGGATAAACCTAAATAACGGCGAATCCTTCAGATTTGGAGTTTGTTTATAATGGTTCCGTAAGGCTTGTGGAATTGAAAGACATTTTGAGCGGTAGTTATCCGACAGATGTAAATATTAAATATTCAAATACGGATGGATCGGTTGCTACCCCATTGAACGCAGGTACTTATCTTGTGACTGTAACACGTACCGGGGATGAGAACTGGCGATCTTTCGAGGCAACCAAGAAATTAGTGATAAAGAAAGCGAAGGTCGTAAAGGTAGTGGCTCCTACCGCATCTACGATCACGGAAGGTCAGTCCTTGTCGGAATCCCTATTATCCGGTGGTGTTGCGAAAGGTGCCGATGGGACTACCATATCCGGTAAATTTGAATGGGCTGATGCGTCAGCTATATTGAAACCCGGCAATAGCCAGAAAAAGGAAGTGATCTTCACGTCGTATGATCCGAATTATGAGGATGCGACTACGGAAGCGGAGGTTACGGTGAAAAGTTCGGATGCGTTAGTTGTCACGTTCGCTCAACCGGAAAATGGTTCTTTGAAAGTCTATATGTTGAAGGGTGAGGGCGAGAAGACCGAGATAACGAGTGGAACCGCTGTGGCGAAAGCGACTAAGCTAACCATTGAGGCGGAAGCCAATCCGGATTATGAATTGACCGTTATTCAAATAGGCGAAGAGAAGTATATGACTTCGCCTGTAGAGATTGAAGTCGATAAGTCCTTGGCTATTATGGCAGAGTTCAAGCCGGTTTCTACACCTCCGGGAACAGATGTGGCTGTTACGGGAGTTTCCTTGAATATCACGTCCAAGGCATTGGCCGTAGGTGAATCTTTTGCCTTGCAAGCGAAAGTTACCCCTAATAACGCCACTATGAAAACCGTCTCTTGGAGCAGCAGCGACGAGACGGTGGCTACTGTTGACGCGGATGGTGTCGTTACCGCTCTGAAAATCGGTACCTGCAAGATTACCGTGGCTACCGATGATGGAAACAAGACGGCGTCTTGTGTGGTAACTGTCTCCGGTACGGTAGGTATCGAGCAAATCATCAACGATCATCAAATCTATTGCGAGCGAGGTGCTATAACCATTCATCCGGCCCGTCCAATCTCGATCCGTATCATAGCGGTGACTGGAGTTAGCCTGTATGGCGACTCAATTATCGGAACTACCCGCATCCCGGTATCGACAGGAATCTATCTGATAGAGATCAACGAGAATGGCAAGCGTATAACAGTGAAAGTAAACGTTCGCTAACAACCTTATTTTAAGAAACTAACCCTTGAGTCTTTAATGTTGGGGAAGGCCGCTAGGAATACTCAGTTCCGGCGGTCTTCTTTTTTATCCTATAAGCTTTACTTTATCTGTTTTGTTCTGATATAATTAAATAAATCGTTATCTTTGTATCATAGAAAATTAAAACAGAAAGCCTTATGGAAAAAAATTGAAGAAAAGAAAAAGGAAGAAAATGCCAAAACTAAAACAACTGTGGCGAAGACTGGAAAAAGAAAGGTAAGTAAGACATGGGAAGCTATGCAGCGGTTAAAGGGAAGTCTGATTGTAAATGACCCTAAATTTTTTACTGTAAATGCGATATCTCATTGACACGAATTATTTTTAGTATATATGGCATCTGATCCCGAATATCTAAATAGGGATATAGATGCTATTATCCAAGAACCGGAAACCCTTCTTTATATAAGTGCCGAGTCCGTACGTGAGCTGATTGTCGCTTATCGAAATAAAGGACTGTGTTACTAAACGATGGAAGTCGGCAGAAGCGATGATCGTCAGCCATAGAAAAGGGAGTTTTATGATGAAAATATTGCCAATTGAAAAAAGAACATATGCAAACGTATGCGCATATGGAGATCAATGAGGCGCAGGGACACAAAGATCCCTCAGACCACGTAATTATTGCGCATGCCATAACGGAACATCTACCGCTTATATCAAGTGATACCCGTTTCGGATTCTATAGAAGTCAAGGGTTGGACTTGGTATTCAATCAGAAATAATCTATATATTGTATATGTACGAATGGCCTTTGTTAGAGTTGTAGAGGTTAAATATTCTAAAAAGCCCCTTTCGGCTTACTTATTTTATTCGTTCTTTTGCAAGAAAATTGGGAGGTGTGTTCTCTGTACGCATCTCCTTAATTTATTTAACGTTAATAAGTGAGAGTCTGATGGCTGAAAAAGTAAAAAACGTTAGTTCTGTTTCTTTCTTTAACTCCCGGCTTACGTCTGTTATTAGTATCTCCTTGGTACTATTCTTGCTAGGACTCATTCTATTGATAGGGATGTTGGGTAATAAACTCTCCGTTTATGTGAAAGAGAACTTATCTTTCTCCATCGTGCTGAAAGATAACCAAAAAGAAACTGAGATAAAGAAAATGCAGAAGAGCTTGGATGCTCTTCCTTTTATAAAATCAACCGAGTATATATCGAAAGAGCAAGCCGCGAAAGAGTTGGAAGAAGAACTGGGCGAGAATCCGGAAAACCTTCTTAGGCTTTAACCCTTTACAGGCCTCGATTGAGGTGGAAACTGCATTCGGAGTACGCCAACCCCGATAGCCTCCAGTGATAGAGAAGAAGATTAGAAACTATACGTCGGTCTCGGAGCTGCTTTACCGAAAGGATATGATGGAGATGGTCCATAATAATATGAAGCGGTTGGGCTTGATCCTGCTAACCTTGGCTGCGGTACTGATGATTATCTCGTTCGTGTTGATCAGTAATACGATTCGCCTGTTGATTTATTCCAAACGATTCTTAATTCATACGATGAAGCTAGTGGGGGCTACTTCCGGCTTTATACGTAGGCCTTTTGTGAAATATAACATAGTAAGTGGCATTTTTCGCCTCTATCTTGGCAATATTGATGCTAACCGGAGCGTTATATTATTTGCAAAATGAATTGAAAGGTTTTATCCAGATATTGGATATGCAAACATTATTATTGGTTTATGTGGCAGTGTTTGCTTTAGGTATTGTCTTGTCCGTGATCGCGACCATTTTTGCCGTGAATAAATATTTGCGGATGGGGGTCGATAAGTTGTATTATATTTAATGTACGAATAATAAAGAGTTGAGAAAGATGGCTAAAAGAGATTTTGCTTTCGGAAAAGAGAATTTTATACTGATTGCGGTAGCGGTTGCCTGCATCGTGCTTGGTTTCATATTGATGAGTGGTGGAGGTTCCGGGGATAATACGTTCAATCCCGATATATTCAGCGCCCGCCGTATCGTGGTAGCTCCGGTGGTTACGGTTATTGGTTTCGTGATGATGATTTTTGGAATCTTGAAGAATAGCAAAGATAAAGAAGTAACAGAATGAGTTGGTTTGAGGCCTTGATACTGGGTATCGTACAGGGATTGACCGAATATCTGCCGGTGAGCAGTAGCGGTCATTTAGCGATTGGCTCAGCTTTGTTTGGTATAGAGGGAGAGGAGAATCTTGCGTTTACGATCGTCGTACATGTGGCGACCGTATTCAGTACGTTAGTGGTTTTATGGAAGGAAATCGATTGGATATTCCGTGGTTTGTTTAAATTTCAGATGAACGCGGAGACGAAGTATGTGATTAATATCTTGATTTCCATGATTCCGATCGGGATCGTTGGGGTATTCTTTAAGATACGGTAGAAACTAAAGTCTTTGGATCAGGTTTATTGGTCGTTGGTTGTATGCTTGCTATTGACGGCGGCTTTGCTGGCATTTTCGTATTATGCCAAACCACGCCAGAAAGAGTCGATCTCGATGAAAGATGCTTTTATTATCGGTCTGGCTCAGGCTTGCGCCGTGATGCCGGGTTTGTCACGTTCCGGATCAACGATCGCTACCGGTTTGTTATTGGGAAATAATAAGGCGAAACTAGCCCAGTTCTCTTTCTTGATGGTAATACCTCCGATCTTGGGAGAGGCGTTGTTGGATGTGATGAAGATGGTGAAAGGTGAAGATGTGGCCGGGAGCATTCCCGCATTATCATTAGCGGTAGGTTTCGTGGCCGCTTTTGTTTCCGGTTGCGTGGCCTGTAAATGGATGATCAACATCGTGAAAAAGGGGAAACTGATTTATTTCGCTATCTATTGCGCGATCGCGGGATTGGTGACAATTGCTTGTACATTACTGAAATAAAGAATGGATTTTATAGCTGGAGAGATTTTATATTTTAATAAACCGCTAACGTGGACTTCTTTTGACCTAGTTAATAAATTTCGCTATAAGCTAAGTCGGAAACTGAAGGTAAAGAAGATTAAAGTTGGACATGCGGGGACACTGGATCCCTTGGCTACAGGTGTGATGATCGTTTGTACCGGAAGGGCTACGAAGCGGATCGATGAGTTTCAATATCAGACGAAGGAATATATCGCTACGTTGAAGTTGGGAGAGACTACCCCGTCTTTCGATTTGGAGAAAGAGATAGACGCCGTGTATCCCACGGAACATATAACCCGTGAGCTCGTGGAGGAGGTTTTAAAGACATTCGTGGGTACGATCCAACAGATTCCCCCGGTGTTCTCCGCTTGCAAAATCGAAGGTAAACGTGCTTATGAGCTAGCCCGGAAAGGAGAGGAGGTTGAACTAAAAGTCCAAAGACATTGGTTATAGACGAACTGGAGTTGCTGGAGTGCGATTTGCCTGTTATAAAGATACGGGTGGTATGTAGCAAAGGTACCTATATTCGTGCGTTGGCTCGTGATATCGGGAAGGCCTTGGATTCCGGCGCTCATTTGATTGGCTTGGAACGGACTCGCATCGGAGAGGTAACCTTGGATATGTGTATGTCTCCGGAGGAGATCGATGATTTCTTAGAGAAGAATGTGGTAAAAATAGAAGAAGAAAATAAATAGAGTGCATTATGAAGCTTTCGAAATTCAAATTTAACTTACCGTCGGAATTAATCGCTTTACATCCGGCGAAGAACAGAGATGAGTCGAGGTTGATGGTCGTTCATCGTGATACAGGTGAGATCGAGCATCGCGAATTCAAGGATATTCTAGACTATTATGGAAAAGGTGACGTGTTTATCTTTAATAACACGAAAGTGTTCCCCGCTCGCTTGTACGGTAACAAGGAGAAAACAGGGCGCGTATCGAGGTGTTCTTGTTGCGCGAGCTGAACGAGGACTTACGTTTGTGGGACGTATTGGTGGATCCGGCTCGTAAGATCCGTATCGGTAATAAGTTATACTTTGGCGAGGATGATTCCATGGTCGCGGAGGTAATTGATAATACGACTTCGCGTGGTCGTACGCTCCGTTTCTTATATGACGGGAACCACGACGAGTTTAAGAAGGCTTTGTATGCCTTGGGCGAGACTCCGCTGCCTAAGTATATCGAACGTGAGGTGGAACCGGAAGACGAGGATCGTTATCAGAATATTTTTGCTGCGGAAGAAGGTGCGGTTGTGGCTCCTGCTGCGGGATTGCATTTTAGCCGTGAGTTGATGAAACGCTTGGAGATCAAGGATTGCCAGTTCGCTTTCTTGACATTGCATTCGGGCTTGGGTAATTTCCGTGAGATCGACGTGGAAGATTTGACAAAGCATAAGATGGATTCTGAGCAAATGGTCGTAAATGCCGATGTAGTGGATATCGTGAACAAGGGAAAGGATGAGGGGCACAAGGTTTGTGCGGTCGGAACTTCCGTGATGCGTGCGATCGAGACGGCCGTAAGTACGGATGGTCATCTGAAAGAGTTCGAGGGCTGGACGAATAAGTTTATCTTCCCTCCGTATGATTTCAGCGTGGCTACCAGCATGGTGACAAATTTCCACATGCCGTTGTCTACATTATTGATGATGACAGCTTCTTTCGGTGGTTATGAGTTGATCATGGACGCTTACGATATCGCTTTGAAAGAGAAATATCGTTTCGGTGCTTACGGCGACGCTATGCTAATCCTTTAATCCGGTTTCTATGGCGACAGCTTACCTTGGATTAGGTACGAACGTAGGTAATAAACGAGGAAATTTGGTGACAGCGGCGGCGCTGTTGGCTGAAAGGGTGGGAGATGTTCTTGCCCTTTCTGATATGTATGAGACGGAGCCTTGGGGATTTGAATCGGACAACACTTTCTTGAACGCCGTGATCGTTATGACGACGGAACTTTCCCCTATGGAATTATTAGACGCTACCCGTTTGATCGAGATCGAGATGGGACGTATCGAAAAAAGTGACGGTGCGTATCATGACCGTATCATCGATATCGATCTGTTAATGGTGGATGAGCAAATCCTGCATACGGAGCGGCTGACGCTACCGCACCCTCTGATGCACAAACGGTCGTTTGTAATGGAACCGTTGGCAGAAGTAGCTCCGTCGGTGAAACATCCTGTGTTTGGCAAGACGATGCGTGAACTTTTATCCGAATTATAAGTTTTAATTATGAACTACGAGATTTGAGTTATGAATAAAGAAATTAATAAAGCGATGACGCAAGGGATCGTCTTCAAGAAAGCGAAAGGCGAAGCGGAAGATTCGAATGGTAAGAAAATCAAGTTCTCTGATTTCTTGAAAGGGACACATGGCTCTGATTCAGCGAAATGGAAGGCCGGTTTTAAATATAAAAAATGCCTTACGTAATTCCAAAAATGAAGAAATAATTTTCAATTTTACAACTTTCAATTCTCAATTATTGCGTATCTTTGCGAATGAATTGACGTGGATAGATTTGTATTGCTTGCAACCAACGGGAAAAATTGCATAAAACATATCCTTTTCGTTGCCGTCCGGCAGAAAAAAGTCCTTCCAAGTTCAATTCAGTTGTAGATTAGTAATCTTTTCAATTTAAAACGATGAGTTATTTATTCACCTCCGAATCGGTGTCTGAAGGGCACCCCGATAAAGTAGCCGATCAAATATCGGATGCTTTGCTGGATGAGTTCTTGGCGTATGACAAGAATTCGAAAGTTGCTTGCGAAACCCTTGTTACAACCGGACAGGTTGTCTTGGCTGGAGAAGTTAAATCGAGTGCGTATGTGGATGTGCAGGAAGTGGCACGTGGCGTGATCGAGAAGATTGGTTACACGAAAAGCGAGTACCAGTTTGAAGCGAAGTCATGTGGTGTGTTCTCTTCTATCCATGAGCAGAGTGGCGACATCAACCGTGGCGTAGAGCGTGCGGATCCCTATGAGCAGGGTGCCGGCGACCAAGGTATGATGTTCGGTTATGCTACTAATGAGACTGAGAATTACATGCCTTTGGCGTTGGACTTATCTCATAGTTTATTATGGGAATTGGCGAAGATCCGTAAGGAAGAACCGGATTTGATGCCTTATTTACGTCCGGACGCTAAGAGTCAGGTTACGATTGAATACGATGATAACGGTAAGCCATTGCGTATCGATACGATTGTGGTATCCACGCAGCATGATGAGTTTATCGGTCCGAAAGGTATTTCACAGAAGGAAGCGGATGAGGCTATGCAAAAGAGGATCGCCTTAGACGTGAAGAAGATATTGATACCTCGTGTGAAGGCTCAATATCCGGCTCATGTACAGGCTTTGTTTAATGATAATATCATTTATCATGTGAACCCGACCGGTAAGTTCGTGATCGGTGGTCCTCACGGTGATACCGGTTTGACCGGCCGTAAGATCATCGTGGATACATACGGTGGCAAAGGTGCTCATGGCGGTGGTGCTTTCTCTGGAAAGGACCCTTCTAAGGTAGACCGTTCGGCTGCTTATGCCGCTCGTCATATCGCTAAGAATATGGTTGCCGCCGGTGTGGCGGATGAGATGCTGGTACAGGTGTCTTATGCGATCGGTGTGGCTAAACCGATGAATATTTTCGTGAATACTTTTGGCCGTGCGAAGGTGAATATGACAGACGGAGAGATCGCCGCTAAGATCTGGGATATCTTCGATATGCGTCCGAAAGCGATCGAGGAGCGTTTGAAATTGCGTAACCCGATTTATTTCGAGACCGCTTCTTATGGTCATATGGGACGCAAACCCCAGACGGTGACGAAGACATTCTCTTCCCGTTATTTGCAGAAGCCGGTTACTTGTGATGTGGAGTTATTCACATGGGAGAAATTGGATTATGCAGATAAGATCAAGGACGTGTTTGGTCTATAAAAAATAAGTGGAAAAGTAAGCTGGCTTAAATGGCGAAGTATGTTAAGATACTTTGCCATTTAAGTTAAGATACTTAGCCGATGAAGTTAAGATACTTTGCCAAGTATGTTAACTTACCCTTCCTCTTGGAGCATTTCTACTTCTTTTACTTTCCTGAACAGGTCGGACGCAAAGATGAAATCGTTCAACGCTTGGTTATTAGAGGTGATTACCTGCTCTTTTGTTCCTTGCCATTCCTTCACGCCTTCCTTAATAAAGATGATATTATCACCAATATTCATCACGGAGTTCATGTCGTGGGTATTGATAACGGTCGTCATATTGTACTCCACCGTAATGTCGTGAATCAAATCATCGATCAATAGAGAAGTCTTGGGGTCTAGTCCGGAGTTCGGCTCATCGCAGAACAGGTATTTAGGATTTAGGGAGATCGCTCTTGCGATGGCGGCACGTTTCATCATACCTCCACTGATCTCGGAAGGATATAGATGTCCGGCCTCGGACAGGTTTACACGTTCCAAACAGAATTCCGCACGTTTCCTGCGCTCTTTCGTTGAGTCTTTAGAGAACATATCTAAAGGAAACATTACGTTTTCCATTACCGTCATGCTGTCGAATAAAGCGGAACCTTGGAACAACATACCCATTTCCCGACGCAGCATATTTAACTCATGCTTGTTCATCGTGATCAAGTCTCTGCCGTCGTATAATATCTGTCCGGTATCGGTTTCATTACCCGATGATATTCTTTGACTCATTACCGTTTTCACCGAACCGCTTCGTCCGATGATCAGATTCGTCTTACCATCCTCGAACGTCGTACTTATATCTTTCAAGACGACACGTCCATCGAAAGACTTCGTTATATTCTTAACTTCGATCATTTTTAAGTAAGCATTAAATGGGTTAATATTACGTCGGCAAGTAAAATCATGATACTGCTCATGACCACGGCATTCGTACTTGCCTTACCTACCTCTAGGGCGCCTCCCTTTACGTTATAGCCAAAATAGGCGGCGATGGATGAGATGATGAACGCATATACTACGGATTTGATAATAGAATACCAAATGTAAAACTCGTTGAAGTAGAATTGTAAACCGTACTCGAACGAGGAAGGAGTCATTCCCGTACTCGTTGAGTAACTGGCGAATATGCCGCCCATGATACCGGTGAACATACTGAAGATAACCAATACCGGAATAAAGATCATCAAACCGAGCATTTCGGAAGGATCAGGAAGTTGGCGGAATTAACACCCATGATTTCCATGGCGTCTATCTGCTCGGTGACTCGCATGGTTCCGATCTCGGAGGCGATATTACTGCCTACTTTACCCGCTAGGATTAGTGCCATGATAGAGGAAGAGAATTCCAGCAAGATAATCTCACGGGTGGTATAGCCGATCGTAAACTTAGGAATCAAGGGGGAACTGATATTCAAGGAGATCTGGATGGCGATAACCGTACCGATAAAGACCGAGATGATTATGACAATCCAAAGAGAATCCACGCCTAGCTTGTATATCTCTTTGATCAATTGCTTAAAGAACATACTCCACCGGTCTGGAAGTGTTATACTCTTCATCATCAGTAGGGTATACTCACCCATTCTGTGTAATGCTTTATTCATTTTTATCTTGATAAATTTCTGATTTCAATTTGCAAAGATAGCGTAAAATCCACTAATAACCATATAACATCTTAGAAACAAGATTGGTTTTATTTGTAAATCCTATGGTATTAAAGTTTTGCCCACATCCCCTCTTTTTTAACTATGTTTGCTTTCTTAAATACTAAAAAATACTTTTATGAAGCGAATTCTTTTAGGAGTGATCGGCTTGCTGTGTTTATGTGTGGGCTTGCCAGCGGAAGGATCTTTCTTTTAAGCCGGGGGAAGTTTGGCTGGATGATAAAGGGGTACATATAAACGCTCATGGTGGCGGTATTCTACGGATCGGGGATACTTATTATTGGTTTGGTGAGCATAAAACGGAGGGCTCGGCTGGAAATCTGGCTCAAGTAGGCGTTCATTGCTATTCGTCGAAAGATTTATATAATTGGAAAGACGAGGGAATCGCCTTATCGGTCGTGCTGGATGATACGACGAGCCATATTGCTAAGGGATGCGTGTTGGAGCGTCCGAAAGTGATTTATAATAAAAAGAATGATCAATATGTAATGTGGTTTCATTTAGAGCCGAGAGGTGCTGGCTATTCGGGAGCATTGAGTGGAGTGGCTGTCAGTAAAAACGTGGTGGGGCCTTACTCGTTCGTAAACGCTTTCCGTCCGAATGCCGGTTTTTGGCCCGGTTAATGTACAGGAACTACATAAGCAACCTTGTACGCTTTCCGCAGATCTACGTTTTAGCGGTGGAGAGTTACCAGCCCATCCGGATAGCTTGAATTTATTGGGGCCGTGACCA
>ENA-OPYU01000631-OPYU01000631.1-human-gut-metagenome-genome-assembly--contig:-NODE-631-length-13489-cov-6.959362_pt1 | contig 13489 bp, 18 predicted proteins | sample MGYA00242637_ERZ504482 | MGnify/ENA primary metagenome ERZ504482 (study PRJEB26092, sample SAMD00036237) | human gut metagenome | host: Homo sapiens | study: EMG produced TPA metagenomics assembly of...
CGCTGGCTTTTGCAAGTCTGGCATTCAAATATTTACGGATTTTGCTGTCTTCCAACAAAGCATCACCATAATCATTGCCACCGTACCAATTAGAATCCCATCCTCTGATAATTCCTAAACGGTTGCTTATCGGATTAACTTTCTGTCCCATCTAGTCTTAATTTTGATTATCATTAGTACTCTTAGAATCAACGAACAAAGTCACGTGATTTGAACGTTTACGAATTCTGTAACCTCTTCCCTGCGGAGCCGGACGCATTCTTTTCAGTGTTGCACCACCATCAACATAAATCTTTGTTACAAACAATTCGCCACTTTCTGCCTTACGTTCGTTTTTCTGTTCCCAGTTAGCAATAGCAGAGCGCAACAGTTTTTCCACTCTTGCAGAAGCTTCTTTAGAAGAAAACTTCAAGACACCCAGTGCACGGTTCACTTCCATACCACGAATCATGTCAGCCACGAGACGCATTTTCCGCGGAGAGGTAGGAACATTTTGCAATTTTGCAAAATACATGGTCTTAAGGGCTTCTTTTCTTTTTTCAGCCGATATTTTTTTTGCTTGCTCCCATTATTTATTACTTTATTATTTCTTCAGATTATCCTGCTTATTTTTCTTATTACCTGCATGGCCGCGGAATGTACGTGTCGGTGCAAATTCACCCAATTTGTGTCCTACCATGTTTTCTGTAACGTAAACAGGAATAAATTTATTTCCGTTATGAACTGCAACTGTGTGCCCTACAAAATCAGGCGAGATCATTGAAGCTCTAGCCCAAGTCTTAACGACAACCTTCTTGCCGCTTTCATTCATAGCAAGCACTTTCTTTTCAAGTTTAACGTTAATATATGGACCTTTTTTTAATGAACGACTCATAATTTACTCAATTAATCAGTTATTACTTTCTTCTCTCAATAATATACTTAGAAGACTGTTTCTTCGGAGCTCTTGTCTTCAAGCCCTTAGCATACAAGCCTGTACGTGATCTTGGGTGACCTCCTGAAGCACGTCCTTCACCACCACCCATCGGGTGATCAACAGGATTCATAACAACACCACGGTTGCGAGGACGACGCCCCATCCAACGAGTACGACCTGCCTTACCGGAAGACTCCAATCCATGATCAGAGTTACCAACGCTACCAATAGTAGCCTTACAAGCACTAAGTATTTGTCTTACCTCACCTGAAGGCAATTTAATCACACAATACTTGCCTTCTCTTGAAGTTAACTGAGCAAAATTACCAGCTGATCTCACCAAAGCTGCACCTTGACCCGGACGCAATTCAATATTATGAATTACAGTACCAACGGGGATGTTTTCAAGCGGAAGTGCGTTACCAATCTCAGGCGCTGCATTCGCTCCAGACATCAATGTGCTACCAACTTGCAATCCATTAGGAGCAATAATATATCTCTTTTCACCATCAGCATAAAACAGCAAAGCAATACGAGCCGAACGATTCGGATCGTATTCTATAGTTTTAACAACTGCGGGTACACCGTCTTTGTTTCTCTTGAAATCGATAAGTCTGTATTTTCTCTTGTGACCACCGCCCATATAGCGCATTGTCATTTTACCAACGTTGTTGCGACCACCTGTTGAGCGCTTTCCAAATACAAGAGACTTTTCTGGTACCGATGCAGTAATCTCTTCAAAAGTACCAATAATTTTATGTCTTTGCCCCGGTGTTGTGGGCTTAAATTTACGTACTGCCATCTTTATTAAATATTGCTATAAAAATCAATAGTATCGCCTTCTTTCAATGTTACGATAGCTTTCTTATAAGCATTCGTACGACCATTGATGATTCCAGACTTAGTGTAACGGCTTTTACTCTTTCCCGAGTATCTTAGCGTATTTACATCTACTACTGTAACATTATACAAAGCTTCAATCTCACTCTTAATTTCCAACTTGTTAGCTTCAGGACGTACAATAAAACCGAATCGATTTAACTTCTCGGTAATTGCAGTCATTTTCTCAGTAACCAACGGTTTAATAATAATTCCCATTATCTAAGCCTCCTTTTTTAAATTAAGATAAGATATTCTCGATAGCCTTGAGCGAGTTTTCTGTAACAACAAGAGTTTCAGCATTCAATACATTGTAAGTATTTAATGCAGAAGCAATTGCCACATTAGCACGTTCGATGTTACGAGCTGACAAATATACATTTTTATTAGCTTCCGGCAAAACGAGAAGCAACTTTTTGTCAGTAATTTTAAGATTATTTACCATAGAAACGAAATCCTTAGTTTTTGGAGCTTCAAATGTAAAGTCTTCAACAATAATGATTGCGTTTTCTTGAGCTTTATAAGACAATGCCGACTTGCGGGCCAATGTCTTAACTTTTTATTCAACTTAAACCAATAGTCACGAGGTTTAGGACCAAATACACGAGCACCACCCACCAATACCGGAGAGTTGATATCACCACGACGAGCACCGCCACCACCTTTCTGACGACCTAATTTACGAGTAGAACCGCTGATTTCGCTTCTTTCTTTAGATTTATGAGTTCCCTGACGTTGGTTAGCCATAAACTGCTTAACGTCCAAATAGATAGCGTGGTCATTGGGTTCAATTCCGAAGATAGATTCGTTTAACGTAACCTTTCTTCCGGTGTCTTCACCTTTAATATTTAATACGTTAACTTCCATTATTTCTCAATTATTACGATTGAACCTTTGCAACCCGGTACCGAACCTTTAATCAAAAGAAGATTGTGTTCCGGAATCACTTTTAATACCTGTAAGTTATGTGTAGTAACGCGGTCACCACCCATTTGGCCACCCATACGCATTCCTTTGAATACTTTTGCAGGGTAAGAACATGCACCGATAGACCCCGGCTTACGAGCGCGGTTGTGCTGACCATGAGTAGTCTGACCTACCCCACCAAATCCATGTCTTTTAACTACACCTTGGAAGCCCTTACCTTTAGAAGTACCAACAACGTCAACATAAGCTGCATCATTGAATAATTCCACTGTAATAGTGTCTCCCAAATTCAATTCTGTTTCAAAATCTTTGAACTCGGCCAAGTGTCTCTTCGGAGTTACACCAGCTTTTTTAAAGTGCCCCATCAAAGGTTTGGTAGTATGTTTTCCTTTTGTCCTGGAAACCTACCTGAACAGCCGCATAGCCGTCTTTCTCAACACTCTTAATCTGAGTAACTACACAAGGACCAGCTTCGATAACAGTGCATGGTACATTTTTACCATCAGCACTGAAAACGGATGTCATTCCGATTTTCTTTCCTAATAATCCTGGCATTTCAGTTAATTTTTAAATGCATTAAACTTTAATTTCTACTTCAACTCCACTCGGTAATTCTAACTTCATCAGAGCGTCTACTGTCTTAGCTGTTGAGCTATAGATGTCGATTAATCTCTTGTAAGAAGACAATTCAAACTGTTCACGTGACTTCTTGTTAACGAAAGTCGAACGGTTTACCGTGAAAATACGCTTGTGTGTAGGCAATGGAATAGGACCGCTAACAATAGCACCTGTTGCCTTCACTGTTCTAACGATCTTTTCAGCAGACTTGTCTACCAAGTTGTGATCGTAAGATTTCAGTTTAATTCTAATTTTTTGACTCATTAGATTTTAAATTAAAAATGATTAAATATAAAGTGGGGCCGGATTAAGAGTCATTCGCTAACCCGTTGCCCCTGCTTTTTTATTATACTAAGTCTACGCGACCTTTCACTTCTTCAAGTACAGCTTTAGCAATAGAGCTGGAAACTTGAGCATGATGATCGTAAGTCATAGATGATGTTGCACGACCTGAAGTAATAGTACGCAAAGCTGTTACATAACCAAACATTTCTGCCAAAGGCACTTTAGCTTTTACAATACGAGCTCCAGAACGGCTTGATTCCATACCTTCGACTTGCCCACGACGCTTATTCAAGTCACCAATAACATCACCCATGTTTTCTTCAGGAGTTACGACCTCCAGTTTCATAATAGGCTCAGTCAATACAGGACCTGCTTTAGCACATGCATTTTTGTAGGCTTGAATAGCACAGATTTCGAATGACAACTGGTCAGAGTCAACCGGATGGAATGAACCATCCTTCAAAACTACTTTCAGTGAATCAAGCGGATAGCCAGCCAATACACCATTCTTCATTGCGGTCTGGAAACCTTTCTGAACTGATGGGATAAATTCCTTAGGAACATTACCTCCCTTCACTTCATCAATAAACTGCAAACCGCCTTGTGTAAAGTCTTCGTCAACCGGACCAATTGTCACAATGATATCGGCAAACTTACCACGACCACCAGACTGTTTCTTATAAACTTCACGCAATTCAACAGTCTTAGTGATAGCTTCCTTATAATTAACCTGAGGTTTACCTTGGTTACATTCTACTTTAAACTCACGTTTCAGACGATCGATAATAATATCCAAATGAAGCTCACCCATACCGGAAATAATAGTCTGTCCAGACTGTTCGTCAGTCTTAACAGTAAATGTCGGGTCTTCTTCAGCTAATTTAGCCAAGCCGTTAGACAACTTGTCCAAATCTTTCTGAGTCTTAGGTTCAACCGCAATACCAATTACAGGATCAGGGAATTCCATTGATTCCAACACAATCGGTGCATCTTCATCACACAACGTATCACCTGTACGGATATCCTTGAAACCAACACCGGCACCAATATCACCAGCTCCAATCACCTCTACAGGATTCTGTTTGTTTGAGTGCATTTGGAACAAACGTGACACACGTTCTTTTTTACCTGAACGAGTGTTATAGATATATGAACCAGCCTCTATCTTACCAGAGTAAACGCGGAAGAAAGTCAAACGTCCGACATAGGGGTCAGTTGCAATCTTAAATGCCAAAGCTGACGTTTTTTCATCCTCACTAGGTTTACGATCTTCCTCTGCTCCTGTGCTCGGGTTAGTACCTACGATAGCAGGCGTATCCAACGGAGAAGGCAAGAATGCACAAACATAGTCAAGCAATGTCTGAACTCCCTTATTCTTGAATGAAGAGCCACAGAACATCGGAACGATATCCATCTTCAATGTACCTGCACGCAAAGCACGCAAGATTTCTTCTTCAGTGATTGTAGAAGGATCGTCAAAGAATTTCTCCATTAAAGCATCGTCAAACTCAGCTACTTTTTCGAGCATTTTTTCTCTCCATTCATTAGCTTCATCAACCAAGTTCGCCGGAATTTCTTCTACGCTATAATCTGCACCCATTGTTTCATCGTGCCACAAATAGCCTTCATTTTGATCAAATCAACAACCCCCTTGAAACTCTCTTCAGCACCAATAGGAATTACCACAGGGCAAGCATTTGCACCTAATACATCCTTCATTTGGCGAACGACTTCGAAAAAGTCAGCACCAGAACGGTCCATTTTTATTAACGTAACCGATACGAGGAACATTATATTTATCAGCCTGACGCCATACGGTTTCTGACTGAGGTTCAACACCACCTACCGCACAATAAGCTGCAACAGCTCCATCCAAGACACGTAAAGAACGTTCTACTTCAGCAGTAAAATCAACGTGCCCCGGAGTATCAATCAAGTTTATTTTATAAGTATTTCCCGCATATTTCCAACGAGTAGTAGTAGCAGCAGATGTAATAGTAATACCACGTTCCTGCTCCTGCTCCATCCAGTCCATTGTTGCTGCACCATCATGCACCTCACCAATTTTGTGAGTCAAGCCAGTGTAGAACAAAATACGTTCTGAAGTCGTTGTCTTACCGGCATCGATGTGAGCCATGATACCGATATTGCGGGTCAAATGCAAATCATGTTTAGCCATTTTCGTCCTTTACTTATTAATTATTACTTGATTAGAATCTAAAGTGAGCGAATGCACGGTTAGCTTCAGCCATACGGTGCATATCTTCTTTACGCTTGTAAGCGCCACCCTGTTCGTTAAAAGCGTCAATAATCTCAGCCGCCAGTTTATCTGCCATTGATTTACCACCACGTTTACGAGCGAAAAGAATCAAATTTTTCATTGAGATTGACTCTTTACGATCAGGACGAATTTCAGTAGGAACCTGGAAAGTAGCGCCACCTACACGACGAGACTTTACTTCAATCTGAGGAGTTACATTATCCAAAGCTTTCTTCCAAATTTCCAAAGATGATTTTTCTTCATTAGGAAGTTTTGTTTTCACTGTTTCCAGTGCTGCATAGAAGATCTCATAAGATGTATTCTTTTTCCCATCATACATCAAGTGATTTACGAATTTAGAAACCTTCTGATCATTAAATACTGGATCCGGAAGGATCACACGTTTTTTTCGGTTTTGCTTTTCTCATTTTTTTGCTCAAAATAATGTTTTTGTTTGGGGCTGCACTTTTTCCGTTTACTTCAACGCTTCCTCTGAAACATTTACTCAACCTTTATAGCTTATTCCAACAAACCAAAACTTAAATTAAATATTCTTTGTTTCAGGAATTCAGTTACGGTTTACTTCTTTCCTTTTCCTTTTGCAGGAGCTGCAGCTTGTCCTGCTTTAGGACGCTTAGCACCATATTTAGAACGTCTTTGTGTACGACCAGCTACGCCAGCTGTATCCAAAGTACCACGAACGATGTGATAACGTACACCCGGAAGGTCTTTCACACGACCACCACGCACCAACACGATTGAGTGTTCCTGCAAGTTATGACCTTCTCCCGGAATATAAGAGTTTACTTCCTTAGAGTTAGTCAGACGCACACGAGCAACTTTACGCATTGCTGAATTCGGCTTTTTCGGAGTAGTAGTATACACACGAACACAAACGCCACGTCTTTGAGGACATGAATCCAGTGCCGGAGATTTACTCTTCTCAACCAAAACCTCTCTTCCTTTTCTTACTAATTGTTGAATAGTAGGCATTTTGTTTGACTTTTTAATTATTATATATTGTTTATTAATTTGCTATACTAAGTCCAAAACTATACATTTTGGGCTGCAAAGTTACGAATAACATTTTAATAAACAATACTTTCTACTAATAAAAATAGTCTGTTTCTCAAAAAAAGTTTTTTGAAAAACAGACTACTATGTTATTTTTGCTACAAAAGCCCTTATGCCTCCCCTTTAAATCCGCTTATAGGAGGAATGAATGTTTTTCCATCCGGTCCATTATTTCCCCCATTCATTTCTTCCGGCATTCGAATAGGTCCAAAATTACGTTCGTATTTTGCAACATTCTCCTGTAATGCATACATCAAACGTTTTGCATGTTCAGGGGTCAGTACAATACGTGACTGCACTCCAGCTTTGGGCAATCCCGGCATTACACGCACAAAATCAACAATAAATTCCGAACTGGAATGGGTGATAATGGCAAGATTTGCATACGTTCCTTGAGCTACTTCTTCTTTCAACTCTATCTGCAACTGATTATTATTTTTTTGCGTTTTCCATGATTTTATACTTTAGCATTAAAAAATATTCTGAATCTCAATATCCCCAACTCCTATTCTTTGGTTGGAGTACAAATATAGACATTTATTTGTAATAATACAACATACTTATTATTCTATATAATTTTCCTATAGCATCTACTATAATAAACCTAAAGAGGCTGATTTCTTAGACAGAAATCAGCCTCTTTTACAGTGTATATATTAAAATTACTCTACCTCACTATAATCGAGTACATTCTTACGATTGGCAAGAATACGGTCATATTCTTCCTTCGAACCAACAATAATCTTTTCGAATTCACGCTGACCAGTACCAGCAGGAATCAAGTGACCACAAATCACATTTTCCTTCATACCTTCCAATCTATCAACCTTACCATTAATAGCAGCTTCATTCAAAACTTTCGTTGTTTCCTGGAATGATGCAGCAGACATGAAACTCGAAGTTCCCAAAGCGGCACGGGTGATACCTTGCAAAATCTGGGTAGATGTAGCAGGAATAGCATCACGTACCTCAACAGGCTTCAAGTCACGACGTTTCAACATACTGTTCTCATCACGCAACTTACGAGCAGTAACAATCTGACCCGGCTGCAAATTCTGAGAATCACCAGCGTCAACAACTACTTTCTTGCCCCAAATACGATCGTTTTCTTCCATAAACTCTTGCTTATCCACTACCTGCTGTTCCAAGAAGCGAGTATCGCCCGGCTCATCGATTTCTACCTTACGCATCATTTGACGAACAATAATCTCAAAGTGTTTGTCGTTAATCTTCACACCCTGCAAACGGTAAACGTCTTGCACTTCATTTACGATGTATTCCTGTACAGCCGTGGGACCTTTAATGGCCAAAATGTCAGCAGGAGTAATCGCACCGTCAGACAGCGGAGTTCCGGCACGAACGTAGTCATTCTCCTGAACCAATATTTGTTTAGACAGATTCACCAAATACTTTTTCACTTCACCTGTCTTAGATGTGACAATAATTTCACGGTTACCACGCTTAATCTTACCCATAGTAATTTCACCGTCTATTTCAGAAACGACAGCAGGATTAGATGGATTACGAGCCTCAAACAGCTCTGTAACACGAGGAAGACCACCGGTGATATCACCAGCCTTGCCTACAGCACGAGGAATCTTCACAATAATGTCACCAGCTTTCACTGCCTGACCGTTTTCAACCACAACATGCCCCCCACGGGTAAGTTATAAGTACGGATCAAATTACCATCCTCGGTTACAATATGGGCAGAAGGTACTTTTGTCTTATCCTTAGACTCGATAATGATAATTTCACGCAGACCGGTAGCTTCATCAGACTCTACCTTATAAGTTACGTTTTCAACCACACTCTCGAATTCAATCTTACCAGTAGCCTCTGTGATAATAACAGCGTTGAACGGATCCCACTTAGCAATCAGTTTTCCTTTCTCAACAATATCACCGTCCGCAGCATATAATTTTGAACCATAAGGCACGTTATGAGTTGACAGGATAATTCCTGTATTCACATCGATAAAGCGGACTTCAGCCAAACGACCGACTACCACTTTCACAGCCTCACCCATTTCATCAACCGTATCTACCGTACGTAATTCTTCGAATTCCAAACGTGCATTATTCTTGGCGACAATGCTTGCATTAGCAGCCATATTACCTGCGATACCACCGGCGTGGAATGTACGCAATGTCAACTGTGTACCCGGCTCACCAATAGATTGAGCAGCGATTACACCGACTGCTTCACCTTTCTGAACCATACGACTGGATGCCAAGTTACGTCCATAACACTTAGCGCATACCCCTTTCTTAGATTCACAAGTTAATACCGAACGGATTTCAACGCTTTCAATCGGAGAATCCTCGATTTCCTGCGCAATATCCTCTGTAATCTCCTCTCCACCGGCTACAATCAGTTTACCAGTAGTAGGATGGACGATATCATGTACAGAAACACGTCCTAGAATACGTTCGTACAAAGTAGCAATAACTTCATCGTTATTCTTCAAGGCCGTACAAACCAAACCACGAAGTGTTCCACAGTCTTCTTCATTAATAATCACATCATGCGACACGTCTACCAGACGACGGGTCAAGTATCCCGCATCAGCAGTCTTCAACGCAGTATCCGCCAAACCTTTACGAGCACCGTGGGTAGAAATAAAATACTCTAACACAGACAAACCTTCTTTAAAGTTTGAAAGAATAGGGTTTTCAATAATCTGTGCGCCTTCAGCACCGGCTTTCTGCGGTTTCGCCATCAAACCACGCATACCAGACAACTGACGAATCTGCTCTTTAGAACCACGGGCCCCGGAGTCAAGCATCATAAATACTGAATTGAAGCCTTGGTCATCATTCTTAATCGTCTTGTAAAGTATATCAGACAGGTCACTGTTCACGTGAGTCCATGTATCGATAACCTGGTTATAACGTTCATTGTCAGTAATGAAACCCATGTTATAGTTCATCATAATCTGTTCCACTTCCTCATTACCACGTTTTACCAGTTCTTCTTTTTCTTTCGGGATAATAATATCACCCAAGTTAAATGACAGACCACCCTTGAACGCCATATAGTAACCTAAGTTCTTAATACCATCCAAGAATTCACAAGCACGTGCAACACCGACAGCTTTGATAACATCACTAATGATATCTCGCAAAGACTTTTTGGAAATAATGGTATTCAAGTACCCCACTTCCGCTGGAACGATTTCATTTACAATCACACGCCCTACGGAGGTTTCTTTCATCATCACATCTACGATTTTGCCATCTTTGTCCAAGTCCTTCACCACTACGTTGACGATAGCATGAATATCCACTTTACCTTCATTATAAGCAATCAAAGCCTCTTCCGGACCGTAGAAAGTCAAGCCTTCACCTTTAGCCCCTTTTCTCAACTTGGTAATATAATACAAACCAAGTACCATATCCTGTGCAGGCACAGTAATAGGAGCACCATTAGCAGGGTTCAGAATGTTATGAGCCTGAAGCATCAACATCTGTGCTTCCAGAATCGCATCATTACTCAAAGGCAAGTGAACCGCCATCTGGTCACCATCGAAGTCGGCATTGAACGCTGTACAAGCCAATGGGTGCAACTGAATAGCTTTACCTTCAATCATATGCGGTTGGAAAGCCTGAATACCCAAACGGTGCAGAGTCGGCGCACGGTTCAGCAATACAGGATGACCTTTCATGACATGTTCCAAGATATCCCAGATCACAGGCTCCTTGCGGTCTACAATCTTCTTTGCAGATTTTACAGTCTTCACAATACCACGTTCAATCAACTTACGGATGATAAACGGCTTGTAAAGCTCTGCAGCCATCAGTTTAGGAATACCACATTCACCCATCTTCAATTCAGGACCAACAACGATTACCGAACGAGCAGAGTAGTCAACACGCTTACCCAGCAAGTTCTGACGGAAACGTCCTTGCTTACCCTTCAAGCTATCGGACAGTGATTTCAATGGACGATTAGCGTCAGTCTTCACTGCACTTGATTTACGTGAGTTATCGAACAAGGAATCGACAGCCTCCTGCAACATACGTTTTTCGTTACGCAAAATCACTTCGGGAGCCTTGATTTCAATCAGTCTCTTCAAACGGTTGTTACGGATAATCACACGACGATACAAGTCATTCAAGTCAGAGGTAGCAAAACGGCCACCATCCAACGGAACCAATGGACGCAGTTCAGGAGGAATAACCGGCACAATACGTACAATCATCCATTCAGGTTTATTACGTCCGCGAGATGCACGGAACGATTCAACTACCTGCAGACGCTTCAAAGCCTCATTCTTACGTTGCTGCGAAGAATCATTACTTGCTTTATGACGTAATTCATAAGATAAAGCATCCAAATCCAAAGTTGAGAGCAGATCATAAATAGCTTCTGCCCCCATCTTAGCAATAAACTTATTCGGATCTGTATCTTCCAAATATTGGTTTTCTTTAGGAAGTGTATCCAAGATATCCAAATACTCTTCTTCAGAAAGCAAATCATATTTATTAATGCCATCTTCAGCCTTCACACCCGGCTGAATAACCACATAACGTTCATAATATACAATAGCGTCTAGTTTCTTTGTAGGCAGCCCCAACAAATAACCGATCTTGTTCGGCAATGAACGAAAATACCAAATATGCGCTACAGGCACAACTAACTGAATATGTCCCATACGTTCACGACGGACCTTCTTTTCAGTCACTTCAACGCCACATCGGTCACAAACAATACCTTTATAACGGATACGTTTGTACTTACCGCAATGACATTCGTAATCTTTCACCGGACCGAAAATACGCTCGCAGAACAAACCATCACGTTCCGGTTTGTAAGTACGGTAGTTGATCGTTTCAGGCTTCAACACCTCACCGCTCGAATTCTCAAGGATTTCTTCGGGTGAAGCCAAGCCAATTGAGATTTTCGAGAAATTACTCTTTATCTTAGTTTCTTTTCTAAAAGCCATACTTCCTTATTTATAATGTAAAGAGTTATAATTTTTTTATTATTCAAGGTTGATACTCAAGCCAAGACCTCTCAGTTCGTGTAACAATACATTCAGAGATTCGGGGATACCCGGAGTTGGCATAGGTTCACCTTTCACAATAGCTTCGTAAGCCTTTGAGCGTCCTACAACGTCATCAGACTTAATGGTCAGAATTTCCTGTAAGATATGTGCTGCACCGAATGCTTCAAGCGCCCAAACTTCCATTTCTCCGAAACGCTGACCACCGAACTGTGCCTTACCACCAAGCGGCTGCTGAGTAATAAGGGAGTACGGACCGATAGAACGGGCATGCATCTTATCTTCAACCATGTGCCCTAGTTTCAACATATAAGTTACACCCACTGTTGCAGGTTGGTCAAAGCGTTCACCTGTACCACCATCACAAAGATAAGTCTTACAATAACGAGGCAATCCAGCTTTATCTGTCCATTCATTTAAATCATCCATAGAAGCACCATCAAAAATAGGAGTAGCAAATTTCACACCCAACTCTTTTCCGGCACGACCTAATACGGCTTCGAAAATCTGACCAATATTCATACGAGAAGGCACACCCAACGGATTCAATACGATATCTACTGGAGTACCATCTGCTAAGAACGGCATATCTTCCTGACGAACCACACGAGAAACAATACCCTTGTTACCGTGACGTCCCGCCATCTTATCACCTACACCAATCTTACGCTTCTTGGCAATATAAACCTTAGCCATCTGAATAATGCCCGCAGGAAGTTCATCACCGATAGTGATAGCAAACTTCTTACGCTTTAATTCAGCATCCAATTCTTTATATTTCTTCAAATAATTCATCACCAAGTCGCGAATCATATCATTCTTATGAGCATCAGCTGTCCACTTGCTCAACTGGATAATAGTATAATCCAATGATTCCAAATCGCGTTTGGTGAACTTCGCCCCCTTGGCAATAACTTCCGTTCCCAAATAATCTTTCACTCCTTGGGAAACCTTACCATTAGTCAAAACCAATAGTTTCTCAATCAAAATATCTTTCAGTTTTGCTGCCTTTTCTTCGAATTCATCATTCAGTTTAGGCAGAATAGCCTTATCGGCATTCTTCTCACTTCTACTCTTGATAACACGTGAGAACAACTTCTTGTCAATAACGACACCACGTAATGACGGAGAAGCTTTCAATGAAGCATCCTTCACATCACCTGCCTTATCACCGAAAATAGCACGAAGCAATTTTTTCTTCCGGAGAAGGATCTGATTCACCTTTCGGAGTAATCTTACCAATCAAGATATCACCCGGTTCGATACGTGCACCTACACGTACAATACCGTTTTCATCCAAATCTTTGGTAGCTTCTTCACTCACATTAGGAATATCAGAAGTTAATTCTTCCATACCGCGTTTCGTTTCGCGGACCTCCAAAATATATTCATCAACGTGTACAGAAGTCAGCAAGTCCTCACGTACAACGCGTTCATTCAATACAATAGCATCCTCGTAATTATAACCTTTCCAAGGCATATAAGCCACCAACAGGTTTTTACCCAATGCAAGCTCACCACC
>ENA-OPYU01000632-OPYU01000632.1-human-gut-metagenome-genome-assembly--contig:-NODE-632-length-13452-cov-3.569456_pt1 | contig 13452 bp, 13 predicted proteins | sample MGYA00242637_ERZ504482 | MGnify/ENA primary metagenome ERZ504482 (study PRJEB26092, sample SAMD00036237) | human gut metagenome | host: Homo sapiens | study: EMG produced TPA metagenomics assembly of...
TTTTGTTCATCCATTGATAATTCTACCTTTCTGATAATCGTTACCTCCATCTGTTGATGGAAGCATTATACTACATTGGGACATTTTCCTTTGTGGTATATTAGGACATTATCATAAATGGTTCATAAATCAGAATTTTTACCCAAGATTTTCTTGACAAATGGCTGCTTATAACTTAAAATATCTTTTGTGTCTGATAAGTGTATAAATTTTTATACACTTATCATTCCATAAGCTGGAATAGCTCAGTCGGTAGAGCACTTCACTCGTAATGAAGGGGTCGTGAGTTCGAGTCTCATTTCCAGCTTTTTTTATTTGCATCAAATAGATATTCCTGATCTGCTTCGCTGCTTACTTATTGTAAAAAGATTCAAAAAGACTGCATTCCTCACATCTGAAATTCAGATATGTAAATGCAGTCTTTTTTGCTATTTTATTACTTATTTGCTATTTCTGTCTGCTTTGTTATTGTCATTTTTACTGTGGCTCTTTTCTTCACTGTTTCTGCCTTTTTCTCTGCCTTGACAGCTTCTTCTACTTTCGTAGCTTTTTCTTCCTTTACTGACTTCTTTGCTGGAGTTTTTGCCTTCACAGTCCTTACCAGTTTTCCTGCAGTCTTATCTTTCGCAGTCTTATCTTTCGCAGTTTTCGCTGCGGTCACTTTCTTCCTGGCTGGGGCTTTCCCGGGAGTGCAGCTGTAAATGCTCACACCAAGTGCCGGCAGCTTCACCTTAATAGAATACTCCCGTTCATCGCACTCTTCTGCTTTTGCTGTCTTCACACGAGAATTTCACTACACCCTCTCCGCCGAATTCTACTACATCGCTATTAAAGATTTCTTTATATTTTCCTGCAAAAGGCACGCCCACCTGGTAATTCTCGTAGGGTATTGCGGCGAAATTACAGATTACAAGCAGCGTTTCCTCTGGTTTCTCTGTCTTACGCAGGAAAGTGATCACATTCTCCTCGTATTTCATCAGCTGAACCCACTCAAATCCGTCATACTCATCATCCATCTGATAAAGAGCAGGCGAACTCTTATAAAGGGTATTCAACGCCTGAATGCATTTGGCAAGTCCCTCCGGCATATCAGTCCCCGGTGCCATCATTTTACAGCCAGGATGCACCATCATATAGGAATAAGCCTCTCTCACCTGTGCCAGCTTCTGCTTCTCATCTCCCGGAAGTTTCGCCATAAACTCATTCAGGCTTCCCACATCTCTGTTTCCAAGAGTCAGAATATAATGCTCAGAATATGCATATAAGGTGGACAAAGTCAGCTGGTCATGATAATTCTTCCGCAAAATCGGATCTACTGACAGATAGAACAGGAAATCTCTTGTCCATCCGCCACTCCACTTATAATCAAACCCAATGTGATCATTCTCCACACTGTCAGTCAGCTCCGGCCACAGACCATCCTCCTGTGCGATCAGAAGTGCTCCTGGATCACGCTTCTTCACAATGGAATTCAGATGCTTCAGAAATTCAATGGCAGGAAGGTTCTCATTGGAGCCATACATATTCGGCGTCCATCCATCCTTTCTTCCATAATCCAGATAAAGCATGGCATCCACATCATCCATACGAAGACCGTCCACATGGAAAACCTCCAGCCAGAAACAGGCATTGGAAATCAGGAAATCCATTACCATAGGACTGTCATAATTATAAAGCATGGTGCCCCACATTGGGTGGACTGCCATTTCCGGGTCTTTCACTTCATAAAGGGCTGTTCCGTCAAATTTCTCCAGACCGCCTGCGTATCTCGGGAACTGTGCCGGTGACCAGTCAAGGATCACGCCTATTCCCACCTGATGAAGCTCATCTACCAGTGCTGCAAAATCTGCTGGTGTGCCATAACGTGTGCTGACTGCAAAATATGCAGATGTAGGATATCCATCTGAACCATCCTCCAGAAATTCCATAACCGGATGAAGTTCCACATGGGTATATCCCTTTTCTTTCGCAAAGGTCACCAGCTCTTTCCCTGATTCCCACTGTCCCAGGCTTGTCTCATAAATGGAAACCGGCTGCCTGCGGCCATCATATTTCTTACGTTCAGCCATCCAACTGCTGTCATTCCATGTAAAATCAGAGACATCCGCTACAACAGAATTCCACAATGGTGCAGGCTGGGTTCTGTTTCCATAAGGATCTGCTTTCTGAAGGAGCACATCCCCTTTTGCCTTAATTTCATAACGATAGGCGTCCCCCGCCTTTACTCCCGGGATAAACAATTCATAAATACCTGACATAGGCATCTTATGCATAGGGAGTGCTCTGCCATCCCAATTATTAAATTCACCAACCACACTTACCCGAACTGCATTTGGCGCCCACACTGCGAAATGAGTGCCTGCTACCCCATTCATCACCATGGGATGTGCGCCCATTTTCTTATATGCCTCATAATAAACGCCGCCAAGAAAAGCCCTCTCATCATCCTCTGTAAGAAGCCCGCCGAAAGCATAAGCGTCCTTAAACTTCTTCGTCTCTTTCTCAAATTCTATCTGAAATTCGTAATCCGGAATCTTTCTTCCCGGGATCAGCACTGCATAATAGCCAGCCTCGTCCTCCAGCTCCATTTCATATTTCTTGCGCCCTATAACCACTGCCGCAGCTCTGGCTTCCGGAAAAAAGCCCTGTATCAGCACACCATCCGGTGTCAGTCTCGGTCCCATCACATCTCTTGGCGCTGTCTCTTCCCCGTATACAACCGCTTCAATTTCTGGCCAGTCCATATAATCATATACTGTTTTGCTCATAAGTCTCTCCATTTCCCCGCCAATTTTCACGGACTGTCGGATTTCCAGAAAATATGTTAATATTGTTATATTTTTTCCGTCGATCCGACCATAATTTGATATTTCTATTTTACCATTTTAAGCGGGAAAAAGAAAGAAATTTGTTTGACAAATACACCCCTCTGCGTTAAATTATTGGTATATGATTTTGAAAACACCTAAGGAGGATTTTTCAATGAGTAATCGAAACTACGACGTAACTGCACTTGGCGAGCTTCTCATCGATTTCACAGAGAATGGAACCAGCGCGCAGGGCAACCCGATCATGGAAGCGAACCCGGGCGGAGCTCCATGTAATGTTCTGGCTATGCTTGAGCGCCTTGGCAAGAAGACCGCTTTTATCGGAAAAGTTGGAAAGGATATGTTCGGAAACCAGCTGAAGGCTGCTGTTGAAGAAGTTGGAATTGATACAAGAGCTCTTATTATGGATGAAGAAGTACATACCACACTGGCATTTGTCCACACCTATCCGGATGGAGACAGAGACTTCTCTTTCTATCGTAATCCAGGTGCTGACATGATGCTGACTATGGATGAGGTTCCAGACGACCTGATCCGCGATTCCCGCATTTTCCATTTCGGAACTCTCTCTTCTACCCATGAGGGCGTACGTGAAGCTACACGTCATGCCATTGAGGTAGCAAAAGAAGCCGGCTGTATCATCACCTTTGACCCCAATCTGCGCCCGCCACTCTGGAAATCCCTTGAGGATGCCCGCGTCGAGATTGAATACGGTCTTACCAAATGTGACGTTCTGAAGATTTCTGACAACGAAGTGGAATTCCTTTTCGATACCACAGACTACGACAAGGGTGCTGCACTGATCGAAGAGAAATATCACATTCCGCTGGTTCTTATCACCATGGGTAAAGACGGAAGCCGTGCTTATTACAAGGGACGCCGCGTAGAATGCGCTCCATTCCTTCAGGAGCACACCATTGAGACCACAGGTGCCGGAGACACCTTCTGTGCCAGCATCCTGAACTATGTTCTGGAGCACGGTCTGGAAGACCTCTCCGACGAGAACCTGATGGAAATGCTTACCTTCGCAAACGCAGGCGCATCTCTTATCACTACCCGCAAGGGTGCTCTCCGCGTAATGCCAACTCGCGAAGAGGTTGAGGAATTTATTGCAAAGAATGGCAGATAATCTACATAAAAAATAAAACATATAAACAATAAAAACAGGAACAACTAATTCTTCCGAATTAGTTGTTTCTGTTTTTATTATTAAAATATTTTTTATTCTATTGTTAAATATCCAGGTTGTGTTTCCTTACCAAAGCTGATATAATTATTATATGGGTGTTGCCATAACGGTAGGCGGTTAGTCCTTCAACAGAGGGACTGTGACTCTCTGATTACATAGAAACCCGTAAGGGAATTCAGTGGAAAGGAGGGCTAAGCCAATGAGTATTGTTGACCTTATAGCAGTTGTAAGCTTCGGCTTAACCTGCTTTACAATAGGATACACATTGGGTAAAGATGTAAATAATACACAAAAATAGCCGCCCTGTCTGTAAACTAAGCGGCAATTTTTGCTAACCAGTATATGGACTAACCGTCTATCGGCAACACTCTTTTTCTATACTTATATTAACATTCTGTTGTCTTAATGTCAATTATCTGTATTCGAATTTATTTCACCACGCGAACCTTGGAAACACCTTCAATAGCCTTTAGCGCATCCAGTGCCTCTGCGGAAGCTGCACTCTCCAGGTCGATCAGAGTATACGCATACTCACCTTTACTCTTGTTGGTCATATCTGCAATGTTCAGGCCCTCAGCACCAAGAATCTTGGTCAGCTGGCTGATCATGTTTGGAATGTTCTTATGTGTAATGGCAATACGTCCAACTGCTACACAGGTACCCATATCACAGTTCGGGAAGTTTACGGAGTTTTTGATATTACCATTCTCAAGGAAATCACGAACCTCCTTCACAGCCATAACTGCACAGTTCTCCTCAGATTCCTCTGTGGAGGCTCCAAGATGAGGAGTTACCAGAATGCCCTCATGGCCTGCAACTGTATGGTTGGCAAAGTCTGTTACATACTTTTTCACCTTGCCGCTGTTCAGCGCCTCAATCAGCGCATCCTCGTCAACCAGAAGGTCACGGGCAAAGTTCAAAAGTACAACACCGTCTTTCATCTTCTCGAAAGCTTCTTTGTTGATCATCTTCTTTGTGGAATCCAGAAGCGGTACATGTACAGTGATATAATCGCACTTGCTGTAAATCTCATCTAAGCTCTTGCTGTGCTTAATAGTACGGGAAAGGTTCCATGCTGCATCGATGGAAATGTATGGATCATATCCATAAACCTCCATCCCAAGGGAAGCTGCTGCATTTGCCACCATGCTTCCGATAGCACCAAGACCGATGATACCAAGCCTTTTTGCCCATGATCTCACAGCCTGCAAACTGTTTCTTCTGTTTCTCAGCAAGCTTTATCAATATCTTCCTGGTCTTTTTCTCTCTGTACCCACTCAATACCTCCACAATGTCACGGGAAGCAAGAAGCATACCGGCAAGAACCAGCTCCTTTACACCATTTGCATTGGCTCCAGGAGTATTAAATACAACGATGCCTTTCTCTGCACACTCTTTCACCGGAATGTTATTGACTCCAGCTCCGGCACGTGCGATCACAGCAACACTCTCCGGCAGCTCCATGTCATGCATCTTGGCACTTCTTACAAGAACTGCCTGGCAGTCATCCAGAGTATCTGCTTTTTTATAATTATCATCAAAAATGTCCAGGCCTTTCTGGGCGATAGGATTCAGGCAATGATACTGAAACATCAGGCATTTTCCTCCTCAAACTTTTTCATGAATGCAACCAGCGCTTCCACACCAGCCTTTGGCATTGCGTTATAAATACTTGCTCTCATACCGCCAACGGTTCTGTGGCCTTTCAGGTTCACAAGACCTGCCTTGGCAGCCTCAGCAACGAATTTCGCATCCATCTCTTTATCTCCTGTTACAAAAGGAACATTCATAAGAGAACGGTCTTTCGGAACAACGGTGCCATGGAAAAGCTTGCTGGAATCAAGGAAATCGTAAAGGATCTTGGCTTTCTCCTCGTTGCGTTTCTTCATCTCTTCCAGACCGCCCATTTTCTTCAGCCATTTGAAAACTTTACCGCATACGTAGATGCAATATGCATTCGGTGTATTATAAAGGGAACCAGCGTCTGCATGTGTCTTATAGGTAAGCATGGTAGGTGTTCCCGGAAGAACATCTTCTGTGATCAGATCCTCGCGGATAATGGCGATTACCATACCTGCAGGTCCGATGTTCTTCTGAACGCCGCCATAGATAATACCATATTTGCTTACATCAACCGGCTCGGAAAGGAAACAGGAGGATACATCTGCCACAAGTGTTTTGCCCTTTTGTATTTGGAAGCTCTTTGAACTGGTTCCATAATGTGTTGTTCTCACAGATATAAACATAGTCTGCATCCGGCTGATCGGCAGATCGCTGCAATCCGGAATGTAAGAGAAAGTCTTATCCTCGGAAGAAGCAATCTTGTTTGCTTTTCCGTATTTCTGTGCTTCCTGGTATGCTTTCTTTGCCCACTGACCGGTTACAATGTAGTCAGCCACCTTATTTTTCATAAGGTTCATTGGGATCATGGCAAACTGCTGGGAAGCGCCGCCCTGAAGGAAAAGTACTTTATAGTTATCCGGAATATTCATCAGTTCACGAAGATCCTTCTCAGCTGTGTCAATGATTTCCTGGAATGCAGCACTTCTGTGGCTCATTTCCATAACGGACATGCCGGTACCATTGTAATCCATCATTTCATCTGCGACTTCTTTCAACACCTCTTCCGGAAGGACCGCCGGTCCTGCCGGAAAAAATTGTACACTCTGCTCATTTCTTCACATCCTCCTCATCAAATACCTCGTCTAAACTTGCTCCTGCAGGAACCATAGGATATACGCTTAAATCCTGGTCGATCCAGCAATCGAGAACTACCGGACCCTCTGATGAAAGCGCCATCTTAAGTGCAGGCTCTACTTCTTCCATCTTCGTAACGCGGATTGCTTTTGCTCCCATTGCTTCAGAAACTTTCACGAAGTCCACACCATCATTTAAGATGGTCTGAGAATATCTTTGTTCATAGAACAGAGTCTGCCACTGACGTACCATTCCCAGAACATGATTGTTCAGAATGATCTGGACAAGAGGTTTGCCGCAGCGAACTGCCGTGGCGATCTCGTTCATGTTCATACGGAAACAGCCGTCTCCTGCTATATTTACCACGGTTTTGTCCGGGCAGCCCATCTTTGCTCCGATTGCTGCGCCAAGGCCGTAACCCATGGTGCCAAGCCCTCCTGATGTCAGGAAGGTTCTCGGCTCCTTAAATTTGAAATACTGGGCAGCCCACATCTGGTGCTGTCCTACATCTGTGGAAACGATTGCATCTCCATCTGTCAGTTCATAAAGCTTCTGGATCACGTAAGGTCCGGTAAGCTGGGAATGATCGTAATTTAAGGGATATTTTTCTTTCATATCCTGAATATGCTGTACCCATTCATCATGGCGCTTCTCCGGGATTTTCACAAGGAGAAGCTTCAGCACTTCCCTCAGATCTCCGATCACGGAGGCATCAACTGCAATATTCTTGTTGATCTCCGCTGCATCTACATCGATCTGCAGGATCTTTGCCTTCGGCGCGAAGGTCTTGGTATCTCCTGTCACACGGTCGCTGAAGCGTGCACCAAGAGTGATCAGAAGATCACACTCGCACATTGCGTAGTTGGAAGTTTTGGTTCCATGCATTCCAACCGGACCTGTGTAAAGCTCATCCTCTCCGGAAAAAGCCCCTTTTCCCATAAGGCTGTCGCAGACCGGAGCCTGGATCTTGTGGGCAAGTGCACGGACTTCTTCAGATGCATCTGCGATCACAGCACCGCCGCCAACAAAAATAAATGGCTTTTTCGCTGCTGCGATCATCTGGGCTGCTGTATCCACATCCTTCGGACGGATGGTGTCAACCTTCGGCTCTACGGCTGTGATGGTGTGACGGATATATTCACATTTTGCTGCGGTTACGTCCTTTGGCACATCTACGAGTACCGGACCAGGACGACCGCTTTTGGCGATGATAAAAGCTTTGCGGATGGTGTCTGCAAGTTTTGTTACATCTTTGACAATATAGCTGTGTTTTGTCACAGGCATTACAATGCCTGCGATATCAACTTCCTGGAAGGAATCTTTTCCAAGAAGGGCAGTTCCAACATTACAGGTAATTGCTACCACAGGAACAGAGTCCATACACGCGGTGGCAATTCCGGTTACCAGGTTGGTTGCACCTGGGCCGGAAGTTGCCAGACACACTCCGACCTTTCCTGTCGCACGGGCGTAACCGTCTGCCGCGTGGGAAGCTCCCTGCTCATGGGAAGTAAGTACATGTTTAATTTTATCACTGTATCGGTAAAGGGCGTCATAAACGTTCAGAATAGCTCCGCCTGGATATCCGAAAACGGTATCCACACTTTGCTCCAGCAAACATTCTATGATGATCTCCGCTCCTGTAAGCTGCAATTTCATTTCCTCCTGGTATATTATACTGTAAAAAATCCCTGACATTTGCTATGAAAGAACCATGCTTTCATGAACCATAATTCCATTCACATGTCCGGATAAGAATCTTATTATTTTGCTTTCGGAACCTCGAGGATCGCACCGCGGTTTTCCGGAAGTAACCATTGCTGCATATCTTGCCAGGTATCCGGTTGTAACCTTCGGCTCTCTCGGCTGCCATTTTGCTTTTCTTGCTGCGAGCTCTTCATCAGAAACTTTCAGTTCCAGCTTCAGTTCCGGAATATTGATGCTGATGATATCCCCTTCCTCAACAAGGGCGATGGGACCGCCTACTGCTGCCTCTGGTGAAACATGTCCGATGGAAGCACCTCTGGATGCACCACTGAAACGTCCATCTGTAATAAGGGCTACAGAAGAACCAAGTCCCATACCTGCGATTGCAGAGGTAGGATTCAGCATTTCTCTCATTCCAGGACCACCCTTCGGTCCTTCATAACGGATGACAACAACGTCACCTTCTACGATCTTGCCGCCTTTGATTGCTGCAATTGCGTCTTCCTCGCAGTCAAAAACTCTTGCAGGTCCTTCATGAACCATCATCTCCGCAACAACTGCAGAACGTTTTACAACGCTTCCGTCTGGTGCAAGATTGCCCCGAAGTACAGCAAGTCCGCCTGTGGTGCTGTATGGATTATCGATCGGGCGGATTACTTCCGGGTTCAGGTTTACACAGTCCTTGATATTCTCGCCTACTGTTTTTCCGGTTACAGTCATGCATTCTGTGTGAAGGAGTCCCTTCTTATTCAGCTCGTTCATAACTGCGTATACGCCGCCTGCTTCGTTCAGGTCTTCCATGTAAGTCGGGCCTGCCGGTGCAAGGTGGCAGATGTTCGGAGTCTTTGCACTGATTTCATTTGCAAAGCTGATATCAAAATCCCAGCCAATCTCATGTGCAATTGCCGGAAGATGAAGCATACTGTTTGTGGAACAGCCAAGAGCCATATCTACCGTAAGGGCATTCAGAAGTGCCTCTTTTGTCATAATATCTCTTGGACGGATGTTGCGGCGGTACATTTCCATAACCTGCATTCCTGCATGCTTTGCAAGACGGATACGCTCGGAATATACAGCCGGGATGGTTCCGTTTCCTTTCAGTCCCATACCAAGAACCTCAGTAAGGCAGTTCATACTGTTTGCAGTGTACATACCGGAACAGGAACCGCAGGTCGGACATGTTTTGTTCTCACACTCAGTCAAGCCTTCCTCTGTAAGCTTGCCTGCTGCGTAAGCACCAACAGCCTCAAACATGCTGGAAAGACTTGTCTTGTGTCCGTTTAAGTGACCAGCCAGCATCGGGCCTCCGCTTACGAATACGGTAGGAACGTTGATTCTGGCTGCTGCCATCAGAAGTCCCGGTACGTTCTTGTCACAGTTCGGGATCATAACAAGAGCGTCAAACTGGTGAGCCAGTGCCATGGCCTCTGTGGAATCTGCGATCAGGTCTCTTGTTACAAGGGAATATTTCATACCGATATGTCCCATTGCAATACCATCACAGACAGCGATTGCAGGGAACATGACCGGAGTTCCTCCAGCCATTGCCACGCCAAGCTTTACAGCCTGTGCGATTTTATCCAGGTTCATGTGGCCTGGTACAATCTCATTGTAGGAACAAACGATTCCTACTAATGGACGCTCCATTTCTTCTTTTGTCATTCCAAGGGCATTGAACAGGGAACGGTGAGGTGCCTGCTGTGTGCCTGTTTTTACTGCGTCACTTCTCATAACTTGTATCTCCTTTTTGCTTCATAGCCGGGAAAAATGATCCATTTGCTTTTTGTTTATTTCGAATTCTAAATTCCTTAGCGATCAGGTCACCCATCTCTTTCGTTCCAACCAGAGTGCATCCCTCAGACATAATGTCACTGGTACGGTATCCGGCAGTCAGAACCTTCTGTACAGCAGTCTCAACTGCATTTGCTTCCTCATCCAGATCCAGGGAAAAACGAAGCATCATGGCTGCGGAAAGGATGGTTGCGATCGGGTTGGCCTTATTCTGACCTGCAATATCAGGTGCAGAGCCATGGCTTGGCTCATAAAGACCAAATTTTGTCTCGTTCAGGCTGGCAGAGGAAAGCATTCCGATAGATCCTGTCACCATGCTGGCCTCATCAGAAAGAATATCACCGAACATATTCTCAGTGAGAATAACATCAAACTGCTTGGGATCTCTCACCAGCTGCATTGCGCAGTTATCAACCAGCATATGCTCAAGAGTAACTTCCGGGTAATCCTTCGCTACCTCTTCTACTACTTTTCTCCAAAGTCTGGAGGAATCCAGAACATTTGCCTTGTCAACGCTTGTTACTTTTTTGCGGCGTTTCATGGCAATGTCAAATGCCTTGATGGCAATTCTGCGAATCTCGTTTTCGTTGTAGGAAAGGGTATCGATGGCTTTCTTTACACCGTTCTCTTCTACTGTTTTTCTTTCGCCAAAATAAAGACCGCCTGTAAGCTCTCGTACGATGATCATGTCAAATCCGTCTCCAATGATCTCATCGCGAAGAGGGCATGCTGCACGAAGTTCGTTGTATAAATATGCAGGGCGAAGGTTTGCAAAAAGATTCAGTGCCTTACGAATGGCAAGAAGTCCTGCCTCCGGGCGTTTGGATGGCTCCAGCTTATACCATGGGGATGTCTTGGCATCTCCACCAATAGAGCCCATAAGAACTGCATCAGAAGCTTTCGCTGTAGCGATTGCCTCGTCTGTAAGCGGTACTCCATGTACATCAATGGAAGCTCCGCCTAAAAGTACTTCAGAATAAGAAAAAGTATGTCCATATTTCTCACATATTTTGTCCAGAACCTTTTTTTGCTTCTGCAACGATTTCCGGACCGATTCCGTCTCCAGGAATCAGTGAAATGTTGTAATTCATAATAATTTCCTCTCCTTCGTTTCTGAATGCCAGCGGAAAATCACCTCTCGCCTGACACCAATGGATAATTGTTATTATAATAACGCACTTTCTTTAATATTTCAACATGTTAAAGTAAAAAACTGTCAAAAAACTGCCTTTTTCCCATTCTCAAAAACATTCACGGAAGAAAAAAGGCCCCATCCCTTTATGGAATGAAGCCTGTTCTTAGTTTCTGTCATATTCGGATGAATCTGATCATGCAGAAGCCTGCTCTGCTTTCTCAACTTCGGCAATTGCCTGTTTCCTCATAGGGATACGGCAGTTCTTATTATTACCGAACTCTACAATCACGTCTTCTTCTGTCATGTCGATGATGACACCGTAGAAACCGCTTGTAGTTACAATACTGTCACCTACAGCCATATCGCTGAGCATCGCCTGTACTCTCTTCTGCTCTTTCTTCTGAGGTCTGATCATCAGAAAATACATAATACCGAAAAGTACAACCAGCCATACGATGGTAAATCCCATACTCATTCCGCTTGATGCGTCCATTTGCTATTCCTCCTGTATCTTACTATCACGCCCTGTCTTTTTCACCAGCGCATTATAGTATATAATACACAAAATAATTTGATTCTTCAAGTATTTTTCCGATTTTTTATATTAATTTCATTTACTATATCTGCTGTTAATTTTTCCCTCTTCAAAACCAGCCAGTCGCATTTCTTTATATTCTGCAAAATTGCCCTGATCCAGTGCATCCCTGATTTCCTCCATCAGGTGATTATAGAAGTAAAGATTGTGAAGCACGCAAAGGCGCATTCCCAGCATTTCTTTCGCTTTCAGAAGGTGGCGGATATAGGCTCTGCTGTAATGCTGACAGGCAGGACACTGACATCCCTCTTCGATTGGGGACGGATCCAATTCATATTTCGCATTAAACATATTCAGCTTGCCGCGATTGGTGTAAACATGTCCATGACGTCCGTTACGGCTTGGATATACACAGTCAAAGAAGTCGATTCCTCTTGCGACTCCTTCCAGAATATTGGCAGGAGTACCTACTCCCATCAGATAGGTAGGTTTGTTCTGCGGAAGGTGAGGCACGACTTCGTCCAGAATATGATACATCTGCTCATGAGTTTCCCCAACTGCAAGACCGCCAACTGCGTAGCCGTCCAGATCCAGTTTGGAAATGGTATCTGCATGTGCAATACGGATATCTGCATAGATAGCTCCCTGATTGATTCCAAAAAGCAGCTGTTCTTTATTCACTGTATCTGGCAGACCATTCAGTCTGGCCATCTCTGCCTTGCAGCGCTCCAGCCATCTGGTAGTGCGGTCTACAGAAGCTTGTACATATTCTCTGCTTGCCACACTGCTTGGACATTCGTCAAATGCCATGGCAATGGTAGAGCCCAGATTAGACTGGATCTGCATACTCTCCTCTGGTCCCATAAAAATCTTATGACCGTCAATATGGGACTGGAAATAAACGCCCTCTTCCTTGATCTTACGAAGTCCTGCCAGAGAAAACACCTGAAGCCGCCGGAATCAGTGAGAATCGGTCTGTCCCAGACCATAAATTTGTGAAGTCCGCCAAATTCCTTGATCAGCTTGTCTCCTGTTCTTACATGGAGATGATAGGTATTGGAAAGCTCAACCTGAGTTCCGATATCCTTCAGATCCATGGTGGATACTGCACCCTTGATGGCTCCAACAGTTCCTACGTTCATAAACACAGGTGTCTGGATGGTTCCATGTACTGTCTCAAACTGGGCACGCTTGGCACGGCCTTCTGTTTTCATAAGTGTATATTTTGCCATATGTGAATCCTTTCTTTTTTAAGTCTTTATCTTCAAAAAAATTTCTGTTTCTGCTGCCCTGCAAAGACATTTTTCTTTTTACACTTACAAAAGAGTGTAAAACCACGGCAGAAAACTTCATATATTATAGCCCGAAATAACCGAAAATTCAACACTTGTGCGAAGAATCCTTGTTAAACTTTTACATTGTCATTTAAGCCGGGGTATCGTATAATATTACGGAATATTTGCATTTGAATTTTTCACATATAAATAAGAAGATTTAAGGTTACTGTTCACTGGTAACATTCCGCGAGGTGTTTTTTGTGAACAAAGTTCACAGAAAACCCGAAAAATGCGGC
>ENA-OPYU01000633-OPYU01000633.1-human-gut-metagenome-genome-assembly--contig:-NODE-633-length-13449-cov-2.795151_pt1 | contig 13449 bp, 15 predicted proteins | sample MGYA00242637_ERZ504482 | MGnify/ENA primary metagenome ERZ504482 (study PRJEB26092, sample SAMD00036237) | human gut metagenome | host: Homo sapiens | study: EMG produced TPA metagenomics assembly of...
AAGATCATTGCAATCTTATCACCACGGATGCGGTTAAAAAATCATCCTCACCGACTTTTTAACATGATCATACATCATAGATGATTGAACCGCCCTCGCATTGATGGAGTTTCCTGCAAGGTCATTTCCAAAGAATTGCCTTTTGAGGTTACTGATTTACCTGAACCAGACTCTCCTACAATTGCAAGTGTCTCTCCTTTATTTAAATCAAAGCTGATATCTCGTACCGCCTGTACTTTTTCCTGCCGGTGTGCGGAATGAGACAACCAGGTTATTTACTGAAAGTTTCTTTTCCATTCTAAATTACTCCTCCGTTCCTCTCAGGGATGGGTTAAAGGCATCCCGCAATCCGTTTCCAAACAGGTTGAAGGAAATCATAAGCAGGGAAATATAAATTGCCGGGAATAAAATAATGTGCGGATACGTCGTAAGCATCGAAGTTCCCTGTGAAAGCATGGTACCAAGTGATGTCATATTCGAAGAATCCAGATTTACAATTCCCAGATATGTCATGTTCGACTCTGAGTAGATAACACTCGGAATCGTAAGCACAGCACTAGTAATTAATGTTCCGATTGCATTTGGGAAAATGTGCTTAAACATCAGTCGTGAATCTTTAGCGCCAAGTGTACGTGCAGCCAGAATATATTCCTGATTCTTATAACGATAAAACTGCATACGTGTCTTGCTTGCCATACCAATCCAACCTGTCAATACAAACGCAAACAACAAAGATGGCACAACGCCGACCTTGCTTGCCAGATGCAGCTGGAACAATGAGGTGACAACGATAAACGGAACATCGTTTAAGATATCGGAGATTCGCTCCATGATCAAATCGATTGCGCCGCCGTAGAAGCCCTCGATTGCACCGTAAACAGCACCGATTGCCAAGTTGATTGCAGAAATAATCAATGCAAACAAAAGACTAAATCTTGCACCCTCAGCCATTCTTGTCAGGATATCCTGTCCGTAAGCATTTGTTCCGAACAAGAATATCGGCTCATGGCCGTAACGATACTGAAAAATAGCTAAGAGAATCTACACGAACCTTAAATGACATTGACGCTGAAGAACCTGTTACTGTCGCATAGCGATATGAACCATCATCTCCAGCAATACGAAGACTGTGATAATCGCCGTCTTTTCCCTTTGTCAGATAAATAGGCGTAATATTTCCATCCTTATCCAGCTTCGGTGCACCCTTATTCGTACACTTATACCAGATATTTGGATCTGAACGCAAATTCGGTGCCTGAATTGACTTTGAGTCAACTGACGGATAAATTACCTGAATCTGATTTTCATCCTGCCAATCTTGAATAGCCTCATACTCTGCTTTTGTCAGCGTCAGATTTAACATACCAATCTTGGAATAGGAATCTACTCTTACATCATAAAATGTGCTGTTTGATGTGCTGGAGGAATCCTCATAATCAGCCTTATAGACTTTTGTGATCGCATTTACTCCGCGCTCTGTCTCCATTGCCTCATAATATGCATACATATCGCTGCTGATTGTTTCTCTCTTTGCGCCATCCCAGCCTGCCCATGAAAACAGCTTTGACTTTGGAAGCAGCTTTCCATACTGAAGATAGGTTGTATCAGTCTTTGATTTCGTATAATTGTTGTGTGACACAAGCGGAACAATAAGTGCAAATGCAAGAAGCATTGCAATGATAACCGCTGCTGTAAGTGAACTCTTATTGCGGCAAAAGCGCATCATGGCATCCTTGAAATAACCAACCGGCTTTGTCTCAAGCTTCTTGTCATGGATCGCCTCGCTGCGGTCAAAAAACTCAAATTTTTCTTTTGGGATATTTGTATAATCTGTATTTTTGCGTGCCATTTTATCGTTCCCCCATTCTGATTCTCGGATCGATAAAGCCGTAGCTGATATCAACTACTAGTCCTGATACAAGTCCGATCAGTGTATAAAATGCAGACAACAGCATAAAGAAGTTGTAGTCGCGTGCTGTAATAGAATTTAAATACAGCTGGCCGACACCAGGTACACCAAAGATCGTCTCAATAATCAGAGATCCGCCTAAGATACCGACAAACTCTCCCAAAATCATTGGGAATACCGGAACCATGGAATTTCTCATTGCATGGCGAATCGTTGCCTGTGAGCGAGTCAAACCTTTTGTTCTTGCAAGCAGCATAAAATCACTTGTCAATACCTCAGAAAGCTCGGCGCGCACATATCTGGCCAGACTGGCAATACTTCCAAATGCCAGTGCCAGCACAGCCGGCATGACTGAGCGGAACATAGACAGTGAAAAATAGTTCGTTCCACTGTTCATCTGCAGTGGGAACAACTTAAGCTTATAGCAAAGCAAATACTGGATTAACAGTGCATATACATAAGACGGAACGGAAATAAATACCATGACAAGTGTAGAGATAAGATAATCCTGCCACTTGTTTTTCTTTAATGCAGCAAAAATACCAAGCAGCAGTCCGCTCGGAATTGCAAAAATCATGGAATAGATGTTTACCATCATGGTTGCTGGAAGTTTGGAAGTGAATACCTTCCATACATCCTGGCTGCGGTACAGCGCCTCACTGATTCCCCAGTCTCCACCTAATACGCTTCGTTTTAAGAAAATCAGATACTGTATCAGAATCGGCTTGTTATAGCCTAACGCTTCTCTTCGCTGCTGAATCAGATTCATGTCCTTGCCAAACTGCTTGGCATCCACAAGCGGCAGCAGCTTTACAAGTACAAAGCATACTGTCAGAATTGTGAAGAAGACAAAAAACATCAGCGCGATACGCTTTAGTACGTACTTAACCATCGTTGTCCTCCGTTTGTTTTCATGTTTAATTTTACGGTTTTACGCTTTTAAAAATTTTTTTCCAAAAAACCTGACAGGAAGGGGGCGGCAAGCCGCCCCCTTTCCTGTCGAAGTGTTGCTCTTTTTCGCAACATAATTACTTCTTATTATTCGATTTCTCGATTTTATTTAATGCTTCATTAGTTGTAATTGAGTTTTCCACCCTGCTCAGATACAAATGCATCCCACTCAGCATCGCTGTAGTCGTATGTCATGTACTGAACACCACCGCGGCCGATGCTGTAGTAATACTCATCTGTAGCAAACTGAATCTTCATACTCTTTAATGCAGCTGTACAGTCATCGAACATTGGAATCAGGTCATAATTTCCAAGAACTGCATTCTCCAGTCCAACTAATACCTCAAAACGATCTTCGCTGTTGTCATCTGCAGAACCAGCAGTGAACTCTTTTGTGGTACCATCCTCAGCCTTAATGGTAATAACCTCACCAAGCATAGCCTGAGTCCAATCCCATGCAGTTGCAGTGTAGGTAACGCCATCTGTCAATGTGATATCTATATCAGCAGACTTTGTATCCCATGACGTGTCGTACTGATACTCGCTTGATGTATAAGCTTCCATCAAACTGTACGGATCAAGTGCAGCACCTGTCCAGCCTACACCAAACAGCAGATCTACCTGCTGGCTTCTAAGTGCCTCGCCAAAACCATTTCCAAGTGTATCATCTACGCTAAAGGTTAACTTGCCCTCAAGAGAAGTGCCCTTTACTGCCTCTGTGTAGCAGTTTACAATGAACTCGTTACCCTTGTTGTAGAAGGTGCTCTCGCTGTTTGGAAGACCAACCTTGATCTCAACCACATCGTCTTCATCCATCAGACCAGCTGCGATTGCCTCATCATATGCCTCATTAAATTTCTCCTGAGCCATCTCTAAGTTGTAGCCTGTGATGCTGTCTACTGCCTCATCAACAGTTTCGTACATCAATCCCTCACCGATATCATCAGCAAGACCCCAGAAGTTTGCTAAAACATTCTTGCTTCCTCAGTATCACGGTAAGCAATACCCTCTTCCGGATCAGAGATGAGCTGTTTGAGTAAAGACCAAATGCTGCAGAGCTTAAATGGGTTAACTGCTGCATTGAATGCATCACGGTCAAGTGCATAGCAAAGTGCCTCACGGAAGGACTTTAAGCTAAGGATTGTCTTGTTGATGTTATCGCCAGCAGCCTTCTGTGCTGCCTCAAGTCCCTCTACACCTGGATTCATTGCCATGAAGAAGGTACTCTCACCAACGGTATAATATGCGTAATCGCTAGAACCGTAGGTCTCGATATCATCCTTTGTCAAGCCATAGCTGTCAAGCTCACCGCTTAAGAACATCTCAAGTCTTGTTGATGGCTCTTTTACGCAGCTAACAACGATGCTTGTAGTCTGATACTGACCGTCTACATTGCCAAAGTAGTACTCGTTCTTATCAAGAACGTACTCCTTATCAGCCTGATAAGATGTCAGCTTGTAAGGTCCAAAGGAAGCAGTTGTCTCTGCAGAGGTACCATAAGTATTGTTGTAAACACCGTCGCTCTCAGACTCGCAGCTCTTATACAAATCTTCCTTTACTAACCAGGAATCTGTCAGTGAATACTTTAAGTAGAAGCCCTTTAATGGCTTTTCAAGGACTAAAACAAGTTCAGTATCGGACGGAGCAAAGATACCAACTTCATCGATTGACATCTCTGGATACTCTGTACCCTTATATACCATCTCTTCCCACTCTTTGTAAGCATAGTCGCCGGCTTCTGCTGCGTAATCCTCTACAGTCGCATATCCGTGAAGATTTGCAACGATGTGCTCAAGTGCCTCAACAACCTCATCAGTTACCGGAACATAGCCGTCATCATTTGCATTTGCTGCTAAAACAGTCTCATACAGATCAACGTCGTCTTTCATAAATGCAGACTTATAATCGTCTAATGCATAGTAATCAGACAGTCCGTCAGAACCCCAAGTTGCACAGTTATTTAAGCTAACTGCTAAGTCATGTCCGTCTACAACATAAACGCCGTTCTCATTCTTCTCGAATGTAGATGGATCTACGTACTCATCCTCACCCATCTCAGAAGAGATAAAAGTCTCAGCATATGCATGCTGTCCTGCATAAAGGAAATTCTTTGCATTCTTTAATACAAGATTTCCAGAGTAAAGCATATCTGCGCGATGATGCTGTGCCTTCGGGTTTAACAGAAGTTCTGCTGACTTTACAAAATCAGAAGCAACGATCGGTGTACCATCATCCCACTTTAAATCATCACGAATGGTAATCTTCCATGCCAATGACTCATCACCGTCTAAACCATACTGATCCTTATACTCAGCAGTTACATCCTCTGGATCACCTGTTGCAACAAGCGGAACCATCTGATAACCATCCTTGGTATCGTTGTAATCGAAACTGTAGAAACCTGCCTCCAGATACTGCATAAGCTCAGAGTCTGTCTGTGTCTGATTGTCATGAAGACTCCAGTTTGTTGGGAAATCAGCTAATGCATAGCGATAGGTATAGCTCTCAGACTCAGTTGTGGTTGCGTCTGATGCAAAAACTGCGGTGCTGCCAAGTGTAGTTGCAGCCATAGAAGCAGCCAGCATCAAAGATAATGCTACCTTTCTCATATTCATCCTCCTTTTTTCTTCTCATGTTCCGTTAGATTTTTATTTTTTCAGAACCTGATAAATCAGTATCACATCTATATATATGACTGGAAAAAAACCTGTCAAGGTTAGGGCTAATTTTCTTTTGCTTTCTTAGCCAATTCCTAGGATGACAGGGACGGTGGCTTACTTGCAGTTCTTATCAAGGAAATCTAACACTGTCTTTACAAACAGTGGATCCATATCATTTGCCTGCCTTTTTATCAAGGCGGGAAAACCATTTTGAAAGCACCTTTTCTGGAACACGGTTATAATACAAATCGTGAAGCATCTTTAATTCTTCCTTCTTGGCTAGATAATAAGCTGTTCCGGCCCCTTTGTAAAGAAAATTCCCATGTGATTGCTCTTTCCCGGACGTGTCTCAGTATAGTACTCGACATTTGGATTTGTAATGTGGCTTCGCTGCGCGATAATAGAAGATCCCTCATAGCTAATCACTTCATCCTCTTTGCCATGCATAACAAGAACTGGCACGTCACAGCTATTGATGCCATCAATTGCAGACAAATTATAATTCTTACCAAAAACAATACGCTGATAAAGTGCAGCAAACGGAAGCAATAAATCTACCAACAATGTTGGAATGATGCGTCCTGCCGCCTCTTTCGTAATTGCCATTGGACTAGAAAAACCTGAAATTGTAATAACACCTGCAATATTATGCTTAAAATTCAGCACTGCCGCAGCTGTATAACCGCCCCAGCTATGACCATATAAAAATACTGGAAAATTCTTTAGTGATGCAGACGCCTCAATATAACCCAAAACTGCATTCAAATCCTTCACAGCCTGATAGAAGCCCACAGATGAAGCTCCCTCACTTTCATACACGCCCGTATAATCAAATGTAAAAACCTGATAACCATCATCCAGCATATATTTAACCATGCTTAAGTTATCTTCTCCGCCGCTTGCAATTCCATGGCACACAACAACGAGACCTTTGGCAGATGCTTCTCCATATAAATATCCTGTCAGATGAGTGGAACCAGAGACGATTGTAACTTTTTTTCTTACCATTCCGCTCATGTCCTTATAGCGCAGACTGATTGCGTCATCCTCCTTCTCCTGTCTGGCGAATACCTTGTGGAAAATACCTCTCACGGTCAAAATACTGGCTGCGCTTACCGCTGCCACTCCTGCAATGACTGCTTTTCCATTTTTTGATTTTGCCATAGAATCCCATCCTTTCTCTGATATCTTTGTTCTACAATCATACCCTTATTTACGCAAAAAAAGCAAGGCATGTGCCCTGCTTTTTATGGCTTCTTAAAAGAGTGGGATCACAATCCCAGCGATCACAAGGATCATTCCAGAAATCAAAAAGGCTGCCATCTGACATGCTGCCTTTTCAGATTCATCCAACTCCTCATACGGCACAATTTCCTCATCGAGGTAGTCTGCAATATCGCCGCCCATGCTTTGCTTTGATTTTTTTCTTTTTATTTTTCACACCAAAATTTTTTTTTCGCTGTATCAATAGGTGTTAAACCATCCAGATGCAGATAGGAAAACCATGCACCAGCCATTAAAATAATTCCAACTGCACCCAGTCCAAAACCAAGCCTTGAAACTCCTATCCGCTCTACATTCACGTATTTATCCCATAGCAAGACGATCACCAGACCGATTAGGGTTCTGGTAGATCGTTTTTTGTTACAATTGGGGCGAATCATATAGCGGTGATACTGTTTTTTCAACCATCTCATGCTCTTCTCACGCCTCTTCTTTATGCTTTCTCTGCTGCATTGATTGCTTCAATCTCAGCACGATATTTCTCAAGCTCTGGCTCATTACCATATACAAAATGACCCTCAGTAATCTCTACCCACTGTGGCTTTGAGATCGTGTAATCATGAAGCGTTGGATCGTAAATCAAAAGCTTTTTCTTCTTCTCGATCTCTGGATCCGGAATCGGAACTGCTGAAAGCAGTGCCTTTGTATAAGGATGCAGCGGATGATGGAATAATTCCTCTGCCTCTGCCAGCTCCACAATACGACCTTTATAGATAACAGCAATACGGTCTGAAATAAAACGTACTACAGAAAGGTCATGTGCAATAAACAGATATGTCAGTCCTCTTGATGCCTTTAACTGGTTTAACAAATTCAATACCTGCGCACGAATAGAAACATCAAGCGCTGAAATCGGCTCATCAGCTACAACAAACTCTGGCTCCATAATCAAGGCTCTTGCAATACCGATACGCTGTCTTTGTCCACCAGAGAACTCGTGTGGGAAACGAGATGCAAACTCTGGAAGAAGACCAACCTCTCGAAGTGCCTTCTGTACCTTCGCCTCACGATCTGCCTCATCCTTATACATATGGAAGTTTAACAGACCTTCGGATACAATGTAATCAACCTTTGCACGCTCATTTAAGGATGCCATAGGATCCTGGAAAATCATCTGGCAGCTCTTAATAACCTCGCGGTCAAGCTCCTTTGAAATCTTTCCATTGATCTTCTTGCCCTTAAAGTAGATCTCTCCGGCCGAAGTAGGATTGATACGGGTAATAGCGCGGCCGATGGTAGTCTTTCCGGAACCGGACTCACCTACCAGGGAGAATGTCTCTCCCTTATAAATATCAAAATTCACATGGTCAACTGCTACAAACTTTTTTCGTCCTTTTCCGAAACTAATCTGCAGGTCTTTGACCTCAATCAGCTTTTCTCTCTCAGCCATACTCATACCTCTTTTACTTATGCGCTCTCATTTTCTGTCTGAGCTGCTGCACAGACTTCGGCGGTTCTATCTTCGGTGCACGCGGGTCCAGATACCAAGTCTTTGCCTTGTGCGTCTCTGAAACTTCAAAATATGGAGGCTCTTCCTCAAAATCAATAGCCAGTGCCTGTCTGTTTCGAGGTGCAAATGCATCACCCTTAATCTTGTTAAACAGATTCGGCGGTGTACCATCAATCGTTGGCAGTGCTTCGCCCTTCACGCCAAGCTGCGGAAGTGCAGAAAGAAGTGCCCAAGTATAAGGATGTCTTGCATCGTAGAAAATCTCATCTACCTTGCCTACCTCCACGATCTGTCCTGCATACATAACTGCAACACGGTCAGCCACATTTGCCACAACACCAAGATCGTGTGTGATATAAATAACAGACATATGATACTCTGCCTGTAGATTTCTGATCAGCTCCAAAATCTGAGCCTGAATCGTTACGTCCAGTGCGGTGGTAGGCTCATCGCAGATTAAAATCTGCGGCCGGCATGCAACCGCAATAGCAATAACAACACGCTGTCTCATACCGCCTGAAAACTCATGCGGATACTGGTTATAGCGCATTTCAGGATATGGAATACCTACCTTCTCAAGAATCTGAAGAGTTGCCTTCTTTGCAACAGCTCCCTTAAGACCCTGATGAAGCTCGATACACTCCTGGATCTGCTTTCCAACCATTTTTCAATGGATTTAAGGAAGTCATAGGATCCTGCATAACCATCGCGATTTTCTTACCACGAATAGTCATCCACTCCTTTTCCTTCTTAAACTTTGCCAGATCCTTGCCATCGTACATAATGCTTCCGCCGGTAATACTGCCGTTTCCATCAAGCATACCGACAAATGTCTTTGTAAATACACTTTTTCCTGAACCGGACTCTCCTACGATTGCAAGTGTCTCTCCATCATACAGATCAAGAGAACACTTACGGATCGCATTTAATTTGTTTCCGCGAAGGCTAAACGTAATTTCAACGTCTTTGGCGGATAATATTGGTTTCTTTTCCATTGTTCTCCCCCTTAAACGTGATTTCTCGGATCAGCCGCATCGGAAAATGCGTTACCAACCAGATAGAATGTGATAGTAACAACAGATACAATAACTGCCGGGAATACCAGCAAATATGGATAATTCAGGAAATAGCTTCTTGCATTACGAAGAAGGATTCCAAGTGTAGGTGTGTTAATATCAAGACCAAGACCAAGATAGGAAAGCGTAGTCTCCATACTGATTGTTCTCGGGATTGACAGTGCCACTCTTAAGATAATAACACTAATCAGGTACGGTAAAATGTTCTTAAGCAAGATACGGTAAGTCGGAGTACCTAAACATCTTGATGCTAAGTTATACTCACGGTCACGATACATCATAACAAGGTTACGGATGTTTCTAGCCATTCCAAGCCAGCCAAATGCAATCAAAGAAACTGCCATGATGGTAAAGCTCTTACCGACCATTAATGCAATCAGTGTCATGTAAATGATCTGCGGAATGTTATCAATTACATTGTACAGCTCTGTAAAGAAGCGGTCTAACTGACGAACATATCCCCAAAGAAGACCAATAGTAACACCAAGCACACACTCACCGATTGCAACGATACAGGCAAGCTTAATGGATGTCTGTGTCGCATACCATACCTGGCTCCAGTAGTCACGTCCTAGGTTATCAGTACCAAACCAGAACTCTGAGTTTGGAAGGATCAAAACCCTTTGAACTATCTGTGACAAGATTACGATAATCGTAATTTTCCGATTACAGTGCAACGAAGGAAAATACAACAAGTGCAACAAACACGATTAAAAGCGCAACTGCACTCATTTTTCTTTAAGAAATTGTGAAATACAGATTTCCAATAAGAATAATTGGAATATCCGATCATCTCGGCCGTTTTCAGGGGAGTACTCGACAAACCCTTAAAGCGTGCGTCATCATTTGAAATTGACTGCCATTATCTTGTACCTCCCTTTCCGGTCAATGTAATACGTGGGTCAATGATCATCATCAAAACATCACCCAAAAATACGCCGATGATACCAAGTGCAGCGTATAAAATAACAAGCGTTTGAACAACATTTGTGTCATAACGGTTGATTGCGTCAGTAAGAAGAGGAACCCATACCTCGGAACAGAGAAGAAACGCTCTACCAGAAGAGAACCGCCGACTGTCAGCGAAAATAGAATAAGGAATATACTGTGCAAGCGGAACGAAATGCATTTCTAAGCACATGAGTAACCATGATGCGCTTCGAGGAAAGACCCTTCACACGCGCCAGCTTAATGTAATCCTTATTTAACTCATCTACCATGTAACGTCTTGTCCACAGTGCATAGCCTGCAATTGATGAAAGAGAAAGACATGCAACCGGCAGAATCATAGACGGTCCTGGATTTCTCGTTGAATACATGGAAGGAAGCTTTAACACATGGGGAACCAACTACAAGAACAAGTGAATACGCAACAAGCGGCGGAACTGCATTACCAATATCGTGTCAAATTGTTCCAATGCCGTCGATGATACCGTCCTTAAAACGTGCCTGAAGCACACCAATTACAACACCAATTACCAGAGAGATTGCAAAGGAGATCAGACCTAACTGCATCGACATTGCAAACTTTCCGACCTAATTACCTTTACAACAGAGACACCGCTTTGAATTCGTCGAGACGTACCAAAGTCAAGTCTCAACAACTGCCCATAATAGCGTGTCAGCTGTGTAAAGGTACTATCTAATAAACCTGCTGCTTGAAGCTGATCGTGCTTTTGCTGATCGGTCAGCTTCATTAGCTGGTCCTCGGTAAAATAATAATCCGTAGGCAGCATTCTAAGCAGCAGGAATACGATAGTCACCACAATGAGGATTGTTACAAGAGACTGTAACAATCTCTTTACGGTGTATTTTGCCATATATTATTCAGCAGAACCTGCGTTCCAGGAATCCTGGAATCCAGCGTAGTCTTCTGCAGTATAGGCGTCTGTAGAAGTCTCCCAATTCTTATACTTCAAATTCTGAATACCAAACATAGCGTTCTGCTTGGTGTAATCATTTACGTGAGTCAGCTCCCAACCGATATCAAAGTTTGACGGAATGGTCAGTGCATGATCAAGTAAGAATGCCTCTGCGTCTGCATATGCATCATATCTTGCATCCAGATCATCTGTGATGGCATCAGCCTTATTTACTAACTCAGTAAACTCATCATACAGTGCATTCAGCTCTTCGCTCTCATTATCTACTGCATGACCATAAGCTACCATGTAATATGCGTTATCTCCGTCATTTGTTTCCTGTCCTAAGTAGTTCTGCGGATCACCGTAGTCAGCTCCCCATCCGTTAATAACGAAGGACTGACGTCTCGGATCACGAACTTCCTTAGAAAGACTGGATACATAAGAATCAATATCAAGAACGATGAAGTCATCACCAAAGGAATCGGAGAATGCCTGCTTTAATACATTTGCACTATCAAGAGTAGTCTGATTTCCACCAGCTACGAAATATCTTGCATGTACAGGGAAGGTAACGCCTGCTGCTGCTAACTCCTCCATTGCCTGTGCCTTGTACTCTTCAAAACTTCTCAGAATCAAGACGAGTCATTGTCTCACCATCATACGCCGGAAGACCTAACTTTTCCTGAACCAGACTGGTGTACTCGGTACCATCAGACAGGTAAACAAGACCCTGCATTGTGTATGCATTGTTGTAGCACTTGTATGGATTAATTGCATTTGTTCTCTTGTAGTAGCTTCCAAGATCAAGACCATAGTACCAGCACTTACGGAATGCTTCGTTTGCAATAGCAGTATTCCAGTTGGTATCCTCAGACTGATCATCGTTATGCTTATCATAGTTAAAGTGGAACTGATAAGAGAACTTAGTTGGACGCTTCTCAACTAACTGATCATGAAGTGGATCTGACTCATTATTGTAGATAGTAGTCAGGTTAGACTCTGACAGATCTACACGATCAAGCTCACCAGTAGTATACAGCTGATAAGCAGTATCAACAGACTCTACCATCTTAACAGTAACAGAATCAAACAGCTTTGCATCGGTATCCCAGTACAGTGGGTTCTTTGTCAAGGTCTTTGTATTCTGCTGGATGTACTCAGTACAGGTATAAGCACCATTGTACCAGATATTCTCTGGTGTTGCAGCCTTAAAACTGTCAATGCCGATCTCATCGATCATTGCCTGAGAAATTGGATACAGACAGTTATAGGTAGCTACAGTATCAAAATATGGCTTCTCACTTACACATGTATACTGTAATGTATAATCATCAATTGCCTTGATGCCAACAGTATCAGCAAACTCTGGGCTTTCAGCTGTCAATGCAAGACCTGCATCTGCATCAAGCTCGCTTGTCATGTTGTAGTAATCCTCTGCACCAACGATCATCTCCATCGGCATAGCAGTGTTAGTTGCATCATTCTTGTGGAAGTTTAATAACCACTCAAGTCCGGTTAAGAAATCCTGTGCAGTAACCTCACCCTTCTCATTTCCGTTCTGATCAACCCACTTAACACCCTGTCTTAAATGGAATGTCCAAGTAATACCGTTATCCTCTGTCTCCCAGCTCTCTGCGACTGCCGGTACCAGCTTGCCATACTCATCTGATTCAAGCAAACCATCATACAAATTGGTCAGTACCTGAAGATCAGTTGCCAGCTGAGAATACAAAACGTTCCAAGTCTCAATTTCTCTTGACTGAAGCTCGTAATCATACAGATCCTTAATCTCGTCTGCCATTGCCGGTACTGCGGATACTGCTGCCATTGCAAATGCTGTAAGAACAGCTGCTGCCTTTCTTGTCTTTCTCATGTGTCATCCTCCATTTTTGATGATATGACTTAGTCTCTTCTTAATTGTCATTTCCCCCGTAGATGTCATAATACCTATACGAAGAGCGTCTGCCCTGCAGAAATCAAATCATAAGACGATTTTCATCTGTTGTCACTTTAAAGCAATGTAGCATTTTTGTCAAATATGCCCTCCCTACGAATGACATTAAAAAATGCTGTCTATTGCTTACTTGTGTCAGCAAAGAATGATTTGAAAAAAGATGGTACACTTTTCCATGATCCTAATTGTGCCCATCTACTCTCGTCTAGTCATGTTCTGCTTGAAGCATACCGTTACTATAAACCAAATAAATGCATCTGTCAATCATTTATCTTGATTTTTTTATAAGAAAAACTTACC
>ENA-OPYU01000634-OPYU01000634.1-human-gut-metagenome-genome-assembly--contig:-NODE-634-length-13440-cov-3.347555_pt1 | contig 13440 bp, 19 predicted proteins | sample MGYA00242637_ERZ504482 | MGnify/ENA primary metagenome ERZ504482 (study PRJEB26092, sample SAMD00036237) | human gut metagenome | host: Homo sapiens | study: EMG produced TPA metagenomics assembly of...
CACACCGTTTTGCCCATAATCTATACTTTCATGGACAAATACTTGCATGTAGTCCTCTGTGCCTTCCACAGACTCACTCAAGATACCACTTAGCAGAAATCGTTCTCCATCCAGAACCACTTCACTTCCGATTTTCTCCGGAATTCCAAGATTTCGCAATACATAAGTGTCCATGGCAACTTCATTTGCAGCTTTTGGATAACTGCCCTTTAAGAGTGTGCGGTTCATCATATGCTGATAAGATTCATCCCCATAAGCTAACATAATTTTGTAAGGCTCTTCCATAACTTTCCGAATGGTAATGGTACCGGACGCCTCTATTTCATATCCGTTTCCGTTCTTTTTTTCCAGAAGACGCTGTGCCTCCTTGGCATCACTCTGGAAGTAATAATGCCAATCCCCATACTCCTGCCTGACTTTTTCTATGTTCTGCTGCTTCCCGCTATAGAGAAGAGAACCTACTCCACTAAGAAGTGCTGCGGAAAGAAGAACTCCGAGAAACAAAGAGAACGTCTGCTTTTTATAATAACGAAGATATGCAAAAGATAATTTCAACACGCCTTTCATGACTGCTCACCACCTTTTGCCTGAAAGCTTCTTTTCCCTGTAAGAATCTCTCCGTCCTCAATATGAATCACCCTGTCACAGGTCTGCGCAATGGCTTCATTATGTGTCACCATAAGAATGGTCTACTTATATTTTCTACAGCTGGATTTTAATAACCCCATAACCTCAATGGTTGTGGCAGAATCCAGATTTCCCGTAGGTTCATCACAAAGTAAAATGGCAGGCTTATTTACCAGGGCTCTGGCAATGGCGACTCTTTGCTGCTGACCTCCGGATAATTCATTGGGATATTTCTTCCGCTTTTCCCAAAGACCAAGCTCCCGTAGCAATTCTTCGATATATTTATGGTTGATATGTTTTCCTCTGTCAAAGGTAATGGGCAATGCCACATTATCATAGACATTCAACACTGGCATCAAGCTGTAATTTTGAAACACAAAGCCAATATTTCTTCTTCTGAAAATGGTCAGTTCCTTTCTGGATAAAGAACCAATCTCCCTGTTTTTTATAAAGATTTTTCCCTGCGTGGGGTTGTCCAGACCGCCAATTAAATTTAAAAGTGTGGACTTGCCGCTGCCGGAAGTACCTACAATGGCAACAAATTCCCCTTCTTCTACCTGCATGTTTACATTTTGCAGGGCTTTGACCTGGTTTTCTTTTTCCCCATATATTTTTCTCACATTTTGCAATTCTAGTATACTCATCCTTTATGTCTCCTTTTTTTGATACGTTTAGTATACCTGTTATATCTTGCAATTTCTTTACAAAGAGAGCATTAGTTCTTACAGTTTTGTAAGAATACGGAGAAACAACTGCCTTTTCCATACTCTGAAATGGCTGTGATATATCCTTTTTCCTTTTCCAGAATCAGATTACACAAATACAGTCCAATGCCAGAGCCTTCCATATTTTCCACCTCAGGACTTCTGTAAAAACGCTTAAAAATATCCGTTAATTCTTCTTGCCGGATTCCCCTCCCATTATCGGAAATCTGAATTTCTGTATAAAGTTCATAAGATTTCACACGAATAGAAATAAAGCCGCCCTTTTCTGTATATTTGATTGCATTTTCCAGAAGATTGACAAACACCTCTACAGTCCACTTTCGATTATGATATAAGAATCGATCCTCAAAAGACTCCATGTCTAGCTGGATATCCTTTTTTCTCTAGTTTCTCATAAACGGTATCCACAGAATCCAAAATCGTCTGGCGTATCTTCGTATTTTTATTTCAAAATCATCCAGATTTTGTTCCAGCTTCACCATTTTAGAAAGGGATTCCACCATCCAGTTTAACTTCTCAATCTGCCTTTGCATTTTAGAAAAAAATTCATTTTTCGTTCTTTTGAAAGCTCACTTTTTCCCAGAATCTCTGCGTAGAGAGAAAGGTTTGCCAGAGGTGTTTTCAGTTGGTGTGACATATTGGACACCAGACTTTTCACCTGTTCCTTTTCAGTCTCTGCACTTCTGGCATGATTCTCCAGCACCTCCTGTATCTGTTTTATCTTGCTCACAAGTGCCGAATACTCACCTTCCTTTACATCAGAATCTAAAATAATTTCCTGATTTAAGACGCGATCCAGTAATTCATCTATGCGGCGGTAAGTTTTCCTCTTTTCCCTGATACTCCACCAGACAGCGAAAAACAAAAGAATCAATAAAATAATCGAACTCCACATAATTTTTATTCCTTCCAGATATATCCAATTCCATGTACCGTTTTAATTCTGGCAGGCCTGGATGCATCCTCTTCAATTTTTGTCCGCAGTCTGCTGATATTCACAGAGACCGTATTGTTATCCACGTACTTTCCATCACTGTCCCATATTTTTTCTAAAATCTGTTCCTTGGAAAGAATGTGATTTTTATTTTCAATGAAATACAGAAGCAGACGATATTCTAATTTACTTAGCTGAATTTTCTCCCCTGTTTCCACACTTTGCAGGTGTTCTGATCAATGGTTAAAGAACCTGTGACAATCCTGGAGGTCTCTGTTTTTTCCTGAAGAATCCGCTTTACCCTGGCTTTTAATACTCCCAAAGAAAAAGGCTTGGACAAATAGTCATTAACTCCCAGTTCCAATGCCTGAATTTCATCCAGTTCTGTATCCCTGGCGGTCAACATCACCATTGGTATGCTGCTGTAGCTACGCACCTCCCTGCATAATTCAAATCCGGTTCCATCCGGCAGATTGCAGTCCAGAAGCACCATATCATAAACATTCTTCCTGATTTCCCTAAGTCCCTCTGCTTTTGTTGGCGCCTCTGTCACTCTATATCCATCAGAAGAAAAAGAAAAGGACAGGCCTTCTCTTAAATCAGTGTCATCTTCTATGATTAGTAATCGTTTGTCGTTCATGTTATAAATTCCTTTACAAATACATTTTTACTTCTTGTATGCTGCTTTCACAATGTTTCTGCCTGTTCCAATAGATAATTTTCCGTATCTCCTTCTCTGTGGCATCAAAGCCAGCCATTTTAATTACATCAGCAACTCTATCTTTCATTTTCTGCCCACGTTCCAAAGCGTCCAACACGATTCTATTCAAGTATTCCGGCTTTCTTTTATCTCCTAAATCTGAAAAGATTGCATTTGCTGCCACCAACGCAGTCCTCATATATTGTGCATTATCTTTAAACAAATCACTGTCCACATAGAATCCCTTACTTTCAATAAATTGACTGCAAAATGTTATGATTGTACGTGTATTTCCTTCTCGATATGGATGTACACGCCAAAGTTTTGCTAAATACTCTGAAAATATTCTGGAAGCTTCTGCAACAGACAATGCCTTCCATAAAAACTTATTCATATCATCTAAAATATTGGTAACATTCTTTTCAATATTAATAACCCTGATCTCCCCTGCCCATTCGTAAACATCTTGAAAAATATAACGATGCATATCACAAAGTGACAGGAAATTAAAATGACTTGCAGATTCTTTTGTCACAAGTTCCGCAAGTCGTAAACTGGTATATTCAGCCTCCATACAAGATAATTCTTCTTCATCTTGTATATTGGCTAAATTTTTTAAAATGTTTGTATGTGGATACACATATGGATCTCTCATTAACCCCCACCTACTTCTTCATTTTATATTTTTTATCTAAAAACTTTTCTCATATCCTCTGTAGTCATCTCACCGCGTTTTTCTTTTGCAATCAAATTTTTAAACTCTGGAGACGGTTCTAATCCATCCACTTTAATGATTCCAAGAGCATAATCCCATTTTTTAGTCTGCACTTACCAGCATAATACCGTTCCCCTTTCTACTATTTTTATTATTGTACCATGTTTCGAAAGCAATATCCACACAATTCACTACAATTTTATTTTGTCTCATTTTTACAACCTTTCAAATGCTCAATCCCATGTAAAATAAACAGTGCAAAAAATGAGACTGATTTTGTTCATACTATTTTCAGGAGGGATAAAAGATATGCCAAAACCAAAAACAGCTACCGGCGAAAAAAATCTGATAGGTCAAAGGCTCATAGAACTCCGCCGCCAACATCATATGTCACAGCGGCTCTTGGCCTACCAGCTTCAACTGAATGGATATGATATGGATAAAAATGTAATTACCAGAATCGAAACAAATAAGCGTTATGTTACAGATATCGAATTGAAAGCTCTGACTGAGATTTTTTCAGGTTTCTTATGATTATCTCATAGAAGGAAAAGAATAGTCCAGATTATATTTCAATAATTCATAAACCTGTCCATTCCTGTTATCTATTTTCTTTTCCGAAGAAACCAAGGTGAATCCAAACTTCTTTGCCAGTCTGTTAGATGCTTTCATTTTCTTTTCTTGTGGAATAAAAGAATTTTTTTGCGTCAAATTCTTGTTTGCAATATTGAATCAACGCTTCCAAAATCTGGGTTCCAAATCCTTTTCCCACATAATCCGGTCCCAAACAGATTCCTGTCTCCTGGTACACAAAAGGTTTTATCTTTTCTACTCCTGCGAATCCAATCGCTTTGCCACTTTTCTTTTCATAAACTATATAGACATCATGGTTATTTTGAAATTCTATGGTTCGCATAATTCTCAGCTTTGCATCCTCTTGCGTTGTTGTAACCTTCCATGCCATATATCTTGCGCTTTCTGGTCTTGACCAGACATTCTCATACATCTCTTTCCAGTCTGAAAATTTTGCTTTATCTAAAATAAGATTCTTTGTTTCAATCATGTTAGCTCCTTCATAAAAAAAACAAATTCATGGTGCTGTGTTGCACTTCTCCTGGCTTTTGAATCTTATGAAATCCTGATTTTTCATACAAATGTATTGCAGCCTCCAGATTTGTATGTGTTTCTAAATACAGTCTCTCATAGCCAGCCTGAACCGCATACCCTTCTGCGGCTTCCATCAATGCTTTTCCAAGTCCTTTTCCCTTTGCTTCATCTGACAGATACAACTTCTGTATTTCAGCACACCTTGCAAATCCCGGAAATTCATCTATGCCAATACCTCCAAGAACCTTTCCTGTAGGATCTTCCACAACAAAATAGGCCCTTTTCTCTGGATTTGCAGTGTAAGAACTGCTTAAATGGTCTAGCTGAGAATCAAAATATACGGTTCCCGGAATATCCAGGTGAAATTTTTTCCCAGATTTTTTGCTGATAATATCTGCAAGCTGTACGTCATCCTTTTCTGTAATCAAACGGATGCTGTCCAAATGCTCTGTCCTCTCCATATGCTGTATGTTCCTTTCCTTTGAATCCGAAATTTTATACACTTATCATACTCCATTTTTCATTTCTTGCCTATCCTGAAATCTGCTTTCTTTTTCTTGACTTTGAAAACAGATACTTCTACAATGAAATTATCAAAATGTATGGGAGGTGCTTTCATGTTACACGAAGTGAATTTTAAGTCTTTTAATGAAAGAGATACTGTATACGGATGGATTTATGTTCCAGCGGCAAAACCAAAAGGTATCGTACAAATTATCCATGGATTCGGAGAACATTCCAGGAGATATCTGCATATGATTGTGAAATTTATAGATGCAGGTTACATTGTTGCTGCTGATGACCATGTGGGTCATGGAAAAACTGCATTGGAAAACAATACCTGGGGCGACTGGGGTGACAAAGGTGTGCATACCATGATGGAAGATGAACATACCCTCACAAATCTTGTAAAAGAAAAATATCCAAATCTTCCTTATTTCCTGTTCGGTCACAGCATGGGCTCTATGATTGCCAGAGACTATATAGCAAAATACGGTAATGAATTAAATGGTGTTACCCTCTGTGGAACCTGTGGTGTATTCCGCCATGCTGAAGAAGGCGCTGCCACTCTGAAAAAACTCATTGATGAAGGAAAAGGAAAAGAAGCCGACCCCAACATCACAGGTTCACTTATGGGATGGATGTGCGAATATTGTGGAGAAGTGAAAATTGGAAATGAGTGGATCTGCGCTGACCCTTATGTACAGCAGGACCATGCAGCCGATCCCTTTGATGCTTTTACAAAACCTGTAAACAATCAGTCCATGTATGATTTCACCCAGATGATGTCTGTTATCCTTGGAACCCAATGGGCAGAAAAAGTCCCCACCTCACTTCCCATCTATAACATTGCAGGAGATATGGATCCTGTTGGAGAATATGGTGAGGGTGTATACCAGGTATCCAACTGGCTGCGGGCTACAGGACATAAAGTAAGAACCAAACTGTACTCTGGCTACCGTCATGAAATCCATAATTATGCAGCTATCAAAGATGAAGTAGAAGCCGGGATTATTGCTTTTATGGATGAAAATTTATAAAAGTCACCCATTATATCCTGGAAACTGCTCCGCAAACGCAATTCGGATTCAGAGCAATAATCAGCCGAAAATTCATTTGGACTGACTATTGCTCTTTCTGCATTTCAAGTCTGTCTATACATACTTTGTTATAATGTGCTGCTCAACCACTGTCTTCCCTAAAAGTGTGATTGCCTTTTGCGGGCATTTACTAATACACCGGTAGCACATCGTACACTGATTCCCTGCAACTGCCTTTCCGTCAAGCAGCGAAAGATTCTGTGTCGGACAGTTTTGAGCACATATCCCACAACCATTACAGTTCTCATGAATATTCAGATTTTTAGTATATGCTCTTGTTTTATGATAGAACCAAAGCCTTTGTCCAAACAATCCAATCACATGTGCCAAAAAAGACAGCCCCTCTTTCGGATATATCTGCCATTTTTATATCTGAAGTGACTTTTCAATCTTTTCAGTAGCTTTTTCCACAAGCTGTTGATTCTCCTCAAATGATTTTTTCAACAATGGACTGTCGCATACAGAATCAGGCATTTTCACATGTACTCCGCCTAAGATCACTGCCCCTTTCTTTTCCAGCAACCTTGTGGCACATCCGGCACCATCTCCACTAAAAGCTCCCATTGTAGCTAAACAAAGAACCTTTTTCCCTTTCCAGATTTCACCATTCTCCTCTATAAATGTCCGAACGAAATACGGTATATTGGAAAATTGTACCGGATAACCAAATATAATCGTATCATTCTCTTCCAACTTTTTAGCCGCCCATGGATTTTCTAAAGGAACTGTTTCCATTTCTTCCAAAAATGAAGATAACAATTTCACACAATATTCTGTATTTCCGGTTCCACTAAAATAAATTCCTAACACGGTGTCACCTCATTTCCCACCGAAAATGTGCAAATCAAATCTTCTATTTTCTCTTCCCATTCTGAGGCATATTTTACATTTTGAAGCGTTGCCAAAGAGGTAAGTCCATGAATATAAGCGAATAATGCAATGATATAGTCTTGTTTCTTTTCTTCTGAAAGTTCCAATGGAGCAAGCAGTTTCATTACCTGTTTTCTATATATCGAAAATGGCTGATAGTCTTCTTCACTTTCCCCTTGAATATCTAAATTGATCTGCATTTTACCTTTGGTAAATAAAAAGGAAAAATAGTGGGGATTCTGAAGAAAAAATAAAACGTATGCCTTTCCAAATTTCAGTAAAAACTCAGGTTTTCCGGAATACTTCGCAATCACATCCTGCAATCGTTCCGTAAACTGATCTGTTATATAACTCTGCATCGCTGAAATCAAATCGTCTTTGTTCTTAAAATGACTGTATGGTGCAGCATGGCTTACATTACATGCCTGTGCTACCTTTCGCAAAGAAAGCTGCTGCATACCATATTCTTCTACTAATTCAATTCCTTTCTCAATCAATTCATTTCTCAAATTTTTATGATGATAGGTTGTTTGTTTCATTTTCCACCTCCAAACTTTACACTGTAAACATTATACCTTTCAATCTTTACACCGTCAAGTTTTGTAGATCATGTTCTTATGAATTATTTCAATCTTCTCTTTCGTCCAATCCCACCACTTTATCTTTAACAATTCTTTGATCACCATTTCATCAAATCGTTTTCGTATTGGCTTTGCCGGAACCCCTCCACAATCGTATATGGCGGCACATCTTTTGTAACAACTGCTCTTGTTCCTATAATTGCTCCATCTCCAATGGTGACTCCTGATAATATGACAGCTTCATAGCCAATCCAGACATCATTTCCAATTACAATATCTCCTCTATTGTCCCATGCCTCTGTCACTTTTTCCTTTTCAAGATTCCATTCCTCAAAAAATTCTTCCCCCTTTCTTACCCAGTATGAGGGCTATTACAGCAAACGCCCATGCAGGCGTAAAACCGCATAGGCGTTTGGCAATCCATATCTTAATTGAGCGCATGAAAACTCTGCTGTAGCAATAACAGTTTTTTTATTACCGCTGGACGGCATATTAACCTTATCCCAGCCTATGAAGATTTCTTCTGTATTCCTGCATTTCTTCTTCGCTGACTGTATCTATAATATATTGCAGTTCACTTATGATTCTATCACGTTCTTTTGGGCGAAAAGCAGTGGTTGGATAAAAATTAGAAACAGAATTTGCAAATAAATGGGTTCGTATCTGCAAGTGCTTAATAAATGTCTGTAATTCTTCTAACCGCTCTTTTTCTCCCGCAGGAATAAATTTCCTTTCCTGTGCCATTCGATACAATTCTGTATCGGGGAATAGTGTTAATGAATCTACAGAAATAAAACGCGGATTTACTTTACTGAATACTTTCGCACTATTGACAGCATTTCGATAACTGTTTCCTTTTCCGGCAAGTCCTGTCATATATACAAAATAGTATTCAATTCCTGCCTCGTCTAATTTTCTGCATTGTTCAATCAAGTCCTTTGCAGTGTAGCCCTTATTTGCTAAAAGCAAAGTGCTGTTATCGCCCGATTCCGTACCAATACTGATTCCGTTAATGCCTAAGCTCCGAAGCCTTCTTAACTGCCATACCATTTTTAGTTTTTTATATCACGAATACTGGAAAACATAGCAATCGTCTGACATTCTACAAAATAGTCATGAATAAGCAATGCCCGTTCTGCTAAATTTTCATAACTCATCACAAAAGGATTTGCACCTGTTAAAAAATACGTCTTGCAGTAGGCTGATAACTTGCCAGCTCTGCTAAGTCCTCTTTAAATTCTTCTAATGGCGACATACGGAAGCACTCATTTTTATACAGGCTGCAAAAACTGCATTTGTTATGTGTACAACCAGACGTTACTTGTACAATAAAGGAACTTGCTTCATAAGGTGGTCGCCATGTTCTTCCTGTAAAGTGCAATATTGGATTCCTCCTTTATAAATGCCGGAGATTTTTTCTATAATCTCGCAATTTCATTTTTCATCAACACTGCTAATAATTTCGTTCCAAGACAGAAATAACTTTCCTGGTATCTCTTGGCAGTGTACCTTGAATGGGAATAGCATTTGAAGCACCTCCGGCGGCAAACCAGACAGGAATATTCAAATGTTCGACTAAAGTTTTCAATTCCCTGTATTTCTCGATTTCCTGTTCTTCTTTCCAGTTTCCTTTTTGAATTTCCTCATATAATTCAGAGTTTTGATAGATGGTAAGCATATTTGCGCCTATGATTTGAGGGTGCAGTTGATTGCATACCTCCGCTGTTTTTTTTGGCTCCTGCCTCTCCTTTTCCTGCACCGGATACTCCTGTAAGATAAAAAAATGTTATAGCTGATACCTGCTCTATCCAAACGCTGACATTGGAGGACAATATCATTTGAAGTGTATCCCTTGTGCATAAAAGTTAAGGCTTCGTCATCACCCGTTTCGATTCCAATGGTCAAGCCATCATATCCTGCATTTTTTAACTGCAAAAGTTCCTCGTCTGTTTTTAATGTAATATCTGTAATTCTTGAAAAGCACCCGATTGATTGATTCGTTGGAAAATACCGCCGTATCAGGTCTGAAATTTCAATTAAACGGGAAGCCTTTAAGACAAAGGGATTTGCCCCTGTTAAAAAAGTACGGGATATTTTATGACCAATCCATATGCGAAATTGTCCTTTAGCTTCCTTTAAATCGGCTTCAATATCCTCCATAGGTGTCATTCTGAACTTAAACGGTAAATCGTCATATAAAGTGCAGAATTTACATTGATGATGTGTACAGCCTGCCGTTACTTCCAAAAGCAGTGAGGACGCTTCATAAGGCGGTCGCCAAATCGTTCCTGTATAGTGCATGAAAATCTCTCCTTTCTCCCTTGCTATCCTCATTATATCACCGTACACTTGTTTGAAAAGTACTGTACATTTTTTATAGTACATTGATTTTTGATTGTAGGAATGATATATTGTAATTGATTGGAGGGGTAATACATGAAGAAAAGCCAAATGTCGATTGAGCGCTGTGCCACTGTTTCTACAATTCAAAAAATCTTAGGCGGAAAATGGAAAATTGAAATACTTTATTATATTGGATTTCAAAATATACAACGGTTTGGAGAACTACGCCGACACATCGGAGATATAACAGAATCCTCTCTGACAAAGCAGTTGCGTGAACTGGAAGCAGACGGTTTTATTTCCCGTTTTGACTACAAGGAAGTCCCACCCCGAGTAGAATATTCATTGACCGAACTTGGCAAAAGGTTTTATGCCTGTCTTAGAATTTATGAAACAATGGGGAGAAAATAATCTGAATTAAAATCCTTAAATAAAAATTGAATTTATATGGTCGAATACGCTGTAATCACTTTGGGATTATGGCGTTTTTCTTTTTCTTGTCTTTGGCATTTACAAGAAGTGCCTTAGACGTGAAAAACCCCAGAAACACTAGGTTTTCTGGGATTTTAATAAGCTTTATTAAGTTATGATAACTTGTTAGAATCAGGAATTAGTTTCCCATCTGTGCAGCAACTTCTGCAGCAAAGTCTTCGTTCTTTTTCTCCAGACCTTCACCTGTTTCAAAACGAACAAATCCTTTGATTGTTACGTTAGCGCCATTTGCCTTAGCAACTTCTTCTACGTATTTAGCAACAGACTGTTTTCCGTCTTCTGCTTTTACGTATGTCTGGTCTAAGAGGCAGATTTCTTTCAGTTCCTTGTTGATACGTCCGTTAATCATACCCTGAATAACTTTTTCTGGTTTCTGGGATTCTTTTGGATCGTTCATAATCTGAGCCAGCAAGATTTCTTTTTCATGTGCAATGTAGTCTGCGCTTACTTCAGAACTGTTTGTGTACTCTGGTTTTAAAGCTGCAATCTGCATAGCTACGTTTCTGGCCATTTCTTTTACTGCATCATTTACAACATCTGTCTCTACGTCTACTAATACGCCGATTTTTCCGCCCATATGTGTATAAGAAGCAACAAATCCGTTTTCTTCTGTTACTTTCTGGAATCTTCTGATGTTCATGTTTTCGCCGATAACTGCAATCTGAGCAGATAATGCTTCCTGTACAGTTTTTCAGCGTCGAATTTCCATGCAGAAGCCATGAAGTCTTCTGTTGTAGCTGCTTCTGTTTCCATAGCAGCTTCTGCAACCTGAGCTACATAGTCCTGGAATTTTTCGTTCTTAGCAACAAAGTCTGTTTCTGCATTTACTTCTACAACAACTGCGCTCTTTTCGTCAGCGGAAACTAAAGTTTTGCAAAGACCTTCTGCTGCAATACGTCCAGCTTTTTTCTGAGCTGTAGCCAGACCTTTTTTCTCTTAAAAACTCAACTGCTTTATCCATATCGCCTTCTGTAGCTGTAAGAGCTTTCTTACAGTCCATCATACCAGCGCCTGTCATTTCTCTTAATTCTTTTACTTTGCTTGCTGTGATAGCCATGTTATGGTTCCTCCTGTTTATTTTTCTATTGTTTCAGGATATTGGGAACACTGCTTAAACGCTGTGCTCCCAACCGTTATTCAAATCTTACTCTTCTACTGCAGCTTCTTCTGTTTCTTCTGTGAAGATTTCTTCAGCGTCAGCAGCTTCACCCTGGTTTGCTTCGATAACAGCATCTGCCATTTTGGAAACGATTAATTTTACTGCTCTGATAGCATCATCGTTACCTGGGATAACGTAATCTAATTCTTCTGGGTCACAGTTTGTATCAGCAATACCGATTAACGGAATACCTAATGTATGAGCTTCCTGTACACAGATTCTTTCTTTCTTTGGATCTACGATGAAGATTGCATCTGGAAGTTTCTTCATTTCTTTGATTCCTGCCAAGGTTTTTCTGAAGTTTGTCCATTTCTTTCTTTAACTGGATAACTTCTTTCTTAGGCAGAACATCGAATGTTCCGTCACTTTCCATAGCTTCGATTTCTTTTAATCTTGCAATTCTGCTCTGGATGGTCTTGAAGTTTGTCAGCATACCGCCTAACCATCTTTCGTTTACATAATACATTCCGCATCTTTCAGCTTCTGTCTGGATTGCATCCTGAGCCTGTTTTTTGGTTCCTACGAACAGAATTGTACCACCGTCAGCAGCGATATCAGCGATTGCTTTGTAAGCATCATCAACCATACCTACAGATTTCTGTAAGTCGATGATATAGATACCATTTCTTTCTGTGTAGATGTACGGAGCCATTTTAGGGTTCCATCTTCTTGTCTGATGTCCGAAATGAACACCTGCTTCCAGTAACTGTTTCATTGAAATAACGCTCATTTTTTCTCTCCTTTTGGTTTACACTTCCACCTGCTTCTACACCGCCGGGACTCTGTTTTCTAGCACCGTCCATTGGAATTCACAGGCGTGGTTATTTTGTTACACTCGCAACGTGGGTATTATACCACATATTTTTCTCTTATTGCAAGGACTTTTTTCTAAAATCCCCTAAAATCCAAAGTTTCTCTGAATCCACTGAAGCAAAAGCGGCATCCAGCTTTGACAGCCGGGCTCCACTCCGCTGCCATCTGTCCGCTGTATGCTCTTGGTTGCCAGAGACAGACCGTGGGCTCCTTTAGGATATAAATGGAATTCTACCGGAACATTGGCTTTTCCCAGAGCTTCCACAAAAATCCATGGAATTCCAGAATGGTACCGTATCATCATCAAAAGTATGCCATATAAACGTCTTTGGAACCCAGTCACCCACCTGATTTTCCAAAGATAACTTTTCTCTTTTTTCCTCATACTGACTTCCCAGCAGATTTTGAATACTATCTGTATGTGCAATGGCATCCTGACTGCTGATAACCGGATAACAGAGAATCAGCCCATTCGGCTGCAGGGATATGCCACGCACTTCCTCATTGAGGTTCTCCTCCAGTTCTTTCCAGAACACACCGTAGCTGGCAGCCAGATGACCTCCTGCCGAAAATCCCATAACCAGGATTTTTTCTGTATCAATTCCCCACTCTTCTCCCTTTTCTCTTATAAGCTGCACACTTTTTGCCACTTCCAGCAAAGCTGTGGGGTACACTGCCGGTTTGCAGGAATAACGCAGCACTGCTGCATGATAGCCTATGCTGTTAAACTGCAGGGCAATGGGTTCTGCTTCCCGGTTGGAGGTCATCCGGTA
>ENA-OPYU01000636-OPYU01000636.1-human-gut-metagenome-genome-assembly--contig:-NODE-636-length-13428-cov-4.877453_pt1 | contig 13428 bp, 19 predicted proteins | sample MGYA00242637_ERZ504482 | MGnify/ENA primary metagenome ERZ504482 (study PRJEB26092, sample SAMD00036237) | human gut metagenome | host: Homo sapiens | study: EMG produced TPA metagenomics assembly of...
GTACCCTGCCCAGCTTGTATTTCCGAATAAAACGCAGATGCTCTTTGCTGAAATTGTGGTCGATATAGGCTTCGTTCACACCGTTCAGCGGAGCATGGTGCAGGTTCACCGTAAGGTCGGAAAAAAGTTCCGGGTAGCCATATTCTATCTGGTAAATCCCGACATACAGGCGGTCTCTGTCCAAGTAGCCGCTGACCCGTAAGAATACTTCCTCTGGTTGCTCTCCACTGTCATAAATTAATTTCTTTGGTTCTTCCATTCCTTTCTGCCTCCTATAATCCCATGATTTCTTTTACGATCCGGTCAGATGCCTTCACTGCCCCGACCAGTACCAGTAAGTTAAAGACCAGCTCCCCGATGTAGTTCCAGACAATCGTCACAGCAGACAGACTGGTATCCCCGACGGCCGGCGGACTCGCCGCAAACACCGAAAAGATGATGCAGGCCAGTGCGATGATGGCACCTTCCAGACATACCCCGGCGTAGGAACGGATAAAGTTCTTCCCTACAGACTGGGTTGGTTCCCCGGCAAAGGTTGCCAGCGGGATCGGTGCGATGGCTGTGTACATATACAGCTTGAACATTCTTCCATATACAGTCAGGATCATCACAAAGGAAAGCACGGTAATTAACAAGCTGCCTAACAGGGTTACGATCCACAAAGGGATGGATTCCAGCATCCCGACTGCTTCGATCTTGTCCACAATCTCTGAGGGCAGTTCCGTCACCGTTCCACCTGCCATCCCGGAATGGGACATAATATTTGCCACGATTCCCTGCACAATGGAAAAAATTTGCCGTCAGAAGCTCCATGCCGGACATAACGGCTCCCTGTGCCAGTGCAAAACGGATAAAGGCTTTCACTACGTGTTCCGGCTTCTTCATATCCGTGAAGCTCCCACAGGTTTTCACCAGCCCTGCCGCAAAAAATAAGACCAGCAGGCCGTACCCGATGGCTCGGAGCCCTCCGTTGATGTTCGTCATCACGCTCCAGATCGCACCGCCCTTGAAATTCTCCGGGCTTTGCGTCAGCAGTGTCCAGATCTCGGCCAGCTTGTCACTCCAGGTCTGCAAGGCAGAATTCAGATTCTGTACGATCCAGTTATCACTCAAACAGTTTCACCTCCCATCCTGCAAAAGTGAGCGGGGAACCCGCATTTCGCATGGCTCCCCTTCTGGTCTCTGATCCTAACCCATGATCAGATCCAGGATCTCTTTTGCAAAGGTAATGATGATACCGCCTGCCAGTGTCAGGAATCCGTTTGCCCTCTGGCTCGGATCGTGGCTCTTTAGGGACAGGCCGACCTGCACGATACCAAATCCAAGCAGGATCAGGCCAATGGCACGGATCAGGGAAAAGATAAACGTGGACAGGTTATTGACGACTGCCAGCGGATCGCCTGCAGCGTAAACGCAAGTTGCCCCAATGCAGAAAGTCAGCACCATCACCGCATACAGGGCAAACAGTTTCTTCTGCCCTCTCTTCATCTTCAGCGGTGTGGTCTCTTTTTTGTTTCTGTGTGTTTCTTATTTTTCAGTAAATTCATCGGCATTCCTCCAATCAAAAAGCTCCCCGATGATGTCCTCATCCAGAAGCAGTTCGTAATCGTTATATCTTGTTTCGTCAAAGGTAAAATCGTCATGTGCCAGCGGTGCTTTCGCATAGTTGAACGGGCCGGCACCGCCGTCTTCGGTATACCGGATGTTGGGATGCTTCATCAGGTCATACTTGGCATCCAGTATGGGCCGCTCCCCGCGGATAAACAGAAGTGCATTCTGGTTATCCAGCATACGGACTTCATCCGGCTGTAACAGCTCCCTTCCGCTCTGCTGGAAGTTGGTGGAGTAGCTGCCGGATTTTCCTTTGGTTTGCCCGTAGGTGTTGGTGTCTATGGTTTCTTTCCCCAGTAATTCTGATACATATTTGTGTGTCTCTTTTTCATTGCCGCCCAGGTACAAAAACTCATCGCAGTTGCCCACCAGACTTTCCCAGGAGTCCTTGAACAGAGCCTTTAGCTGGCTCATGTTCTGGATGATGATGCTGCAGTAAATGGAACGGGAACGGCAGGTTGCCAGGATCTTCTCAAACTCATTTGGCAGGGATACGTTTGGAAACTCATCCATGATGCAGTTGACCGGAACCGGGAGGGCACCGCCATGCACACGGTCTGCCATGTAATAAAGCGTCTGGAAAAGCTGGCTGTAGATCATGCCTACCAGATAATTCAAAGAGGTGTCTGCATCCGGGATACAGCAGAAAAGGGCAACTTTTCTTTCTCCCATGTTGGAAAGATCCAGTTCATCAGTATTGGTCAGCTTGGCAATCTGCGGCAGATTGAAGGCTGCCAGCCGGACACCTACACTGATCAGGATGGACTTGGCGGTCTTTCCTGCCGCCTGCTTGTAAATGTGATACTGCTTGACGGCAATGCTGTCCGGGTCCCGCATCTCCAGACGGTCAAACAAAATGTCCAGAGGGGACTCGTAGTCCTCGTCCTCTTCTTTTACCTGTGCCGAGCCTAACATCTCCATAATCATGGCGAAGTTCTGTTCTTCCGGCGGAGCTTCGTGGAGCAGATACAGCATCAGTGCCTGAAGCAGTGCGGTTTCGCTCTTCTCCCAGAAGGGATCGGAGGACTGGGAACCTTTGGGTGTGGTGTTTTGTATCAGATTGGAAATAAGACGGAGCACGTCTTTGTCATCGTGGACATACTCGAATGGATTGTAGCAAAAAGATGTGTCGGGATTGATGAGGTCAAAGACACGCACCTCATATCCCTTTTTTCTCCAGCAAGCCCCCTGTCTTTCGGAGCAGCTCCGCTTTGGGGTCTGTAATGACCATCGAACAGCAGCACTGCATGATGTTTGGCAGGGCAAAGCCTCTGGATTTTCCTGCACCGGAGCCTCCCACTACGAGAATGTTGAGACATCTGCGGTGCTTGTGGGTGTCAAGGCTAATGCGGAAGTTCTGTGTCAGCAGGATGTTCTGGGAGTACGGCTTCTTGCTATATTTCTTACAGATCTGCCGGGCATCGCCCCATCTGGCAGAGCCATGTTCTTCCCCTCTGCGGTAGTTCTTCTGACTGGGAATAAAAAATGCCGATCCCGGCTGCGTAAAGTAACGTGCAGACCAGCATCGACTTGATGGTGTATTCCGTATAATGAAACTGGAAGGGATGGTTCAGCTTTTCTGTGAGAACCTCCATCAGCTCGAAAAGATTCCTGCCCGGCTGGATGGCATCCGCAAGCAGGATTGCTACCCACCAGATGACAGGCAGTCCGGCAAGCCAAATCACCCAGTCTGACTTCCGGCTGTTTGTTACCGGGATGGCTGCTGTTTGGGCCTCTCTGCTCTTGGCAGGTCCGTAATGTGGAAGCTGTCCACTCCCGGAACGAGGGCAAGGCTGCTTCCATTCTCCCAGTTTACGTGGATCTGCCCTGCATCGTCTACCATATCCACCTTACCTTTTAAGCCGGGTGGCATGTGGCTCTCCCCCTCCATGCTGTTAAGCGTGACCTCTGTTCCCGGCGGATATCTTCTCCTCATGGCTTCTATTCTTTCTTGTGTCATATTTCTGTATATTCGTACCACATCCTTTCTTTATCTTCCCCGTCCACGGTATGGGCGGCGGTATCTGGATTTCATGATCTTTAACAGGACACTGTCGATCCCATCGGAATAGCGTCCGTTTTTCAGGTATGTGTCCCGGAGCTTGTTTAAAGCTTCTACAGATTTGGTGTGTTCAGCTTCTGTCAGGTAGAGCTTTCCTTCTTCCTGCTCTGCCAGCTTCAGAACCAGATCCCGTGTGGTATCCACCGGAAGCCCCTGTTCTTTTTCCTGCCGGAACACTTCCCGGAGGGCATGGATCAGCATATGGTTCATGATCCGGTCCATCTTTACATATCGCATTCTTGTCATAGGCGAGCCTCCTTTTTTCCTCTTTTTTCTCAACCACAACATACCACACTTCCTCCCGGAAAGCTACTGCAAAAGAGCCGGAAAAACCCCTTTTATCAGCGTTCCGGGGACTTTTTGTTCTTGGCTGGTTTCTCTGATTTCTCCTCTGGGACGGCAAATTCATCGGGCATAAATTCCTGCTCACTTTTGCCGAGGTTGCGGTCTACCTGCTTGCCGATGGAATAGGCTGCGCTCTTTACATTCTGAATAAAGGAGCGGAGTTCTTTCGGATCTTTCTGTCCGAATGCCTGCATCTGGCATACCTTGTCAAAGGAAAAACCGGAGACATCCACGCCGTATTTCTGTGCTGTCACATACGCCGCACAATAGGCCTGTGCCGATACCCCTGCCCGGCTGTAGCTTCCATCGTGATGGTCAAGAGATGCACAGGCCAGCTCCCGGCTGATGGAATGGAACGTTGCATTTTCGCTCATGCCATTTCGGACATAGATCGTCCGCTTATTCGGGATGTACTGTGCCTGTACCTTATCCGGCAGATTGTCTGCGATCTGAATCCGTACCTCGCTGTCGGTCAGCAGTGCTTCCATCAGCTGGTCCATCGGCTTTGGCTCTGCCTCTTCTGGCTGCTTGGTACGGATCTGGCTGATGTCATAGGCTTTCTGGATGGAGTATCCCTGCTGGATGACACCATCCTTTTCGTATTCCTGTCCGACAATGAAGTTGTATCCCTTGCTTCCGGTCTTGACTACTTTGCCTTCTTCTTTCCATTTTTCAAAGGTCTTAATCTGCCGGATCTCCGGGTTCTGTGCATAGAGCAGGAACAGGTTGTCTGTCCTCTGTGGCTTACACTGTCCCATAAAATCAAGGAATCCTTTTAAGGAGTCCCCATTCTGGAAGATCTCCTGTGCCTTTCCATCGATCATGCCCCAGATTTCTTCCCTCTCCTGCTTTTTCTGTGCGGCATATTCCTCTTTCGATAGCCGCTGGGCGGACGGTTCCTGCGTGTCCTGCCCTAAAAAATTTTGTCAGGTCCATCTTCTACCTCGCTTTCACCTTTCGTTTATTTCTCGCTTTCTTCTGCGTTTTCTTTGGTCCACGGTTCTTTTCCCGGCTCCGCTTCTGGGATTCCTCTGCTTTCTCCCGTTTGATGTTCTCCAGCTCCCGGCGGACACTGGGACGCTCCTGTTCCCTTGGCTTTGCTCCATCAGTCCCGTTTTCCTGCCCGGTAGAAATATTTCTGCTGTGCAAGGAAAAGCCGGACAGATTCTCTTCCCCCTCTTCCTGCACCGGGATAAAATTTTCCGGTTCGGAAGACTCCTTTTCAGGATGATTCTGATTCTTCTCTCCTTGAGAAAAATCCATGTCACCGACCTGGAATGCTTCGTCCAGATCGCTGATCTCAAACTGCACCTCGCCCTCTGGCATCTGTACGATTTTCTGTACTGTTTCGGTTTCCGGTGCTTCCATTCCAGCGGTTACCTCATGAACAGCTTCCCCGACTTCACTTCTTACAAAATCAAGATTCATCTTATCCATAACCCGGTTGACCTTGGCTGCGTCATCCGCAAAGACCATGACCTCGCTCATCTCCGGGTTCTTTTTATCACGGATAATCACATAGAGCAACCCTCGCTTCCTGCCCTCACTGCAGAATTCACGCAAGCGGTCAGACGGCACAGTAAAGAACTTCAATGGCTTGTTCTCCTTTAACATCCGCACCATCCGGGTTCTGCCCCTCGTTTTCTTCTGGTCTTTTAATACGGCGGCAACAAATACCGCCAGATGCTTTGCCAGCGTACCCGAAAGTCTGAGCCCGTGGTCCACGCCGTCCAAGGAATACCGGACGATCTGATCCGCCGCATCGCCTCCATAATTCATACTGTTCACCTGCTTTCTGTTCTCGGTTGTCTGTTTTTTCTCCGTCTGTTCTGCCTGTCTCTGGATCTGCTCTGCCAGACGCATCTTTTCTTCCATCTCTTTAGACTGCTGTTCGATCCGGATGCAAAGACGGATATCCTTCCGAAGCGGCCTCAGTTTTTCGGTGATCTGACCGATCCTAACACTGTCCGGTTCGCTCCGGTAGAGCCGCTTCCGTTCTTTTGTGAGTGCCTGCACCTGTTCTTCCAACGGGGTTCGGTATGCCATCAGTTCTTCACGGGTGGTAATCTGATACTTCTGAAGAAATTCCATCTGCTCGATCCTGGCATCCAGTTTTCGGATATCTGCCCGGAGCACTGGGGAGATTCTTTTCGGCTTCTGCTTTAGAACACCCATCTGATACAAATAGGAATAGTACAGGGCCTGTATCCCTTTTAACTTCTTTTTCGGGGGCTGGGAAGCTCCTTCTTTTCCAGCAGTTGTCCTGCTCTTGGGCTGTAAGATCCACTGCCGAATGCTCTCTTCTGAGTAATTCTTCCCAAGGCTCCGCAGACGGATATACCGTTCCATCCCCGGTGCTTTCAATGCGATGTACTTCCGATTCAGCTTCCACTGATATCCTCTCTGCTTCATCTGGTCCAGAAATTGTTTCCATGTGAAGCTTTCTGCCACCGCATCACGGATATCCAGACGGATCGAGGTTCTCCAGGTTGGCTTTCCGTCCTGTTCTGCCATCCACTGGGCATAAGATTTCCCTTTGCCATTTTTCGGTTCGATAACTGATAAGCCGTATTTCAGGCATAAGGCATCCGAAGTTTTCCGCACATCCTCGTAGTAGCTCCTGCTGTTACTATGGTACTTTTTCCCATCTTTCATGCTCACGGAATTAAACACGATATGGTTGTGGTAATGCTCCGTGTTCAAATGAGTGGTGATGACAGCTTCATATTTTCCCTGAAGGAGTCTTTCTGCCAGCTCCATGCCAATCTGGTGGGCAAGTTCCGGGGTGACTTCCCCTTTGGCAAAGCTCTGCACCAGATGGAAGCCCTGCACCCCGTCCATCTTGTTGTATCGTTTCTTTGTATCTACCATATCTTGATAAGCAGTCTCACAGACACAGCCAATGGCATTCTCAAAAATGGAACGCTCCGTCTTGTCCCGGTTCATTGCATATTGAATAGCTTCTTCCAGAGAGCCGGCACTTTGTCCTTTCTTTGTGGTCTTATCCTTGTTTCGAATGTAAGTAATGGAATTGTCCAGACGGCTGACCGGGATGATACTGGTGTATGCCATCGGCTACCATTCCTCTTTGACCAGCCTCCATGTCTCTTTCGTCATGCGGAGCATTTCCCGAATATTCTCTTCCCCTGCCATCCCACATCCATTGGCTACATGGGCAAGCTGATTGGCATTGTTGCACAGACCGGATACTTTCCTTAAAAGTTCGGTATGATGTTCACAGGGTCTTGCCCGGACTTCGCCGCCCATGACAATGGAACGGATGTATTCCTCACGGGACAGGCCGCTTTTTTCTACCTGCTCTTCCAGAAAACGCAGCTCCTTTGTATTGAGGCGGACTGGTATCACATGGTTTCTTTTTCTCATCTCTTCACCTGCTTTCCAACGGGTTATTGATCGTTTCCTTACATTTCACGGTTTTTCCAGATCAGGAATCCTGTCAGCACGCCAATGGCTACGGCTGCAGCAATAATCTTTTTCTTCATATAGGCCTCACCCCCTTTCCGGTACCCGGCACAGTTCCATCGGGGCAAGCATGATTCCTCTTTTCTCCATCTCTTTCGCAAATTCCAGAAGGTTCCATTTCTTCCCATCGATCATGGCAGATTCTGCATCCAGATAATGGCAGGTGGATACGTTCCGCTCTCCATTTGGGGCATTCTGCACAAGGCTCTCCCCGTCTGAAAGCCGGAACAGTTCCTGTCCCTGACTGTTTACAAAACAGATGCACACGCCGTGGTCAATGATCTCCTTTGGTTTCATCCGGCACCGCTCCAGTGCCTCATCCTCCCGTTTTCCTGAGATCAGTAAACACATTGCAAACACGCCCATTGCCCCTCCGGTCATTGTGCCAAGTATAAATCCTAACATTTCTTCGTTCTCCTTTCGTCTGTTTACGGCTCGATATGGGGGATTGGGGTTCTCCCCAAAGTGCGTTTGGATATCCAAACGCTATGCTTGCAAAACCAGTCGCATTTTGCTTCGTCCCCTCTGAACCTATCGTTTTTCGGAATTATTCGTTTTCTTTGATTTTGCTTAACCCATCCAGCGTGGTACAGATGATATGGAGTCTGTCAGCCATGCTGATCTCCGTGTTCATCGTCCCGGTGGTCTCTTTTCCGCAGACGACCACCATCCTGCACCGTCTTAAGATCTGATGGGACATTCTCCGCATAGCCTGCATATCCTCCGCATCCCCATCATCAAGGAATGGGGAAAAGCTGTACTGCGGACAGATCGGCACATATCCCAGTTCGTAGATCTTCCGGCAGTACCGCTGTACTTTGGTCTTTCCCTCTTCTGCAGAGCAGCAGACATAAGCAAGTGCCTGTTCCAATACGACCATCTCCTTTCCTGACCAGACAAGTTTCCTCTGCCCGGCGTTTTTCCAAAAAGAAACACCCACAAAGCATTCCGGCTCTGTGGATGTCTTGTGGACATCTGGATTCTTTTCTTCCTTTTTTCAGATGTCTGGCAGACATCCGGTTACTGTGGTTCTTTATTCTCTGCTTCTGCCCCGGCTTCCAGTGCGATACGGACACGGTCGCTTCCCAGCTTATAATATGCATCCGTCACTTCGATGCCGACTGCCTGATAGCCCGACTCTGTCGCCGCAAGGATGGTCGTGCCAGCTCCGGCAAACGGGTCTAAGATCAGGCCGCCCGGCTCGCAGATCTGAATGACATCCTTCATCAGCTGGAGCGGCTTTTCTGTCACATGGATGCGGTTCTGGGGATTCCCATAACGGAACACACCCGGAAGACAGGACACCGGGCGGTTGATTGGCATCGGACCGTTGCTTCCCCACACGATGTATTCTGCCTGCTGGCGAAACCTGCCTTTTTTGCGGACGGGAATTTCCTTTGTCCCAGACTGCAGTTCCTCTCCAGATCCAGCCTGCCCACTGAAGGGCATCGGTGATAGACGGGTACTGTCTCCAGTCAATAAAAAGGCAGATCGGAGCCCCTCTCTTGCAGGCTTTCCGCACATCGTACAGCCATTCTGCCATCCAGTGGGTCCAGGAACGCTGATCCTTGTTATCCCCATCAAAGTCCGGAAGGGCATTCTCTGCTTTCATGCTGCTATACTTCTGGTTGGTGGTGCGGTTGCGTTCATTCTGCTTGGTTCCCCCGGACGCATAGGGCGGATCGGTCACGACTGCATCAAAAAATCCCCGGCTGGAATCCTTTTACCAGCTTTAAGGTATCCCCATGCAAGATACGCCAGTTCTCCCCTCCGGCAGACTCATCCGGCAGACAGTCCGGTTTTAAAAGATCTTCAAGTTTCAGGGTATTTCCCATAGGCATCATCCTTCCTCTTGCTTATTTCCCAGATTTCTCTGGAAGTGCTTCTATCTATGGAACTGCTCATCGGCAGGTATCCTCTTTTTTGGTACTTCTTTTCTCGGTGTTCTGCGCTGTTCACGGTGATCCGACAGTTCGGTTTCCACATATTCGCTGATGATTCCCAGTGCTTCATAATAATTGCCACTCTTGTGGACACGGTCTGCCATCTCGTTGGCCTGTTCGGACATCCCGGCACATCTGAGCAATCTTGCGGCATCCCCAAGGATTGAGAAAATATTTCCGTCATGCCCTAAGAGCTTCAGCTTCGGACGGGACGGATTTGGTTTCGGCTGCTGTTCCTGCATCTCGTTTTCTGGTGCTTTCACCTGTATCTGGAAATCCGAGCCGGCACCGACATAGAAATGTAAGTATAATTCACCGCCGTCTACCTTGATCTCCCGTTGTTCCAGACTTTCTCCCCAGCCATCGCTGTACTGGCCTCTCAGATACTGCCCCACCACACGGTATTCCTCTGGTGTCAGATTCTCCCGGAGTGTCAGGTTTGCACAGCCATATAAAACACCATCCTGTTCTTTTACCGCCATTGTAATGCGTTCCACTTTTTCCTTAATGTCCTTATTTCGGTCAAAATAATCAATCAGGTTGCATGGCTGGTTGTCAGGCATACCGAGCCGGTTGATCTCGTCAACCTTTTCTGCTATAGATGGCTGATACTGCACCAGGTCAGGTCCTTCCAATGGTTCCGCATCATCCAGATCCACAATATCTGAATAGTCCGGGATAAACTCTGCCATCAGAGGGGACAGCATTTCCACTTCTATTTTTTCTTTGATAGGCATCACCTCACTTCCTTTCTCTGCCGTTTCTCCGGTGTTCGGGCAGCCATCTTTGCCATATCTGCCCAGTCTGCCCCTTCGATCTCCGGCAGGTTCTCGATGATCCGATAGCTTCCCTCGTAGGCTTTTCGGATATGTTCACACGCCCACCGTCCGGCAAAGTCATTGTCGGTACATACTTCAATCTCGGTAATCTCCGGGTGCTGGGACAGAAAATGTTCCAGTGCCTGCGGCTTTTTCATACTCCGCTGGCTCTGCCCTTCTTTTGGTGCACTGATCCCGCCAAGCTCCAGACGGTACTTATCCCGGCTTCCCTGTTCCAGTGTCATGTGCGCCAGCACATCCACACAGGCTTCATAAACGGCAACCCGTCTGCATCCTGTTTGTGCCGGAACACAAAAAGCGTATGCCTTTTCGCTTCCAGCCTGTTCCATCTTAAAAGCCTTTCCGCTGGCATCGTAAATCCCACGCAGGAAAGCATATCTTGCCACCTGATTTTCGTCCCGGCCTACGAACACAGCATTGTGATAGGGCAGGCTCTCATAGAGGATTCCCAGATGAACACACTGCTGTAAGACCTCTCCACTGATTCCGCGCTCTTTCAGATATCGGAACACCCTGCGGCAGTCCGGGCTGGCTGGCGGCAGGACAAACAGCATTTTTGGGCTTTGTCTCCACAGGCGGAGGGATGTAGGTGGGATACTCATCTTTCAGCATTTGCACTGCCTCCAGAAAGGAACACCCATCTACATGGATCAGGAAATTTAAGGCACTGGTTCCCCCGATATCTCTGGATTTCCAGTGCCACTGGCTGGTGAGCTCGTTGATTTTAAAGCTATCGTGGTCTGTCAGCTCCCATTCATTTCTGGCTGAAGATTTTTTTCAGGCGGTTCGGCTGGTATTTCTTCAGGTACTCAATGGCGGTGATTTCCCTTGCCCGTTTGATCTCTTCTTCCGGAATCCACGGCATTACATCACGGTATCCCGGAGCTGCTCTGCCTTATCCGTTTTCTCCCACGGGAATTCCTTTCTTCCAAAATGCCCGAACACGGCACTCTGTCGGTAGATCGGCCGCTTCAGGTGCAGGGTGTCACTAATCTGGCTTGGGGTAAGCCCAAACACCAGAGGAATCGCAGCGGCGAGGCAGTCATCCGCACAAATCTTTCCGGTTCCAAAGGTATCCACCTGCACCATGACTGGCTGGGCAACCCCGATGGCATAGGCAAGGGACACCTGACATCGGCTGGCAAGTCCGGCAGCCACCATGTTTTTGGCGATGTAACGAGCCATATACGCCCCGGATCGGTCAACTTTGGAACAGTCCTTCCCGGAAAATGCACCGCCGCCATGCGGTACCAGGCCACCGTAGGTATCCACCATCAGCTTCCTTCCGGTCAGTCCGGTGTCTGCATCCAGACCTCCGCACACAAATCTGCCCGATGGATTAATCAGGATCTTGGTATCCTCATCCGGCGGCAGCATGCGGAGTGCCGGGCGCAGCACTTTCTCCCGGATCTCATGCTCCAGCTTCCGAAGGGATTTTTCCTTTTCATGCTGACAGGACACAACGACCGTATCCAGACGGACAGGTCTGTCATCTTCGTATTCCACGGTCACCTGTGCTTTTCCGTCCGGCAGGATTCCCATGATATATCCGCTTCTACGGCTTGCAGACAGTTCTCTTACAATGCGGTTCGCCAGAACCACTGGCATCGGCATAAGCTGCGGCGTATCATCGCAGGCGTATCCCACCAGGATTCCCTGATCCCCGGCTCCATTGGCAAGTCCGCTCTGAACAGAAACAGTTCCTGTCCTGCGTTCTCTGGAACGTTCCACTGCCCCGGCGATATCCGGACTCTGTTTGTGGATGAGGGCATCCATATGGATTCCATCTGCTTCATAGCCTGCACTCTCCAACACCTTTCTGACGATTTCAAACACCTGTGGCTCATATCGGCTGGTGATCTCTCCTGCCACAATGATGTTCCCTTTAGTAGCCAGCACTTCGCAGGCCACCTTGGAATTTTCGTCCTCTTTCAGACACGCATCCAGAATACTGTCTGCAATTAAGTCGCAGAGCTTATCCGGATGTCCTTCCGTTACGGATTCTGCTGTATAAAATCGTTTCATAATTATTACCATCCTTTCCAACGAGTCAAAACTCGCTGCTCGTTATAAACTAAATAGATCCAGCAGAAAGCACTCCTTTTTGGAACACTTCCTGTCGGATCTGGATTATGAACTGTCTCACATTCTGCACTTTTCTAGTACGTTCAGACACTTTTTTCCACCTGAATACTACCAACACACACCCTTACATAATCCCCCTGTTTTGAACACTTCCCAGTCTGTGCGGTCATCATTTGTCTCATTTTCTACACTTTTTGGGGGCTTTCAGACACTTTTCGTTAGAGCATTCGCTGATATTCCGTAGAGTATTTACCAAAGTTTCCACTTTTGAACACATTTTCCATCTGAATACACCTGGCATACACCCTTTATATACTCCCCTGTTTTGAACACATCCCTGCCCATGCGGTCATTATTTGTCTCATTTTCTGCACTTTTCGGGTACTTACGAACACTTCTGACTCCACACTGCCCCGGAAACCGGCACCGCCAGGACGATATTCCTGGCACCGCTCCATTCATATGAACACGTGACGAGCGTCAAAACCTTATCGTATATACACTTCAGGTAATCATCTCCGGTTTCGAACACTTCCCTCCGCTTGGCTACTTTTAGGTACTCTTGCACGGCCACCACATCTGGAAGTTTCTGCTGGAACGGGAACAGATTCCGGTCTGCTTTCAGTACCGTGACAATCTTATACTCCTGAATGCCGTCCTCTGTCTGAAGATAAGCAAAACGATGGGCGTTATAATAATCTTCCCCTGCATATAAGTCCAGGTTTCCGAACATCGCCCCGCTGTTCATGTTGTGACCGTAAATGATGAGATTCCTGCTTTCGGACACTTTACAGTCTGCCTGTAAAAACAGGCTTCCGTTGATGTCATATTCCTTTTTGTAATTCCGTTTCAGGTAAAAACTCCCCATTCTCCTGTTCGGACTGAAGCACCGGGTAATCAATCCCGGTATCCGGTATGGTCAGCCATCCCTGCACATCCGGGTATTGTTCCTGGAGAGAAACAAGGTCTACCGCAGCCACCGGGCATTTTCTCCCAGCTGGTTGGTCTTTCTTTTCAGAGCCTGAGGCTCCCGGAGCTTCCGGCTCCGGGAAATTCCCTT